>Ga0307479_10003074_pt1 | contig 15168 bp, 13 predicted proteins | sample atmos_gasesECM4C_FD_203743 | JGI IMG/M metagenome (GOLD analysis project Ga0307479, IMG submission 203743) | Hardwood forest soil microbial communities from Morgan-Monroe State Forest, Indiana, United States - atmos_gasesECM4C_515 | ecosystem: Environmental > Terrestrial > Soil > Temperate... | reverse complement strand
GAAGCGAAAGATCGCGATCGTCGTGCTTGGCAATGGACTGTGGCCATTCGTAAGGCCCATGCTGGCCCAAGTCGCAGCCGCGATCGAAGCCGCTGAGCCCGGCAGCTATACCGAAGTGGAAATACATGCCAGAGAAAAGAAGACAGGGAATAGCTGATGATTGATGCTAAGCCAAGAACAAAAGCTCTGCGAGCTTCTATTCTTGGCGATATATATTACTTATAGATACTTAATCTCTACAGTTAAGCGTCATCTTCAAGCGGAGACACAATTCTTCCTGCGCAAGTGGAGTCGATGCCGCTGAATGGGCGCAACTACCTGGACTTGCTCCAACTCGTTCCGGGAGTGGCCATCAACCGCAATTTCGACGAGGGCGACGACAACAGCGCTCCGATCCTTGGCGAGCGAGCGAACAACGCTTACATTTTGATTGATGGGATGCCGAATCGCGACGAAGTAGACGGAGGACCGGCGGGTCAATTCAATCAGGATTCCATTCTCGAGTTTCAGGTGCTCACTTCGGGCTACAAGGCGGAGTTTGGACTTGGGTCAGGAGGCGTTGTGAATGTTGTCACGAAGGGCGGGACGAATAATTGGCACGGATCCGCCTCCCTTTTTCACCGCAATTATCTTCTCGACACGCCGGATGTGCCGCACTCGACCGTGCCGTTTCTCTTGCGCTGGGACGCCGGCGCCGCAGCGGGCGGATCGATCAGAAAGGATCGCGTGTTTCTCTTCGAATCTTGGTACCAGTACATTTTTTCGGAGTCACCCGAAGAGCGAGACCGCTAGAGAGAAGTCGAGGAGAGCGAGCTCAATATACCCACATACTGTTAGCGTGGGCCCTTTAGTTAGAAATTGTGACGGCAACATCGGCAAACACTGCGACATTGCCGCTGCTATCAGTGACGCGCGTATTCAAGATGTGCGTTCCGTTGTGGTACTTCGTTGTGGCAAGAGAGTAGGAATATTCGATATTCGCTGGCGCATGCGGATATGTGCCGGTTACATCGCGTGGCGATCCGTAAACAGCCATGCCATCAACGACGCCATCCACCAGTATCTCCACGCTAGATACCTTCACATCATCGAAAGTCCATCCATTGACGCTCGTAACGCCGCTGACCGTGCTCCCTGGCGAAGGCACATCCAAGGCACCGGTGGGAGTGAAAATGTCCGGCGTGCTCAGACTCTGGTGAAGTTGGTCGGCGATTTGCCGCGCAGTTCCGCAATTCCCAGCAATCAGGTAAATGTCGCCCTCAAGTACAAAATTGGGCCCGATAGTGAAGTTGCCAAGCGGAGCAAAATAGTTAGTTGCGTCGTCGGTTGGTCCGCCAGGCCCGGGGCTAGGTGCTGCAAAACCGAGGACATACGGGTACTGGGAAGGCACATAAACGGTCAAGCCCATGTTCTGCGTGTTCACTAGGGCGCCCCAGTGCTCAGATACGTAGAAGTACGGGCTCAATGACGGCAGGTTTGGAAACTGTGTGACGGTCAGTGCGCCGCCTGTCCAAGGAGCGGTACCGCCGTAATAAATAAATCGATTATAGTCCTTGTTGGTGTACACAGCGGGGAATTCCTGAGATACGTCAGCGTGCAGATCGTTACCAAGGTGCGTGACTTTGTAATGTGCTATGAAAGTGTGCGGCTGGTTCTTCACCGCGTTGATCGTCTGCTCGACCAACATGTCCCCTGCGACTGGTTGGCCTGCACCGCCACCGTAGCTTTCAGCATACCATTGCAGTGGCCGTGCTTTAGTGTAGAGGGAGTCGGAAGCGAGAGTATAGGCAACCGTTGGGGTTCCCTGGTCAAAATCATCGCCTCCAAGTGTTGGATTCCAAGTGGGAACATTGCCATCCCGGAAGCTGAGCTGCACTTCGCGTCCGGTATCATGGCGATTTATGAAGTTTGTTCCGTTCAGGCTGACCTCGACAATGCTGCCTCCCCACATAGTTTCCAGGCCGATGCGCGACGTATCTGCGGCCGTCCCGGATTCCAGGTAAAGCACCGAACCGATTTGGTAGGTTTGCACTCTTGCTTCCGCGGTGAGCGAAAGCTGCGTGCTGTGAGAGAGCTTGCCGCTGGTCGCCAGGATAGTGATCGACGATGCCCCTACACTGGCCCAGTCCGACACTAAGAATGCGACGGACTGGGTGGCGCCTGCGCCAACGGAAAAACTCGCGGACGGTATGGCAGTCACACCGGCCGGAATTCCTTGCAAGGAAATGTTGACCATCCCGGCGAATCCATTTTGCGGATTGATAGAGACCAGAATGGCCGGTGTAGTGTTGCCCACTACCACGGATGCCGAGGCTGGAGAAACTGTGAGCGTGAAGTCCTCGACAGGAGGTGGCGGCCCTTGCTGACCGCCGCAGCCGGCGAGAAGCGCCACGAAGCCCGCGAATCGCAAAGCTAAAGAGCTCGCGGCGAAATGTCTTCTACTCGTCAAAAATGCACTCCATTCGGTTATGTTAAGCTGTCTCATTTCCTCCCGGGTAACGACTGCGCGGGCTTGATGAAATTAACATCGGGATAACGGCTTGACGGTTCTATCAGCAAGGGGTCCAGTGGCTGCCCTCGAAGATTTGCGTCGAGAAATGCAGCGATGTAATCACGAATTGCAGCAATCGTCCTATCTGGCCCCATTTTGCCACTCTTGATCGCACCCTTCGCGAGCCAAACTAAGTCGGAGGGCGTTAGGTGCTCGGCACCGCGAAGGTTAACAGCGAAGCGTTCGCGGGGCAGAGTGTCCCACAAGCGCTGCTCCTCATCACTCCATTGTTCGCGTCCGGCGGCCAGCAACATGATTGGGGCTGTGAGTGGCTTGGCCGGAGTTTCAGGCACAACTCCATCAAGGATAATGCCTGCTTTGACGCGCGGGTCTGCCTCAACACCGAGCAGCGCTGTCACTCCTCCCAGAGAATGACCAGCCAGGGCAATGCGCGATATCTCCAGCTTGCCTGCAAACGGGCTGGTCGGTGCTTCGTTGAGCCGCTTCAGTTCATTGACCACGAATCTCAAATCGTCCAGCCGAACCGACACGGCGAAGAACAGCTCGCTTGCATCGTTTCCCGGGATGTTTCCGAAGTGGCTGCCGGGAATCGATTCGACAAATCGTCCATCAGGAAACTCGACCGCAGTTGCTTCGTAAGTGTGGTCAACCGACGCCACGATGTACCCTCGGCTGGCGAGATCCTCGAAGATGAACGTGTAGTCGGTGAACGTGCCGGTGTAACCGTGCGTGAAAACAACGATCGGATGTTTGCCATCGGCCACTGAGGCATCCAGGCAACTGTTTGTAGTCACAACTGGTAACCGCACTCCGATCAACTCGGAGAAGTAGCTCCATACTTTCGATGAAGTGTATTCCGCCGGCTTACAGCCGTCGGCGAGAGAGGCAGGATACCAAAATCGCAACATTAGCTCTCTCGCGGGGACATTGCTGGCGAAGGGATCCCTGCGCGACGAATCGACCAATTGCAGCACGCGTGTTCCGACGCCGCTCAGTCCAGTGGGCATGGGAGTGGTGACGGTACTCAATGCGGCAAGTGCAGATCGCAGCGCCGGAGACGCGGGAGTTTGTCCCTTGCCTGACAGACTCACAATCTGTGGGCTGTCAGCGCTACTATCCGTAATTTGAAGATTCGCGGCATAAAGAGTTTTGGATGTGGGTTTGAAACTCACAGCGATTGAGCAAGAAACTCCTGCCCCCAGTGCGCTGCCGCACGTGTTTATCTGGGAAAAAATCAATAGCGAGGCTGGTGCCCCGGTGACGTCAATATTCGTAATCGTCAGTGTCGATGTTCCAGTATTGGTCAATGTAATTTGCATCGAGACGATCTTATTTATGTCCACCCGGCCAAAAGCCAGCTTTGCCGGCACGAGCTTCACGGTTCCATTCGTAAGAGTGATCGCAGCTCCGCCGCTGCTGCCGGTGTCGCTGACCGACGTTGCGACAATTGCTAACGCAGTGTTTGTTGGGAGTGTCGAGGGGGCTGTGTACGTGGTTGCCTCACCACTCGCGGTGGCGGTGGGGGCCGTTGAGCCGCAAGTGGGTGAACACGGAACTCCGTTTTGCACTGGGGCCCACGTAACGCCTTTGTTAGCGCCATCGTTCTTAACCGTGGCGGTAAACTGCTGTGTGGCGTTTACACCCATAAGTAGAGAAGCGGGTGATACGGAAACAGAGATCGGCGGCGGCACGACCGTCACAGTTGCAGATGCGGACTTGGTCGCATCAGTCACAGAGGTTGCAGTGAGCTTGACGGTGGGGTTCGCCGGTACAGTTGCCGGCGCGGTGTAGGTAGTCAGCGCGCCACTCGCTGTCGTTGTGGGCGCAAGGGAGCCGCAGCCCGGTGAGCATGGAGTCCCTGAGTGCGTGAGGTTCCAAGTGACGCCAGCGTTCGCTGCGTCATAAAGCACCGTAGCCGTAAACCCGAACGCTGTGTTCGCAACTACACTGGCAGAGTTGGGAGAAACAGAGACCGAAATCGGCAATGGCGGAGCGATTGTTATCGTTGCTGGAGCCGACTTTGCTGTATCTGCCACCGAAGTCGCCGTGAGCGTCACTGTCGCGTTTGCTGGCACCGATGTTGGAGGTGTGTAGGTGGTGGCCCCGCCGCTCGCGGTGCTCGTTGGCGCAACCATACCGCAACCCGGTGAGCATGGCGACCCGCCTCGCGTCAGGGACCACGTGACTCCCGCGTTGCGGGCATCATTTTGAATCGTCGCCGCAAATTCCTGCGTCGCGTTCACGGGCACGTTCGCGGAGGCCGGCGAAACTGAGACAGTGATCGCCGCCAGATTCATAGTGTACGCTGCCGACTTGCTCGGATCCGCGACTGCCGTCGCGGTGATCGTAGCTGTTGCGTTGCTCCCCACATTGGGAGGAGCGTCGTACTCGACCGATGCACTGGTTTGTTTGCTTAAGGCGCCAGGTCCCGTCAGAGCCCACGTGACACCCTTTCCTGAGGAATCATTGGCCACGATCGCTGTGATCGTGACCGTTTGGCCTTGACCGATGGTCTGCGAACTGCCGCCGCTAAAGCTGACCGAAATCACGGGAGAAGACGTGCTTGTGCACCCTCCGCAGCCGCCGAGAATCCCGATCGCTATCCAGACGATCCAGAAGCTTCTATCTAGTTTGCGCATCTCGAAGCTATTTCCTCATTGTTCTTCCGCAGTCTCGAGCGGTTAAATCAAGAGTGGGGCTACGGCGTTGGAGGCAATTCCGCAGGGCAGTTGGTGGTAGCACCGACAGCATTCGCCAAAAGCTGTCGTGTTGCTGAAAACTGCGGATCGCATACCACGTCCGGAAAGTTCGCGCCCGTGACCGTGTTGCTCTGGAACCCGGAGAAACGCGCGACGGAGAGATCGCCGATGCGCACTTGGTGTCCGCGATTATTAGTAATGTTGCTGGCGAACATGTCTAACGTAGAGCCCATCTGTAACGTAACTCCATCAATCGCATTCCCGCTGACAATCGCGGAGTTGAGAATGATGGTGTTGTGCAGAGCCGTGCGTATACCATTCCCAGCATTATTCTGGATCGTTACAGTTGCAGTCAGATTCCCTGGCACAGTCGCGAAGAACCCACCATTCCTGAGCGCAACTCCATTGGAACCATTTCCAGTGATGGCACCGCCAAAAAAGGCAGCTACGCCAGCGACTCCTAGTCCGGCGTTAGCATTGTTTTGAATAACGCTATCGAAAATCTCAAGCCGGGCCCCCGCTTGGACATCAGCACCATCCCCCAGACTGTTCTCGACGGTGACCTGCGTCAGGACACAATAGCTGACCCCTAAGCAGCCGACGCCCTGGCCGCTGCCGGTTACGGTCAGATTGTTCAGGGCGATGTTTATCGAGCCGGAGATCTTAACCGTTCCAAAGTTGGGATCGCTTCCGCCATCAACCGTCGCCTTGGGGTTCCCTTGTAAGGTGATGCCGTTCAAGCCTTGGATCACCACATTCTCGTGGCACGTCCCCGAAATCAGCAGCACCGCAGGGTGGAAGTTGCCAAGCAACTTCAGCCCGTCGGCAATCGTCTTCACACGCGCCGCTGGGTTCCCGCATTCCACTCGAATCTGGACCGTATTCGCTGGCAACGCAGTGGCTTGACTTGGCGCGCTGACTCCCGCTTCCTCGGAAGCCTTTCCGCCTCGCGGACCTGACTGCCCATGTGCCGAGAACGCAAGCCCCAGCATTGCTGCAAACACTGTCAGAAAATAGTTCCACTTCTTACCACTTCGTCCGATGAACCGCATGACCGCCTCCTTTTATCTAGTCCTGAGAATTTGACCGCCCCGCAAGTACACTGCCCACGAGATGATCACGTCACCGTCAGGCGCGCGGGCTCGTCCCTCTAAGCTTCTCTGTATGTAAACGCGACGTTTCTGTTGAAATGGGGTCAGCGGAGTCAGAAAGAGCCAGCGATTGAGGGGGTGGTTACTTGAGAAGGTCAAGGGGGGTAGAATTGCCGGCAAGCGGCTGAGAGTCGGCTCAGAATCCCGGGGGCGCAGCGTGGAGTCCCAATCGGTAGATGTGACTCTGCTACTAAAGCAGGTGGCGGACGGCAACCAGGACGCCCAAGCTAAGCTAATATCACTCGTTTATGAAGAACTTCATCGTGTAGCTGAGCATCGCTTGCGCCTCGAACGGCCCGACCACACGCTACAGCCAACCGCCCTCGTGCATGAGGCTTATCTGAAATTGGTGGTCCAGCGCGACGCTAACTGGCAGAGCCGCGCTCATTTTTTTGCCGTAGCTTCGCAACTAATGCGGAGAATTCTAGTCGATTACGCACGAGGCCGCCTCCGAGCCAAACGAGGTGGGAAGCAAGTGAAGTTGCCTCTGGAAAGGGTCTTTGTCATTTCCCGAGGTCGCTGCGATGAACTGCTGGCCTTGGATGAATCTTTGGAGAAACTCGCGAAACTGGATGCGCGACAAAGCCGTGTTGTCGAGCTTCGTTTCTTTGGCGGACTCACAGTAGAAGAAGCGGCAAAGGTATTAGGTGTATCCTCGAAGACCGTAAAGCGGGAATGGAGTGTGGCCAAGGCCTGGCTCTATGGAGAGTTGAAAGAGCGCCATGGACATGACGCCAGAAAACTGGGAAAAAATAAAGGCGCTGTTTGAAACTGCCCTGCAGCAGCCGCCTTCAAAACGCGTGTCTTTCCTTGCCCGCATTTGTCCAGAATCTGATGTGCGCGCGGAGGTCGAAAAACTCATTGCCAACCATGATGAGGCTGGCAGTTTTCTCAGCGACCCGATCCTAGGCGGACAAGTTCCTAAGCTAGCTCCCGCTCATCCTGCGGCCTTCGACCCTGGAGTAGTAGTGGACTCCCGATTCAGAATCGTAGGCCTAATCGGCAGAGGGGGGATGGGCGAAATCTACGAGGCTGAGGATGTCAAGCTCCGCCGACGGGTGGCATTGAAGTTTCTGCCTGAAGAATTGTCACGGGACCCGCAAGTGCTGGAACGATTTCAGCGGGAAGCCCGGGCTGCCTCGGCATTGGACCATCCAAACATTTGCACGGTGTATGAGGTAGGGGAACACCAACAGCGGCCTTTCATTGCCATGCAGTATCTCGAAGGAGAGACGCTCCAGCAACAAATCCGCGGGAAGCCCTGTAAGCCGCAAGCGTTGCTGGAGCTCGCGATTCAAATCTCCGACGCGCTCGATGCTGCGCACGCTCGGGGCATCATTCATCGAGACATAAAGCCCGCTAACATCTTCGTCACCACACGTGGCCAGGCGAAGATCCTCGACTTCGGCTTGGCCAAGCGCGAGTCCGCCCACCGGCGGGTCGCGGAAGCCGTCGGCGCATGGGGCGAGTCAGACTCTTTCATGTCTCAGGAGTCCCTCACTAGTCCCGGCTTTGCGCTCGGCACGGTCGCCTATATGTCCCCTGAGCAAGTGCGTGGCGAGGATCTGGACCCGCGCACGGACCTGTTCTCGTTCGGCGCTGTTTTATACGAAATGACTACGGGACAGCACGCGTTCTCTGGCCGCACTTCCGGAGTGATCTTCGAAACCATCTTGAACCGGCAGCCTGTTCCGCCTCGCCAACTCTGCGCTGATGTCCCTTTCGAGCTAGAGCAGATCATCACCAAGGCTTTGGAAAAAGATCGCGAGGTGCGTTACCAGCACGCCGCTGACTTGCGCGCCGACCTCAAACGCCTGAAGCGTGACACGGAGTCTGCGCGGGTCGCTACTTTCGCCAAGCCCTCGCCTGTCCCTGAAAAACCGTGGTTCCGATCAATCCCCGTCCGATGGTTATCCATATTCTCATCTGTTGTCGCACTGCTGACAGTCGCGGCTTTGATTGGGTTCGATGTGGGTGGTTTGCGCAAATGGTTAGGCCGTACGAATAGTGCGCCCAAGACATCACAACCGCGCAACCCCAAAGCGCTGGAGGCACTCCATGAAGGCCGCGAGCACGCGGCGGAAGCCTACTCACAAACCATACTCAAGAGTGGTACCAAGAGAAAGAGCGAGGAGGAGTTTTCGAAATGCATCGCCTCTCTTGAGAAGGCAATTCAGGAGGATCCCAACTATGTGCCGGCCTACTTAGAGCTGGCAGCAGTAATCATGGGAACTGATGGGCGTGAGCCGCACGCTGATCTCGACGGCAAGGTGCACGCCGCCCTTACCAAGGCCTTGGCCCTCGACGAGAACAATGTTTCGGCTCATCTGCTGATGGCCGATTACATTGGCTTCGGGGGTGGATCGGATGAGGCGGAGCCCCATTACAGGAGGGCGATCCAGTCGAGCCCCGATCTCCCTGAAGCTCACGAATCCTATGCGGAGTTTCTCGACGACACCGGCCGATTTGAACAAGGCATAAAGGAGCACCTGAAAGCACAAGATCAAGACCCGGATAACGATTACATTGGCCGATCACCGCTCACCCCTCTGACGGTGCGCCTCGAGCGAAAAAGAAAATTCATGCACGCCGTCAATAGCGAAATGGATCGTTGGACCCTCGGCGATATGGAATTTGAAACCGGACAATACGGTGAAGCGCTCAAGAACTGGGAAGAGATTGCTCGTGAAAAAGGATGGAAAGAAGAAGCTGACGCCTGGGATCGCGCTTATGCCCGAGGAGGAGGTCAAGCTCTCATTCGAGAGTTAGTCACGGTGGTGGATCGCATCGCGAAAGAACACTGGTTTCCCCGGGATATGATCATCAACGCCCATCGCTACGCGGGGGACCGCGAAGGTACGCTCATGTGGCTTGAAACGGCACTAAAGGAGAATGATCACGTTGTGCGCCACGTGAAATCCGATTTTCGCTGGGACCCGTATCGCTCGGACCCGCGGTTTCAGGCGGTCGTACGTGATGTCGGACTAGCGCTGTAGGGGCGGGTATAGCCGGAATTCAAAACTCAATCTTGATTGCCACTTGCCCTTCGCGCCCCGGAAGTGCTTGCGTCACCTTTCCAAATGGCACGGTTGCATCGGCTGTGCCTTGAACTTGCCGGGGATTAGCTCGATTGAGAATATTGAAGAACTCCATGAGCGCTTCCAGTTGAATGTGGTCGCTCAACCGGAACCCGTCCCAAATGAAGATCGCTAGCAGAGCGATTCCTTCAAGCCAGAGGGCCAGATACTGAAGACCGACTCTTCTCTCGCGTAGACCACCAGGACTTAGCAAAAGCGTTGAAAGTCTCTGTTGCCTCAATTCGCCAAGCGCGGCTAAGTCCCGACGCTCTCGCACGCCGTCCCCTCCACCAGATTGGGAAACCGCCGTGCTACGGCTTGCCGAGGAGCGAGTGTTGCATTTTCGAAGGCTTATCGAGGAAATTCGCGGTTCGTCAGCGAAGTAGAGTCGCTCGTCAGATGGTGGGAACTGACAACCCGCGAAGCCTTAGGACAAAGGCGGCGTTCACGGCAGGACGCGTGAGGCCCGGATCAAGGCGGGCGTAGCGGCAAGTCGAGGGCAAATGCGAACCTACGCGGTAGCCGTTGATGCGCCTTCTCGTGCCTGCCTTACCGGGGCCAGAGAGATGAGGGCTACTCCGATGGCGATGAACACAGCCGACCCGATCAGTTCTCTGCGAGCGATGAAGCTTAGATATGCCTGCACTCCCATGACAGTGGCGTGCGCAAAGCTCGACCACGTGGTGAAAGCAATCAGGCTGCGATGCGCTGAGGGGTTGCGGGAAGCGAGCAGCAAGAAGACGCCGAGTGTCGCGTAGAGACTCATCATCATCGCCAGTGCAGGGTCTTGCTTCGCCATCAGCACAAGCGGATAAACGGCAGCGCAAAAGAGCAATCCCACCACCACAAGCAACACCTTCAGCGCACGTTCTCGCTTCATCGTCGCCTCCTATGTTTCCGCTGCTATTCTGCTAGTTCGCTTTCCTCTGGCGCATCGGTTGGGCTTGCAAACTCAATGTGGTAGCCATCGGGATCGGTTAGCGGAACTACCCAGAGACGGTTTCCGACGAATGGACGTTTCCGCGTTTGAATTCCACATGATTTGAACTCGTGATAGAGCGCCAGCGCGTCTTCGCACATGAAAGAAACCGATGTTCCAGTGCCCAGCTTCTCCTTCGGTTGCCGTCCCGGCAAGAACTCCTGAAGCATGATTGCGGCTTCGCCACGCTCAAGCCAGCACCAACGAATCCTACCGTCTGGCTTGTCCTCCTCACGATTCGGAATCCACCAGTGCTTCATTTTGAAGCCAAGTCCGTCAACATAGAATCGCAGCGAGGCTTCCATGTTGGTCACGCCGAAAAAGGGCACCGCCTGCTTGACGTTAGCGCTCGTAGTGGATGCGACGGTCATGGTTCCTATCCCCAACGATCAATACCTATCGTAGCAATATAAGGTCTGTCGCTCTCGGATTGCTAGGAAGCCAGCCAGAATCAGACATGCTTGCGTGGGCTGCGCGATGGCGAACGGCGTGCCTCATGCGAGGTCACAAACTTGTGAGCCATGCCGAGCAAGTCCCGCAGGACATCGGGTGTGACGCGGGACAGGCGAACCGGCACGGCGGTGTAGTTGAGATAGTGGTCGGTCACGTAGTAGACATCCGGGTCTGCTGCGAGCAGTTCAGCGCGGTCGTCGAAGTCAACGCGAACGGCAAGTGAGCCCGGTTCAGCCGAACGATGAGCAGGCACACATGCCAAGAGTTTTCCGTGAACCTTGAGCGCGGGTGACCCGTAAGCTGTGCTCTCTTCCACGCCGGGCAACGCCAAGCCGATCTTCCGAACAGTGTCGAAGTTGGTTGTGCTTCTTGGCATGGGCGAGTGCGATTATCCGCAAGAACTTAAACCCTTTTCAAGACGGAAGCGTGCGAAACAATGGGCGTTACTTAAAAGCGTCAAAACGTGAAATCGTGCCGAGGCGGTATAGAGCAGGGCAAGTTTAGCTAATGACCTTCCCCGCTGAGAGCATCTGCTTCATCTTCTCCACTCGGCGGGCGCGTGTGTCTTCCTTCTTGGCTTCGGAATACCACACGACAAATTCTTTCTTGTGCGTGAACGACAAGGCGTTGAGCTTTTGCGTCAGCTTCGCGCCCAGTGCCCTCCGTAGAGGAATGGGAACCTCGATCTCGCGTTTTTCGGTGTCCGGCTCAAGGGTGATTGTCACCAATCCGCCGCTTTTACACCAGCGTTCCGGCGTGCTTCGGCATGTCCGGTAAGGCGGGATGAGGAACTGCCAGCTCCTGATAAGTCGATTTGCAGAGGCCAGCGGGATTCCCACTAGGCATCTCAGATCAAGTTCCTGATGTTATGTAGATTCTTCAGCGCTGCGCTGGTTAACCGATGTTACTTTACTGGCCCCTGGTAGCGGTCGAGCCAGTCGAGGATTTCTTTAATCAACTGGTCGTGGGCAGGCATGTGTCCAGCGTCGAAGACGGCGTGGCGCTTGTCTTTTTCCGGCGTTCCGAGAGATCTGAACATTGGATTTTGAGAGGATTCCAAGGGGAAGACATAATCGTATCGGCCGTTGATCATCAGAACGGGAACCGTTATTCGGGGTGCGAAGTTGATCTCATCAACCTCTGGGAGCTTCTTGCCGAGGTAAAAACCTCCGCCAGCCAGCACAACCACCTTGATGCGCTTTTCGATAGCGGCAAGGATGTCCCCCAGATACGCCCCGTCGTCCAGGCCGTAATAAGCCAGCCTCTCATGGTCGAGGTCTCTACGAGTCTCGATGTAATCAATCGTTCTTCCCAGGTCCTTCGACCAATCGATGACATGGTCCCGGTATAAGGCGGTGGTTTCACCTGCCATCTGGTTCTCTAGTCCATCGCCGCGTTCGTAATGGCCCTTATAGATAGGGAAGACCAGAACTCGGCCGCTCTTGGGTACGAAGTCGCACCCGAAGAGCTCAAGATTCCGGCTCGATCTTTGATAGATGGCCCATGTTCCCGGGAAGAAGATGACGGTTTGATACGGTGGAGTCGCGTTTTTTGGCAGAAACAAATAGGCGCTCATTCGCTCGTTGTTGTAAGCAGCGTTAAATGTTACTCGCTGCCTTTTCCAGAACTCCGTGTTCTCTTCAGCAGGTTCTAGGATAGGATCGAGAGGCGCTGGGTCATACCGGTACAAACTCTTGAAGACGGCAAACACCTTGTCGGAAACGGGTTTTTCTTTTGTAATGTCGCGGACCGTGAACGAAAGGGTCGCTGTGGCGGTGCCAGGTAACGACGCTCCGGGAAGGTACCTCACGCATCGGAAGCCGTAGGTCGGTGCGCGATCAAAAGGGGACTGGGCGTCCGGAACGTTAAACATATAACTTGGGTCGTTCCAGGCGCCCCCGAGAATAAACCGCTTGTTACCCGTGGCATTGCGACACCATTCCTTGGCATTTCCGGCCATGTCATAGGTCCCGTAAGGGCCCATTCCTTGATATCGTCCGACAGGCGCGAGGCTGTGTCCGCTAAAGTTACTTAGGGGAACGATGTCGGCAAAATCGTGCTTCCTGGCAGCGTTTCTCCAGTGGTAGATCGTGGGGAGATCCTTCCTCGCGTATTCTGCGTAAGCTGCAGCTTCGAACCAACTGACCCCCGTCACCGGATAATCGGACTCGCCTTCGGGGAAATTCCCCAGTTCCCATGTCGCGGGTCCCGCCCTCCCGGTCTTATCGCGGAATCTCGACATAACTTCTTTCCAAGAAAGCGTACGACCGTTCTCAACGAACGGTTGCTTCCAGTAATCCAGCTTCTGGTAGCCGCCGGCGTCGATGAATTGCTTGAATTTTTGGTTCGTCACCTCGTACTTATCCATCCAGTAGTCCGGGAGGTCGACTGGCGGGAGATCATAGAAGCCTTCGATGTCGAGTGCAACGCTTCCGCCTGAGATTCTAACCATCCCCTCGGGAATGCTTCCCTTCGCGGCGAGTGACAAATCGAGGGTGGTGGTGCCGTACTTGGGAAGTATTAACGATCTGCCGCTGCCCGACGGGCCGGTGACTTTTTCTCTGGTATAGGATGTAGCTTCTAACGCGTCGTAACCGACCTTTCGGACCTTCCAGCGCAACATCCCGAACGGGATCCTCAAATGCTTAATCGGAGACAAACCGTAGTAGCGCCAAGCTTGGTCATCGGCACGGTACTCTTTCATGTAAACATCCGCGCCCTCCGGGTTTGTGTGCACCGAAATCTCGAGAGAGATGTCGGGCCATAGTTTCAAAAGCGCGGGGTCGTTAGGGATTACCTGCTCGGCCTGACGAGCTAGAGCAAACGCGGCATTATCCTCGCCTCTACCCACGAGCCGCATGATCTCCGGAATCGCCGTCTCCCGAGCCCAGCGGGCACGCGCGTTCCGGCGAATTGCCCAGCCTAAGAGAAGGGTCAGACCGAGGAACACAAGCAGTGCGGGAACCGCGACGATCGGTCGGCGGATCAGCCGAGTGATGGACACCCAACGCGACGGGGCGAGCTCTTGTCTCAGGCGCGTTAGCTCTTCCACTATTTCGCGCGCCGCCCCATAGCGCTTGTCGGCGTTCTTGGCCGTGGCCCGGCCAATGATCCGCTCGAGCTCGGCTGGCACCGTAGGATTCAGCCGCCTCGGGGCGCTTGGGTTCTTGTGAAGGATGCCGTCGAAAACCGCCGCGGGGGTGTCGCCCTGGAACGGAAGCCTGCCGGTCGCCATTTCATAAAGGACTACGCCGAAGGAAAAAACGTCCGTGCGTGCATCGAGTTCTTCTCCCAGCGCCTGCTCCGGGGACATATAGACCACTGTCCCCAGGGTTGTTCCCGGACTTGTCAGATCCGCTTCCCCCAAAAGGGTCGATTGCAGTCCCTCCTCCTCCCCTCCCAGGTTCTTTAGGAAGGGCGTCACTTTCGCCAAGCCGAAATCGAGAATCTTCACGTGACCTTGCGCGGTCACGAACATATTGGCGGGCTTAATGTCTCGGTGAACGATCCCCTTGGAATGGGCGGCCTCTAACCCTTCCCCGATTTGAATCCCCAGGTTCAGCACCCGGTCTAAAGGAAGAGCCTTCCCAGCGAGGCAATGTTTCAGAGTCTGTCCTTCCAAATACTCCATGGCTAGGAAAGAGCGTCCCTGGTCCTTGCCAATTTCATAAATCGTGCAAATGTTGGGATGGTTTAAAGCCGAGGCAGCACGCGCTTCCCTGCGGAATCGCTCCAAAGCCTGGGCATCATGCGCTACCTGGTCGGGCAGGAATTTCAAGGCAACAGACCGGCCTAATTCGGTATCCTCCGCCTTGTAGACCACACCCATGCCCCCGCCGCCGAGCTTTCCCACAATGCGGTAGTGGGAGACGGTTTGCCCGATGAGGGTATCGGTGTCCGCCACAGTTCCGTCATATTAGGTCGCTAGTCTAAGGCAAGTCAATAAATCTGCCCAGTAAGTGAATCCACTCGTTCTCAGTGTCCACTGGGACAATCCTGCATCGGCCAGCCCGGTGCGGTTTCCACTACCCACTCCGAAGTCAAACCGAAAAATCGAACTGGAAAGTCGCGGGTTGGAAAAAAAGTTGGGGCCAAGTTGGGTCCAAAACTCGGGCCAATTGGCCCCGTTTTTGAGCCTTAGCAGCGGAAGGGCAACTGAATCAACGTTTATGGAGCGGGCGATGGGAATCGAACCCACGTCCGAAGCTTGGGAAGCTTCTATACTGCCATTGTACGACGCCCGCGTATTTCTTTTGCTTGCCAAGTATACACGACTGATTCTCCGCGAGTATAGAAG
>Ga0307479_10003073_pt1 | contig 15172 bp, 19 predicted proteins | sample atmos_gasesECM4C_FD_203743 | JGI IMG/M metagenome (GOLD analysis project Ga0307479, IMG submission 203743) | Hardwood forest soil microbial communities from Morgan-Monroe State Forest, Indiana, United States - atmos_gasesECM4C_515 | ecosystem: Environmental > Terrestrial > Soil > Temperate... | reverse complement strand
TACACGGCAACTCCAGTGGCCGACGTACGCGGAACACTGTCGATTCCGATCTTTCAGGGCGGGAGCGTTCACGGCGATGTTTTGCAAGCCGATGCGAGACTCGAGCAGAGCCGCGAACGCCTGGAGAATCTGCGAGCACAGATCGACTCCGACGTGCGCGCCGCGTTGCTGAACCTGCAGTCGGCGGCGGATCAGGTAAAAGTGGCGCGCAGCAATATTGATTTGGCGGAGGAAACGCTGACGCAGTCGCGCGATCGTTTCAGCGCTGGTGTCACCGATACTGTGGAAGTGGTGCAATCGCAAGAGGCAGTCGCGAGCTCGCACGAACAGTACATCTCCAGTCTCTACAGTTACAATTATGCAAAAATTTCGCTGGTTCGCGCTCTGGGCCTCGCTGAGCAGGGCGTCAGGGAATTTTTCAGAGGAAAGTGAACATGGCGGAAGAAAACCCACCCCGTTCAGTGCCTGAGACAGGCATAGAATCTCCGGCTGATCCATCGCCCTTGATGGACAGGGACCATACGCCACCGATGCGCCATGGTCCCAAGCGCCGCAGAAACATCGTGATTCTGGCCGTTATTGTGGTGGTGGTTATTGCCGGCGTGTTGTTGTGGCGCTACTTAAGCAGCTACGAATCGACCGACGACGCCCAGGCGGATGTTCACCTCTACCCCGTCAGCGCGCGTGTTTCCGGTTACGTGGTGCGGGTCAACGTGGACGATAACCAGTGGGTCGAGAAAGGCACGGTGCTCGTAGAAATTGACCCGAAAGACTATGAGGTTGCGGTCGCGCAGGCGCAAGCGAATCTCGCCAATGCCGAGGCGACGGCACAATCGCTGAATATCACGATTCCGATTACTTCGGTTAACACTTCAACGCAACTGAGGTTCACTGCGTCCGGCATCGAAGACGCTAACGCCGCAGTCGCCGCCGCCGAGAAGCAACTCACCGCCGCCGATGCCCAGCTGGAGGCGGCCGAGGCGAACGATTTAAGAGCGCAGGACGACCTCCACCGCTACAAGTTACTGGTCGACAAGCGGGAGGTATCGCAGCAAATCTATGATCAAGCGTTGGCCACGGCCAAATCCAGCACGGCCACCGTATCGGCAGCTCGCGCCAGCGAGTCCGCAGCACAGCAATTCGTTCAACAGGCGCGGAGCCGTCTGGCGCAAGCCGATGCGAACCACCAATATGCGGAAACCGGGCCGCAGCAAGTGTCGTCGACCCGAGCTCGTGTGCGGGCTGCGATCGCGGATGTTGAACAAAAGCGCGCGCTACGCGAGCAGGCCCAACTCAATCTCGGATACACAAAAATCGTTGCTCCGGTCAGGGGTGAAGTGAATAAGACGGTCGTGGTCGGGATGAACGTGCAAGACGGGCAGCAACTCCTCACCGTGGTGCCTCTCGATGAAGTGTGGGTCACCGCCAATTTCAAGGAGACCCAGCTTAGACGCATGCGAGTTGGACAGAGAGCGGAAATCAAGGTGGACTCGACTGGCCAGACCTTGAAAGGCCATGTGGACAGCATTGCGGGCGCAACCGGCCCGCTGTTCAGCTTACTTCCGCCGGAAAATGCCACCGGAAACTACGTGAAAATTGTCCAGAGGATTCCGGTAAAGATTGTTCTCGATCCGGGGGAGAACCGGGATCGTCGGCTTCGACCAGGCATGAACGTGGTTCCGGACGTGTACCTCCACTGAGTTTTGCCCAATGAGTTCCGCTGCGCTCATGCTCGACCAGGACGTTTGGCGGCCCAAGTACAATCCCTGGCTGATTGCTGTCGTCGTGGCGCTGGCAGCCTTCATGGAGGTCCTCGACACCAGCATCGCCAATGTGGCACTGCCGTATATGGCTGGAAATCTGGGCGCGAGCAACGACCAAAGTACCTGGGTGTTGACTTCTTATCTGGTCTCGAACGCCATCATCCTGCCCATCAGCGGCTGGCTCGCAGGCGCGTTGGGACGCAAGCGCTTTTTCATGGCCTGTTTGACTGTCTTTACTGTGAGTTCTTTGCTCTGCGGCATCGCGCCGAGTCTCGGCTTTCTTCTTCTCTTCCGGGTGTTGCAAGGCGCGGGCGGCGGCGGGCTGCAGCCGATGGCTCAGGCCATCCTGGCAGACACCTTTCCACCACAACAGCGAGGCCTGGCATTTGCGCTGTATGGCATTACGGCGATCATGGCACCCACGATCGGGCCAACCCTGGGCGGATGGATCACCTTCAACTATTCCTGGCGGTGGATTTTTTTCATCAATCTCCCGGTCGGCCTCGCCACATGGTTTCTGGTGCGGCGTTTTGTCGAAGATCCTCCCTATTTAGCCCGGCTCAAGGCGGCCGGCGTCAAGTTAGATTACATTGGCATCGCTCTGCTGACCCTCGGCATCGGGGCGTTGCAAGTGCTGCTCGACAAGGGCCAGGAAGATGATTGGTTCGGATCGAGCTTCATCACCACTCTAGTCGTCGTCGCGACTGTATGCCTGATCTCGCTAGTTGTCTGGGAGTGGTATCAAAAGGCGCCAATCATCGATGTCCGCATGTTCAAGAGCTTTAACTTCGCGAGTTCCAGCCTGATGATGTTCACCTTGGGAATCCTGTTGTTCAGCAGCTTGGTCCTGATGCCGCAGTTCCTGCAGACGCTGGTTGGGTACACCTCGGAACTCGCCGGGCTTGCTCTTTCGGCTGGAGGCCTGGTTCTGCTGATTGAGATGCCCATCATGGGCCAACTGACAACGAAGATCCAGGCGCGCTACCTGATCGCCTTCGGCTGGCTGGCTCTATCCATCGCCATGTTCTATTCCACGAAGCGAATTGACTTGCAGATCAGCTTCAGTGCCGCCACGTGGCTGCGCATCGCTCAGGTGATTGGTTTAGGGTTCCTATTCGTGCCGATTACGCTGGTGGCTTACATCGGAATTGCGCCGGAGAAGAACAACGCGGTCGCCGGCATCGTCAATTTTATGCGCAATATGGGAAGCAGCGTGGGCACGTCCTTAGTCACGACATTGATTGCGCGGCGCTCGCAATTCCATCAGGGAAGGCTCGTGCAAAATGTCAGGGTCGATAATCCCAATTTTGCGAATGCGGCTAACGGTCTGGTTCGGCACCTGGCTACGTCTGGTGTGGGCAAGCACGAGGCGCAGATAACGGCTTACGCCAGGATTTACCAATCCCTGCAAGCGCAGGCGGCAAGCCTGGCATATATTGACACTTTTATGGTTCTTTGCGTGGGAGCGGCGATCATGTTCTGTCTGGCTTTTGTTTTAAAGAAAAATGATCCTGGTGGTGGAGTAAGAGTCGTGGAGTAATAATCGATCGGATAGAACGCGGCGACAACAAGGGTCAGAGACGTAGTCATGCTGGGAATTAAACTCATCGTTTGTCCTATCGATTTCTCAGAGTTCTCGATAAGGGCGTATCACTATGCGGTATCACTGGCCGAGCACTATCGAGCCAAGTTGGTGGCGCAGCATATCGTAGAGCCATGGCGATATCCTTACGCCGACTATGCAGCCTCTCAGGGAGACTACCAGGAATTCTGGCGGGCGCTTCGTGAGGGTGGCGAGGAGAGACTGCGGGAATTTGTCAAGAAGCACACCCACGATGAAATTCAGCCGGAGCTCGCGGTTCACGAGGGATTAGCCGCAGACTCTGTTCTGTCGTTCGCGCAAGCACGGAAAGCGGACGTGATCGTCATGGGAACTCACGGTCGGCGAGGGTTCGACCGTCTGGTACTGGGGTCGGTGACCGACCGGGTGATGCGCACGGCTCCCTGCCCAGTGCTGGCCATATCCAAGCTGCCGCACGACTTTATGGCCGCAGGTGAAGAGCGGCGCCAAGTCCACCACTTGAGCCGAATTCTTTTCTGCACCGACTTCTCCGAGAATTCAGAGCGGGCTCTGAACTATGCTATCTCTGCGACAGCGGAGTACGATGCCGAGCTCGCCCTGCTGCACGTGTTGGAGGACGTTCCAAGTCCCCTCAAAACGGAGGAAACCATAGCCATAGCCACGGAGCAACTCAATAAACTGGTTCCACAGGAGGAGCGCAAGACTCTCAAGACTAAAACGGCGGTGCGCATCGGAAAATCATACGAGCAAATCATTCAATTCGCCCTAGAAGCGCAAATCGACATGGTGACCATGGGAGTGAGTGGCCGTGGCGCATTGGATCGAGCGGTGTTTGGTTCGACTACCTATCGAGTGATACAGTTGGGACCCTGCCCCGTTTTGGCCGTCCCCGTTTAAACCGTTGAGCCCAGATGTGTTGCGACGCAGATGATAAAAATCATCACCATTGAACGCGAGTACGGAAGCGGCGGCGGCGAAATCGCTCAACTGCTTGCCAAGCAGCTTGGCTGGAAGCTTTGGGATCAGCTGCTGACGGAGGAGATCGCGCGGCTCGCCGAATGTCCCAAGGCAGTCGTCGAGGGTCGAGAGGAACGAACGGATCCCCTGTACTACCGGCTCTTCATGTCGTTCTTGCGCGGGAGTTATGAAGGAAGCATCAATGCGCACAAGCTCAAGCTGGTCGACAGCGAAAGCATTTTAAAGTTCACAGAACGAGTTGTTCAGCACGCGGCGAAAACCGGAAACTCAGTCATCGTCGGAAGAGGGTCGCAGCAGTTTCTCAAGAACCGCCAAGACACGTTGCGTGTTTTCCTTTACGCCCCGAGAGAAGATAAAGTGCGGCGACTGTTGGCTCGGGGCAAGAGCGAGAAGGAAGCCCAGCAGCTCGTGGATACCGTTGATCGGGAACGCGTGGATTTCATTCAGAAATATTTCCACGTCGAATGGCCTGACCGCCCGATTTACCACACCATGATCAATACTGCGATCGGTGATGAGGGGGTCGTTCACATGATTCTGGATCTTATGAAAACCCTTGAGGCAAGGGTCACCGCCAGAGCGCTCGCAGAATAGATCCGCCGCATGGAGCGAGAAGTTTCGAAGACTGATCGCGCGTAGTCTGCTGGTACGCGGCAACCGTGCGAAGACTAACCGCATCAGTTCAAACGGAGGCCGAGCTGAATACAGACAATGATCATAAAGCTGGTGAGCGCGGAAGGAATCGAACCTTCAACCTACTGATTAAGAGAGAGTCAGAGCAGTGCTCTCCTAATCTGTTGACGAGACTGGCCTTATCCCTTGTGAGCTCTTCCCTTGGGGACTTCTTGGGGAGTCCGTGGTGGTCGTCCTGCGCCCCGAGGCATTTGAAAATATGGCGGAGAGAGTGGGATTCTATTGCCTTCGTTTCCAGCAAGTCGCGGTGATTCCTACAGATAGCGATTATAGCCAGTGTTTACGCACCTTTAAAGCACGTCGTCGCTTCGGCGGTTTGCCCGCTGCTGTTGCAGCAGATGCAGGAATTCGACGGAAAACGGTATCACTGGTATCACCTTCCGTCGAAGGAAAATTCCTGACTCCTGAGAGAAAAAACCTTGCACACGTTACACCGGTAACGCGCCTGTACAACAGCGACTTACACTGGGTGACGATGGCACCACGCTTGCACTGTATGTATACGTTGCGAAAGACGCGACAGGCGGCCGATAGCAACCTGAGTACACGGCACGACCGGCGTCGCAAATGCACTGCTTGCAGGAAAGATGCTCCGGACGGCCCCTGCAACGAAAGACGGCCTTCGGAACGCCTGAGCGTGGCGGCTGGGTTAATCCGCAATTACAGGACACGGCTCAGAGCGGGCGCTGAATTACCTATCGGCTAATCCGCACCAAAGATGACCTGATACACAGGCGTCTCCTGAAACCAGGAGACACGTGTGTCAGCTTCAGCTTCACTCTGCGAACAAATCGAAAATTTTGATCGGGCACTGACAGCGCCTCAGCTGGCAAAGCTGCTCGCAGTCGACCGCGCGACCGTCTATCGTGCCGCACAAGCCGGCACACTCCCTTGCTTCCGCATTGGTTCCGCTGTGCGCTTCGAGCCTCGAGCAGTTGCACGCGCTCTGCGTGAGCGGGGGGCGTGGTGATCTGCCGTGTCTGCCACGAAAACAAATCGCAAACGGAATTCACGAAACGCGGCGAAGGCCGCCGCTCGATCTGCCGCACCTGTGACAACGCGGGGCGCCGCCAACGTGACTTCGGGATTAGCCACGGAGAATTTGAAATCCTCCGGCGCGCCAATGACGGGCTTTGCTGGTGCTGTGGGAAGCGACCGCCGATTGTTCTCGACCACGAGCATGGGGACCAGGATCAACATTCGCGGCGCACTGTGCCCAAACTGCAATCGCGGGATAGGGCTACTCGGAGATGACATTCAGGGAGTTAGGCGCGCGCTGGAGTATCTGCATAGGTACGAGGCGCGCAAACCATCAACCCACTCGACCGACGGTCGGGAATAACAGCCGCGGCTTAAAGCCGGGCGGAAGGAGAGAGAACGTGGGGCACTTTTTGGACTATTCGCAGTTTGTGACCGCTGACGGCTCTGATTTGTACGTATACAGCTCTGGCGTTGGGTGCGGTGATGAGATTTTCGTTTGCTCGCCTGCGCCCCTCAACAAGCGCCAAGTTGCGAAAGCTGCCAAAGCGGCCATGGATAACCAGAAGGAGACCATGGTCGTGGAAACCCTGAAGGGTGGAGCTTCCCCGGCGCAAGTGTGGAACGACTTCGGGTTCTCAGCGCGCGACATAGGTCATATCGCAAAGAAGAACGACATTAAGGCTGCCGCGCAACTGGTTCGCTGACGCGCTTCGCAATACGGATCGTGGCCGGGCCACATGTGCTGTGCCAGCCGTGCTGACGGCTGGTGAAACCACAACCACCAATAACAGCCGCGGCTAAGGCCGGGCAGAAGGAGTAACACAATGAAACTGATCGTGGAGATCTCAACCGAAGAATTGCGCGGGAGCAAAGAACGCGCAGAGAAGTGTTCTGCTCGCCGCCTCCCCCTTGTTGAGTGGATGGCAAAAGATCTGGCGAACGATATCGCTGCACGCCACGCCCGCTCACAGAAAGCGCAATGGGCAATAACCGAAATGCTCCGCGGCGTCATCTTAGCGCAACTCACTGCGGGAGGTGAGTAAATGAGCCGCGAAGAGATTGACAACGCCTTGAGCAAGTCTGACATCGCGGTCGTGACTGAGTTGGCGTCCTTTGTGATCAAGAATTGCGGGGGCAGCCGCGAGATATTCAATCAGAAACTGCACTGGCTCCGACTCGATTACTCGCGCCTCGGTGCCACGCACGAAGAGCGAAACAAGCATCGCTCAGAACGACGCCGCGCAATGCGCGCGGTATTTCAAGAAGTGAAGTTACAGGACAACCTGCGCATAACCGCCCGGCGCACGGAAAGACGGGCCATAACGAACTGAGGAACAGAAAATGACTCTCGCCAACATGATGAATGTGGAGCGGGCCGTCGCAAGAATTCTGGCTTTGAGGAAGCTCGAAAAGACGACCTACTCCAGAACCACGAACGCGCAGAACGAGATCCTGCGCGCCCTCAACAGTGCCGATCTCGCTGAAGTTGCCTTGATTCTGACCCAGGAGAGTGAGTCTAATGAACCCGCAAGCCCCCACACAAAATAGCGCCGCTCCGGTTGCACCCGAAACGGCGTCGACTCAAGTAGTTAACGATTCACCCTCAGTCTATACCAATTTCCTCTCGCGGGCTTTGCCTCTGGCCGAGCTGGGGCTGGAAGTGTTTCCCATCGACGCCCGCGGCAAGGAACCGCTCGCCTTGGGCTTTCTGAACAAACGCGGAAAGCCAGCACGATTGGCGACATCGACGAACGCAACCGCGGACATACAAACCATCCTCATCAAATGGGGTGGCCCGGAGCATGCTGAATGCAATGTTGGCGTGTTCTTCAGGAGCACCAACTACGGCGTGGATATCGATAGCTTGAGCGAGTGCGAGAGGATTCTGGGGCAGCCTTTAAATATCCAGGGCGCTCGCGTTAATACCTCCACGCCTGACAAGATGCATTTGTACTTTGACGGTGCGTTACCCGATTGGTTCTGGACGCGCGGCGTGGCATACGAGACGGCTGACGGTGAGAAGCGCGAGCTGTTCAGCATCCGCTACGACAACCGCTATCTGGTTGGCCCAGGCTCGATCCATCCCAGCGGTACGGTGTACGGGTGGGCAGAGGGTTTGCCATCCAGCTTGCCTGCGACGAACGAGAATCTGCTGCGCCAGCTGCAGGAGATCGCTGAGAAGCAAGGCCAGGCTGAATCAAAGCCTGAGCCAATGGAAAAGACTCTCGTGCCCGAGAAGTTCGACAAGCTCTGCGACATCCTGCGTGACAACTTTGAGCGGATGGATCTGCCGGCCTACGAGGAGCGCACCGCCCGGCACGGTGGAATCAATTTCATCTTCGAAGAGTGCGTAATTGAACCACACGCTGAGGGTGACAACACCGCGCAGATCGGCGTACGGCCGGATGGCGTCCTGACGTTCTCGTGCTTTCATGGATCACACGATCTCAAGTGGTCAGAAGCCAGGCCGATGATCGAAGCACGCTATGGCTCGAAGTTTGACTGGCAAGGCTTTTTCGGCGGGCCGAAGCCAACAATCGGCGGCCAGACGCCGAAGCCAGAGACAGAACCAGAGCCTGAGCCGCTGAAATTCACGAGGCCTGCAGTCCTGCGCAAGCAGCTCGATTGCATCATGGCGCCCACCGAAGGCCAGCAGTTCAACGGATGGTTCCCGCGCGGTCGCCCGCACGGCATCGGAGCCTCGAGCGGCCAGGGGAAGACGACGCTGATCGTGGACATATTGGACAAGCAGTACCGCGGTGAAACCGTTTTTGGACATCGCGGGCTGAAAATGCCTTACCTGTGCATCTGGGCCGATCGTGGCGTCCTCGCGAACGAAGAGACGTTGATGAGGCTCGGTCTCGACAAGGCTGACATCCCGGTCGAGTACATGGATGGCGCGTTGTTCGACAGGCAGGCCACGCGCAAGATCCTGGCGTTGATCGAGCGCCAGCCGGTCATGCCGGCCGCGGTCTTCATCGAGGGCGCCGATTTCCTGACCGAAGACCCCTACTCGACGCCGAAGGTAGCAACGCTGATGAAAGACTTGCAGCGCATCGCAGCGTATTACCACCTCGCAATGATCCTGTCTGTCGGTGCGCCAAAGATGAAGCCGAAAGAGCAATACGCTCTGATGCGTGATCGCATCTTTGGTTCGCAGGCGTGGGCACGGACGATGGATCAGGTTCTGATCTTGAGCCAGAAGCATGGGGCGCCGCCGGAAGATCGCACGTTGACTGTTCTGCACCGCAACGCCGCAGAGGAGACGTTCGAGCTGACGTTTGCTGGCGGCCAGGGGAAGCTGGTTCAGAAGGTCCTGAAGGCCGGCGTGAAACTCAATCCGGTTGAGATGTGGGTGTGCGGGCAGTTGGTGCCGTTCACTCGCGGGCAAGCCGTGCAGGCCATGAAGGACTGCGATGCCGGCCTCCAGAAAAGCCAGGTCTACGACATGCTGAAGAGGATGGTGGCTGATGGTCAACTGGTCGAGACCTTCGGCAATGGAAAGACGAGGCTCCAACTGGCAGCCGTGGCCGCTGCTCAACCGGCGTCAGTGGGGTGGTAGTTTCCGGTTTCCGGAAGCCCCCGGAAGAAAAACCGGAAACAAAATTCTTTCCGGTTTTCTTTCCGGTCGAGGGTCTTTCCGGTCCGGAAAGTGTAGGTAAGTCCAATGGCGTCAACAAATAGGATGGCGTTTCTGTAATATAGCTAATCACGCTGGAAAACCGGAAAGTATCGATGGCGATCAATCTCTCCGGACTTTCCGGTCCTATTGTCCATACCAGATTGTCCATACCAGAGCAGGGTCGGCTTGGCCGTGTCCCGCGCAATTCCAATGTGAGCGTTTTTCGCGCACCCGTGCTCCTTCCGAGCGTCATCGCGGCCGAGCTTCGGAATCATGATTTAATGGTGGAGAACTCGCTATTCTCCGCCGTACGCCCTAAGTGTATGTAAAATTAACGCATTAGGCGCACTGATACCTTTGCCTGATACCTGAATGACTGGAATTGCGATGTCCCAACGCCGGCCCGAGAAAACACCCAGTTCGCCTAACTCGAATGTACCCATCACCGACGACCGCGCACCCCGCCGCGCGAAGAGCAATCGACGCAAATGGTTGAACGCGCAGTATTTAAGGTTGCTTGACTGGCTAAGGGTAGCCGCCGGGACTGCCCCCCAGAGCTCTGTAGCTGGAGCTAGAGCTCGGCTGAAAAACAGGAGTTCGGGGGTCGATTTTACTCGGATGTTATTGTACTCGTGAGCTTTAAGTACGATTTGACACCTGCTCGGAGTGGTGTTTTGTAGCTGTTCGGAAGTGTTTTCTCGGAACACTTCAAACATCATCGACAGAGGCATTTCCCGGATCGTTGGCAACTGACGGGTCCCTGGCCGGGCGAACCGGCTCCGCCCGAAACACGACACGCAGCCTCTGTGGAGTAAGTACTCCTGCATGATGCGACTTTTGTGGGCTGGCAGCCCATCCCACACCAGAGTGGCCTTTCCGCCCCGCAAATGCCGGTGAAGATCTTCGAGAAAGGCGGTCAGGCTTTCCGAGTTGTAGCTGCCGGAGCGTGGATAGTTCCCCCTGATCAGTCTTGTTCGGGCGCCCGTGGCTCTTCTTTGAAGAGCTCGAGGTGGACGGGATGTTCCTCCACGACCAAAGCTGCGCCAACCAATTGTTCGCCCTCGATTCGCACATCGTAGCCAACTCCAGGCGAGTCAAACCATTTCTGCTTGGAAGCACCAGCAGTCTTTACCCATTCGGAAATTTGCTCTGGCTGAACCACCGTCGGTCTCTCTTTCGGGTCTTCCAAGGCATCCATAGCGTAGCTCCTAATCAGCTTTGACCATAACTTGTTCAGTGTGCTTTCCTTGTCAAACAAATCGACGGCAAATGTCTTGCCGTCAATCACAAATGCTGCGCCGAGATAACCGGCAGGCGCGGAGAATTTCGCCAGAACCTCCGCCAGCCTGCTAGCGTGGTCTTTATACATTTCCTGCAGCGCTCCTGAAGGGGAACGGGAGCCCGTTTTGGCTATCTTTCTTGCGACTTCTGCCCAGACTGCGGCTTGGTCAGATCCCGGCATGCCGCGCGCCTTATACTGTTCAGCTACCTGCCTAGACATCATCATCCGCAGAAACCCATGGGAAGAGCTGCCCTCGCTGGAAAATTTGCGCGACCGGTAGCTCCACCGGCCAGCTTCTACACAGGTTGCTGGAATGTGTAACTCGCGCTTTTTTGGCACCATAATGCTGGCATTGATCACGCGATCTTGCTTACAACCGACCAACAGTTCGCCAGCCATTAGGAAAACCAATCGGTCAGATTTGTTGACGACTTTGATGGTTGGTATTCGTCCGCCTTCGTCGATCTCGGCAACATCCAGAATTTTCGCCCACACCGCCTCGTCCAGTGTCACGTAGTCGACGCCACTCGGACAGGGCCACTTGAGCCCAAAGACCTGCAAGCCTGAAGTGTGCGGAAGACCCTCAACCTGGACCTCCGCCAGTGCTTTCAGCACATCTACCCGATTCGAGGTCATAGCTCCCTCCTTTTGCTTTCGGGAGGCAGCGATCTTTACCCAGGCCAGCGGCGATAGCAATGCACCGCGGATCAAATGGAAGGCAAATAAAGGTAACCCGATAAGTGGTGAGGACTCAGGGAATTACGGTGGTGCATCACTGCCAGCGCGGTCGACCCGCCGATATGCGGGGGTTATGCTCTCACGTTCTCGACTGAAGCGACGAAGCGATAGCCGCGCCGGGGTAAGGTTTCGATAAAACGCGGGTTGTCAGCAGAGTCATCCAGTGCGTCCCGTAGCCGTTGGACCGCCGCGTTCAGGTTGTGCTCAAATTCCACGACAGTATCCGGCCACAACCGCTTCTGAAGTTCTTCCCGGGTTACAACCGTGCTGGGGCGCTCCAATAGAAGGCAAAGTACCTGAAACGGTTTCTCCTGAAGCTTTATCCTCATCCCCTGCTTGCGCAATTCGCCGGCCTCCAAGTCAACCTCGAACACACCAAATCGTACGAGCAGGCGTGTGCCTGGAGCTCCCGAGGCCCCCTTTGATGGCAAGGTTTCTTTCCTGCCGGAATCGTCTACCCTCGTCTGAGGTTGTTCCACGTACTGGAAGGTAGGTAGCCGATTGACTGGCGTGTCGAGGAGGGCAGAAAGTGCCGATTGCACCGTATCATACGTATCAAGCAGAGTGTACAACTTAGTAGTATCGAGGAAATCCCGAACTCCTTTTTTCATCTCGGCAAGGACGAGCTTGCCTATGCGCATCCTGATTCTCGCTAGTGAACCGACGATTTTCGAGCCGCTCAAGGAGTTCACAGAAGGTGTATCCGTCATATCCAGTACGAAGAGCCTATACCCATCCTTCATCCTTCGCGTCACCAAATCCTCGAACGCGCCACATTGCTCTGGGGACAGCAACTGCCCTGGCCTTATGACACAAACATCGAGGACAATTGCTTCTCGAAGTCCTGTCTCCTCTGCTGACGCTTCGGTCTGCATTTGCGTCGCGTCAACTTGTACTTTTGTGGGCGCCTCCAATAGCTCTAAATCTGCGCGAAGTCCTTCCGCAGACTGATAGCGGCGTTCAGGATTTTTGTCCAAGCATTTCAGGATAGTCCGTTCCAATTCAGGGGACACTCCAGCGTTCACCACGCTCGGGGAAACGGGTGCGTGGTGCAGGATAGCATCGGCTAAGCGGGGAGCAAATTCTTCGCAAAAAGGCCGCTTGCCAGTAGCCATCTCGTAAAGCACAGCGCCCAACGCATAGATGTCCGTGCGGCCATCCACAGCCTCGCCTCGCAACTGCTCCGGTGCCATGTAAGGCAGTGTGCCGGCAACTCCATGTGTCTGAATGAAGCTATCGGTCGTCGTGGTCTCGCTGGCTGATCGTAGTAACCTTGAAATACCAAAATCAAGCACTTTTGTAGAGCCCTTGCTTGTAATTCTGATGTTGCCGGGTTTCAAGTCACAGTGCACTACCTTTTGTTCATGCGCCTCAATTAATGCCTCGGCCACCTGTCCGCCCAATTGTATGACTTCCTGTTCACGCCTCGGCCCTGCCGCTAATAGGTCATTGAGCGCGACTCCCGAAATAAACTCCATTACCAAAAAGTCAATACCATCCTTTGTGTCGAAGTCATGCACGATCGCAATGTTAGGATGGTTTAGCTTGGACAAAATCAAGGCTTCTCTGCGAAAACGCTTGCGGGCGGACTCGTCGGCTAGTGTCCCCACAGGTAACACTTTCAAAGCCACATCTCGGTCGAGCCGCTCGTCGTGGGCCCGGTAAACCTCGCCCTGTCCACCTTCGCCAATCTTTTCCAAAATGCGATAATGAGCGAGCGTTCGGCCAATCATGGGGCAAGTACCTATGTGACCGCTATTTTGCTGCTAACATCTAGAATGCAGTATGGCAAGTCCGCAGCCAATCGAGGATGTCCTTACCATTACCGGAAGAGTCTGGGGCAAAGATTCGCCTTCCCTCATTGGCTTTGAATAGATCCGAGCGTCCCTCCTTCTCCATAAAGTAAGGAGCAAGATCATCCAAATACCACCAGTCTGCAGAATAATCGACAGTCTGCACTCGATGTTCAGCATCCACGGCAAGAGTGGTTACCTGGCGAAACCAAGCCACATCGGCAAACGTCCCTCGGCAAAGGTCAAAGGCCAGACCGATGCCATCCGACACTTTGCCCATCTCCTCAAGGAATTGGATGATCTTTCCCATATTGCTCACGCATACTAACCGCGAGAAGGCTGCTCCGCGCACGGCTTGCTCGAATGCCCCGCCAGCCAATGCTGGCTTGGGCTTAGATTCCGGGCAGAGAAGCGTTCCGTCGATATCGAAATACAGTATCTTCGGGGGCAACCTTTACTCTGTGGCGTACGAAAGGATTCAAGCCTTTTGGGAGGATGGTAGGACGCCGCCTCAACAAAGTCAACGCCCCTAGAGCTGGGGTGAGCTGGGGTAGCCCGGTGGTTTGACTTTCCCCACGGGGTTTACCGTCGGCTTGATCCCCGCCCTGAGGCGATTCGGCAGCTTCGACGCGCAAGGGGCAAGCAGTGGGTACTTCGGGATGAAAGCGCACGTGGGGAGGTGGATAGCCAGACTATACGTGGCATGATCTGCGCCACACCTTCCCATCGCCGCTCGTCATGAAGGGCGTCGATCCGCGACCGTTCAGGAATTGCTCGAGCATAAATCGATTGCGATGACCTGCCCCTATGCCCATTTGTCCCAGTCCCAACTGAAAGAGGCCGTGGAGAGGCTGGGCTAGCAACGGCTTGCCCCACCAAGAGTGATTCAGCTAAATCTCGAAATTCCGTTGTTTCAATTCCTCGCATGCCCCGAGATTGGCGTCAAATTCTTTTCGTGCTCTTTCCTGCACCCCATCTTCATCGTCTGAGTCAAGAAGGGCCATTGCTGCGAGCCGGTTCGGGGCTTCCCGGTGACTCGTAGCCGCCGGCCTTGAGCATGGAAGCAACAATGTCGCGGACAACCTCCTCACCGTCTACGACGAGAATGGTCTGAGCCATAAAACCTAATGAACAGACTATGCAGCTACTATCGGTGAAACAAGTGCCATCGGAGTGGGCTACGAGAACCTAGGGATGGCTTGCCGAGGTCTGATGCATTCATTAACCTAATAAGGGGGTTCCACCATGGGAACGGGAAAAATGGTCATCACTTGGACGGTCTTGGGCAGCATTGCGGCGGCCGTGTTTTGCCACGGGGAATATTGCGAAAAAGCCTACGTCCACGACGCGCCGCTGACGATCTCGGTCAACGGTAACGCGAGCCCGAGCGCGAACGTGTCCACGCAGACGAGCGGCTACACTTGGTCACTGAACGGTTAGCTGTTCCAACCGACTCGGAAGGCAACAAGGCTTCGCCAAATGGTGTCCTCATATGAGGAGGCGCTACACGGCTCGTCAAGTGGAAGGACTCTCAGACGTCGCTAACTAACGATAGTCGTGACGAAGCCAGACTCTGAACTTCTTTTCTCTCAAATCATGATCGTGTTCCGTGTGTGTCCTGGCTCAGCGTGAAATGGAAAAGGGACGTTCTCCGTTAGTGCATAGATTCCGCCCTGACGGGCGGGGATTTTCAAGGCATTTTGGGGTCTATCGTCCGATGACTGGTTCCGGTCAGTGCAC
>Ga0307479_10003072_pt1 | contig 15173 bp, 11 predicted proteins | sample atmos_gasesECM4C_FD_203743 | JGI IMG/M metagenome (GOLD analysis project Ga0307479, IMG submission 203743) | Hardwood forest soil microbial communities from Morgan-Monroe State Forest, Indiana, United States - atmos_gasesECM4C_515 | ecosystem: Environmental > Terrestrial > Soil > Temperate... | reverse complement strand
CCAGTGTCTTGAACTTAAGCGAAAAAACTGTGGAGTTCCACAAACACCACGTCATGCAAGCCTTCAAGCTTGAGAACAACGCCGCCCTGGTTTTATTTGCCTTGAAGCAAGGATTGATCTCGCTCAATTGCTAGCAAGTATCCTCCACCGCGCGAAGCGTCACCGGCCTGTCCGGGCCGAGCGCGCAAAGGCATCGCTGGCGAAATACAGGTACTCCACAAAATCGCAAAGCAGCTTGATTTCGCTCCGAGTGAAATATTGGCGCGGCGTCAGATCAGGCGTCGCATTTTGTCGCCACGCCGTCCATAAAGGGCGGAGTTGGTCGTTTCGCTCCATGATCTCCGGGATCAGGCCGATGAGCGGCTCGATGCGGCCGGCGTAGGACGAGACCTGGCAGAGTCGCTTGGCCAGCAAGTAGTCATGGCCGCTCATTATCGCACTATCATCCTTAAGGCCCATCCGAAGGGCATTTGTCTAATCCTGGCCCGATAGATGTTGAGAAATCCGCTTACCACCAGCAATCTCAGACTGAGATAGCTGATGATAATCCCCTGCCAGCTCAACCGGTCGATGCAACACCATCTAATCAGTTGATCCGCCAATACTTCCCCTGAAGAACCGATCTGTCTCGCGCTACACGGCAAGACCTAGCCAGGGTGACGTTTCGGCTGATCTAACCTAGCCAGCGCTTTTAGCTTTTGTTTTCAACGCAAAGTGGGTCCGAGCTGAGTGTTGCGTCGACCCATTGAGATCACCCCCGTTACCAACAGCTATCCGCAAAAACGCTCCCGGGTTTTCGATAGCACGTTAATCAGAACTTGTAATAGACATGCTCTTTAGTCGGAGAGGGTGGTTCAAGGCCTGTCTTGAGAAATAGCCAACGGCATCTGCGAGGCTAATTGAATGTCGATCATCATCCCGATCCGTCGGTCGAGTTGAAAGAAAGTCGCCGCTTTCTTTCCCGGTAGAGCTTGGCTTACGTTCATCACATAATTAGACCGCAATTGATGGACTTGCTCATCCACTTCGAGCCAACGCCGGATGTAGATCAACGCTTCGTCGTTGGTCATCGTCCCCCACGAATCGCCGTACTGCTTGATTAGCCGGAATTTCTCGTCGTTGATCTGCTTCAGGTCCTTCGCATAACTCTTGTAAACTGCCCAAAATTTGACGGCCTCCGATTCTGTCATCGGCAGGTTTTGGGCTATTAGCTTTTGTTTTTGCGTTCGCAGATCCTGGCGCAACAATTGGATGTCTGCATCCGTCGCCACTATAGGTCCACCGCTCAGACTCAGAGACCCCTGTTGTTGTGCTGTGGGTAGCGCCGCTGCTCTCCACACCAAAACGATGCAAACTATGCACAACACGACCACCATCGACTTGGCCTTCATAATCTTCCCCCTTCGCGAAGTATGTAATCTGACCCTTTCCGAAACGGCCTTACGGCGTCATACCCGAACCCTAACATGCGGCTCCGCTGTTGAGCAATTTGATGGCGGTCCGCTCGCGCCGACGGATAGATGTCGAGAAATCCGCTTATCACTAGCTATCTCAAAATGCGACATCGTCGCGATTCAAGCGGCTCCCTTGTGCCGAAGGCTGTGCCCGGCGGCAAGAAAGAAGCAGCACTTCGAGAGCACTCAAGTTGTTCTCAAGTTAAAGGCGACACAAGAACACAAACGTACGCAAACCTAGACCAAGTCGAGAATTTCGCGCGAAAGGTTATGATCTAAGAGGTTGTGCGGATTCCGCAGGAGTTAGCGACAGTTTGTCACCTGGCGACTCTCGTACTCATAATCCGTTGGTCCTAGGTTCGAATCCTAGCGGGCCCACCCACCAACTCGTTGAAGCCACGGCAGTTCAGACGTCGGTGCGATCCACTGGTGCGCCTTGATTGGGCGACTCAAGTTGTTCTCACAGTTGCAGGAGACAACCTTCTTATACCCTCAAATGTTGGGGGACATCTGGCCCGAATCGTTCTCGAAGAGTGCGGCCATGATATTCCCTGAGGAGCAACGCCGCCCTGGTCTTATTTGCCTTGAAGCAAGGATTGATTTCGCTCAATCCCTAAACCGAATCAGGAGCATTGACGATGTCGCTGCGTCGCGGGATTGCGTTTCGGGTGAGAGCATTTAATTGCCGTTGTCCTATGCGCTACTGACAAACTGCTTTCCCGAGATAACGGTTTCTACCGCAGCCAAAAGATCCCTTTTAGCCTCTATCTTTTTAACGTAGCCACACGCGCCCAATCGAAATGCTTCCTCAACCACTTCGTCGGAGGACTCTTGAGTCAAAAAGATGATTTTGGATTCTGGGACAAGTTTGCGGATTTGTCGGGCGGCTTCGATTCCGTTGAGACTCGGGAGGCCGATGTCCAACAGAATCAAATCTGGTCTCAACTCTTCTGCTTTTCGAACCGCTTCTAGTCCGTCGGACACTTCACAGATGACCTGCAGATCGTGCCTTGTGGCTAGCGTCGTGGAGATGAATTGTAGAAAGGGTGCGAAATCCTCTACGACGAGAATGCGGGCTGATAACACCCGGGCACGAACCTCCTCTTGAAAAAAGTGGGGGATGCTCCGACGTGTCGTGTCCGTATTCGTTTCAATATCTTTGCTGCTTTGTCCTTCGCCCTGTTCCATAGAGTTCCCGCGGCGGATCACATACGCCCAGCGTGATGCATCTTGGATGGTAGTGCCAGGTAAACGCGGCGTCAGCACGGTGGCGTACCAAGCCCGTCCGCATCCTTCGAAGCAAGGTTTCTAAACCTGTGCGTTGGCAAAGTCGAGATATCACATCCGCGCCGTGAAAATAAGAGCGGAATGGCTCACCCATGGTCTCTATTTTTCGGCCAGATGGTTTGGGACATTCGCGATATTCTCAGTGGATCCGGTGCGAAAGTTGGATAGATGTTGAGAAATCCTCTTATCACTATCTATCTCAGAAATGCGATGAATGGTGATTACTCGCGCGCCGGACATACCGCGCGTGAGAGTCCAACTGCTGATTCCACTGGATCGGCGATAGCCCTCCGACTGGTGATCTCTTCTATTTGTATCCAGTAGAAAATCGCATTCGCAGGGCGATCTTCGAACCGGACGCGCGAGCGAGAACTGCCCGAAAAGAAGTAAACTCCCTGCGAATCGCAGATTGCTGACTAGGGATTTCCCCAGTAGCGCAGGCGTGCCCGCCCCTTCTAACATCCACGAAGAAGCTTGATACGGCACCGCTTTTCCCTCAAGCGAGTGCAAGTGTGCTTTGGACGGAGGCGAACATTGATTCGCCCTCGCATATTCTTAGCCGATGACCATCAAGAATTCCTTGAAGCCGAGGTAGGTCTTCTGTGCGCTCACTTTGAACTCGTAGGGACAGCAAGCGACGGGATATCGCTTATAACAGAGGTACAGCGCCTCAATCCAGACGTTGTTGTAGTAGATATCACTATGCCACGAATGAATGGAATTGACGCCGTTCAGAAATTGATGGCGTACGGCTCTACCGCTAAGTTCGTATTCCTGACTGTTAATACCGGCCCTGAATTTGTTGCCGCTTGCCAAAAGGCTGGCGCTCTCGGTTATGTCGTGAAATCCCGAATGAAAGCCCACCTGATTCCGGCAATCAATGCCGCTGTCGAAAACCTGACCTATGTCTCTCCACTAACTCCCTCTCAGTAATTTGGAATTTCTCTTAGACAGTAAGAAGTCGCGAGGGCGGCGCAGTGGCCGCGATCCTCAGGAGCAAGTTGAATGAGGCGAATCAACGGTGCATATGAGAGGCAAAAACAGTCTCGCTAGGGATTTCCCTAGTTGTCGAAACGATAGAAACAGCCTAAATGGCTAGGTAGGCGAGCGGAACATCGAAGCGGAATCTACGAGGAAAGGTTAGTCATGATCAAGACGGCTTTTGGATCAAGTTTTCTCCGGAAAATCACGCAGGACTTTGTGGCCGTTCTATGCGCTGCGCTACTCGTGCCGGGCGATGTAATTTCGGCGAGTCAGTCACAGGCGCCGGCATCCGCGTCAAGCCAGGAAGAAGCGGCCAGCCTATCCCCGGATCAACTTGACTCGCTGGTAGCCCCGATCGCGCTATATCCGGACCCGTTGCTCGCTCAAGTGCTCGCCGCATCGACGTACCCTTTGGAACTTGTTCAACTCCAGCAATGGTTGGAGAAAAACAAGACCCTAAAGGACAAGGCACTCGCCGATGCGGTGCTGAAGCAGCCTTGGGACGCAAGCGTTCAGGCCATGGCCGCACTGCCAGATGTGGTCAAACGCCTGGTGGATGACATCCAGTGGACATCAGAGCTTGGCAATGCATTCCTCGCGCAGCAAAACGATGTCATGGATGCTCTGCAGCGCATGCGCAAGAAGGCCCAAGAGAAGGGGAACCTGAAATCCAATGAGCAAATCAAGGTCGAGACGAAGGTAGTGGAAAGCAAGCAGGTGATCGTGGTCGAGCAGTCCAATCCGCAGGTTGTCTACGTTCCCAGCTATGACCCGGTGGTGGTGTACGGCCCGCCGCCTTATCCCTACCCACCCATCGCCTATCCTCCTCCGGGCTATTACGCCGCGGGAATGGCGATCTCTTTCGGTGTTGGCTTGGCTATGGGAGCGGCTTGGGGTGGAGGCTGGGGCTATAACACCGGCTGGGGAGGCGGAAATAATAACATTACAATCAATAACAATAACAATTATAACCGCAATGCAAACATCAACGGCGGAAACCGCAACACAAACATCAGCGGCGGAAACAATTGGCAACATAACGCTCAACATCGCGGTGGCGCGCCCTACTCCAATAAAGCCACAGCAAACAAATATGGCGGCACCACGCGTGGATCCTCCCAGGCGGCGCGCCAACAAGGCGCCCGCCAGCAACAAGCGAGGCAGCAGGCAGGCGGGATGGATCGAGGCGGCACTGGCAGTCGTGGCGGAGCAGGTGGCGCGCAGGGCGGAACACGCCCGAGTCAAGGCCAGCTCGGGGGCGGCGGTCAGGCCGGCAATCGCGGCGGAGCGGGTGGCGGAGGCGACCGGGTAGGCGATCGACAAGTCTCCGGCGGTTCGGGCGGGAGAAATTCGGGAGCCTTCGGTGGTTCTTCTGGAGGTGGGAGTGCAGCACGAGCCAGCAGTTCGCGCGGTAGTTCCAGCATGGGCGGCGGTAGCCGCGGCGGCGGTGGCGGTGGGCGGCGGAGGTAAATAGTCATGAAAAAGGAAATTCAAATGACGTCGAGAAAGATGGATTGGTTGGTGCGGAATGCATTCGCGAAATTCTCTATAACCGCCCTTTCTTGTACCCTTGTGCTGCTCGGCTCTCGAAGTTTGTTATCTCAACAGAAACCGTCCGAAACTGCGTCACAAAACCAGAGGACTTTCGCCACCCCTAAAGAAGCCGCCGAAGCGTTCGTTCAAGCTACGGGGAACTTTGACGTGTCCGCTTTAGACCAAATCCTCGGTCCGAGTGGTGAAGACTTGATCGCTTCGGAGGACTCCGTTCGGGACAAGAACCTCGCTATTGCATTTGCTGCAAAAGCTCACGAGAAAAATTCGATTGTCGTAGATCCCGCGAACCCGGACCGTGCCACCCTTGTAGTAGGAAACGACGATTGGCCATTACCAATCCCCATTGTCAAGCGAAATGGGAGGTGGCTCTTCGACACCGCTGCAGGCCGTCAGGAAATTCTGTACCGTCGCATCGGAAGCAATGAATTGGATGCCATCGAAATCTGCCGTGGCTATGTGGACGCCCAGAACGAATATGGGTTGGAAAGACATGATAACTCTCAAGTAAATCAGTACGCACAGCGAGTCATCAGCACCCCTGGAAAGCACGACGGTCTGGTGTGGTGGAATCCAGACGGGAGCCTTGGCGGGCCCTTCTCCGAGGGTATCGCCGATGCCCTGCAAGAGGGCTACACGGATAAGGCCAAGCCTTATCACGGATATTTCTTCAAAATCCTTCCGGGACAGGGCCCCGCGGCCCCACTCGGGAGAATCGATTTTGTTGTAGAGGGGGCGATGATCGGAGGCTTCGCTCTTGCCGCCGCTCCGGCAGATTATCGCGTTACGGGCGTCAAGACATTCATTGTCAGTTACGAAGGGGTTGTCTATCAGAAGGATTTGGGCCCAGATACGCTCAAGATTTTCAAAGAAATGGAGCTTTATAACCCGGACAAATCGTGGAAACCCACGGATGATAATTGGCCGCCGAATGCATTTGCTGATTAGTTTTGAATGGGGCGACGGAATCAGCTTTTTTGATCCAGACACTCCACCCACTATCCAGGATCGTCGGTTCAATTCAATTTCGCAACCGGGGTACGCAGACATTCGGCGGCGATTCAGTAGGCTGCATCTCTCGATTCTGTGTCTTAGGTTCGGGAATGTTTAGAACGAGGCGCTTTGCGTGATTGATTTACGACAGCCGCCGGAATCCGGAGGCGAAACGAATGACCAAAGAATCCAAATGTCTTATCCCGCTGGGTTGGAACCGTGAAACAACATTGACATCTGCTTCAGCGTACTCACAGAAACGACTAATTGGTCCCTCCCAATTTCTCTTCATATCGCTGCTGCTTCTCTGCACTCTTTCCGGATGTACTTCCAAGGAAGAAAAACCGGCCCCCCCACCCCCTGGTGTCACGGTCACACCCGTTGTGCGAAAGGATGTTGATATTCAACAGGAGTGGGTCGGAACCACGCTTGGCAACATCGACGCAGATATCCGTCCCAAAGTGGACGGATTTTTGCTGACCCAGCTCTACTCGGAGGGGTCCTACGTCAACAAGGGACAGCCGATGTTTCAGCTAGACCAGCGCCAGACACAAGCTGCTGTGCAGCAAGCCCAAGGGAAGCTAGAGCGCGCCCGGGCTGTTCTGGCGCAGGCGCAGATCGACGTGAAAAGGTACACACCGTTGGTGGCGCAAAGGGCCGTGAGTCAAGCCGAACTCGACAAGGCGATAAGTATGGAACGAGCGGGAACAGCGGAGGTCGACGCGGATCAGGCAGCCCTCGACAACGCGAAGTTAAATCTGGGCTGGGCAACCGTGACAGCACCAATCTCCGGGATTGCCGGTATTTCCAAAGTTGGTGTCGGCGATCTTATGACCCCCACAACGGTCATGACGACGATATCGAATGTGAATCCCGTTTATGTTGACTTCAGTATCGCCGAGCAGGACTACATGCGATTTACCCGCGAAAAATCTGGACAGGCCGCAGGACGATCCCTGCAGTTGATTCTAGGAGACGGCACATTATTCCCACAGCGTGGGCGCGCGCTTCTTGTTAACCGCGAGGTAGACACACGAACCGGAACTATCCAAGTGAGGGCAGAGTTTCCAAATCCGGGCAACGTGCTGCGGCCGGGACAATATGCTCGCATTCGTGCCGTTACGGAGGTTCGCAAAGGTGCACTCCTGATTCCCCAGCAGGCAGTTTCCGAATTGCAGGGCATCTATCAAGTAGGAGTCGTAGGCCAGGGCAACAAGGCAGAGATTAAGACAGTAAAACTCGGTCCGCAATTCGGAGACATGTGGGTGGTCGAGTCCGGACTTGAGGCGGGAGAAAACGTGATCGTGGACGGATTGCAACGCGTCAAGACGGGCATGACCGTTTCACCTGCGCAATTCAAAGATACTCAGGCCAACGCCCAGAGTGGTGAGAAGTAGCCATGTCGAAATTCTTCATCAACCGACCGATCGTTGCGATCGTCATCTCGATTATCACGGTGATCGGCGGGGTCGTGGCGATGGCAAAGCTGCCGGTTGCCCAACTGCCGGACATCGTACCTCCCCAGATTAACGTAGCCGCGACTTATACCGGAGCTGACGCACTAACGATTGAACAATCGGTTGCGACGCCTATGGAGCAGCAGATGAACGGCGTGGACAACATGCTTTACATGATGTCCACAAACGCCAACGACGGCACCATGACGCTCAAGGTGACCTACGACGTCGGAACGAATGTCGATATTGACCAGGTGAACACCCAGAATCGAGTCTCTCAGGCCAGTCCCAATCTGCCGACCTCAGTCAATCAATACGGCGTGACGGTCAAGAAGCTAATGGGGCTTCCACTTCTGGTGCTTTCTCTTTACTCGCCGAAGGGCAACTACAGCGGGCAATTCTTAGGGAATTACGCCACGATCAATGTCAATGATGCGCTGCTTCGAGTTCCTGGAGTCGGGCAGGTCACGAACTTTGGTGCTGCGGACTATGCGATGCGCATTTGGGTGAAGCCGGATCAGCTCACAAAACTTGGCATGACCGTTTCTGATTTGACGGCTGCGATTCAGCAACAGAGCGCTGTGAATCCGGCGGGCCAGATCGGAGCAGAGCCAGCCCCCAAGGGTCAGCAGTTCACTTACGCGGTCCGCGCTCCGGGCCGGCTCGTCAATGCGGAGGATTTTGGAAACATCATCGTACGTCAGAATCCGAATGGTTCGACGGTACGGCTGAAGGATGTTGCACGGATCGAGTTGGGCTCTATGGTCTATCAGCAGATCGGGCGGTACAACGGAAAACCGGCAGTGATTGTTTGCGTTTACCAGGCTCCTGGCTCCAACGCCTTGGCGGTGGCGAAGCAGGTCAAGGCGCAAATGGAAGACCTAAAAACTCGGTTCCCCGAAGGCCTGGAATATGTGGTTGCCATGGACACGACGCTGCCAATTACGGAAGGCATGAAAGAGATTGGTACCACCTTAGCGGAAGCGATCGTCCTGGTCATCATTGTAGTGTTCCTCTTCCTCCAAAACTGGCGCGCGACACTCATCCCGCTGCTTGCGGTGCCCGTCTCGCTCATCGGCACGTTCGCTATCTTCCCTATGCTGGGTTTTTCCATCAACACACTCTCTCTCTTTGGTCTGATTCTGGCGATCGGCCTTGTGGTGGATGACGCCATCGTGGTCGTCGAAGCTGTTGAGCATCACATTGAACATGGTTTAACACCGAAGGAAGCAACGCTGAAGGCGATGGAAGAAGTGTCTGGTCCCGTGATTGGCATCGCCCTCGTGCTTTCATCTGTATTCATCCCTATGGCAGCACTAGGCGGCATTAAGGGTTTGCTGAACCAGCAATTCGCTATCACGATTGCGATTTCCGTACTGATCTCGGCATTCAATGCGTTAACGCTTTCGCCTGCCCTCGCAGCCCTTATGCTGAAGCCGCGAAAGAAGTCGAAGGGCCCCTTAGGAAAATTCTTCGATTGGTTCAACAGGTGGTTCGGAAAAATGACTGGCGGCTATGTGAGCTGGAGCCATGTGCTCATTCGACGCTGGGTCCTGTCACTCCTTCTGCTCGGAGGAATCTCTGTCGTCGCCGGGGGAATGGGAAAAAGCCTTCCAACCAGCTTTATCCCTGAAGAAGACCAGGGTTATGCGTTCGTTCAGATACAACTGCCGGATGCGGCCTCTCTGCAGCGGACGGATGCGGTAATGCGCAAGCTTGATGACATGCTTGCGCACACGCACGGGGTCAAGAGTTTTAGCGGCATTTCAGGATTCAGCCTGTTGTCCAACACCTCTGCCTCGTATACCGGATTCTTCTTCCTTCAGCTCGAGCCATGGGAAGAGCGCGTGACCCCGGAGCTCTCCGCCAACGGGCTGATGCAGAGCCTCAACCGGAAAATGGGGAAGGAAATCCCCGAAGCCATTGCCTTTGCATTCGGTCCCCCCGCTATCCCGGGCCTGGGCACGGCCGGTGGGTTCACATTCATGTTGCAGGACCGCAGTGGTGGGACCGTTCAACAACTTTGGGACACCCTCGACAAGCTGACGCAAACCGCCCGGAAGCGCCCTGAGCTCGCCTCCCTTGTCACCACCTTCCGGCCATCTGTGCCACAACTCTATGTGGAAGTTGACCAGGATCGCGTACTGAAGCAGGGCTTGCAGTTCAGCGAGGTCTACCAGACGCTGCAGGCTTTCCTGGGTGGCGCTTACGTCAATCAATTCAATCGCTTCGGTCGTCAGTGGAAGGTTTACCTCCAAGCAGAACCGGAATATCGAACGAGCGCCGAGAAAATCAACAATTTCTACGTCCGAAGTTCCAAAGGGGAGATGACGCCACTCGCGTCACTTGTTTCGATCAAGCGCGTGTCCGGGCCGGAATACACCAACCGCTTCAATTTATATAGAAGCATCCAGATCAATGGTTCACCGGCGCCGGGCTACAGTTCCGGGCAAGCCATGGCGGCCATGGAACAGGCTTCGCGCGAAGTCTTGCCGGCTGGATTCGGTTACGCCTGGAGCGACATGTCGTACCAGGAAAAGAAGGCTGAAGGCGGTCAGGCGATGGTTTTCGGCATGTCTTTTCTGTTCGTCTTCCTGATCTTGGCAGCACTGTACGAAAGTTGGTCGCTGCCATTCAGTGTGCTTCTGTCGGTCCCTGTTGCGGTTCTCGGCGCTTATGGCGGACTGCTGATGCGCAAGTTCGATAACAACGTGTTTGCGCAAATTGGGCTGGTGATGTTGATTGGACTCACTGCGAAGAACGCCATCCTGATCGTTGAGTTCGCGATATTGGAGCACTCGAAAGGAAAGGAACTGGTTGAAGCGGCACTTGAAGGAGCGCGCTTGCGGCTGAGGCCGATCTTGATGACTTCCTTTGCGTTTATCCTAGGATGCGTTCCTCTTTGGACGGCGAAAGGGGCAGGTGCGATCGGTCGGAAGGTGTTGGGAAGCTCCGTCATCACGGGCATGTTGGCTGCGAGCGTTCTTGGAATATTCCTCGTCCCTGTCTTATTTGTGGTGGTCGAGCGAATCGCCAAGAAAAAGCCTCATGTGGCTGTAGCCCAGCCCGCCGTGCTCGAAGGAGAACACAGCTGATGCGAAGAATTTGCACAGCTGCTGTTCTGTCACTTCTCTTGGCTGGCTGCACCGTGGGTCCGAAGTACCAGCGTCCGCCACTTCAGCCTCCAACCGACTTTTATGCAGAGCGGCAGATAAGCACAAGTTCGGAGGCGGATCTGGCTTGGTGGGACCTGTTCAAGGATCCCGTTCTTCAAAGTCTCATTCGGGAAGCGCTGAAGAACAACTACGACCTGCAAGTCGCCTTGGCCCGGGTGGAGCAAGAACGCGCGCTTGCGGGTGTGACTCGTTCCGAATATTTCCCTCAAGTAGGATACGGCGCAAGCATTTCCGGACAGCGGGCCCCCTTTCCCTTCGTCGCGAGCCATACATATTATTCCTATAACTTGAACACTATCTGGGAAATAGACCTGTTTGGGCGCATCCGCAGACTGAATGAAGCGCAACGTGCCGTGTATTTTGCAAGCGAGGAAGCCAAACGTGACGTTCGTCTTCTCGTGCTCGCAGAAGTTGCTCAAGGATACTTTCAATTGCGTGCGCTTGATGCCGATCTCGAAATTTCACGCCGAACAGTCAAGAGTTTCCAGGACACTCTGGACATCTTTCAACGCAAGTTTGAAGGTGGTGCTGCTTCCGGCCTAGAGGTCGCTCGGGCACGAGCGGCTTTAGCGAACGTCGCGGCCGCAATTCCAGACCTTAAGCGACAGATTGTTGCCCAGGAAGCGGCGTTGAACTTGCTCTTGGGGCGCAATCCTGGCGCGATTGACCGAGGCGCTGCTTTGGAGGATCAGTTCGACCCGCCTGACGTGCCTACCGGTTTGCCTTCACAGTTGTTGGAGCGCCGACCCGATGTCCGCCAGGCCGAGGAAACTCTGATGGCTGCAAACGCTAACGTCGGCGTCGCAAAGGCCAATTTTTTCCCGACGATTTCCTTAACAGGGCTGCTTGGTGGAGTAAGCCCCCAACTGTCCGAGCTCACTGCCGGCGGCAAGGCGTGGAGCCTTGCCGGCAATTTGGCTGGTCCTCTATTTACCGCCGGCCGCTTGAAGAACGAATACAGGGCAGCTCTGGCGCAACGCGACCAAGCAAGAATAGCCTTTGAGAAAACGGTTACGCAGGCGTTTGGCGAGGTTTCGTCGTCGCTTTCGGCCCATCAAGAGTTGGCCAAGGCGTATGAAAACGAGCTTATCTCAGTCGGGGCTTACCGGGAGTCAGTCCAGCTGTCTAGCGTTCGCTATGACAGCGGACTTGCTAGTTATCTCGAAATCATCGATGCTGAGATCCAAATGTATCCTGTGGAGCTTTCCGCAATCATCTATGACCTCGGCCGTAAGGTGGCCCTCGTCAATTTGTATCGAGCGCTGGGAGGTAGCTGGAATCTGAACGATTCGCAGTGGATCAGCGCGACGTCCGCGCCTGCGAAGTCACCTAATCCTTAGAAGAGTCGACTGGCAAGTGGTGAAAGGAAGTTGTCGGATCCAAGAATCAGATCGCCCGATGAATTTTGGAGAGATCGCAATATCCTTGGATCGATACTCGGTGTCGACTCCTGGCTACTGGAGAGGCTAAGCTGATGTCCAAACAAGAAGGGTCACATGAAGAACAATCCCTGAAGCGTAAGAAATACGAAAAAGAGCTTAAGCGACTGCAGGGGGAACTGTGCAAATTGCAGGATTGGGTGAAGTATAAAGGACTGCGCGTTATGGTCGTCTTTGAGGGGCGCGACGCCGCCGGCAAGGGCGGTACAATTCGCGCGATTACCGAGCGCGTCAGCCCACGCGTCTTCCGCCTAGTTGCTTTGCCAGCCCCGTCGGATCGCGAAAAGAGCCAGATGTACATCCAACGCTACTTTCGGCATTTTCCCGCCGCGGGCGAGATCGTCATCTTCGACCGCAGTTGGTACAACCGCGCTGGTGTTGAACATGTCATGGGATTTTGCACTGAAGAGCAGTATCGCCAGTTCCTCAAACTTTGCCCCGCGTTCGAAAAATACATCGTGGACGCCGGGATTATTCTCATCAAATACTGGCTCGAAGTAGGAAAGAAGGAACAGCAGCGTCGTTTCGAAGCCCGCGTTAAAGATCCTCTTCGCCAATGGAAACTTAGTCCAATGGATTTGGAATCCTTCCGCCGCTGGTATGAATACTCGCGGGCCCGAGACAAGATGCTCGAGGCGACCGACTCCAAGCATGCACCGTGGTGCCTAGTTCGCTCAGATGATAAGCGCAAGGCGCGTCTGAATTGCATCTCTCATTTTCTCAGCATGATTCCGCATAAGAAGGTATCCCGGGAGAGAGTCAAATTGCCGAAGCGTTCCGAAAAGCATAGTTACGACGATCAAAAATCAATTAAGGGGCACAAATTCATACCGGAGAGATATTAGGTCGATCGAATTCGCTCGAGATGCACACTCTGCTCGAAACGCATCCGGTCCGCAGGAGGTAGACTTGGCTAGCTTTCCAAACCCAGATACTGATTCCGATGCCTCCAAGATCGCTGCGCTATGGAAAGCGTGGAATTCAGCTCTGAAAGCCAGTGATGCTAACGGCCTCGTGGATTTAATGACTGACGACGTCGTGTTCGTTCATGGCAATGGTCAATGCGTGTCTGGCAAAAAAGAGCTTCGGTCGTACATCCTTAACAGTCTTGGACGATTTGACTTTGATCGGAGATATTTACCTGCCGAAACAGTTATTGTTGGCAAATGGGCGTTTGAAATCTGCGACGTGGAAACTACGCTGACATCGGTTCAGGGAGGAATACAGGTTCATTCTAGCTCAAGGACTATGATCGTGTTCGTCCGGCAACCAGACACCTCGTGGAAAGTGACGCGGGTACTCGAATTGCTGGAGTGAACGTTTGCTTCGCAGTCACTCCTTAAGTTTGCTTGACGAAACCTCTCCTGAAAGGCCTAGGGGTTTCCCTAGTTGCCGCGACTCTTCAGCACTGCTAAAGGTCATAATTGCTATTTGATTTCACGGAAATCGGATTGAATCGCAAGCCCAGCTAAGCAACAGGAATTGCAGCAGGGGTGGTCTCTCTGGATCACAGGTTTCAGCAACCAACACCCGTGGCCCTGTCCAACAAATAGAACAGGTAATCTGGACGCCGAATCACATTTTGAAGTAGATAGACCCGATACGACCGAGCGACACGGTTCGTCGGTGCTATGTTGATGCTGCCATGATAAACATCTTCGACCAATCCGTGGGGACCCAATTGCACTCAGATCAGGCCCGAATTGACCAGACCCGCGCTTAGTTGGATTCAACACAAACGGATGGATTGACCTAATTTATGAGCAAAAAATCAAGAGACGACGGCGAGCCGAAGAAATTAAAGAACAAAGTTTACATGAAGGAGTTGCGCAAACTTCAAGAAAAGCTTTGCTATCTTCAGGATTGGGTGAAGTTCAAGGGCCTGCGCGCAATCATCGTCTTTGAAGGCCGCGACGCTGCCGGAAAAGGCGGGACGATCAGAGCCCTCACCGAAAAACTCAGTCCGCGCGTTTTCCGGGTGGTGGCATTGCCAGCGCCGTCCGACCGCGAGAAGTCGCAAATGTACATACAGCGCTACATTCAGCATTTCCCGGCTAAGGGCGAAGTCGTGATTTTTGACCGGAGTTGGTATAACCGCGCGGGCGTAGAGTACGTGCTCGGCTTCTGCACCCCAGAACAACACGATCACTTCCTCGAAGTCTGCCCAGGCGTGGAGAAGTATATTGTGAGCAACGGCATCCAACTCATCAAAATCTGGCTTGAGTCCAGTGAAAAAGAGCAGAAGCGCCGGTTCGAAGCGCGCATCGAAGATCCGCTCCGCCAGTGGAAGCTCAGCCCAGTGGATCTGCTTTCGCGTAAGCGCTGGTTCGACTACTCCCGCGCCCGTGACTTGATGTTCAAGGCTACGGATACAAAGGAAGCACCCTGGTACATCCTGCATTCCGACGACAAGAAGCGCGCCCGGCTGAATTGTCTCGCCCACATTCTTGACCTGATGCCGTACAAGAAAGTGAAGCAAGAGAAGGTGGAGATGGTGCAGCGCTCCATGAAACACGCGTACGATGACCAGAAATCGCTCGAAGGTCGGAAGTTCGTGAAGGAGAAGTACTGATTGATGAGAGCCGCGCTCCAGCGATGGTTATGGTTGGTGATCGTTTTGCCTGCCGGCACCGTGTTTGCCGCGGAGCCGGAACACGGCCTGCCGCAGTCCGCCGTCAGAATCGAACATTGGGGCGGCTTCATCACCAATTCGATGATCGTCAGTTGGGTTGTCACCATCGCTTTGATCATCTTCGCCAGAGTCGCGACGCAGGATATGAAGGGTGTCCCAGGCGGGGCGCAAAACCTTCTGGAATGGCTGGTCGAAAGTCT
>Ga0307479_10003070_pt1 | contig 15175 bp, 10 predicted proteins | sample atmos_gasesECM4C_FD_203743 | JGI IMG/M metagenome (GOLD analysis project Ga0307479, IMG submission 203743) | Hardwood forest soil microbial communities from Morgan-Monroe State Forest, Indiana, United States - atmos_gasesECM4C_515 | ecosystem: Environmental > Terrestrial > Soil > Temperate... | reverse complement strand
GCTACTACGTTCTGAACTACGCCAACAGCGACACCTCCGGCCCCACCTATATGCCCTCCGATCCGCTCGATCCCGCGTTGGACTACGGCCGCGCATCGTTTGACTATCGCCATCGCCTGTTCATGGGCGGAACCGTCGGCCTGCCAAAAGGATTCCGCCTCAGTCCGTTTTTGATCGCCAGCTCTGGCCCGCCGTTCAACATCACCACCGGCTCTGAGCTCTTCGGCGACGCTCAATTCAACTCTCGCCCCGCCTTCGCCACCTGCACCGCGACCCCTGCGCCCAATGTGGTGCAAACCAAATTTGGTTGCTTCAACATCGCTCCCGCTGCCGGCGAGCCGCTGATTCCAATCAACGACGCCACCGGGCCCGCGCGTTTCGTCCTAAATCTGCGGCTCAGCAAATCGATTGGTTTCGGCAAGAAGAAAGAAGCTACAGCCGCAACGGAACGTGGCGGGCCTGGAGGAGGCGGAACATTTGGTCGCGGACCCGGGCCTGGCCCCGGAGGCGGAGGGCGAGGCGGCGGTTTTGGCGGAGGACGAGGCGGCGGCATGTTTGATGCTGGCGCAACGAACCGGCGGTACACTTTGACCTTTGCAGTCGCGGCGCGAAACGTACTGAACAATGTGAACCTCGCCATTCCGGTGGGAAATCTCAGCTCTCCACTTTTCGGCCAATCGAATGGTCTCGCCGGAGGTCCCTATTCCTCCAACACCGCCAATCGCCGCATCGACCTCCAAGTCACTTTCGGTTTTTGACTCGCGGCGAGCACATCGACCCTGACATCCATTCCTCATGTCCAGTCTCCTCTGCGAAACCTCGGCGCCCCTTTCGTCTCTGCGTTATCCTTTGGAGTTTCTTCCGGCTCCATTTTCTTATCGCGTTTCGTAAGCTAAGCTAGCGTTGCAGCGCCAAGCGATCGAGGGACGCAGAATCGAGTTCCGTTTGCAAATACGAAGGAGACAGGAGTGAGTGACGCGAAGCGCAAAGACGAACTTGGAATAAAGCGCGCCATCACCCGCCGCGATTTCTTGAATGGAGCGGCCCTGACTGTCGGCGGCTCGCTTGCATTGTCCGGCAACGTCTGGGCCGAGGTCTTCGGTCTGCCGAAATCGCCCCTCGAATCGCCGAGGGACGCGCCAGCCTACTACCCTCCGGCAAAAACCGGCCTTCGCGGAAGCCACGACGGCTCCTGGGAAGTCGCCCACGAAATGCGCGACGGCAAGCAGTGGGGCAAAGCCGTCCCTGATAACGAGTCCTACGATCTGATCGTCGTCGGCGCCGGTATCAGCGGCCTGGCCGCCGCCTATTTTTATCGCCAGCAAGCCGGTCCGAAGTCGCGCATCTTGATCCTCGACAATCACGACGACTTCGGCGGTCACGCCAAGCGCAACGAATTTCACCCCGGCGGCCGCCTGCTGATCGGCTACGGTGGCACACAATCGATTGCCGGCCCGCAACTCTATAGCTCACAAGCGAAAGCGCTTTTCAGCGATCTGGGAATCGAGGTTGCCCGCTTCGAGAAATATTTCGATCGCCAGTTTTTTGAATCGCACGGGCTCAGCCACGGAATTTTCTTCGACAAGGAGACATTCGGTACCGACCGCACGGTAGCCGGCATAGGAAAACCGTCCTGGCCCGAATTCCTGGCCAAGACACCGCTGCCCGAAAAAGCCCAGAAGGATCTTGCCAGGCTGTACACCGACAAGATCGACTATCTGCCCAACAAGACCCCGGCCGAGAAGAAGGTGTATCTCGCCCGCACCAGCTATAAAGACTTTCTGCTCAACGACGTAAAAGTCGATCCTGCGGTCGTCTCCTTTTTCCGATCCTCTACGTATGGACTGTACGGCGTGGGAATTGAAGCCGTTCCAGCTGGAGACTTGGCGGGTCTGAAGGACCATCCAGGTTTCCAGGGGATGGACTTGTCCGGGCCGCTGGGACCCGGCATCGGTTTGGAAGTGACGCGCCAGGACGCCGAGCCCTACATCTATCATTTCCCGGACGGCAACGCCTCCGTGGCGCGACTCCTGGTGCGTAAGCTGATTCCCGGGGCGGCACCGGGCGGAACCATGGAAGATATCGTCCTCGCGAAGATGGACTATTCGGAGTTGGATGGGGAATCGTCGCCGGTTCGCATCCGCCTGAACTCCACCGTCATAAATGCTCAGAACGAGGGTGGGGCGCCCTCGGCCAAAGAAGTTACGGTCACCTACGTTCGCGGCGGTCAAGCGCGGTCGGTACGCGGAGCGGCTTGCATACTGGCGTGCTGGAATATGGTCATCCCGTATCTCTGCCCTGAAATCAGCGACAAGCAAAAACAAGCACTCGCCTACGGCGTCAAAGTGCCGCTGGTTTACACCAACGTTCAGCTTCGCAATCGAACCGCGTTCGAGAAACTAAAGCTGAGCAGCCTAACCTGCCCGGGCAGCTATTTCTCTGACATTGCGTTGGATTTCCCGGTCAGCATCGGCGGCTACGAATATCCCAAGAGCGCCGACGACCCTTGCGTGATTCACATGCAGCACGTCCCCTGTTCGCCCGGCCTCCCAGCCCGCGAACAACAGCGTGCCGGCCGCAATCAGCTGTTCAGCACAAAATTCGAGACGTTCGAGAGCAACATCCGCGATCAATTGAGCCGGGTGCTGGGCCCAGGCTTCGACCCGGCGCAGGATATTGAAGGCATTACCGTCAATCGCTGGCCACACGGCTACGCCTACGAGTACAACTCGCTGTACGATCCCGAATGGCCCGCCGGACAATCACCTTGCGAGATCGGCCGCAAGCCCGTCGGCCACATCCACATCGCCAACTCGGACGCAGGCGCCTTCGCTTACACCAACGAAGCCATCGATCAGGGATATCGCGCAGTTGCCGAAATCACGAAAGCTTGAACGCGGGTAGATTCAGAAGAGTCAACATGAAGAAACGAAAGAAGAAAGTATTGGACGTAGGACAAGTAGCGCGCCGCAAAGCCCGCGAGTCAGGGCTGGCCCCAGCCGTCACTCGGGTGATCGCCGACAAACGCAAGCAACCCCCGAAACACAAGAGGCTATTGCTCGACGAGGACCTAGCGAGCTAGTTCGAAAACTTCCACCCAATGCACGCCCTCAACGTTCAACCACCTCTTTCGCGCGTTTGCTGCTTTCTCCTTAGCGCGACGAAGCTATAATTGGTCGAGGTAATCTTGCGCATTTAATGTGGCCAAATGTAGGGGCGCGCTTCAGCGCGTCCCACATTCGCTGACGCCAACCAGATAAACCATTGAGAATCAAATCGCTGCTCCGTTCGGTAGCACCACTCCTTTATTTTCAAATCACTGCATAAAAAACCCAGGGGGAGGGGTCTCGAAGTTCAGTGCGCTAGCGCCGACGGCTCTGCCAGGTCCTGTCGCTCTCTGTTTGAATAGGCCCGACCGGGCCTAGTTCTTGGATCCTCAACCAGGTTTATGCGCAGGAACTTTCTCATCCGGACGGAACAGAGGGGCAGCACCGATCTTCTGACGTTCAGCCAAGAAGGCAGCGATATCCTCAAGGCCTTTTTTCTCAAAGCCGATGCAAACTACCTTCACTGTCCCATCCGTGTCGATCAGAAAAATCGTCGGCACCGTAGTCAGGCCGTAGGCATTTGAGGCTGAATAGTTTTTGTCGTCCAAGACCATTGGAAACGTCACGCCATATTCGCTGGCGAACTTTTTCGTAGCCTTCGCGTCGTCCTGCGATATCCCCAGAAACGTGACGCCATCTCCTCCATAGCGCTTGAAGAGCCGCTCGATAAAAGGAAATGTGAACTGACACACCGGACAAGAAATCTTGAAGAACGCCGCGACCACCGGGTCCTTCTCCAGCACAGCTGCAAGCGAGTACTCGTTGCCACTGAGGCCTTTCAGCGAAAAAACGGGAGCAGTAGTTCCAGGATTGATCTCTCTCATCTCACCACCCGTTCGGAAAAAGCGCGAAACCCACCGCGAAACTTCCATGTCATGAGTTTAGCGTGAACGCACCATGAGGAAAACACCTAGGCATACCAGTGTGTCCACATCCTGAGGGATTCCAATGCGAAAAGAAAAACTGTCATTGTGAGGGCATCCGACGAGGATGCCCGACCAATCTCAACCATGAGGACCCTCGAAAAGATTCGCTGAGGGCTGCCGGTTTCGCCAGGGCACGGCTTCAGCGGAATTTCTAATGGATCTGCCGCGTCTTGCGCTGCATATAGTCCATCAACAAATACTGGCCCAACGTGTAAGGCGTGGTGAAATACGCTTTGCCGCGGCACATCTCCGTGATCTTCTGCACGAAATGCACCAGGCTGTAGTCGCTGGCGAGCATGAACGTGTTGATCATGATTCCCGCGCGCTTGCACTTGTTGACCTCTTCAAGCGTCTGGCCGACGACGAAAGGATCGAGCCCGAAAGCATTCTTGTAGATCCGCCCATCTTCCAGCGTAAGCGCCGACGGCTTGCCGTCGGTGATCATGATGATCTGCCGCATGTCTTTCTTCTGCCGCAGCAAAATGCGTTGCGCCATGCGCAATCCTTCGCGCGTGTTGGTGTAGTAGGGCCCCACCTGCACACGCGCTAGTTCACCAATGGGGACTTCCTCGGCGCTATCGTGAAACAAGACCAGGCTCAGCGTGTCGCCGGGATATTGCGTACGGATCAGGTGCGACAAGGCCATCGCCACGCGCTTCGCCGGAGTAAAACGGTCCTCGCCGTACAAAATCATGCTGTGGCTGCAATCCAGCAGCACCACCGTGGCGCACGAACTGTGATACTCGCACTGGTGCACCATCAAATCCGAATAGGTAATCTCGATCGGTACCTTCGCGCCGTCGCGCCGCACCGCATTGAACAGCGTCTCGCTAACGTCCATGTTCAAGGTGTCGCCAAATTCGTATTGCCGCGACACGCCGCTCGCTTCGATCCCGGTAGCCAGGTCGCGGGTGGAGTGCCGGCCAAAACTGCTGCGTCCCAGCGAGCCGAGCAAGTCCTGCAGCGTCTTGAAACCTAGGAAGTCGATCGTCTTATCGGTGATTTCAAACCGCGCCTCAGTCTCACGTCCCTGAGGCTGCCCCACCTGCCCGCGTGCGCTGGTTTGCGGCGGTGGCGTCACTTGCGGTGGTTGCTGCGGATTGATGTAGCCTTCCTCCGCCATCCGCTCCATCAACTTCTCGATCAGGTCGCGCACCGCTTTGCTGTCTTTGGCCGCTTGCGGATTTTTCAGCATCTCCCGCAACTCGTCGCTCATTGCGTCCTGTGGCAGCAGATCGCCCTCCTGCAGAGCCCGCAAAATGGCTTCCTTCAAAGCCTCCATAGACTTTTCCGGATCCATTTCCGATACGCCGTAGAACTGCGACTCAAACCCGCTCTGCAAGAAAAAATTGCCCAGCCGCTTCACCAGTTCTTCCAGGTCGATGGCATCGGCCGGCTCGCCAACGTATTTTCCGTAACGAACGAATTTCATAGCTGGCCCTTCCTGTTCATCTTCGCCAATCCCGCATGCGTCCGGGTCCGCGCCTGGGACGCATGATAGGAGCGCGCTTTAGCGCGTCCCGGCCGGCATCGTCAATTAAACTGCCGTCGCGGCCGGTTCGGTGTCTCGCGATCGCGTGGTTCGGCCTGGCGCGGCTTCTCCGCGAAATAACCGCGCTCTTCGGAGCGCCCGATGCGCCGGTGTGCCCACAATCCTTCCAATATCATCTCCGCGGCAGCAGCGGCGGCGCCAGCATCCTTGCGATCGGTCGCGCCCAATTTACCGATCTGGTCGAAGAGCCCTTGAATTTTTGAAAGCTGCTCATACCTCTCCGCCGTCGTGGCAAGTTCCGGCAGCTTCAATTCGCCGCCCAACTCAAACCATTGAATCACCGGCTGAAAGCTCACATCTCCAAAGCGCTTGCTGAATACGCGGCCAACCGCGGCGCGAATCAGTTCGCGCGCAATCGTATCCGCGCCTTTCAACTCGCCTTCATATTCGAGTTCGAGCTTCCCGGTGATCGCCGGCATCGCGGCATAAATGTCCGCAACCCGCGCAATCCCGCATTTTTCCCCAGTGCGCGCCGCTCGCTGCTCGGCGCTGCTCACCGCGCTCTCCAGCGTGGTGATCGGGAGCCGCTGGCTGACACCAGAACGACGATCGACGCGCTTGTCCTCGCGCGCCTGAAACGCGATCTCTTCCACGACCTCTCGCAGATACTCCGGTACGTCGATCCTGCGGCTAGCGTCTCGCCCAACCCACGCCTCCTGATTCGTGACCGTCATGCCCTCTGCCAGGGTCGCCGGATAGTGCGTGCGAATTTCCGCTCCGATGCGATCCTTAAGCGGAGTGATAATCTTTCCTCGCGCCGTGTAATCTTCCGGATTCGCAGTGAAAACCAACAGCACATCCAGCGGCAATCGCAGCGGATAGCCCTTAATCTGGATGTCGCCCTCTTGCATGATGTTGAACAAGCCGACCTGAATCTTTCCGGCAAGATCCGGCAGTTCGTTGATGGCAAAAATCCCGCGATTCGCGCGCGGCAACAAGCCGTAGTGAATGGTCAATTCGTCCGACAAATCGCGCCCGCCCCGCGCCGCGCGAATGGGATCGACGTCGCCGATGATGTCTGCGATGGTGACGTCTGGCGTGGCCAACTTTTCGACGTAGCGCTGCTCGCGCGGCATCCACGCGATCGGCGTAGCATCACCTTCGGCGGCAATTCTCTCGCGGCAAGCCCGGCAAATCGGGTTCAGCGGGTTGTCGTTGATTTCGCAGCCCGCCACCACGGGAATCTCAGCATCCAGCAACTGCGCCAACCCGCGAAGAATCCTGCTCTTGGCCTGCCCGCGGAGTCCCAGCAAGATGAAATTGTGCCGCGAAAGCAGGGCATTCACGATCTGCGGGATCACCGTATCCTCGTACCCGTGCACGCCGGGGAACAATGGGTCCTTTTTCTCGACGGCGCGCAGCAAGTTGCGCCGCAACTCATTTTTCACAGAAATCGATGTTGTAGCCGCGTCAAAATCCGGAATGTGACGCAACTCCCCGAGCGTTCGCGGCTTCGGCGTTCCCGGTCGCGACTGCAAAGATGTGCTTACCGTCATTGAGTCCCCATTTCGCGCAGCAACTGCTCGCTCTGTTGAAATCTAATTTACTCCGTGTCCATTTCCGTCGGCGTTGTGGCGCAACATCTCAATCTTCTGTAGATGCGGCGCCCACTGGCGCAGGTACGTCACCAACCGTTCTTGCCGGTCCGCTTCCGATCGCAACTCCAGAACTTGCTGCTTCCACATCAAGTCCATGGGCAGCGTTCCCGCCACCACGTAGGACAAGACTTGCGGTTCGGCGCCTTGCACTTGTTTGGGATAATCGCCATACAGAATGGTATGGCAAACCTCGTACAACTCCACCAACGCGCGCTGCACCTCCGCGTTTGCCGGGCGATCAGTTTCGTCCAGATAATCGACATGGCCTTCCAAGAGAGTGTCTTCGCCAAAGCATTCCAGGTTCAGCAATTCGACGATGCGAAATGGCGCGCGCCCCACGGTCACGATATCCAGTCGTCCATCGTCGTACTCCTTGACGACGTCCACGATCTCCGCGGTGCAACCCACGCGCACCACCCCTTTCGGAAGCGATAACAGCATTCCAAACTCACTCTTTTGTTCGATGCACTGACGAACCATACGGCGGTATCGCGGCTCGAAGATATGCAAGGGAAGGTCGCCGCCGGGAAGTAAAACGACGTTTAAAGGGAAGAGCGGAATACGTTCGGGACGCGTAGCTCCCATAAACTCATCATACCAGACGGCGCAACCAGACGGAGCAAAGGACAGGAAGCGACACCGGGAAGTGCTGGCAAATGACGAAGCGAGGATGTTGCAGCGACGATGCTTCGGGTGCCGCACGCTTCGACTTAAAGGGTTGGTGGTTTCTCTCACCATGTCGCGAGGGTCAAGGGTAAATCCGAGACGCTACGCGATCTCCGCAAGCAAAGTCTCCATCTCAGACCTTGCGTGTTGATCGCCTTTCTTGTCCGCGGCAGCGATCCCGGTGGCAAGCACCTGTCGAGCTTCGTCAGCCCGCCCCTCGCGCGACAGCATCTGCGCATACATCAAATAAGCCGGCACGTAGTCCGCCTTGCGTCGTAGCAATTCGCGGAAGTGCTCGTCCGCAGCTCCAGTGTCGCCGCCATTCATACACTCCATGGCCAATCCATAACGCGAAAAGGCATCGTCAGGTTTCTTCGCCACAAACTCTTCCAACATCTGCCGCCGCGTTTTCTTCTGTTCACTCATATGCATTCCAACAGTATACGTTCAGCGCGCGTCGTGCCCAAGCAAGGGCGGGTCAACCGAAGACACAAAGCCACCAACTCAAGACTGCTGCCAAGGTGTCGAAGAACGAAATTAATAGCGGGAAACTTCCCGTGGAAGTGTGTGAGCGGCGAGTGCGAATTTATGGGGCCTGCCAGTCCAAGGCATGGATTTCCTTGGTGCCGGTATCGCGAAGCAGAAGCGGCGAATCGTCGGGAGCCATGCCAAGCCAGAACTTCCAGTAGCCCGTTTGCCGGAAGTTTTTCAGGTCGGCCACCCGCTCTGAACTTCCGATCGCTCAGAGCGATGAACCGCCCAAGCTCGGTGTCCTCAGCCTTGTAAACGACACCCATGCCGTCGCCACCGAGTCTTTCAACAATGCGGTCGTGTGAGATGGTTTGGCCGATCATCGGACACGGCATTCGGGAGTCAACCAAAGGCGCCTCCGGCAGGGCTGGGTCTTGGCAGAGGGTGTTTGTATGATTTTTCTCGAGCCGTTGATTGCCGAGAGCCTGAGAAATTAAGTCTGAGGATAGATACGGGGTGGCCTGGGTTTATGTTTCCGGAAATTGAATGGAGGGGGCGGGAAGCTCCGGCCGTGTAAATTCGTCGTGTAATTACGAACAAGGTTGGCCAGGTTAAACAGGTACTTGACACCGGAAATGTTGGCTCATAGGCTTGAGCCCATGGATGTACGTTTGAATCGAGACCAAGAACAGTTTATTCGGCGGGCGATAGAAATCGGCGGGTACGGCAAGGCCGAGGACGTTGTGCGCGAGGCGCTGGCGATGTTGGAAGAACGCGAGCGCAAACGGATGGAACTCCTGGAAGCGGTTGATTTTACGGAGATTTCGATCTCGCGCGCGGCCGGCGGCAACCTGCCGCGGCAACCTACAACCGAGCCAAGCGCTCAAGGCGAGCCGCACGCCAAGGTGAAACGGGCCAGCCGGGCACGTAAACGCACGGCAGCAGCAAGAGCGTAACGCTGCTGGTGCGCAGGCTGCTCTGAAGTCGGCTTGACCGATCCCGTTTGCCCTGGGCAGAAGTACGCCGACTTGAGACTGCGGATTACGCGCGAGCGCGCCTGTGCCGGCCTTCGGTTGGGCAGCCTTCGACTTCACTATCCCTCTGGGATTATTTTCTCTCCAATCATTCTGCCTTCCTATCTTTGCTCTTTGGGCGTCGCGTCGCCAAGTGGTATCGCTCTGGGTTTACCCGCGACGAGATGGCGTCCGCGCTCTGAGATTTGGCGCGTGTGGTAGAATGGTTAGTTTACGAAGGGGCGGAAAATCTCATTGGGAATGCCAGAACAGCCACTTACACACGTTAGCGTATTTGATCCTGAAGATGAATATCGGCCGGAGCCTGAGCCGGAACCGGTGCCACCTGCCTGGATGGATGGTAGTTTGCGCATTGGGATTCACACTTCCATTGCGGGGAGCCATCTGAATGCCTTGGAATCGGCGCACAAGCTGGGGTGCAATGCTTTGCAGATATTCTCGGCTAGTCCGCGGATGTGGACTGGGGGGGGTGCCGCTGGACGGATTACCGAGGTGGACGCCAAGACATTTCGGGATCGGCGGGAGGCGCTTGGGCTAGGGCCTTTGGTGATTCATGCCAATTACTTGATCAATTTGGCGGCGCCTCAGCCTATGTTGCGGACGCGGTCGATTCAGGCGTTTCACGAGGAATTGGTGCGGGGAATGGCGTTGGGTGCGGACTTTATCGTGGTGCATCCGGGCTCTTACGGGGATTCGCGGCCCTCGTCGGCTGTGGCGATGGCCATTGACTCGATTAAGCAGGCTACCCGGCGGCTGCCGCCGACGGGGATGCGGATCTTGGTGGAGAATACGGCGGGAATGGGAACGGCGCTTGGTTCGCGGTTAGAGGAGATGGGCGAGATTGTGGAGGCTTTGGCTGGATTGTATGTGGGGGCTTGTTTGGATACGGCGCACTTGTTTGCTGCCGGTTATGACATTCGGAGCGAGAGTGGGTTTGAATCAACTTTGGAGTTGATTGAGAGCACCATCGGGTTGGAGCAGGTGCCGGTGTTTCATGTGAACGATTCGAAGATTGCGTTGGGTGGGCGCGTGGATCGGCATGAGCATATTGGGAAGGGGAAGATCGGAGCGGACGCGTTTCGGAGGATATTGACACATCCTCGTTTGGGGGCTGGCGGGGCTGCGGGATTGGCTGGGCGGGCGTTTTTGGCGGAAACGCCGATTGATGATCCAGGGGATGACCGGAAGAATGTGGCGGCGCTTTGGGATCTCGCAGGATTGAAGCACGTAGCGCCGGCAGCGGAGAAGGGGTATTCGATGTTGACTGCGGCTGGGAAGAAGAAGGCTGCGGAGATTCAGAAGGTTGAGATTGGGAGGAAGAAGAGGGAAGCGAAGAAAGAGAAAAGATAAGGCGGAGGCGCTGAGATGCCGGAGATTTCGCGGAGAATAGCGAAAACGCCAAAGATTTAACACAGAGGTCACAGAGAGCACAGAGTTGAGGCGGCTCGGAAAGAGCATGCGAGAGGGGACTTGGCAGAGTGGCTGACCAGCAGGCGAAGGAGTTCGAAGTTAAGGTCGGCGGGGCCGGCAAGGAAGTCCTTCGAAGCTCAGGACAAGCCGACGCTGCCAGTGGCGAAGCGGCGCGTTACGATCCTTGGGTTATTGAGGCTAAGTGGCAGAAGCGGTGGGAGGAGGAGCGGGTTTTTGAGACGGAGGCGGATCCTTCCAAGCCTAAATATTATGTTTTAGAGATGTTGCCCTATCCTTCGGGGACTATGCATATGGGGCATATGCGCAACTATGCCATTGGGGATGTGGTTGCGCGCGTGAAACGGATGCGGGGATTTAATGTTTTGCATCCCATGGGTTGGGATGCGTTTGGTTTGCCGGCGGAAAACGCTGCGATTAAGAATAATACTCACCCTCGGACCTGGACTAACAACAACATTGCGGAGTTTCAGCGGACGCTGCGGCGTTTTGGGTTCAGCTACGACTGGCGGCGGGAGATTTCTACTTGCGAGCCCGAATACTACCGGTGGAATCAGTGGTTCTTTTTGCGGATGCTGGAGCGCGGGTTGGCTTACCGGAAGAAGAGCCGGGTGAATTGGTGCCCGAAGTGTTGCACGGTTTTGGCAAACGAGCAGGTGATCAAGGGATATTGCTGGCGGCATGAAGATACCTTGGTGGAAGTACGGGAGATCGAGCAGTGGTTTCTGAAGACGACCGCTTACGCGGAGCAATTGATCGATGATTTGAAATTGTTGGAAGGGCAGTGGCCGGATCGCGTTATTACGATGCAGCGGAATTGGATTGGGAAGTCGGAAGGCGCGAGGGTGAAGTTTGCGGTGGCAGATGTTGCGGGGGCTGGGGAGATCGAAGTTTTTACAACGCGGATCGATACGATCTATGGGGCTACCGCGATTATCTTGGCGGCGGGGCATCCGCTGGTAGCGAAACTCCTAGAGGGCTCGCCTACGCGAGCTGAAGCTGAGATCCGGCTTGGGAAAATGCGGTTGGCTTCGGTGAAGGCCGAGGATCTGGAGACGGCGGAGAAGGTTGGATTTTTTACGGGGCGGCATGCGGTGAATCCGTTCAGCGGGGAGCGGATTCCGATCTGGGTAGGGAACTTTGTACTGATGGAATATGGCACGGGCGCGATCATGGCGGTGCCTGCGCACGACGAGCGCGATTTGGAGTTTTGCAGGAAGTACGGATTGCCGGTGCGCGTAGTGGTGCAGCCGGCGCATGGCGAGCCGCTTTCTGGCGAGACCATGCAAGCGGCTTTCACCGAGCACGAAGTCGGGAAGCTGGTGAACTCGGGTGTGTACGACGGGCTAAGCGTGGATGACGCGATTATAGCGATGTCGGCGCACGCCATGGAGAAGGGGTTTGGTCAGCGGGAGACAACGTATCGATTGAAGGATTGGGGGATTTCGCGGCAGAGATATTGGGGCACGCCGATTCCGGTGGTGTATTGCGCGAAGGATGGGATTGTGGCGGTGCCCGACAAGGACTTGCCGGTGATTCTGCCCGCGGATGTGCCTTTGACCGGGGAGGGCGGTTCGCCCCTCGCGGCGACGCCGGAATTTGTGAACACGACGTGCCCGAAGTGCGGGGGGCTGGCGCGGCGTGAGACGGACACGATGGATACGTTCGTGGATTCGTCCTGGTATTTTTACCGGTATTGCGATCCGCACAACGATCAGGCGCCGTTTGATTCGGCGAAGATTGGGTATTGGTTTCCGATAGACCAGTATATTGGCGGGATTACGCATGCGATTTTGCACCTTCTATATTCGCGGTTTTGGTGCAAAGTTATGCGAGATTTGGGGTTGGTTACGCACAGCGAGCCTATAGCGCGGTTGTTCACGCAGGGGATGGTGTTGAAGGGCGGCGTGGCGATGTCGAAGTCGAAGGGGAACGTTGTCGGCGCGATCGACATGGCGGAGAAGTATGGGGCGGATACTGGGCGGCTTTATATGCTGTTTGCGAACCAGCCGGAGAAAGATCTGGAGTGGAGTGAGGACAGCATCGAGGGTGCTTGGCGATTTGTGAACAAGGTTTACCGGCTGGTGGAGCGGCATGCGGCGGGGCTGCACGAAGTGGTCGCGCGGACGGCATCGGATTTGGCGGCGGCATCGGAGAAAGAACGGAGATTGCTGCGGAAGACCCACGACACGCTGCGGCGGGTCACGCACGATTTCGATGCGCGCTGGCACTTTAATTCGGCGATTGCCTTGATTATGGAGTTGCACAACGAGATTCATGGCGCGGAGCCGCTCGAGCAAGGTGTGCGACCCGAGGTGCGCAAGGAAGTGTTGGAATTGCTGACGTTGATGCTGGCGCCGATGACGCCGCACCTGGCGGAAGAGTTGTGGGAGATGCTGGGACATACGGGCGGGCTGTGGACCGTTGCATGGCCGTTGTTTAATGCCGAATTGGCTAAGGAAGACGAAGTGGAAATTGTGGTGCAGGTGAATGGGCGGGTGCGCGGGAAATTGGTGGTTGCAACGGGGTTGAGCGAGGCTGGGGTTGTTTCGAAGGCGCTGGCCGATCCGGCGGTGGCGGGGCATGTCGGTGCGAAGAGAGTAGTGAAGCAGATTGTGGTGCCGGATAAGTTGGTGAATCTGGTTGTGAAGTAAATCAGATAACGACGGAAGAAGCGCTGGCTGGACCAAGCAAGAGACAGGCAAGAGTAAAGATAACGCAGAGACGCGGAGCGCGCTGAGGTTCGCGGAGAGAGCCCGCAGAAGTCAGGGGGGTTCTTGTTGGCGCGTTTTGAGTAAGGCCGTGTGCGGAGCGGGGAGGGTAGCGGATGACGAGCGGGGCACAAATGGTGGAAGAACAGAGGAAGCCCAATTCGGAGCGCGGTGGCGTGGTGGTGTTGGATTTTGGGGGGCAGTATACGCAGTTGATCGCGCGGCGGGTGCGGGAGCAGCAGGTGTTTTCGGCGGTTTTGCCATGCACGACCTCGATCGCGGATATTCGGAAGTATGAGCCTTCGGGACTGATTTTATCGGGTGGGCCGAGTTCCGCGTATGACGCGGACGCGCCTACTTGCGATCACGCGGTGCTGGCACTTGGCGTACCTGTTTTGGGGATTTGCTATGGGATGCATTGGATCACGCGGACTTTGGGGGGGAAGGTAGAAAAGGCTGGGCGGCGAGAGTATGGGAGCGCGCTGCTGAATCTTGCGAACGGGTTGGCGCATGGGCAGGCGGAGTCACACTTGTTCGCGGGGATACCGAAGAGCGTTCGCATTTGGAACAGTCATGGGGATCACGTTGTTGAGCTGCCGCCGGGATTCCACGCCACCGGGCATACCGAGAATGCGGTGGCGGCTACGGAAGATCCGGTCCGCAAGATTTATACGGTGGAATTCCATCCCGAAGTGAAGCACACGGACCAGGGCACGGAGATCCTGAGGAATTTTCTGTTTCGGGTGTGCAAGGCGGAGCCCAAGTGGAGCGGTGCGGCGTTTATTGAGGAAACAACCGAGGCGATTCGGAAGAAGGCGGGGACCGGCCGGGTGATCTGCGCGCTGAGCGGTGGGGTGGACTCCACCGTGGCGGCGGTACTCGTGCATCGGGCGATTGGGGACCGGCTGACGAACATTTTCGTGAACACCGGGCTGCTACGGAAGAATGAGTTCGAAGACACGCTGGAGATGTTGCGAGAACGGCTGGGTTTAGTGGTGGTTGGCGTCGATGCTACAGATCGGTTCCTGAAGGAACTTGAGGGCGTTACGGACCCGGAGCGGAAGAGGAAAATCATCGGAAATGAGTTCATTTCGGTGTTTGCCGAGCAGGCACTGGCGCTACAGCACAGCGAAGCGCATGGGGAAATCGAGTACCTGGTGCAAGGGACGCTATACCCCGACGTGATTGAGTCGGTGTCGGTGAAAGGGCCTTCGGCGACGATCAAATCGCATCATAACGTCGGGGGACTGCCCGAGAACATGCCGTTTGGGTTGATTGAGCCCTTGCGGGACCTGTTTAAGGATGAAGTGCGGCGAATCGGCAGGGAGCTTGGGCTGCCGAAGGAGATCCTTCTGAAACATCCGTTTCCAGGTCCAGGACTGGCAGTGCGGCTCCTCGGCGAGATCACCCGTAAGCATCTGGTAACCCTCCGGGAGGCCGATGCTGTAGTCGTGGAGGAGATACGCCGGGCGGGGCTGTATGAGAAGGTATGGCAGGCATTTGCTGTTCTCTTACCCGTACGCAGCGTTGGGGTTATGGGTGACGGGCGCACCTATGGACTGACCGTGGCGGTGCGGGTTGTGGAGTCGGACGACGCCATGACGGCGGATTGGGTGAGACTCCCCGGGGAAGTACTAGAACGTATCTCGACAAGGATTGTGAATGAGGTTCCCGGAGTGACC
>Ga0307479_10003069_pt1 | contig 15178 bp, 14 predicted proteins | sample atmos_gasesECM4C_FD_203743 | JGI IMG/M metagenome (GOLD analysis project Ga0307479, IMG submission 203743) | Hardwood forest soil microbial communities from Morgan-Monroe State Forest, Indiana, United States - atmos_gasesECM4C_515 | ecosystem: Environmental > Terrestrial > Soil > Temperate... | reverse complement strand
TCACTATCCACCAGCGAACCCTCGCCCTTGACCTTTTCCAGGCCTCCAGCCAGTATTGGAAACTACCTCTGCGGGGCAAACGAATGCCGGAAGGCAAGGGACTCCTCATCGTCTACACCGGGCCGGGCAAGGGCAAGACCACTTGCGCGCTCGGCACCTCCTTTCGTGCCGTGGGGCAGGGGCTGCGCGTGCTGATGGTGCAATTCATCAAGGGCTCGTGGCACTATGGCGAACTCGACGCCGCCAAGATGCTCGGCGACGACAAATTCGAAATCCGGCCCATGGGCCGCGGCTTCGTCAAGGTCGGCGGCGCCGATACGGACCCTGAAGATGTGCGCCTGTGCGAGCAGGCCTGGGAATACGGCCGTGAGCGAATTTATAGCGAGCAATATGATCTCGTGGTCCTCGACGAAATCAACTACGTGATCAGCTATAAAATGCTCGATCCGGAGCGCGTCGCGGCGGCGCTTGAAAAGCGCCCCGAGCGCGTCCACGTGATTTGCACCGGGCGCAATGCCCATCCACGGCTCGTCGAAGCCGCCGACATGGTCACTGAGATGCGCGAAGTGAAGCATCCGTATACGAAAGGCATCCTCGCGCAGCGCGGGATTGATTATTAGGAGCGCCGAGCAGCCATGACTTGGTTCAAGAGAGAAAAAGCGCCCATTGAGAATCCCACACCTGTGGACGAGCGTCGCGTCCGCACCGAAGGTCTTTGGACCATGTGCGACGCCTGCCGAGCCACCATCTGGAAAAAGGATCTCGAAGCGAATTGGCAAGTGTGCCCCAAATGCGAGCATCATTTCCGCCTCGGCGCTCGCCGCCGGCTGGATATGCTCCTCGACGACGCCCAGTGGACCGAGCACGATGCCGGGCTTGCCTCGAGCGATCCCCTCCACTTTGCGGACACTAAGCTCTACGCTCAGCGCCTCGCCGACGCGCAGCAAAAACTCGGCATGAACGACGCCATCCTAACCGCTGAAGGCCGCCTCAACGGCCGCCCCGTCATCTGCTGCTCGATGGAATTCGCGTTTATCGGCGGCTCGATGGGCGCCGTCGTCGGCGAAAAGGTGGCGCGCGCCATCGAACGTTCGCTCGCCCAGCGCCAGCCGCTGATTATCGTCTCGTGCTCCGGCGGCGCGCGCATGATGGAAGGTACCGTCAGCTTGATGCAACTCGCCAAGGTTTCCGCGGCGCTCGGCCGGCTCGACGAAGCTCGCGTGCCCTTCATCTCCGTGCTTACCGATCCCACCACGGGTGGCGTCACGGCCAGCTACGCGATGCTCGGCGATTTGAATATCGCCGAACCTGGCGCGCTCATCGGCTTTGCCGGGCCTCGCGTAATTGAGCAGACCATCCGCCAGAAGCTCCCCGAAGGCTTTCAAACCGCTGAATTTCTCCTCGATCACGGTTTCCTCGATGCCGTCGTCCCTCGCAAAAAGTTGAAGCCTTATCTCAGCCGTGCCTTCGACTTCTTTCTTGAGTCTGCATGAACTACGAAGAGTCTGTTCACGCGCTCCTCGCCCTGGGTCGCGAGCTGGGTGCGCCGCGCCAGGCGCGCACGCAAAAATTCGGCCTCGAAAATATTTCGATTCTTGCCCGGGCGCTCGATAATCCCCAGCGAGCCGCCCCCTGCGTCCATATCGCGGGCACCAATGGCAAAGGCTCCACGGCGGCGATGCTCGAATCCATTCTGCGCGCCGCCGGTATGCGCACTGGCCTCTATACCTCGCCGCACCTCGAACGCATCAACGAGCGCATCCGCATCGATGGCCGGCCGATATCGGATGATGATTTTGCCGCCGCGTGGACGCGCGTGCACGTCGCAATCGAACCATTGCTCGCCGCCGGAAAACTCGCCGCGCATCCCACGTTCTTCGAATGTGTCACGGCCATGGCTTTCTCGGCATTCGCCGCGCGCGCCGTGGATTTCGCCGTCTATGAAGTCGGAATGGGCGGGCGTCTCGACGCCACGAACATTGTCGAGCCCGAAGTCGCCGTCATCACCACCATTGATTTCGATCACGAGAATTATCTCGGCCATTCCATCGAAGAAATCGCGGCGGAAAAGGCCGGCATCATCAAGCGTGGCGCGTCGGTCGTAAGTGCCGTTGAGCGCCCCGAAGCGCGCGCCGTTGTCGCTCGCCGATGCCGCGAAATGGGCGCGCGTCTCGTGGAAGTGGATTCGGCCTGGCGTCTCGAAGAGGTTCAATCGGCGGGCGGATACTACCGCGCCGCAGCCGCGCTGCCCGATTCCGCAAAGCGTCTCATGCTGGCGCCGTCTCTCCCCGGCCGTTTTCAGCTTCGCAACGCCCTTACGGCTGCCACCGCCGCTCGCTTTCTCGCCGAGCGCGGATTCCGCGTCGCTGGCGACGCCACCGCTTACGGCATCGCCACCACGCGCTGGCCGGGACGCCTTGAGCGCCTCTCTGCCAGCCCCGCTGTCTATCTCGACGGCGCGCATAACTCCCAGGCCGCCGCCGAATTGAAAAGGTTCTGGGACGAGAATTTCGAGGGCCGCCGCATCCTGCTCGTCTACGGCGCGATGCGAGACAAAGCCGTGGACGAAATCGCAGGCATGCTATTCCCGCGCGCCGCCGCCGTGATTCTCACCGAGCCGCGCCAGCCGCGCGCCGTTTCCGCTGCGCGACTCGCGGAGTTGACCGCGCACCTTTCGCTTGATGCCATCGTGGTTCGCGATCCTGGCGCGGCGCTCGAACGCGCCCTCGAAATGGCGTCCCCCGATGACGCCATATTCGCCGCCGGCTCGCTCTTCCTCGTCGGTGACTTGCGCGCTTATTGGGCCGAGCACGGGACCTCGCAAGCCGCTTCCCCCGCCCCCAGCCGCCGGGTTGCCGGAGCCCACGACCGATGATACGATTGACCTCCATGCCCCAGGATGAAAACCATAAGCCGCGTGTTGGAGTCCCGTATCGCACACGAAAAGAAGAACTTAGTGGAGATGATAGGAAGATCGAACCTTACCTCCAAGCCGTCCGCGCGGGCGGCGGAGACCCAGTTGCGGTCTCCCTTGCGCTATCGTCCGAGGAACTCACACGGCTCGCGGAAGCCCTCGATGCCATCGTCTTGCCCGGTAGCCCGGCGGACGTTGATCCCTCCCGCTTCCACAGCACTCGCCATCCCAGGACCGCGCCTGCCGACCGGGATCGCGAGCGAACGGATTTCAAGCTGCTCGACCATGCCTTCACCGAGCGCAAACCCCTTTTGGCAGTTTGCTACGGCATTCAGATCATGAATGTGTTTCTCGGGGGAACCCTGGTGCAGGATATCCCCACCGAGGTCCATACGAAGATTCAGCATTCGTGGCCCGCCCATGACGGCCCCGAACCGCAGCACTCCGCATTGTTCGAACCGTGGTCGAGGCTAGCTCGATTGGCCGGCGCCGGCGCGGGGCGCGTAAACAGCTCGCACCATCAATCGATACTTGAACCCGGACGTAATCTGCGAATTGCCGCCCGCGCGCCTGATGGCGTGATCGAAGCCGTCGAAGCCATCGGCGATTCCACCTGGGTGATGGGCGTGCAATGGCATCCCGAGCGCATGGTGGCGGCCGACCCGCTGGCGCAGGCGCTCTTTAGCGAGCTCGTAGCTGCTGCGCGCCAGGCGCCCGCGCGCGCCTGAGCCGCCGGCGATGAGCGCAGGCGCCCTTGCGCGATTTTTGAAATAAATCTTCGCACTACTCCGGAGACACATGATTTCACTGGCGGGCAAAGCGGCACTCGTTACAGGCGGCTCGCGGGGCATCGGCGCCGCGACTGTGAAACTTTTTGCGGAAGCCGGCGCGGATGTCGTCTTCGGCTATCACCGCGACCGCGACGCCGCCGAGCAAGTCGAGCAGGAAGCGCGCAAGCACGGCACGCGCATCGAGTCATTCAAGGCCGATCTCGCCAAGACGGCGGAAGCGAAGAAGCTCGTGGACTTTGCCCACGAAAGGCTCGGCCGCCTCGATATCCTGGTGGCCAACGCTGGCATATGGAACGCCGTCGAAGCGCCCATCGAAAAGCTCACCGAGCGCGAATGGGACGATATGATTCGCGTGAACCTGAAAAGCGTCTACGCCCTGGTTCACGATTGCGTACCGCGCATGATTGCGCAGCGCGGGGGACGCATCGTCGCCGTCAGTTCCGTCGCCGCGCAATTCGGCCCCGCGTTTCATTCGCACTATGCCGCGAGCAAAGCCGCCCTCATCGGTTTCGTGAAAAGCCTTGCTGCGGAACTGGGGCCGCACGGTATTTTGGTCAATTGCATTGCTCCGGGCTGGGTGGAAACGGATATGTCCGCCCCGCGGCTGAACACGCCGAAGACCAAAAAACTCGCGGCGGATGCCAGTCCCTTGCACCGCATCGCCAAGCCCTCGGAAATCGCTGGACCCATCCTGTTCGCTGTTTCCGACCTGGCAACCTTCGTGACGGGAGCGGTAATCAACGTAAACGGAGGTTCTTTCCGATGCGGGTAGCCGCGCGCATCACCGGCGCCGCGATTTTCGCGTGCTGCCTGCACTTCGCTGCCGTCCGCCACGTGCGCGCGCAAGACGGCCAAGTCCTGATGCCTGATGAGAGCGCCGCCAAAGCCAAGCAGGTGCTCCAGCAGACCATTGAGTCGCTTGGAGGGTCTGCCTATCTGAACATCCGGGACCTTACTTGCACGGGCGACATCAGCCAGTTCGACCATTCCGGCGCCTTGACCGGATATGGGAAGTTCATCCTTTTCTCTGTCCCCCCCGATAAGCAACGCCAGGAAAATCTTCCCAAGCGCAATATCATCTATGTCTACAATGGCGACAAGGGATGGACTCTCGACCGCGGCGGCGTGGCCGAAGCCCCGATGGCTGACCTTGCTGCCTTCCAGGGCGACCTCGATATCGACATCAATAATATCCTCCGCCATCGCATCCACGAGCCCACCATGATTTTCCGCTACGGCGGCGAGGATATTGTGAATCTAAACGAGGTGGACTGGGTCGAGCTGGTGGATGGGAACGACCGCACATTCCGTATCGCCGTCTCTCGCTCCACCCATTTGCCCATCCAGAAGATCACGGAGACCCTTGATCCTGATACTCGCACGAGGACGGTGCAAATCGAGGATTACTCCAATTACCAGCTTATCCAGGGCATCCAGACGCCCTTTCAGATCACACGCTGGCGAAATCAGATGCATGTGTACCAGGCTTTCTTCATCGGCTGCCAGTACAACACGGGCCTCCAGGATTCCCTTTTCACTCGCCAATCTCTCGAAGACCGCTGGGACCAAGTGGATAGCAAGCACAAAAAGCAGAAAAACTGAAGCATGCTTCTTTCTCATCTGGCGCCTAGAGTCCCTTCTCGATAAACTGCTCGACCGCCGGTGACCGACCCGCGCCAGCCTTGCGCGCTTCGAGCAAACTCTCCACATACTTGGCCAGAATGTCGCACTCCAAATTCACCAGGTCTCCCACGGCCATGGCCTGCACGTTTGTGTGCGCGTAGGTGAAGGGGATAATCGCCACGCTGGCTAGGCCCTTTTCCCACTGCGCCACCGTCAGGCTGATGCCGTCCACCGCGATCGATCCTTTTTCGGCCACGTAGCGGCGCAGGTCTTCCGGCACGTGCACCGCGAGCCACCAGCTCTCTCCCTCGGACGCAAGGCGCGCCACCCGCCCGGCGCCATCCACGTGTCCTTGCACGAAATGGCCGCCCAGCCGCGCCCCCACGGCGAGCGGCTGCTCAAGATTCACCAAGTCGCCCGGCTTTTTCACTCCGAACGATGTTCGCTCGAGCGTTTCTCCGGATAAATCCGCTGAAAAGTATCCACCGCCGCAATCGGCCACCGTCAGGCAACAGCCGTTCACCGCGATGCTGTCGCCGCGTTTCATGTGCGCGGCGATCTCGCCCGCTCCAGATAGCTCCACGCGAAGCCGGCTGCCTTCAAGCGCGTCAATTTTTCCGAGGGCTTCGACGATCCCTGTAAACATCGCGAAAATATCCTTCGACTATGAAATCCGTTCTGTACGGATTTACCGAAACATTCGTAAGCGCGGGTGACTTCGGAAACCATCGCGCCGCTCGAATCCGCGCCAGCGGAACTCCGCCTGTTCCCATTATCTTTGGAGCATAGAAGAGAACCATCTTATCCACAATCCCGGCTTCGAGCGCCGCTCCGTTCATTTCCGCACCCGCTTCAAGCAGCACATGGAGCATTTCGCGTCTGCTCAATTCACGAAGCACGTCGGCCAAACTCACGCGCCGGCCGCGTCCCGGTATGCGAACAACTTCCACGCCTGCTCTTCGGAGTGCACGCGCCCTGGCTGAATCAGCAGACTGTGCCGTGAATACCGTGACGTCGCCATCTGCCGATTTCACAAGTCTTGAGTTCACCGGCAAGCGCAGTCTCGAATCCAGCACCACGCGCAGGAGCTTTCGCCGTCGCCGCTCTCCGCTGCGATCCGTGAGCAGCGGGTCATCCGCGAGCACCGTGCCGATTCCCGTCACCAACGCGTCAGACGAGTGCCGCAGGCGATGAACCGCCTTGAGCGAAGCATCTCCCGTGATTTTAGTGGGACGGCGGGAGCGCATCGCGATTTGACCGTCCAGTGTCAGCGCCGTCTTGAGCGTCACAAACGGAATGCCAGTGCGAATCCATTTCGCAAAATCTTCGTTCATCCCTCTCGCGTTTTCTTCGTCAATTCCCACGTGTACTTCCACGCCCGCGCGTTTCAAGTCCGCAAATCCCCGTCCGGCGACTGCCGGATTCGGATCCTTCATCGCCGCGTACACGTGTTTCACTCCCGCCGCAATAATCGCGCGCGTGCACGGCCCCGTCCGGCCTATAGTGCAGCATGGTTCGAGGTTTACATAGAGCGTCGCGCTGCGCGCCTTCGGTCCGGCCTGCCTGAGCGCGACGATTTCCGCATGGTCGCGCTTGTCGTACTCGTGGAATCCTTCTCCGATTTTTCGGCCGTCCTTTATAACCACCGCTCCCACCCGCGGGTTGGGATGCGCAAGCGCCATCGCCTCGCGGGCCAGCGTGAGGGCCTCCCTCATCCACAACATGTGGCTCGGAGATGATTTATTCGAAGAGCGAGTTGACATACGTTTCCGCATCGAAGGGCACGAGATCATTCATCTGCTCGCCCGTTCCGACAAATCGGATCGGCAGATTCAGTTCGCGGGCAATGGCCACCACGATTCCGCCCTTTGCCGTCCCGTCGAGTTTCGTCAGCACGATTCCCGTCACGCCCGCGTGACTCCAGAATTCGCGCGCTTGGTTAAGCCCGTTTTGTCCCGTGGTGGCGTCGAGCACCAGCAGCACCTCGTGCGGAGCGCCCTCCACGATTTTCGCCGCCGTGCGCTTCATTTTGTCGAGCTCAGCCATCAGATTCGATTTCGTGTGCAGCCGCCCGGCCGTATCCACGATCACCACGTCCGCGCCGCGCGCGCGCGCCGCCGTGAGCGCGTCGAAAATCACCGCCGATGGGTCCGCGCCCGATTTCTGCTTGACTACCTCCACCCCGGAACGCCGTCCCCAGACTTCCAATTGCTCGATCGCGGCCGCGCGAAATGTATCCGCGGCGCACAGTACCACGCTTGCTCCCCCGTCCTTCAACCTGTGCGCCAGCTTGCCGATGGTCGTTGTCTTGCCCGTGCCGTTCACCCCCACGACGAACACAACGCGGGGCGTGGCATCCACAGTGGCTGCACCTCCGCCATCGGAGCCTGCCCTTGGCGCTGCCAGAACTTTCAGAATTTGGGTCTTTAGTTCCTGCCTCAGCGCGGCCGAGCCCTCGAGTTTGTGCTGGTTCACCTGCTCCCGCAGCGCGGCCAGCGCCTCCTTTGTGGTTCGAACGCCCATGTCTGCTTGCAGCAGCGCTGATTCCAGCCGCCGCAGCACCTCGGGATCAACCGGGCGGTCGCCTGTGAGCAATTGCTCGATTTGCGCGGAAAGTTCCGAGCGCGTCTTGCCGACGGACTCCTTCAGCCGTTCGAGCAGCGTGCGTTCCGGCTTTCCGAAGAGTGAAATCATCAGGCTTGCCGCGCGGTTCAGAACTTCTCATTCTAGCAGACGTATCGCGGCGGGAGAAAAAAGCGGCTTCCCTCGCGAGCGGATCAGCCTAAAAATTAGTCATTGGGCTGTCTTGAATTGCGAAGGGCCTATACCGGAACCGTGTCGAGGTTCGATTGACGACCAACCGGGAGCAACTCCATCCGTTCTTGACTGAATTCCGTCGCTGGGCCGCGAGTCAGCCAGATATTTTGGCCGTTGCCTTGCTTGGCTCACATGTGCGAGACGAGGCCACTCGCGCTTCGGATGTAGACTTACTCATCATCGCCATGGAACCAAAGAAATATCTCGAGGATACATGGTGGGCGCAATCCTTTGGAACAATCAGCCGCCAGCGAGGCGACAACTATGGCAAGGTCATATCCTTGCGCGTATGGTATACAGGCAGTCACCAAGTCGAGTATAGCTTCACTGAAGAGACGTGGTGTGCCTTGCCCTTCGACGAAGGCACCGAGAAGGTCATTTCCGGCGGAATGGAAATTCTTCGTGAACGCGAGTTAATATTGAGCCGATTGGAGCGGCATATTTAGCTCTTGTGACATCATTTCTCGTTCGTTTGAGTGCTCGACTCGACATGAACCTGCAATAATCCTAGGCGTGAGTTCGTGGTCTCATTTCCGACCCTTCGCCTCGGGCGCGGAGAAAATCCCCATCCACAATCCCTTGCCTGTAGGTAAGGCGCGCCTCGTTTCGTGAACGGCTCGAAATCCGCGCTCTGCAAGCAATTCGCACATCCAGGCGGGATTAATTAGTGAAAAGCAAGACTTCAAACCTTGAATCGAAGAAAACTGGGTTTTCCATACCATTTCCCCGCTCGCCTCAGGCAATTGAAGGACAATAGACAAATTCCCGCCAGGAGCGACCATGGATATGGCATTGTCGAGGCATCGCTCGGTCCCCACGTGCTCGAAAACCAAAGCCGCGTGAACCAATTGAATGGGTTCTAATTCCACGCGCTGGCGAGATAGGTCCACGCAGTGCAGCTCAAGGCCATGCAAAAGCAAATAGCGCTGCCTGACTGCTTCAAGGTATTTCGGATTTATGTCCAGCCCCACGATGCGTGTCGTAATGCCGTTATCAATGCGCTCGAGCCCATTTCCGCCGGCGATTCCCAGCACCGCCACCGACGCCGGCCGCGTGCGCTCGATCGCTTCCGCGAATAGCTCGGAAAGAACGCCCAATTGCTGAACATCCGCCGAGCTCATGTGCTGTTCGTAGTCTGTAAGAGGCACCGCCAGCCAGGGGTCCGACATGCCGTTATGCTACCTTGCGCGGGAGGAAGTTCACAATTCAGCAGTCCGTTACACTTCCACGAGCACCGTGGTGAGCCGTAGGCGCCCCTCATGTACGGCGGCCTCGAGCGCGTCCACCACTTGCGGATCGAACCTCGATATGGCCAGTGAACGTATGCGCTTCACGGCCCACTCCAAATCCATCGCCGATTGGTAGGGGCGGTTGGTGGTAATGGCGTCGAGGGTATCCGCCACGGCGATGATGCGCGCCATCAAGGGAATTTGGTCTCCTTCGAGGCCGTAGGGGTATCCTTGGCCGTCCATGCGCTCGTGATGAAGCTCGATGCCCGGCAGCACGTCCTTCAACTGCGCCACCGGGCGCATGATATTGGCTCCCTTGATGGTGTGTTGCTTCATCACGTCGAACTCTTCGTCTGTCAACTTTCCGGGCTTTTTCAGCACGCGGTCGTCCACGCCGATCTTGCCCACGTCGTGAAGCAGCGCGGAAATGCGCAGGCGGTCCAGATTCTCGGCGCTCATTCCGAGCGTTTGCCCTATGATGACCGAGTACTTCGCCACGCGCCCGGAATGGCCTCGTGTATAGGGGTCCTTCTCGTCAATGGCCGCCGCCAACATGCGGATCGAGCCAAGAAAGAGCTCATGGTTTTCCTCCGCCGCCTGCTTCAGCCGCTCGACGTATTCCTCGATGTCGCCCGCCATTTTATTGAACGTCTCGGCCAACTCGCTGATTTCGGCCGCTCCGTGAACCTCCGCCCGCTCATGGAATTCCGCCCGGCTGATGGCGCGCGTGGATTGCACCAGTCCTCGGATGGGCCGCGTAATCCCCAGCGCGAAAAAATACCCAAGGATCAGCGCTGCGAACGTCACAGCCAGCACGAAGCTCAAGGCCTGTGCCGTCAACTCATTCACACCCGCGTCCACACGCGCGTCACCCAGGCTGCGCTGCGCGATCACCGCCCAGCTTAGCTCCGGGATGGTGCTATATGTCCCGATCATCTCCACTGGCCGGCTCTTGTCCTTTTCCAACAGCGTGAAATGCATCGTTTCCGTGGTTCGCAGATCCCGAGGCAAGTCTTTGAACTGGCGCACGAGCGGTGAAATCGAGCTGAAATCCTGCCCGGGAACGAACTGGCTGGTGATTGGATAGGCCACGATGTGACCGTGTGTATCCACGATATATACGGTGCGGTCGCGGACGCTCGCGTCGCGAATTCGCTTTACCAGGGGATCAATCGAAACCACCGAGGCGAACATCCCCGTAAAGTGGCCATCAGCCAGCAGTGGCACGGACATCACCAGCACCGGGCGTCCATCCTGGCCCAGCGCAAACGGGTCGCTGATGAAATTCAGCCCTTGGATGCTGGCTGTAAACGCCCGCTGCAGTGCGGCTTCCACGAAGGGGTCCTGGGTAGCCGGGAAACTGCCGGCAGACTGACCCTTGGCCTGTGCGTCTACCGTCGTGACGTATAGGATGTTCGGGTTGTTCTCGACGAAGTCCTGCAGCAGCCGCGAAATCTCGGGTGCGTGCCCCACGTCGTCCACGTCCTGAATCCAACCCGCGAGCGCCAGCACCTCCCGCTGGCTTTGCAGTTGCTCGTGGGTGCCCTGCTCGAATTGCAGGGTTTCGTTGGCAAGCGACCGGGTTATTTCGCTTTGCTGCACCCGCTCGGTATCCTGCAACTTCTCCTCGCTCAGCCGCAGCACTTGCCGGTGGTAGAGCCACAACGGCGTGACGCTCAAAAGCAGAAGGGCGCCCAGCACAATCCAAATAATGCGCACTCTGCGTGTGGAGAGGCTGGTGAGAGTTTGAGTGGGCATGCGAGTCCTGTCAAAAATGCTAGCCGGGGGAACAGGAGGGCACAACTGGCCGAAGGTACGGGCATTAGCTCATAGGCCACATAGCGGCGCTCGCTCGCGCGCCATGCCCTTTGGCTTCATTCATTTAGCCCGTCTTAGACGCCCGAACAGGCTCGCCACTTTCGCTCATCGAGCCTAATGCCGCGGCGGGCCGAGCCGCTCCTCCTTTCTCGCCGCCAGCCGCTCGAGATTCGCGCGATGTCTGGCAAGCACCAGCAGCGAAATCGCGACTACACCCCAGGTAACGCTCGAGGGCGGCGCGTGCCGTGGCTCGTACAACAAATAGACAAGCACCGGCATGGCCGCCGCTGCGAGCACCGACCCCAGCGACGAGTATCGCCAGAATGCCACCACCAATATCCACAGCGCCGCGCCCGCGCCCACCGCCTGCGGACAAATCGGCGCGAGCGCGCCCGCGCTCGTGGCTACTCCCTTGCCGCCCTTGAACCCGAGCCACACGGGGAATATATGTCCGACGACCGCGAGAAATGCCGCCGCCATCATCCAGCGGATATTGCCGCCGGTCCAGCGGCAGGCGAGCCACACGGCGAGCCAGCCTTTCCCGGCATCGAGCACCAGGGTGAGCACGCCTGCCGCGAAGCCCGCGTTGCGCGCCACGTTGGCGGCGCCGATATTCCCGCTGCCGACGCGGCGTATATCCCGGCCTCCGCGCGCCTTCACAATCAGCAGCCCGAATGGGATGGACCCTAGCGCGTACGCGACCACGCCGGCGAGCCACTGTAAATGAGCGCTCACGTGGCCGCCTTCTCGAATGGATAGGTTTCGAGGCGCCTATACTCCGCGCCCGTGGGATGGAGCAAGCTCTGGTACAAGTGAAATTCCGTGGCACGCGCCACGCCGAAATCCTGGGCCGCCATTTCGGCCGCCGCTCGCACGAGCGCCTGGGCGCCTTCATCCGATTTTATGCGCGCGAGCGTCAAGTGCGGCACGAAGTCGCGTCCCTCCGCAGGCACGCCCAGTGGGACGAGTGCGCGTTCGATCTCCACGGCCAGCTTTCCCGCGCTGGGCGAAGTCTCAACGTCAACCGCCAGCACGCGCGGACGGCGCTCGCTGGGGAAAAATCGCGCGCCGCGAAAGCGCATCTCAATCGCATCCTGCCATTTCACGCTTGCCAGCGCCTCTCGAATCGCGCCCAATCTCGCTTCCTCCACGTGACCGATAAATTTCAGCGTCACATGCATGCCTTCCGGCCGCACCCACCTCGCTCCGCGGAACTTCGGCACAGACTGCTTGAGCCGCGCAATCATTTTGCCAAGAGCCTCACGCACTTCCTCCGGCACATCGAGCGCGACGAAAAGCCTCACAACCCAGCTCCCACGAGAAATACCCGCCTCGTCCTTCAGGGGCTAAAGCCCCCTCGATTCTCTGACGCTCTTGTCGTGGCTGAAGCCACGACCCACAAATCACTCCCGGTTCTCTCGAGTTCTCAACTACGCCCGGGCGCCGGAAAAAGAAAATAGCGCCGCACGGTATCGAGCGCCGTTTGCGTGGCGCGCTGCCGTATCTGTTCCCTATCGCCGAGATAACGATAGGCCCTCTCGCGCGGCCCGTGGTCGTCCGCAATCCCGATGTGCACAAGGCCCACGGGCTTTTCCGGCGTGCCTCCGCCGGGGCCCGCGATTCCCGTCACGCCCACACCCAGCGTGGCGCCCGTGCGTTTGCGTATGCCGTCCGCCAGCGCCAGCGCCACTTCGCTGCTCACCGCGCCCCTCGACTGAATCAACTCCGGCGGCACTCCCGCGAAGGCCGTTTTCATCTCGTTGCTGTAGCAGACCACCCCGCCCAGGAAGTACGCCGAGCTGCCGGGCACCTTCGTCAGCCGCTCGGCCACCATGCCTCCCGTGCAGCTTTCCGCCACGGCGATTGTGGCGCGATTTTCAGTGAGCGCGCGCCCCACCACCTCTTCGAGCGTCTCGCCGCGCGCCGAGAATAGGTATTCGCCCAGCGCCAGCGCCATCCGCTCGGTCATTTCGTCGAGCAGGGCTTCCGCTTTCGCCGCGTCGCGCGACCAGATGCGCGGGTGCAGCTCGATCCCCGCGGGCGAGGCGAGAATGGTCGTCTCCACATCCGGATAGAGCGCATAAAGCGGCGAGACGCGCTGCTCGGCTTCCGATTCCGCCAGCCCCGTCGCGCGCAGGTCGCGCGTGAAAAGGCGTTCGCTCGCGCCGAGCCGGGCGAGCCTCGGCTTCACTTCCTCCTCGAACATGGCGCGAAGCTCGCCCGGCACGCCGGGGAGCAGCACCACAATGTGTCCATGCTCTTCGAGCCACAGCCCGGGCGCGGTGCCGCGCGGATTCGGCAGGATGGTGGCGCCCTCCGGCACCATGGCCTGCCGCGCGTTGATTTCCGCCATCACGCGCCCGGACCGGCGAAACCGCTCCTGGATATGCCGCAGCAGTGCTTCATCGCGGCGCAGCTTGCGCCCCAGCAGCTCCGCCACGGTCTCGCGCGTGCGGTCGTCGTCCGTGGGGCCCAGTCCGCCGGAGGAGACAACCACGTCCGCGCGGTCGAGCGCATGGCGGAAGGACGAGCGCATCTCCTCCTCCGTATCGCCGACCACGGCTTTATGTACGACGCGAATCCCCAGCCCGTTCAGCTCCGAGGTGAGAAAAAGCGAGTTCGTGTCCACGCGATCCGGCGTGAGCAGCTCCGACCCCACTGCAATAATTTCCGCTTTCATGTATCAAGAGTTTTACTCGATGACGGCGAGCCAGCGCAATAGAAGCGCCGTGTGCATGGGCTTCCGCGTTGTTAATCGTGCAAGACCCATCCATCGGGATCGAGTTGCACATCCGTGACCGGTTCACTTACCGGGAAGCTGAAATCCTCTTCCTTCTTTCGATTGTCTACCTGGAAGTGGAGGATGCCGTGGGAGGTTTGTGCGCCAATATCAAGCGGCATGCGAAACACCTGGCTTTCTTGCACTTGTTCGAGATGAATGAGCAGCGCCAGACCATTGCTGCTCTCCGACATTCGCCAGGTCATTTTATATTTGGGTTCACCTTCTCCGTAGATCCATTCGGCGAAAAACCAATCCAACGTTTGGCCCGACACTTTTTCACAAACAGCGCGAAAGTCTTCGGTATCGGCATTTGAATAGGAGAATTTCGCGACATACGCTTTCAACGACTTGAAGAAAGCATCGTCGCCGAGCACATGCCGGAGCATGTGCAAAACCCAGGCACCTTTTCGGAACGTTGTGCCAGAAAAAAGCTGTTTCGTATCGGTTGCATTCTGAATAAAAACTGAACTTGGGAAGTCCCCACTTATGCGTTTCATGGCAGTTCGATAAGTAGGCGTTCCGCCTACGTCCTCTTGCCAAAGCGCGAAGGCGTAGGTAGCGAACCCCTCATTGAGCCAAATATGGGACCAATTCTTCACCGAAATGGAATTGCCGAACCACTGGTGCGCCAAATCATGAGCCAACATAAAATCGCGGGAACTATCTCCTGTGATCAACTTTGCGCCCAAACTGGGCAAGGTCTGGTGCTCACGGAAACTCGTGCGAGTAAACTCGGCAATCCCATACTTCTCGCGCGAAAAGGGATAGGGACCGAAGTGTTTGATATGGCTTTGCATCATGCTAAGAAGCACCGGAAATTGTTTTTTGGCTTTCTCCAGATCCTCCGGGAAGACGTAAAAGCGAAGCGGAAATTCGGCGGTGTCGTCCTTGTATGAGAGGTCGAACGTCGCAAAATTCGTAACAGTGAGTCCGATTGTATCGGGGTAGATCGGATAGCTTTCCGACCAGTGGAATGTGATGGTTCCATCCGGGTTGTTCCGCTGGCCTACCAAATTCCCGTTCGATGCGGCCACAAAGCCGCCGGGCACTGTAATCTCCATGTCCATTCCGTTTTTTGCTTTTGCGGAGGGCGCGTCAATGCAGGGCCACCATTGTTTTGCGGTGGAAGGCATTCCGTATGATTCGACAATGGGAATGCCGGAATGTTGACCGATGGTAAGGCCATCGCCCACGGGCGTGCCTT
>Ga0307479_10003068_pt1 | contig 15178 bp, 18 predicted proteins | sample atmos_gasesECM4C_FD_203743 | JGI IMG/M metagenome (GOLD analysis project Ga0307479, IMG submission 203743) | Hardwood forest soil microbial communities from Morgan-Monroe State Forest, Indiana, United States - atmos_gasesECM4C_515 | ecosystem: Environmental > Terrestrial > Soil > Temperate... | reverse complement strand
CATCCCAAAGGGTTTCGAGCCTCACTTCCGCAAAAGCCCGTTCACCGATCCCTGGGAGCCGCTTTATTCGAAGAAGACCGATAAGGCGGTGATCATGGGATTGCGGGTCGCCAAGCCACACACCAATGGGCGCGGGCTCATTCATGGCGGGTTGATTGCAGGACTTGCCGACAACGCGATGGGCTATAGCTGCGCGCAGGCGATGGGCTGGGCGTCTTCGCTGGTGACAATCTCGCTTGCGGTCGATTACGCCGGCTCCGGCGAAATCGGGCAGTGGCTCTCCGTCGAGAGCGATGTGATCAAGACCGGCAGCACCATCTGCTTCGCGCAAAGCCTGATCAAGGCCGACGACGCCGTGATCGCGCGCGCGAACGGGACGTTTCGGGTGGTGCCGAAGAAGGGGTAGTGCCCCACACCACACTCACTGTCATGCCCGGCCTTGTGCCGGGCATCCACGTCTTTCTTGGTGATGGTCATGAAGACGTGGATGGACAAGCCCGGCCATGACGGAGAATGCGACGGAGCCTTACCCAAAATCCCACTTGCGGGTTTCCACCACGAGATCGATGAAGGCGCGCACCTTGGCCGACAGCAGCCGCGAGGTCGGATAGACGATGTGGATCGGTAGCGGCGGCAGCTCGAATTTTTGCAACACGACCTTGAGCCCGCCGCGCTTGACGGCGTCGGCGGCCTGATAGGCCAGCACCCGCGTCAATCCGCCGCCCGCTTCGGCATATTGGATCGCGGCATCGGCGCTGTTGGTGAGCAGACGCGGCGCATAGTTGACGCGAATCTCGCCGCCATTCTCGACGAAGCGCCACTCGGCTGATCCCGACGTGGCGCCAAACTGGATGGTCTGATGGGAAGCCAGTGCTCCCGGCGTCCTTGGCTCGCCGTGCGCCCTGAGATAAGCGGGCGATGCCACCACGATCCGCCGCATCTCGCCGACCTGGCGCGCGACCAGGGAGGAATCGTCGAGCAGACCGATCCTGACCGCGAGATCGACGCCGTCCTCGACCAGGTTGACCATGCGGTCCTCGAGCCGCAACTCGCCCGAAACCTCCGGATAGCGCTTCAGATAGCCCGTCATCACCGGGCTCACATGCAGGCGGCCGAAGCCGACCGGCGCCGACACCACGAGCCGCCCGCTCGGCCGCGTGCGTTCGCCCTCGGCGGCGCGTTCGGCGTCCTCGACATCGGCCAGAATGCGCCTGATACGCTCCAGGTAGCGCGCGCCGGCATCGGTTAACTTGACGGACCGCGTGGTCCGCTGCAACAGCCGCGCGCCAAGGCGTTCTTCCAGCGCCGCGATCAGCCGCGTCACCGCCGATGGCGATAGTTTCAGCTTGCGCGCCGCCGGCGCGAACCCCCTGAGATCCGCGACCGTGACAAAGGCCTGCATGGCGTCGATCCGGTCCATGGCATTATTTCATATATTGCAATGATGAAGTGTCAATCGCGTCGATTGTTCAAATTCTGGAACGGCCGATATTGAGCGGCAAGGACGACGGCGGATGCCGCGTCCGAAGGAGGCATTCCGATGACGGATACGCACACTTATTCCAGCGACGTTGCCTTTACCCCGGCGGTGAAAGCCATCCAGGCGCGCAAGGGATCGCGCGACGCTTACGCCCATGTCGAAGAGAACGGCGGCTGGCGCACCGAGATCGACGAGAGGCTTGCGAGCCAACTTGCCGACACCAACAGTTTCTATCTGGCGACGGCGACGGCCGACGGCCAGCCCTACATCCAGCATCGCGGCGGGCCCAAGGGCTTCATCAAGATTCTGGACAAGAACACCATCGCGTTCGCCGACTACAGCGGCAATCGGCAATACCTGACGCAGGGCAATCTGTCGGAGAACCCGAAGGCGCATATCTTCGTGATGGACTACGCCCATCGCCGTCGGGTGAAAATCTGGGGCGAAGCGCGTGTCGTCGAGGACGATCCGGCGCTGCTGCAGTCGCTGATGCCGAAGGGCTACAAGGCACGGCCCGAACAGGTGATCCTGTTTCGGATCTCGGCCTGGGACACCAACTGCCCGCAGCACATCCCGCAGAAATTCGACGCTGCCGACGTGGCGGCCGCGCTCGCCGAGCGCGACGCGCGGATTGAGGAACTGGAGGCGGAGCTGGCCAAGCTGAAGGACCAGCCGGGGTCAGCAGCACAGTAGCGGTTAATTTGACGCTATCCGCCGGCACCCTCGGTCACCCTCCCCTGGAGGGGGAGGGTCGCCCGCGCAGCGGGCGGGGAGGGGTGACAGATTATCCGCAACGGCGGTGTTTCAGTGGTTCGATATCTGCTTAACCGCTGCGTCGCGGATCGAAATTGAAATGGATAGTCACCTTGCTCGCGGATAGATCACCCCACCCCGCTTGCTTCGGACGATGCTGCGCATCACCGAACAAGCGACCCTCCCCCTCCAGGGGAGGGTAAGGGGCGTCACGATTCCAACCTCACGGAGCCTCAAGCCGCTTCTCGCTGCTCCTTCCAGGCAAAATCCGGATAGTACTGCTGCATCATCCGCTCGACATAGGCGGCAAGATTTTCGAACTCTTCGGCCCTTGTTCGCAGTTTCGAATCGAAGAACGGCGTCAGGATGCCGGCCAGCGCACCGAACGCGGTGGCGTCGGTGCCGCAGGGTTTCTCGCCCATCAGATAGGGCTTGTCGCCGAGCTGCACCGACAGCGCCAGCAACGAACGCGCCGCAAGCTCGACATCGTCATCGGGCGCATGACGGCCGAGGCCGCTCAGCAGATAATTCTCGGCGACGCGGAACTGCGCGTCTTCGCGCAGCTTTTCGCGGCGGTCTTCCGGCGCACCGTCGAAAAAATGCGCCGGCCCCCTGGCAAAGTTGTCCGGATCGACCCAGCGGGCCCCGACCAGGGCCCAATAGACATGGCTTTCGATCATGCGCTCGAACGCCCAGGCCTGCGCCCGCGCCGGCCTGTCGAGGCCCAAGTCGAAATCGAAGCCATATTTGCGCTCGATATGGGCGCGGATGAAGGTCGAATCGGCGGTGCTTTGCCCGTCGTCGTCGATGTAGGGTAGTTGCCCCTTGGGGGAAGCCGGCGGCATCGCCCGCTGCTTGCGGTAGGCAAGGCCCGCCATTTTCAGTTGGACCTCCGTCTTGGTGACGAAGGGGCTGATTTCCGGCAGGCCGAAGCCTTGCCCAAAGCCATAGAGGGTGATCATGGGGAACTCTCCGTTCTTGTGAACCTGCTTGTGCCTAGCGGCCCCCTGCTGCCACCATGGTGTCAGCAGCGGTCAAACCGCGCGCGAATCGGGCTCCCTGCGCGGCGCGACGGAGGATATTTTCGGCAAGCGCGTTCCCTGCCGCCCTGAGCGCGGCCGCCAACAGGGCGATGATCGCCGAGCGGAGGTCCCCGAAGGGGTAGTCGACACGGATCAGGCGTTGGAAGGCCCAAGCCTGGATCGAAACCTGCGCGCGCCACAGCGGGCCGCCAATGCCGAGGTTATAGAGGGTGATCATGGACAAATTCCCTTCATCTGAAGTGTTGTCCCGGTATACAAAGCGGCTGCTGCCAACATCCTGTCAGCATCAACAAGCGCGCGTTTTTAAAAGAGAATTTCCAAGAGAGACGCCATGAGACGTGCCGACCGGCTGTTTCAGATCATCCAGGTGCTGCGGCGGACGCGTAACCCGTTGACGGCGGATGCCATCGCCGCCGAGCTCGAAACCTCGAAGCGGACGATCTATCGCGACATCGCAACGCTGATCGGACAACGCGTGCCGATCCGCGGCGAGGCCGGCATGGGCTACATCCTGGAGAAAGGCTTCGACCTGCCGCCCTTGATGCTCACGCCCGACGAGATCGAGGCAGCGGTGCTCGGCGCACAATGGGTGGTGGGACACGCCGATCCTGTGCTGGCGCGGGCCGCCGAGGATTTGATGGCGAAGATCGCCGACACGGTGCCGGAGCGTCTGCGGCCATTCGTGCTCGAGCCCGCGAGCCGCGCGCGGCCGTATTGGCGCAAAGAGCCCGACCGCATCGACATGTCGCGCACGCGGTCGCAGATTCACGAAGGCAAGAAGATCGCGCTGCGCTATCGTGACGAGCAGGGCCGCGACTCCGAGCGCACGATCTGGCCGATCGCGATCGGCTATCACGAGGCGGTGCGGATTCTCGCGGCGTGGTGCGAGCTGCGCCGGGATTTTCGCAGTTTCCGCACCGACCGCGTCGTCGAGGCGGATTATCTCGAAGAAAAATATCCGGAGCGGCGCGAGGCGCTGCGCGCGAAATGGCGACGGAGCCTGGTCTGGGAGCAGCCCAAAGATGTCTGAAAAAGATGGCTGATCAGAAGGCCGAACGCGTGTGTCAGGCCTGCGGTGCCTGCTGTGCCTATTCGGCGAACTGGCCGCGTTTCACCACCGAGGAAGACGCCGCGCTCGATCTGATTCCGGCAGCGCTCGTCAACGAGAAATTGTCCGGCATGCGCTGCGAGGGCGACCGCTGCGCGGCCTTGAGCGGCAAGATCGGGATTGCCACGGCATGCACGATCCATGCGCTGCGCCCCGAAGTCTGCCGCACCTGCATGCCCGGCGATACCGAATGCGCGATGGCGCGCAAGAGGCACGGACTGCCGGCGCTGGTTTAGCCCACGGTGTCGTCCCGGCAGAAGCCGGGACGACATGGAGAGAGCGGGGGGTGATGTAGAGAAGATCGGGCGTGACGGCTTACGCCGTCAGCGCCTCGGCCAGGCCTTCGTCATCCAGCTCTTCATCGAGAGGTGACAACGCAGAGAGCGGCTTGGTGGAGAGCGTGATCGGCTTGCGGCCGCCGAGCGACGCCACCATGTGTGCCGCCGGAGCTTCGCGGGAGAGGCCGTACAGCGTCGAGCCGACGCGGCCGCCGATCTGGATCAGGTCGCGTTGGCTGCAGCTTGCGGCGATCGCCAGCGCCAGCGAGTGCAGATGGCTTCTGCGATAGCAAAACAGCGCCAGCATCGCCCGCACATCGGACGAAACACTTTCGACCAGTCTAGCGAGACCGCTTTCACTGGCGCGGTACATTTCGCCGAGCAGTTCGTCCCGGACCGGGCAAAAGTCATTGTCGTAGGCATCGCGGCTTGAAAACATCGCATCTTCCCCCTGCGACAGAGAAGATGCAGTGCTATTCTCTAACGAACGGTTAACCACGGATGACGGTACTCGTACGGGGTACTTGATCATCGCGCGCGAATCGGTATCGCGCGATGCACGCGACACTCTTTCTTGCAGCGTAGTAAACAGCATTATCACCTCATCCTGAGGAGCGGCGCCTGCGCCGCGTCTCGAAGGATCAGGCCCGGAATGACTGCCCGGGGGCCTCATGGTTCGAGACGCGCGCGAAGGGCGCGCTCCTCACCATGAGGGTTCAGCGATACGGCAAGACTAGATCGCATGAACCTGCATCCATTCCGCAATCGCCCGACCGATTGCCGCTCCTGAATCTTCCTGGATGAAATGCGAGCCCGGCACCGTCACCTCACGCTGGTTCTTCCAGCTCCGGCAGAAATCGCGGACGGCGCCGATCAGGATGGCGCCGGGCTCGGCATTGACGAACAGTTTTGGAATCTCGCTCTCGGCGATCCATTGCGCGTAATCGGCGACGATCTCGACGACATCGGCGGGCTCGCCCGCGATCGGGATCTGCCGCGGCCAGGTCAACGTCGGCCAGCGATCCCAGCGGTTTGCAAACGGCCTGCGATATTCCGTCATCTCGGCCTCGGTCAGCTTGCGCAAAACCGAGCCGGGCAGCACCCGCTCGACGAACATGTTGCGGTCGAGGATCATCGCTTCGCCCTTGTCGGAACGAAACCCCTGGAAGATCGGGGTCGCCGCCGCGCTCCATTCCTCCCAACCGGCGATGGGTCGGACGATGCCCTCCATATAGGCGATGCCGCGGACGCGATCGCGATGATGGTTGGCCCAATCAAAACCCAGCGCCGATCCCCAGTCATGGATGACGAACAAGATTGCTTCGGTTGGGCCGATCACCGCATCGATGAACGCGGCGAGATATTTGCGGTGGGTGGCGAAGCGAAAGGTGTCGGGGCCTGGATTGGGCAATTTGCCGGAGGAGCCCATGCCGATCAGGTCCGGCGCGATCAGCCGTCCCCGCCCTTCGAGTTCGGGAATGACGTTGCGCCAGAGATAGGACGAGGTCGGATTGCCATGCAGGAAAAGAACAGGGCCGCCTTCGCCGCGTTCATGATAGGCCATATGGCTATCCAGGACATCAATGGTCTTCTTGGTCAGCGGCTGTTCGGTCATAAGCGCTCGCTCCTTCCTGTCCCTGCGATTTGAGCCGGCCGAGCGGGCGAAAATCCGGGTTGGGATACCGGTCGCTAGTTCGCCGCCATGAAGATCGACAGGCCAAAACCGGTGAGGTGATGCAACGCCTGGTCGACGCCGATCAAGGTCCAGAACCAGGGATGCTCCGGTGTCATGCCGAAGGTCGAGGAGCAAAACCCCTTGGCGCGGTCGATCGTGATGTGGATGACGAAATCGATCACCGCGACGAACCAGAACCTTGGCGCGACGATCAAGATCAGCGGCATCGCCACCGCCAGGTGGATCAGGCAATGCACCAGGAGCGGCAGCGCCCAGCCCTTCTTCTGGTCCTTGCCGTGGGCCATCCAGGAATTTTGCAAAACGAAGTCGGCGATGATGTGCTTGCCCGTAAGCAGCAACATCCATCCGATCAGCGCACCAACCGGAACCGACGACGACATAGAAGGAAACGACAAAGCTGACGCCCTCGCGAGAGACCTTGGACCGCACGGGGACTGGAGGCGTTCAGCGCAACTTCTTTTCAAACCCGGCCAATTCGACCCGTATTGCTCTTTTATGACATCTCCGGGGCCGGATTGCACCTGTCGGGAACTCGAAAAACACCGGGTGTGGCCGGGCAACGCCAATCCCCAAAAATGGGAGTAAGGTTACCCAAGCGGCCGTATTTGCATTCCGCCCGAGGCTCGTTATCATCCGGCGTTGGCTGAAATTCCCGTTCTTTTCTAGATATTTACGATTTCGTCGGGCAACCCGAGACCGCGTCAGGCGGCAGGCTCCCCCGGCCCCCGGTAAAGGCCATGAGCGCTGAATTGCCGACACCAGCCGTGGACCAACCTCGTCCACGTTCACAGGTTGTTAAAACTAACCGCCGCCAGGTGATGTTGTACATCCTTCTGACGGTGATGCTGACCGTCGCCACGGTTTGGGGCGGCCGCATCCTGCTGAAGGATTCGGAGACGTTGACCTTCGCGGTCGGCGCCCCCGACAGCAACGAGGCCCGCTTTGCCGCCAAGCTCGCCAGCCTGCTCGAGAGCACCAAGTCGCGGCTGCGGCTGAAAATCACGGCGAGCGGCGACAACGCCAAGGCCTTGGCGCGGTTCGACCGCCGCGAGGCCGACCTCGCCGTGCTGCGAACGGATGCAAAAATCCCGCCGCGGGCGCGGGCGATCGCGATCCTGGAGCGCGACGTGGTGCTGCTGCTCAGTCCGGGCAGCAAGAAGATCAAATCGCTCGCCGAGCTGAAGAAAAAGAAGATCGCGATCTGGGCCGAGGGCGACAACAGCGCGTCCTTCGTGCGCAATCTCTTCGACATCAACGACTCCGCCGATACCGCCTTGCGGATCCAGGTGGCGCCGCCCGGTTCGACGCTGGAGAAGCTGTTCGCGTCCGGCTTCGGTGCGGTGATCGCGGTCTCCCACGCCTCGAAAGTGATGAAGGACAAGAGCTTCGAGCAATATGCCAAGCAAGGCGGGTTCACCCTGAACACGATCGACGAGGCGAAGGCGCTGGCGCGCAAGATTCCGGCGATCACAGAGGAGACGCTGTCGACCGGCATGCTGTCGTCGGCGCCGCAAATTCCCGACGACGACCTCGACACGGTCGGGCTGGAATGGATGCTGGTCGCCCAGTCGAAGATGACGACGAGCACGGCGGGAGACCTCGCGCGCCTGATCTACGAAAACAAATCCGAGCTCGCACTCGACGATGGTTTTGCTTCCAAGATCGAGCCGGCCGCAACCGACAAGGACGCCTTCATCATCGCGCATCAGGGCGCGGCCGAATACATCAACGACGACACCAAGTCGTTCATGGACCGCTACAGCGACATGATGTATCTCGGCGTCGCCGCGCTCAGCGTGATCGGGTCGATCTTCGCGGCGATCTACACCAACCTGACCAGGGTTGCGCCGGAGAAGGCCAGCGAACTTGCAACCGCCATTCTCGATATCGGCGAGCGGATCGAGCACGCCAATTCGCTGGATGCGATCGATGCGCTGCAGGATGAACTCGAAACCATCCTGCGCGGCGCCGTGATCGGGTTGCGCGACGGCAGCATCTCGACCGACGGGCTCGATACGTTCAAGCTCGGCTACGAATTCGTCCGCGACGAGATCGGCATGCGCCGCGATCATCTGAAGCGCCACGCCGGCGATCCCACGGCCCCAGACGACAACGTGGCGGTCGTGAAGACGGCAAGAAGCGCGTAAGCCTTCTTACCCCCCCGCCGCATTGGCGCCGGCGCCGATTGCGCGCGCCCTGATCTGCGCGATGGCGCGCTTAAGCGCGGCCTGGCGCGGGTCGAGCATCGCCGCGTGACGCGCTTCCCTGACCGCACCGGCGAGATCGTCGAGCGGCAGCACGCCGTCAAAGGTCGGTTTGGCCAGGCCGTCGATGATCGCATGCCAGTCTGCGAGCCCATGGCGATAGGCGTCGCCGTAACCCCGCACCATGGTCGCGGTTTCGACGATGGCAGCCGTCGATTGCGGCTGCTTGACCAGACAGCGGCTGATCATGTGCAGCCAGCGTTCGACCCAGGCGCGTTCCTCGTTGTAGCGCACCGAGAACAGGCGCCAGCGTCGCAGCGCCGCCTCGAGCTTCAGGCGGCGAAGGCCCCAGCGGCTCCTGGTCGAGAAGCGGATCGAGAGGCGCTTGTGCAACCAGCCCATGGTGTCGAGCACATAGAGCATCGGGTCGGCGGCAATCTCGGGAAGCGCGCCGATCAATTCGTCCAGCCGGAATTTTCGGACATCGTCAATGGACGCATCGCCATTGCCGCTCTCAATTTCCATCAGCTTGAGCTGCGCGATCCGAATCGGGTCCTCATAGCTCATGCGCGCAGCCATCAGCTGCGCGATGTCGGAGAACATCGCGGCATCGATGCCGGGGCGGCCGATGAACCGCCGCAACCGCTCGACATAGAGCGTGGCATAGCCGGCGCCCTGGTAGTCCATCAACAGATGGATGCCGTCGCTGACGACAGACGCGGTCCCGTCCGGCAAGCCGTCGGGCAGAAACGGCGGCGCTCCGTCGTCCTCGCCGATGAAGTCGGCGAACAGATAACGCAGCGAGGACAGGACGCTTGCCACACCGGCTCCGGTTTCTTCAAGCCGGCTTCGGCGTTGCCGCGGCGGTCGCGATCTGTTGCGCCAGCCGCTTTTCCAGCGTGTCGATGTTCTGGAACAGCCGGGCGCTGGCGAGACGAAGAAAGTAGAAGCCGAAGGCCGGATTCTGGACGTAGAGCTGCTCGACCTGGTCATAGCTGACGCTCAGGATGACGCCGGCCTCGACGCATTCCAGCGTCTGGGTCCGCACGTTCGACGGCGACAGCATGCCCAATTCGCCGACAATGGCGCCGACCGGCAGCTCGATCCCGGATTCGACCAGGCGAAAGCGGCCCGAGACGATGTAGTACATGCTCTCGGCCTTCTCGTCCTTGTAGAACAGCGCTTCCCCTTCCCTGCATTTGCGTTCGGTCATGAAGGGTTTCAGCCATTCCATCGACAGGTCGCTGCTGACCGACTTCTTCACGTCGCGCACCAGTTGCAGCATCTGGTGCAGCCGGTAGGTGTTGAGCGGCAACAGCACCGCGTGCAGCACCAGTGTCGGATAGTTGTGGATCGGGATCGCGGTCGCGATCAGCACGATGTTGGTGAGAATGGCGAACACCCGGAGCGGGATCATGGTCCGCATCGACAGGGTCGCGACCACGAAGATCGACGCAAAGAAGCTGCCGGCGGCGCCTGCGTGTTCGGCGAGATGTGAGGTGTCCATCGGGGCCAACCAACTCTCTAAAATATTCAGGGGTGCACGAAAATACCAAGGGGGTGCACGGGATGCGGCGCACCATCATAATATCCGCTGGACTTATTGATATATGACGAGAAAGCGGCGTTTTGTCCGGGAATAGGCCCGTTCTTCGCCTGAAATCCCCATTGCTGCGACAAACGGCCCGGTTCCGGCAGGGGGGCGCGGCCGTAGCAACCGCCACAATAACGCTGTTTTGCAAGCTTCGTTGACGACCCTCCCCCGCCCGGGCACCTTGTCTGACCGGCTACGGCCGGATCAGGTTTTTTTGAGCGACAGGCACCTCTTTCGAATGTCTAATCGGCTGGTTTTTCCCGGTTTGGCGCAATTTCTGGCCGCTACGGCCGGCCGCAACATGACCAGGCCGGCCTATGTGGCGGCCGTGATCGGCGTCCTGATGGTGGTGATCCTCTCGGTCGATCCAGCCTATGAGGCGTCATACCTGTGGGTCAACGCCGTTCTCTGGGGTTGCCTTGGGTTCTTCGCCTTCGAATGGCTGGTCCGGATCCGCTTTGCCGTGAAGTTGGGCCGCGCATCGGCCTATCTGTTTTCCGGCCGCGGGTTGGTCGACGCCGCCGGTGCGATCGCGATTCCGCTCGCGCTGATGGCTGGTGCCAATCCCAAGACCGCATGGCTGTTTGCAGTGCTCTGGCTCGTCAAGGTGATCCCCGGGATTCCCGGCCTCAGGCAGCTGCGCCGGGTGCTGGTGCTGGAATCAGGCCCGATATTGAGCGTGCTGGTGCTGTTTCTGATGGTGCTGTTCCTGGGTTCGGTCACGGTCTATTTCCTGGAGCGTGACGCGCAGCCGGAAACCTTCGGCAACGTGCCCTCGGCGCTGTGGTGGGCGGTGGTGACCCTGACCACGACCGGCTATGGCGACGCAGTGCCGATCACCCCGCTCGGCCGACTGGTCGCCGCGGTGGTGATGATCTGCGGGCTCGGCGTGTTCGGGCTGTGGACCGGCATTCTCGCGACCGGATTTGCCGCGGAAACCCGCCGCGACAATTTTCTCAGGACCTGGGAATCCGTCAGCAAGGTGCCGTTCTTTGCCAACCTCGGCCCGTCGGCGATCGCCGACGTGACGCACATGCTGCGCACCATCGACCTGCCGCCGCGTGTGACCATCATTCGCAAGGGCCAGCAGGGCGACTGCATGTATTTCATCGCCTCCGGCGAGGTCGAGGTCGATCTGCCGGGCAAGAAGGTGCGGCTCGGCGAAGGCGCGTTTTTCGGCGAGATGGCGCTGCTCGGCAACAGTCTGCGTTCCGCCAACATCGCCACCACGCGGCTGTCGAAGCTCTTGGTACTGGACCTCGTCGACTTCCGCATGCTGATGGCGCGGCATCCCGATCTCGCCGAGACCATCGACGCGGAAGCCAAGCGGCGCGCGCTGGAGAATAAATGATGCAACGACACGCCACCTCTGAGGCGGCCACGACGCCAATCCTCGATATCGAAGGCTCCCGCGCCACCATTCGCCTCAATCGCCCGCGGCATCTGAATCGGCTGCAACCGGAAGACCTCGATGCGCTGTTAAAACTGTTCGACCGGATCGAGGCCGACCCCGCGATACGGGTTCTGGTCCTAACCGGCACCGGCCGCGCTTTCAGCGCCGGCTACGATCTCGACTCGATCGCGGAGCGCGCTGGCGCCGAACAGGAACAGACCGCGGGCTCCGCGTTCGAGGTGGTCGTCGACCGGCTGGAAGATCTCGGCGTACCCACGATCTGCCGGCTCAACGGCGGAGTCTATGGCGGCTCGACCGACCTGGCGCTGGCCTGCGACTTCCGGATCGGGATCGATACAAGTGAGATGTTCATGCCGGCGGCGCGGCTCGGCCTGCACTATTACAAGAGCGGCATCGCCCGCTATGTGTCGCGGCTCGGCGCCGACAACGCCAAGAAACTGTTCTTGACCGCCGAGAAGATCGACGCGCCGGAGATGCTGAGAATAGGCTATCTGACCGCCATGGTGCATAGCGAAGCGCTCGACGCCGAAGTCGATCGGCTGGCGACGCTGCTTGCCGGCAACGCGCCGGTTGCCATGCGCGGCATGAAACGGACTATTAACGAAATCGCGCGCGGTGCGCTCGATGAATCGGCGGCCGACCGCCGCGCCCGCGACAGCATGCGCTCCGCGGAAATCAAGGAAGGTATCCGGGCTTTTACGGAGAAGCGGCCGCCGAAATTCTGACCAACCTCGTCCCAGCCTGCCCGCCTTGCGTGCAGGAGTGCGATTAACAATCCGTGACAGGCTTTATTCCCCCGCGAAAATCACGGCGCCGCGATTTAGCGCAGCGTGGTTGCTGTTTGCGATTGACTAAAGGTGGTCGCCGACTAGCCTGACCGTGCGGCGAGGGACATTACGGGATGCAAGGATTGGAAGCATATTGGGGTCGGCGCGCGCTGGATTTCGTCGATGCGATCGAAGCATCGACCACGACCGCGTGCGTCGTATCGCAATTCGAGAAGATGATCGGCGATCTCGGATTCCACGCCTATATCATGGCGGGCATTCCGACGCCCGGTGAGTCGCTGGCGCAACTGACGATCGCCAATGGCTGGCCGGCCGAATGGTTCGAAATGTACAACCGCGAAAACTTCTGCGCGGTCGATCCGGTGCCGCGGCATTGCTTCAACACCCTGAACCCGTTCGAATGGAAGGACGCGCCCTACGATCACGAGCATGATGTAGCGGCCCATAACGTCATGACGCGCGCGCGCGACTTTCGCTTCTACGAGGGCTTCTGCGTCCCGATCCACTACGACGAATCAACCGGCGCCATCAGCATCGCCGGCGAGCGGCCGTATCTCGACGCGGAGACCAAGAGCGCGCTTCACCTCATGAGCGTCTTCACCCACAGCCGACTGCGCGCGCTCACCAGACCCGCTCCAGTGATGCCCGGGCGGCGCCTCACCGAAATCGAGGCCGAAGTGCTGCGCTGGGCCGCGCGCGGCAAGACCGCGTGGGAAACCGGTCAGATCCTCGGCATCTCGGAACGCAATGTGCGTTGGCACCTCGAAGAAACGCAGCGCAAGCTGATGACCAATAACAAGACGGCTACCGTCGCGGTGGCGATTGTCAACCGGGAAATCCTGATCTGAACTGGAAGTTCTACCAGTAGATCAATGTTTTGAATCACAGGCATGTTTGCCGCGAGATTGAGTGCCAATCAAGCGGTGATTCCAATGCCCGAAATTCATGTGGTGCAAAGAGACAACCGACATTTGTACGAAAATTATTTCGAACCCTACTTCAGGCTGCGCCACGACATCTACGTCAAGCAGCGCAAGTGGATGGCGCTGGACCGGCCGGACGGGCTCGAAAAAGACCAGTTCGACACCGAGGACGCGGTTTATCTGTTCTGCCTCGACGGCGGACAATTGATCGGCGCCATGCGCGCGCTGCCGACGCTGCAGCCGACCTTGATGAGCGACATCTTTCCCTATCTCAACATCCGCGGACCGATCCGGCGGCGGGACGTCTTTGAGCTTTCGCGCATCTTCGTCATTCCGGAGCGGCGCGGCGAGCACGCCGGCCCGCGCATCGAGATGCTGCTGCTGACCGCGATCACCGAATACGGGATCAGCATCGGGCTGACCGGATTTTCGATCGTGCTGGAATCCTGGTGGCTGCCGCGGTTCGAGCGCATCGGCTGGAAAGCCCGACCGCTCGGCATGCCCCAGACGATCGATGGCATGTCGGTGCTGGCGGTGCTGGTCGATTGCGACGAGACGACGTGGAAGTCGCTTTGCAACCAGATCGGGCTGAGGAGGCCGACTCTGACCTGGCGCGGGCTCGCCGATGTCAATCGCCAGGCTCTGCCGGATATTTCCGTTCCTGTTCCACCAACCGCTCAGCCAGCGCGATGACCTCCTCGCGATGCCGCCTCTCCCGCAATTTGAGGAAGCTGCGCATCAGCCGAAGGCCGAAAGCCGTCGTCTCGTCGGCCCTCAATGCTGCAAGCTTTGGCGCCATCTGGATGCGATCCACTGCTGACATTCCGGATTTGAAGCCGTGACCCAATCCTCGCTCGACAGAATCATTGAGCAATTGCAATTCTGCATTGTTGATGCAAGAACCATGCAACTCAAGATGTTAGAACGAATTTTGTCAATAGCATTGCTGGAAGCTTATGACAGCAAAGAGAAATCCGGCGAAGAACGCAAAAATAGCCGCTTTCAGTGACTTCGGGCCACAGAGCCGCCGCGCGAAGCGCGGCCATGGTAGCACGGGCTATTTGTCGACGAAGGTAACCGTGTCCGCGATCGCGGCGCGCGAGGTGCGGTAGCTGTTGGCCTTGTGCGCGCGGTCGGGATAGCCGAATGAAATGCCGCAGACCACCCGGCGGTCGTCGCTGAGGCCGAAATGCTTGCGCACCACCTCGGAGTGAAACGCCAGCGCCGCCTGCGGTATGGTGGCAACGCCCAGCGCCTGCGCGGCCAGCATGAAGCTCATGAGATAGCCGCCGCAATCGATCGCGCCGTAGACGCCGAGCGCCTCGTCGGTGTGGACGATGGCGACATGCGGCGCGCCGAAGAAGTTGAAATTCTCCAGCGCCTGCCTGGCGTAGCCAACCTTGTCGCCGCGGGGAATGCCGAGCGAATTATAAAGCTGGAAGCCGCTTTCGCGGCGCCGCTCCAGATAGACGCCGCGATATTCGCGCGGGAACGGAAAATCGCCGCTGTTCGGCCGGCCGCTGCTGGCCACGCCGTACATCAGTTCGCGGAACTTTTCCGTCGCAGCCCCTGAGACGATCTCCAGCCGCCACGGCTGGCTGTTGCACCAGGACGCGGTCTTCTGCGCGGCAGCAAGGATGCGCTCGATGGTTGCGCGCGGCACCGGACCGGGCCGGAACGCGCGGCAGGAGAAGCGCTCGCCCAGCAGGTCTTCGAGAACCTCGATCGGCGCGGTGTCGGGTTTAAGGTCCATCACTTGATCGCCTCTTTTGGAGCAGTCGGCAGGGTGGGCCAAGCGTAGCGAGCCCACCATCTGATTGCGACGAACGGTGGGCAACGCTGCGCGATGCCCACCCTACAAATTCTCTCTAACCCCTCATGGTGAGGAGGCGCACAA
>Ga0307479_10003067_pt1 | contig 15181 bp, 8 predicted proteins | sample atmos_gasesECM4C_FD_203743 | JGI IMG/M metagenome (GOLD analysis project Ga0307479, IMG submission 203743) | Hardwood forest soil microbial communities from Morgan-Monroe State Forest, Indiana, United States - atmos_gasesECM4C_515 | ecosystem: Environmental > Terrestrial > Soil > Temperate... | reverse complement strand
CTCGCCGGTGAACGGGATCTGCCGGGTATTCTTGTCGGCGATGCTCCAGTAGCGTGTCAGCACGTCGAGGGAAACCGTGCCTGCGGGGTCGATCATCGCCGCCAGTGTCTTGTTCTCCATATCGCCGATCAGGTTCACCGCCAGGAGGTAACCAATCAGCACGATCACGCCACCTACATACACCGGCGCCATCGCACGCGTCAGGAGCGCAATGACAAAAAATACCGCGCCGAGCCACAGCGTGTTGAGCACGACGGTGTACAGATAAGGCCGCACCAACGCCTGGAAGGAGAATGGCGCGATCTTGACGGGGTCGACGCCAGGCCAATGCGCGCCGATTTCGAGACCGATCGCGATGCCCAGGAAGATCAACAGCAACGTCAGGAAGGCGCCGATGAACCGCCCGAAGAAGTAGTCGCGCTTGTGGATCGGAGCCGTGAAGAAGAAGTGGAAGGTTCCGTACTCGAAGTCCTGCTGAACGGCGCGGCCCATCACAGCAGCAATGACGGTCACGCCGATGAAGCCAAGTGACGTAACCGCGACGGCCAGTGGATACGGACTGTTGACGAAGATCTTGTCACTACCGACACTCACGGTCGCGTGCTCGATGGCGCCGCCCGCGGCCGCCATCCACATGCCGCCTAGAAACGCATACAGGACGAAATACACCCACGTCGAAATGAGCTTGAGCCGGTTCCGCAACTCGAAGACAGCGATGCTCAGCATGTCGGGCTCATCATGCCGCCATGGGAACGGCTGGCCCGAGATAGCCGGCAATGGCGCTGAAATAAACATCTTCCAGGTCAGCTTCGATCAATTCAAACCCCGGTTCGGGCGCCGCGTCGGCGTAGGCGCGCACGAGTGTTCGCCCCGCTTGCAACCGTGTGGAGATCAGCGGCAGCCGCGCCTTCAGTTGCGCAACTTCATCCTTGCGAACGGTCTTTCGCCAGATCTTGCCCGCCATGGCCGCAACCAATTGAGCAGGTTCTCCAGTCAGGAGTACTCGGCCTTTGTTGATGACAGCCAGGCTTGCGCATAGATCGGCGACGTCATCGACGATATGCGTGGACAGGATCACGATGACGTCTTCACCGATGTCCGCCAGGAGGTTGTGAAATCGAACGCGCTCTTCCGGATCCAGCCCGGCCGTCGGTTCGTCGACGATGATCAGTTTTGGACTGCCGATGAGCGCCTGTGCGATGCCGAATCGTTGCCGCATCCCGCCGGAAAAGCCACCGAGATTCTGCTTGCGCACGTCATAGAGGTTGGTCCGTTTCAACACAAAGTCCACGACTTCCCGCCGCTCCCGGGTGTTGATCAGACCCTTGAGCCGGGCCAGGTGGTCGAGCAGCTCGAGCGCGCTCACCTTGGGATACACGCCAAAATCCTGCGGAAGATATCCGAGCACTTTGCGCAGCCGCGCCGGCTCGCGCAGAACGTCGATGTCGCCGAGAGTTGCGGAGCCAGTATCGGCTTCCTGCAGCGATGCCAGCGTACGCATCAGCGTGGACTTGCCGGCCCCGTTTGGACCCAGCAAACCAAACATTCCCGGTGCCAAATCCAGCTCGACCCGGTCGAGCGCCTGAACGCCGTTGGGATAGCGCTTGGAGAGTCCCTGGATCTGCAATCGCATTCGGTCGCTCCTCGGTCCACACCTTGACGGCCTGAATCATCGCCGAGACATTGGGGTTACCCGGTATCGATCGTCGCGAGTCATGCTCCGTTCGTCGCATCGAGTCCAGGGTCGCCTTCCGGCTGGCGGGTTACGATCGAACGCATTCTTGCCGCCTATCCGGGCCTCGATGCGGCAAGGGTTAAGCTGGCGACGACCTTCGCGGAAGGCTATCCACCCGGAGGACGTCCGCTCTGGCGCGGAAACGCCAGAAGGGGGCAGTCAGCTTGAACCGAAGCGTTCGTCGCCGCTACACGTCGCCCTTTCCCTGCGCGACGTGTTGAAGCCGCTGCGGCGCTACCCTCACTTGAATTCGTAGGTCCGCGCGCCAAAACCCTCGATGGAATCGGTAAAAGTATTGCCATAGGGTCCCAGTGGATACCGGGCGCCGTTGGGACCGATAGAGTAGAGATTGAATGGACGCGCGGGCAGCGTGAACTGCACATTGATCGGAGCGTTGTCGATGTTGACTACCAGCAGCGTATAGACTCCCGTGCTGCTGAGCTTCAGAATGGAACGGATTGGAGTCGCCGTGATACTCGTACCCTGCGTCGCCACCTGATACGACAGATTGGCGGTCGGAGTCAGGATGACGCTCTGTAGTCGCTGCAGCTCGCTGTTCAGGGAAACTGCCCCGTTCCAGAGCGTCTGGCTCGCGATGATGTCACTGGACGTAGCGACGGCATCTCCGGGATTTTGTCCCGGGTAGGTCGTCCGTGGATTCGCGGCGATGCCGATGACTTGGGCACCGCGCGTCGCAAAATTGTCCACTGCGAAGTAGATGATACCGGTGGCTCCGTGGATCACGGCCGTATACACCTCTGCTCGCAATTGCGTCGGGGTCGGCATCTTCCAAGTGAATCCGCTGGAGGCCGATAGCTGGAACGCCTGAGGCGTTATCCAGATCGGCTTTTGTTGAGAGTTCAGGGACACCAACTGAAGGTAGTCCGTCGCGCTGCCCTCGAGCGAGGTCTCGTTGCCGGTAGAAAACGGGTAGTTGTCATTTGAGGCCACATCCCCGGCGCTATTCCAGACATTCCACCAAGGGCCGGCACTTGCGAAAGGCAGGCTGATGTCGAGCGCGAAGATCGGATGCACGGTGTCCACCGCGCGGATTGCTTGTCTGAACGCTTGATAGTTGTTGTAGCGCTCGGAGCAGTTGGTCGGACTGTTCACGCACGCCGTCGGCTCTTCTTCGGCAAACCAAGCGAGGATGGCGGCGTCACTGGCCACCGAGGCAATCTGGCTTGCATCCGCGGCGATCTGCGGCGCGGCATTGGAAGTGGGATCGCAGCTCGGATTGGAGCTGAAGTTGCAAGGCTGGATCAGCATTTCCTTGATCAGCTGCATGCCCGTCGTATGCGCATCAGGGAGCACTGACGCCAGCGATTGGCCATTCCAGGGCTTGAAGCAATTGAATCCGGCACTCTTCAGATCCGCGAGTGTTGCGCCCAAGGTAGATTGCGCAACGTCATCGTTCAGGGTCTCGTACGCGCACTGCGGAAAGAACGAGGTGGTGGGGTCGAAAGTTGTCCGAGCTCTGCCATTCTTGTCCGTGTGCGGAACACCTGCCTGGTAGATGAGCTGCGGAGCGTTTGGAAGGTTAGTGTACGTCAGTCCCGTAGTCTGTTCCGCGGGTTCATAGCGGGCACCCAGAGGCGTATCGTGTGGGTTGCCAAAACCAAACGTGATCGTCTGCTGGGTTGCAGATGCCTGATACAGTATCTGGTTGGCCGTACCGCTGCCCGGGCGGAACACCGCAATGTCCGTCTTCCTGTCCCCGTCATAGTCTCCGACGATCGGAATGTCTCCATGCTGCCCCCACTGCACAGTCACCGGTGAGCCATCGGACGAGCGGAGGTAGGTGAAGGTTGAGCTGCTGGAATGATAGACAGCAGGATCGGCTATGCCATCACCATCGAAATCACCGACGAGTGGAGTATCGCCGGGTTGACCTATCTGAATGCTGGCGGCCGCCCCATTCGAAGTTTGTGTGAACCGAAATGTCGCGCTGGACACGTTGAAGACTGCCGCCTCGTCTTCGCCATCACCATCGAAATCACCGATCACAGGTACATCGCCCGGTGATCCGATCGGAACGCTCACGAGCACGCCGTCGGATGAGCGGAAATACCAGTACGTCGATGTATCCGGACGGTAGATCGCAATGTCGGTCTTTCCGTCCCCGTCAAAATCGGCGACGATCGGAATGTCACCTGGATTTCCGACGGTGGTGCCTCCGACCACCGCATCCGAGGACCGAATCCACCAGAACTGGCGCGTGCTCGGCCGGTAGATGGCGTAGTCCGTCTTACCATCGCCGTCGTAGTCGGCGGCCAGCGGCACATCGCCCGGGTCCCCGAACGTATTGAAAATGAGATTGGACGGAGAATTCTGGAAATACCAATACTGGCCACCGCGATAGATTCCGATGTCGGAGGCACCGGTGCCGCTGAAATTGAACGTGTGGATGAAATTGAAGCGGGGGTTGGCACCGGCAGCCGAAACACAGTAGAGCACGGCCACGAGACACGCTACGACTTTCGTCGCGCAAGAAGAGGTGGAGGTCATCAACGTGTCCATAGGCACCTTCCGTGGTCCGGGGTAGTGACTCTAACACGACATTTGTGACGATTGGTGGACGAGTTTACGCAGGGGCGCTCAGAGCTTGAGGCGGACCCCGAAGTAGAACTGTCTGCCGTTGGTGTAGAACGCCCGCGGCTGGTCCTTGTTGGCGGCGTAGTACTTGATGGTTTCGTTCGTGATGTTCAGGACGTTGAAGTTCAGCGCGAGGTTCTTCGAGAAATTGTAGGTGGCCGAGGCATCCAGATTGCCCCAATCGTCCTCGTTCTCGAGCGAGCTGTGATCCAATCCGACCAGATAGTGCGACCGGAAGGTGTAGTCGAGATTCGCGCTGAAGCCCCAACGCTCGAAGTAACCGCCGATGTTGTAGGTGTACTTTGAGTTGCCTACGACGGGCGTGCCCGCGCCCGTGGCGCCGTCGGCGTATGTGAAGTTGGCAAGCGCGCCGAACCCGAAAACGAGCGGCTGGGTCCAGCCGAGCTCCACGCCCTTGATCTGCGCGGTCGTGTTGAATGGCGCCGTAACCGAGTACGTCTCGACATCACGGTTTCTCGAATTGAAGAACGGCGCGGTGTACGTGCCGAAGTCCACATACGACGACAGATCCATATAGAACAACCCAAGCTCGAGCAGTGACTGCGGGGCATAGTACCAGGCCAGGGTCGTGTCGTAGTTGGCCGAGCGGACCGGTTTCAGGTTCGGATTGCCGCCGGCGGCGGTATCGTTGAGATCCGTCAGGGCGACCGAGCCGCCCAGCGCGCTGTAGTCCGGCCGTGCCATGGTTTGAGCCGCGGAAAAGTGCAAGCTCAGGTTCTCGGCAAGGTCGAACTTGAGGTTGATGCTCGGCAGTACATCGAAGTAGTGATTGTCGATCTTGGTCGGCGTGAAGGCGCCATACAGTGAGCCCTTGATCGAATCCGGGCCTCCCGCGACGTTGCTCAGCACCTCCTCCAGCGTGTTGGCGAAGCGCACGCCGAAATTCCCGCTCCAGTGGTCCCCGCCGATGTTTGCCATGATGTAGAACGCGGCGTCATTCTCCTTCACGTCGTACGAGCCGGGCCAGTAGTAGCGGGAAAAGCCGTGGGTCAGTGCGGTGGAAGCGAAGTTGAGAATCGCAGCATCCGAATATGTGTAGACGTTGCCTGCGAATCCACCCCCGCCGTCGATCGAACTACGGTAGTTGCCCGGGTATTCGCCGCCGGTGTACGCCGGCAGAGGAGGGTATGAGGTATTGCAGATTGCGCAGGCCGGCTTCTCGATGTAGTTGTCTTCGCGCTGGTGCGAGGCGAAGCGGAAGCCCGCCTTGATTGACTGGAAGATGCCCGAGTCGACTTTGACCAGCCCATTGAGCTGAACATAAGCCTCCTTGTCGATCGTGTGGTTGATGTCGCCAAAGGCGTAGCCCAGAAAAGTAGTGTTCGGGTCCGCTGTGTTGACACTGGCGAAGCTGACCGTCGCCGGGCGGGTCACGCCGTTGAGCTGGAAGCTTCCGCCATTGCCGCCCTGTGTCTCCGGAACCTCGGAGACAGGGGTATCACCCAGGCCGTACGTGAAGCCGATCTCGCCATCGAGAGTCAGCTTGTCCGTCGGCTCCCATTGGGTCGATAGATCGATGAATTCCGTCTCGGATACATCCCCCGGACGGACGATCTGGTCATAGACGAACGAGTTGTACGGGATGCCCGTCGTGCTGATGGTATCGTTGCTGGGTTGACCGGGAATCGTCGGGAAGGTTGCGGCCGTGACCGTGCCGTTGCGGATCGTCAGGGAGCTCGGGACCACTACCGGACTGCCGGTCGTGTAGTTGCCGGGGGCAAGGTGATTGCCGAAGAACAACGGGTTGTCGTTGCGGTTGTCCGCATCCAGGTGCGAGTAGAAGACGTTGAGGTCAAAGCTCAGAGTGTCGGTTGGTTTCGCCTGGAAGTCGAGGAGACCACCCTCGCGTTTACGCGTCTGTTGGAATAATGACTGGCCGATCAGGGTCGGAAACTGTGCGCCTGTGGCATTCGGCAAAGACGGATTGGCAGCCTGCCAGACTGCGGCGAGATTAGCGGGAATTGCCTGATATCCCAACACCTCCTGGCCGTCACGGCGCGTGTCGCGCTTTTCGAAGAATCCCATCCCGAGCAGGCCGAATTGGCCGTTCTGCCAACTCAGCAGCAGATTGGCCTGGGGGTCGGCTTTCGCGGGCAGGTCGGAATACGCACCGCCGATCAGCGCCGAAGCCGTGTAGCGCTGTTTGAAGTCGAGCGGCTTCGGCGTCTGCAGATCGACGGTGCCGGCCACGCCTCCCTCGACCATGTCGGCCGATTGGGTCTTGTAAACGACGGTGCGCGCGACCATTTCGGAGGGCAGCAGGTCATAGCTCACGCTGCGGCCGGCGGTCGAGGATTGATCGGTGATGAACCAGTCGCCGGTAGCAACGGCATGGCCGTTGATAGTCGTCTGCGTCAAGCTGGCCGGAGTGCCGCGGATACTCACGCGGTTGTTTTCATCGAACCCGCCTTCGCCGCTGGCAGCCGATTGGGTATTGACGCCCGGAACGCGCTGTAGAACATCGGCGACATTCTTGTCCGGCAGCTTACCGATGTCTTCGGAGGTCACGACCTCCACATCCTGAATCGCGGCACGCTTGGCCGCGAGAGAACTTTCGACGGAGTAGCGGATGCCGGTGACGACAATCTCTTCTACCTCCGGCGTCTTTTGCGCAACGCTGCTGTTCTTCCTTACGGAAGTAGCGTCCGCAGACGTTCCTTGATCCACCTGGGCCACGCGAAAGCGGTCCCAGAAGGACCGCCTGGCCTTCTGCTCGTCCTGATTGGCGCGGTCATCGGGTGTATTCGCTGTTTGATCTGTGGAGGATTGCGAGGCTGTGGCCCTGGCGGGCGCGGCGGCCTGCTTACTGACGACGGCGATTGTCCGGTCACGCAAAACCCAGTACGTCAGTTCGCTTTCGCCGAGGAGCGTTTTTAGAGCTTCGTCCCGAGTAAGAGTGCCCGCGACGGGCCCAACTTCCGCGGTGCCAGCGCTGACGTCAGTGAACCGCGCGACCTGTAGTCCGGTCTGACGCGCAAAATCCTTCAGCGCGCTGTCGAGGGGCTCACGCGGAATATTGAGTTGGTAATGCGTGGCAGTGGCTTGTGCGGCGCTGGGAAGTGAGGCGCCCACGAGCGCCAGCACGATGGATAGTCCTAACAGCTTCACGACGATCCTCCTGAGTTCCATTACGTCTGCACGAATGTGCAAAGGTAAGATCGGCGTGGCGGTCACGTTGGACCCTCGCTGGTGATGACAATCACGTCGGATGAAGATCGCGTCACGCGAACGTTGGCTACCGACTCGAGGAATGCGATGAATGCCTCAGGATCCGAGGCGTCAAAAACCGCGCTCACCGGCCGGGCGGCGAGCTTCGGATCGCGTATCTGGATCTGGACGCGGTTGAAACGATTGAAACGCTGCACCACTTCCGCCACGGGGTCTTGTTCGAACACCAGGCGCCCGTCTGCCCAGGATAGCTCGCGCCGGCTGTCGACCTTGCGAATCGAGCCCATCGGCCCTGCCTGGGGCACCACGATCTGTTGATCCGCACCTAACGAGACTTCGATCTGCGGAAGCGCTTGCGCCAAAGGTGCCAGTCCGGTCGCCGGCTGAGTAACCGCTACCCGACCCTCTTCGACGGTCACGATCACGACGTTTCCCTGGTACTCGACGCCGAATTGGGTACCGACGGCACGTACGCGGGCGTGATCGGTTTCAACCAGGAACGGTTTTACCCGGTCCTTTGCGACACGGAACACGGCGTCGCCACGAGAGAGCCGTACCCAACGCTCCTGTTCGGTAAAACGCACAAGCAAGGTCGTCTTGGGGCTGATCCGTACGACACTGCCATCGACGAGGGTGACTTCGCGACGCTCGCCGGCTCCCGTGCGGATCGTTTGCGGGCCGAGATGCGCCATGTACGTGAGCACGAGGCTCACAACCACGAAAACGGCAGTAACTCCGGCGGGCCAGAACCACGCGCTCCGCCTAGGTTTCGACATGTCAGCACCGCGCCGGTTCGTGGCGCGTGGGAGCTCGAGAGTGGACACCGGCGGAAACGACACATCAAGCGGCGCGATTTCGTTCCAGTACGGAAAGTGCGCGAGTGCGCTGTGAACATGGGTGATCCGCAACATTTCAGCGACGTGCAGTGGCGATTCGCGCAACCACCGAACGTACTCGGCGCGCTGCGCGCGCGTTGTGTTCTGGTCCTGCAGACGCAGCATCCACTCGGCAGCCTCCTGCGCGGCGTGCTCGCGTCGCTCACTCTGGTCCATATGCCTTTCCCGTTTGGAGATTCAGCTCGTCGGCAATCTCAGCGTCCAGGACTGTGCGCAAGCTGCTGTAAGCGTTGATGAGATCGCGCTTGACGACGCGCTCCGAGGTCTTGAGTCGCTCCGCGACCTGCGCTCGCGTAAGACCCTCTGCAAAATGCAGCCGCACCACCTCTCGTTGCCGTGGGGGCAGTTTTTCTATCGCCCGGCGAAGCTGCTCATTGGCCGTTTGTCGAGCAACCTCGCGTTCAGGGTCTGAAGTCGCGCACAGATCAACCAACCACCGCGCATCGTGCGGATGGCGGTGACGAGAGCGCAAAGCCCATTCGCCGGCTACGTTGGAGGCCATTCTGAAGAGATAGGCCTGCGGGTGCTCGATCAGCTCCGAGTTGTCGTAACGTAGGAGACGCAGAAAGACTTCCTGGGCGACGTCATCGAAGTCGCTGGCATTCAGCGACCAATGAGTACTCAGAAACTTCCTCAGTGGGGAACGCCAGTGTCGGAGCCGGGCAAACCAGTCCGTCAGCCGTTCATTTGATGCGCGGGTACGCATGTATGTTTAGATAGGGCCACAGGTCCGAGTGGACCCCATCCGGAATCCATTTTCCACTGACACGGGGGCGCCGCCCAGGCCGCATCGAGTCCGGCAGGAACACCGTGGCACCTCGAACTAAGCCAGCCATCGCCGGACTGATCGATGGCGGGCCGGCGCAGCCGGCCTAGGCGAGATAGCGCTCGAAGAACGCCCGGATGCGGCCTCGCGCGTCAGCCGCGTCCTGCTCTTTGTAACTCGCCCCTATGACGACACCGAGCACCCCGATCAGGCCCTTGTGATCGTCGAGGAAGGAGTGCCCGGCGTCCGGATATTCTTTGACATCATGGTCGATTTGGCGCCGCTCGAGTGCGCCATTCAGCCGCGCCGCCGCGCCCTTCAGCGTCCGGTCGCGACCGCCGAAGCTAGCGACCATCGGGCAGGCGCCATCCAGGATCGCATCGATGTCGTTCGGGACCTGGCCGTAGTTCGGGGCTATTGCCGAAAAGCCGCGGCCGGCCGCCAGGAGGATCGCAAATCCGCCTGTCGCGCAGAAGCCGATGACCCCGATCTTGCCGGTGCAATCCTGGCGGCCTTCCAGCCACTGCCGAACGGCGTCGACATCGTCGAACGACGCTCCCTTGCGCGCCGACAGATCCAACATCAAGGCGCGGATGCAACGGATGCGGCCGCCCCAGGAGAACAGGTCCGGCGCCACCGCAAGATACCCTTCCTTGGCCAGCCAGTCGGCATGGCCACGCGTCACGTCGGTCAGGCCGAAGATGTCATGGAGCACGATGACGCCGGGCCAGGGCCCCCCGCCTTGCGGCGTGGCCAGGTACCCCTTGAGCGGGTGGTGCGGCGTCGAGATCGAGACCTCGGCCCTGTCGCTTCCCATGCTATTTAGCCGTCAGGTGTTTCATTTTAGTGGGGTAGCGATCACCTGTGATGGCTCCCAACGCAAAGGACCTGTCGAGATCATCGAGATCTTCTTTGGTCAGCGTCACATCAAAAGCCTTTAGATTTTCCACCAAACGCGCGCGACGGCTCATTCCGACGAGCGGCACGATGTCTTCGCCCCTGGATAGCACCCATGCTATTGCCAATTGTGTCGTCGTACAGTTTTTCTCGCGCGCCATGCGCTCGAGGAACGAAACCTTTTCCAGATTCTTCGGCAGGTTCTCCTGGTCGAATTTTGGAAACTGGCGCCGAACATCATTTGGCGGCAGGTCATTGCTGACTGAGCCAGTCAGAAGCCCCTGGCCAACTACCCCGTAAGCCACCAGCCCGATGCCGAGCTCCCTGACGGTGGGTAGGATTTCCTTCTCGATGAAACGGGTTCCCAGGGAATACTCGATTTCCAGGGCGGTCACGGGATGCACCTGGTGGGCACGCCGGATATTTTCAGCGCCTGTTTCGGACAATCCCAGGTATCGAACTGCGCCTTCCTTGATGAGATCGGCGATGGCACCCACTGTTTCCTCAACCGGGACGTTGGGGTCGATGCGGCCAGGTTGGTAAATGTCTATGACATCTACGCCGAGTCGCTGAAGCGAGTAGGCCGCGAAGTTCTTCACGGCGTTTGGCCGGGCATCAACACCCAACATTTGGCCGGAGGGAGAACGAAGGGCACCAAATTTTACGCTGATGAGCGCCTGATCCCGGCGGCCTTTGATCGCTTGCCCCACGAGATGCTCATTGTGTCCCATTCCGTAAAAGTCACCCGTGTTCAAGAAATTGATTCCTGCGTCCAAGGCAGCTTGAATGGTGGCGATGCCTTCCGCATCGGTGTTTGGTTTCGAGCCCGCAAAACCCGACATCCGCATACAGCCGAGGCCCAGCGCGGAAACACGGGGACCCTTTTGACCGAGCGTTCTCATTTGCATAGCTGTCTTCCTTTGCCGATTTGCAGGGTATGCGGCCTTTCGGGCGCGCGTTCGAAGGAAGATAGGATTATTCAGAAATTCGCAGTAGTCTGAAGAAATGACTTTGTTAAATGCGAATCCTGAATGAATGACCGGTTCTTTTCGCTGCAACTTTTTGCCCGCGTCGCGAGGAGCGGGAGTTTTTCCGTCGCCGGGCGCGAGATGGGCGTTTCGCAGCCTACGGCGTCGCGGATCGTGGCCGCCCTTGAAAAGCAGGTCGGCGTCGCGCTCCTCGTTCGAACCACTCGAGCCGTGACGCTTACCGAGGCAGGCTCCGACTATCTGTCTCGTATTGAGCCCATCCTGACGGCTCTCGAAGAGGCAGATCACGCGGCTCGCGGGACCGGTGAGCTGCGCGGCCTCCTGCGCGTCGCCGCGCCCTTCGGCTTCGCAATACGTGGCGTCCTGCCGCGCCTGGCCCGTTTCACCGATCAGCACCCCGGTCTGCGTGTCGAATTCATCCTCAACGATGATCGGCAAGATCTAGTGGGCGGGTCGGTCGACGTCGCTTTGCGCATGGGCGTTCTTAAAGACTCCACGGCCGTCGCCCGCAAGATCGGAACAGTGCATCGCGTCGTCGTCGCGGCGCCCGCGTATCTGGCCAGGGCCGGGGCTCCATCGGTTCCCGGCGACCTGGCGGAGCACGCGATCATCGTCGGCCCTGCTGCCCGAGTCATGGAGGGATGGACGTTTCGGCGCGACGGAAAGGCCAGCTCTGTGCGCGTCGAGGGACGGTTCATCCTGAACGGCATGGAGGCAGCCGCCGCGGCGGCCGTCGCCGGGCTCGGCATTCTCTCGGCCGGAGATCTCAGCGTGATGAGCGAGTTGGAAACAGGCCGGCTGGTGCGCGTGCTCGCCGATTGGAAGATGGGATCAGCGGACATCAACGTCGTGCTTCCGGCGGGCCGAGCTGCGAAGCCGTCTGCCCGCGCATTCTCGGACTTCATGGAGGCCGAGTTTCGGGAAGTGCAGGCCGCCAGGAGTCGAGGGGAACGCATCGCCAGTTAGATGCAGCCAGGTCGCTGCATGTAGTGACGATCAGCGCACGGCGTGCGCGCCAATCAGTCCTCTCACGAAGTCGGCATGGCTGGACATGCCGCCAGCTTCATCTGCAATCAACTTGCGCATGGCCGCCAATATTTCCCGCCGCTGGCCCTCGGGAACGGCATCGGCCAGGAAATCTCTTCCGTTGGGAATCACCCCCTGGCCCATCAGGACCGCAAGCCAGCTGGCCTCGCGGAAGATATCGTAGTCACCGATGAACAGACGACCTGTCTCCTGGAAGATCGCGATGGCCTCCCGCAGGCTGTCCGGCCGGTTGATCGCGGCGCAGTGGCGCCAGAACGCGGAATCTCGGCGCTCCGTCGCACTGTAATGCAGGATCAGGAAGTCCCGCACTGCATCGAACTCCGCAGCGATTTTTCGGTTGTATCGCTCGGTCACACGCGGGTTGAAGGCCTTGTCGGGAAAATGGGCGATCAGTTGCATGATGGCGGCCTGAACCAGGTGCAGGCTCGTCGATTCGAGCGGCTCGAGAAAGCCCGCGGCCAGCCCGATCGCAACGACATTCCCGACCCACATGTGGCGGCGTCGTCCCGTGACAAAGGACAAGTGGCGTGGCTCGGACAGCCGTTCGCCGTCGAGGTTGTCCAGCAATACGCGCTCCGCCTCGGCCGCCTCGGCGAAACCACTGCAATAAACCAACCCGTTCCCGATGCGATGCTGCAGCGGAATGCGCCACTGCCAGCCGAAATCCCGGGCTGTCGCCCGCGTATAGGGTAGGAGCGGCTCCGTCCGCGCACAGGGCACGGCCACCGCGCGATCGCACGGCAGCCAGTGACGGAAATCCAGATACTCGCTGCCGAGAGTTTCTCCGATCAGCAAGCCACGGAAACCCGTGCAATCGATGAAGAGGTCGCCCGCGATGCGCTCGCCAGTGTTGAGCAGCAGGGCAGAAATACGTCCTGATGCGGCATCACGCTGCACCTCGACGATTTTGCCTTCTTGACGAACGACACCACGCCCCTCGCAGAGCTTACGCAGATAGCGGGCGTAGAGCTCAGCATCGAAATGGTAGGCGTGGCCGAATGTCGAGTAGACAGAAGGTCCATTCCCAGTCGGGATGCCGAAGCGCGCAAGGCTTGCTGCCGCATGCGTCAGCGAGTAGGCGGACAGCGGCTCGGCGGCACCGCGTGCTCGCGCCGCCAACCACTGTTGGTGAAACGGCACCAGCCCGAAGTCGTCGCCGTAACGGCCAAAGGGATGGAAATACCGCTCGCCCTTGCGGAACCAGTCCACGAACTCGATGCCAACCTTGAACGTGCCGTTGGTTGCCCGGACGAACTCGGGCTCGGGTATTCCCAGCATGCGGTTGAACGCCAGTATAGGCGGAATCGTCGCCTCGCCCACACCAACACGGCCAATCTCATCGGATTCCACCAGGGTCACGGCAATGCCGGATCCCCGCAGCTGATGTATGAGGGCGGCGGCAGACATCCAACCCGCGCTGCCACCACCGGCGATGACAATCTGGCGAAGGGGTTCCGTCATGTCACAATCAGTGCAAGTCAACGACCCTCACATTGCGGTTCGGTCAGAACTTCAAGTTGGCACCCAGATAAAAGATGCGGCCGCCATAGGTGCTCGAGTAATAGCGCGCCGTCGTGTCGTTGCCAAGGTGCTGACGGTCTACCGATCGCGTCAGATTGATCACCGATCCGTTGATGCTGAGGTCCTTGAGCACATACCACGAGGCATTCAGATCGACCTGCTGATAAGGATCGGAATAGGAGTTCAGCCCCGCGAAGATGCCATTGACCTGCTCGCCGCGCCGGTTGTAGGAAGCTCGCAGCAGCATGAACTTGTTTTCGTAGAACACCGATTCATTGACTTGAGTTCTGGCGCTGCCCACCAGGGGCGAGCTGCCCACCTTCTGGCCATCCAGCGTGACATCGGTCACCGAGGTGCTGTTGTAGGTGAAGTTCGTCTGGAACCCGAGCCCGAAGGACAAGGTGTGCTGCGCGTACAGCTCGATGCCCTGCGAAACAGCATTGGTGCCATTCGCGCTCGTCTGATACGGCGCAACCAGCACGACGGCCGGAAACGTCGGCGGGACCGGCCCCGGCGGAGTCGGCACCGTCCCCGCCGCCGGCGTACCCTGCACAGTGGAGGTGCCGATCGGGCGTGACGCATCGATGATCAACGGAATGATGAAGCTGGATACATTCTTGCGGAACAGCCCCGTCCCAAGCACCGAGCCTGGCTGGAAGTACCATTCAAGCCCGAGATCGAACTGCCAGGCGGAGTAAGGTTTCAACTCCTTGTTGCCCCCCGTGCCGCTCCACCCCTCGCGGACGCCAAATGCGCTGCGCTGAGCCGCCCAGCCGGCGCTGTAGTAGTCGAGGTGCTGCTGGGAACCCAGGTCAGCGTAGCCCGGTCGCGAGATGACCTTCGCGATGGCACCACGCAACAGCAGGTCGCTGGTGAGGTCGTAGGCCAGGTTCAGACTCGGCAGGACATCGGTGTATGTTTTATCCTCACGGTTGAGCTGATTGACATCCGTTTCCTGCTGACTGACGGGCAGATAGGCACATACGCCGGTGGCGGGGTCCGGCGTGCAATGCTGGTCGCCGTTGGCGTCGGTGGCATTGCCCCACGCGAAGGCGAGCCAGTGGTAAGTGAGGCGATCATTCGACTGGCCGTACTGCTCGGTTCGGGCGACCCTCACGCCCAGGTTACCGCGCAACCGGTCCGCCTTGAAGTTGGCCTGGATATAGCCTGCATAGATATTCTCACCCACATCGTAGACGAAGTCGCTCTCCGGATGATTCACGGCCGGCCCGTAGGTCGCATTGAGGTAACTCACGTAGGCCGGGTAATTGATCGCCGGGAAGATGTTGGTGTGAATGGCGCCTGGGATATTGCTGAGCGGCTCGCTCAGGAAGAAGCCCGGCTGCGCCACAGCGGCGTTCGGATCGCCGGCCTGATATTGCGTCTGGGTCGCCGGGTCCGAATACCAGTACGTATTGCCGGTCTGGCGGTGCTCCAGGCCTGAACGATACTTGGCGCCGAAATTGATCGTCGGGACAAAGCCGTTGAGATGCTTGGTAAAGTCCAGTTGGAAGTAAGTCTGTTGGAGTTTCGAATTGGTGAAGGA
>Ga0307479_10003066_pt1 | contig 15181 bp, 14 predicted proteins | sample atmos_gasesECM4C_FD_203743 | JGI IMG/M metagenome (GOLD analysis project Ga0307479, IMG submission 203743) | Hardwood forest soil microbial communities from Morgan-Monroe State Forest, Indiana, United States - atmos_gasesECM4C_515 | ecosystem: Environmental > Terrestrial > Soil > Temperate... | reverse complement strand
TACAAGATGCGGTTACGTTGAAGAGTTTCACAACCAGCTGGACGGTGAACATCCCGACGACGGTGGGGAGCACGACTGCGCTGGTGGGATTCACGGGAGGCACGGGAGGGTTGACTGCGATTCAAGACGTGCTCAGCTGGACTTACAGTAATTAGCTTGTCCCGACCGCTCGACTTTGAACTGGGCAACGGGTAGCGCCAGTGCGGCCACGAGCGATCAGCCCGAGTGGGCTATACCAGTCGAGGGCCTACGTCGCTCCAAAAGCAGCGTGCTTTTCAAGCACATCGCAAAACAGCAGCCCGACAGCGTGCGCTGCGAAACCTTCCTACGATGGAGATCCATCGCACCGAACTCGGCGCCAGCCGAAGTCGTGGCACCACGTTGTCGACTACCTCGATGGCGAAATAGGGAATCCCCAATCTTCATGAAGACTCAATGATTACATCGCGCAGGGACTTTTTTCGTTTTGGTCTTGGTGCGGCAACAGCCTCGGCGGTGCGGTGGCCACTGACGGGAGTTTCGGCGGCGCTCATATTCGAACCCTCCCGATTCCAGGAGGACCCTGGTCTTATCCGACTAAATAGCAATGAAAATGCGTATGGTCCCTCGGAGACGGTGGCCGACGCGGTGAAATCGGCCGTTGGCAGCTCAAATCGGTATGCTTACATGCAATACGACGATCTGACGGAGAGTATTGCGAACCTTCACCACGTGAAACCAGGGCAGATATTGTTAGGTTGCGGATCTACGGAAATCCTACGTGTCGCCGCTTCAGCGTTTCTCGGTAGCGGCAAGGAACTGATCCAGGCTTCACCGACTTTCGGAGCCATGGAACACTATGCACACATGGCCGGTTCTGAGGTCATATCGGTTCGCCTAGCTCCGACATTCGCCCATGATCTCGACGGCATGATGGCACATGTTAATGCTTCCACGACACTAATTTATATCTGCAACCCTAATAATCCGACTGCGTCCCTGACCCCTCGTAAAGACCTGGAAAGATTCATCGACACGCTGCCACCTTCCGTCTTGGTAGTGATCGATGAAGCGTATCACCACTACGCTGGGACGTCTGGCATGTATGCGTCTTTCATAGATCAGCCGCTCAGGGATCAGAAAGTAATCGTCACCCGTACTTTTTCCAAAGTCTACGGGCTGGCGGGCCTAAGGCTCGGGTACGCGGTGGCGTCAGCGAATGCGATTCAGCAGATGCAGAGGTTCATCACCGAGAACAACGTTAATGCAATAGCCACCCAAGCGGCTAGTGCCGCGCTGGCAGACACCGATGGGGTGCGGGCTTCCGTTCGACGCAACGCGGACGATCGTCAGGAGTTTTTCAATCAGGCCCAGGCTCGCGCGCTTAAGCCCATCGATTCGCATGCCAACTTTCTAATGATGAATACCTCGCATCCGGCCAAGGACGTGATTCAACACTTTCGCAACAACAATATTCTGATTGGACGCTACTTCCCGCCCATGGACACTTATGTTCGCATTTCTCTCGGCCGTGAAGACGAAATGCTGACATTTTGGCGCGTATGGGACAAGCTGCCATACGCGAAAAACATCATGCACCACTGACTGAACGACATCTGGTGGGGGTATTAATAAATGTACGGTGGACTGGAGCAAGATTGATCGCCGCGCTTCAGCTTCGAGAAATTGACAAAGCATATGACGACTTCGCAGAACCCTATCCAAGAGAAGACCCAGGTCCGCCATCCGTACGTGGATCTATTTCTGATAAGTTTCCTTATCCTGTTTTTCGAGCTGGCTTGTATCCGCTGGTTTGCAAGCATGGTTGTGTATCTGACTTTTTTTACCAACATCGTTCTGCTTGCAACATTCCTTGGCATGTCGGTCGGGTGCTTGTCCGCATCGAGGAGCCAGGATTGGCTGGACAGGGTAATGCCGCTCTTCTTACTGTCGGTGGTGCTAGCCTGCGGAGTCTTATGGATTTATCACAGTTATGGCCGCGTGATGATAGACGTCGGCGGGCAAGGATCGCCTCAGCAGGTGTACTTCGGCACCGAGTACCGCGCCAGGGATCTTTCGAAGTTCGTCGTACCACTCGATTTCCTGGCGGCAGTTTTCTTCGCACTGATCGCGTTTGTCTTCGTTGGACTAGGGCAAGTAATGGGACGCGCGTTCAACCAAGCGCCAGACCGATTGCGAGCGTACATCAGCAATATCCTAGGGAGCCTGGCCGGTATCGCGGTTTTCGCTCTCGCATCCTATTTGTGGGCCACGCCGATGGTCTGGTTCGCCATCGCATTGGCGCTCTGGCTTTACTTCCTAAAGCGCCGAACGCTCGTGCAGCTGTATTGCGGTGTCGCAGTGCTTATTGTCATGAGCTTTGTGAGCTATAACACGGCACTCCGATCGCCGTATGAAGCCGGCGGCCATCCCTACCACTCTCTGATATGGTCACCGTATTACAAGATCTTGTATACGCCGCAGGTTAAATCGATCGATACGAATAATATCGGTCACCAAACGATGGTGGATATCCACGAAAAAGCGCCGGCGTATAGCCTGCCGCACTTACTCAACCGCGACGCTGGCGGCCAGCCTTTTGAAAACGTGCTGATCATCGGTGCAGGCTCGGGAAACGACGTAAGCGCTGCACTCGCGTACGGCGCCAAACATGTGGATGCGGTCGAGATCGACCCGGCGATCTGCAACCTCGGCCGTGCCGAGCACGCCGATCACCCGTACCAAGATCCCCGGGTGACTGTCCACATCGATGACGGGCGCAGTTTTGTTCGTAAAACCCACCAGAAGTACGACCTCGTAATCTACGCTCTTGTCGATTCGTTGGTGCTTCATTCAGGGTATTCCAATCTGCGTCTCGAGAGTTTTCTATTTACGAAAGAAGCGTTCGAGGACATTAAGGCGCGACTGCAACCGGGCGGCGTATTCGCGGTGTACAACCTTTTCCGTCAGGGGTGGATTGTAGGCCGCATCGACAGGATGTCGGAGGAAGTTTTCGGCACGAAACCCGTGGCGATATCACTGCCATACGTCGCTTCTATTCGTCCCGAAGACCAAGAGTTCGGTCGACTGACTTTGATTTTGTCCGGCGCAAATTCGCCCAGCTTAGCAGCAATACAGCAGCAGTTCGAAAAGCATGAGTCGTTCTGGATAAACAGCCGGCCGGCGGTGAATGAATCTCTCAACAGCTTTGGACCACAGCCGCCTGCGGTGACAGGTTCGACAATTTCCGACTGGAGCAGGATAGCGCCGGCTACGATTAACATAACCGGGATTAGTCTATTGCCCAGCGATGACTGGCCGTTCCTGTACTTGCGCGGAAGAATAGTTCCTGGCCTTAATCTCCGGAGCATAGTGCTGATTGGTGGACTGTCGGTGGCGATGATCTACATGTTCTCTCCAGTACGCTGGGTGCGGCCTAATTGGCGACTGTTCTTCCTTGGGGCTGGATTCATGCTCCTCGAAACCAAGAGCGTAGTGCACATGGCTTTGCTGTTCGGCTCGACGTGGCTTGTCAATTCGGTTGTTTTCTTCGCCATTCTGGTGATGATCCTGGCAAGCAATCTCTACGTGCTGGCGGTGAGGCCCAGAAAACTGTTGCCGTATTACTTGCTGTTGGTAGCGTCACTGGCAATCAACATCGTTGTGCCTATGAGCAAGTTCCTGGCGTTGCCTGGCTGGCAAGAAGTGGCCGTTTCCTGCCTGGTAGTCTTTGTTCCAATCTTCTTTGCGGGCATCGTATTCGGCACACTCTTTCGCGACAGCTCTCAGCCTGACATCGACTTCGGATCTAACATTGCGGGAGCTATCATGGGTGGTCTCTGCGAATCGCTTTCGCTTGTGATCGGGTTCAACTACCTGCTGGCACTGGCTGTGGTCTTCTATCTATTCTCAGCCGTATCAAAACGCTCCGCGGCGGTCCTGATGAAGGCAGGATAGTGGTCCTGGATCTGACTTCAGTAGCTCGCGCCCGGCCTAGCCAGTCTTGAATCACCCTTTCAGGACGCAAACTGTTGCTGCGCCGATCATTCGTTCGAAGTTGTGTCAGCCTAGCGTCGGCGATTCCAGTTTGCTTCAGTTCTCGGACAATTTGACTAAAACCGGAGAGAGCGTGTGCACCCTGTCTTTCCGCTCTTGGGCCGACCACAGAGTGCACCCGAGGAGACTTGCGTGTTGTTTCCTGAAGGAGGATTTTGTGTTTGAGTATTACGCAGTTACGGATTTAGGTACATTGCCCGGCGGTGCTTCCAGCAATGCCTACGGCATCAACGATGGCGGTCAGGTGGTGGGCTCGTCCGAAGTCGCGGACGGTGGAGGGCATGCGTTTCGATGGACTCCAACGACACTTCTGCAAGACCTGGGGACGCTCCCGGGCGGCAGAGGCAGCCAAGCGTCCGGAATCAGCGTCTGCGGCATGATCGCAGGCCAGTCGGATTTGGCAGTCAGCGGTGGCAAGACTCATGCGTTTGTATGGAGCAATGTGGGTGGAATGTGGGATCTTGGCACGTTGGGGGGCGACGACGGAAGCGAGGCAGGCGCAATCAATGCCTGTGGTCAGGCGATCGGAAATTCTTCCTTCAGCGCGGGCGGTAATCAGCATGCGTTTATCTGGAGCCAAGCGGCGGGATTAGTTAGTCTCGGAGTGCTGCCGGGTTTCACGGACTCTGGGGCGCATGATATCAACAACCTTGGACAAGTGGTTGGCTACTGCGCCTCGACAGGTGGGCCAAGTCGAGGCTTCTACTAGCGCTGCCGGCATGCAACCGGTCGGCACGCTGCCGGGTGGCCTCAGCAGTGATGCTATTGGGATTAATGATCTGGGTGAGATCGTCGGCACTTCCGACTCCGGCAATGTCAATACTCCTCACGGTGTCTTGTGGAACAGCAGGGGGGTCGTGCAGGATCTGGGCATTCTTGCCGGGGGAAGCTGGAGTCGAGCGTTTGCGATCAATGTTCCTGGAACAGTCGTTGGGCACGGCAATTGTACCGGCTCTGGGTCGCACGCATTTGTCTGGGCCGCAAAAAGCGGAATGCAAGACCTGAACTCTTTTATTCCTGCGAATTCGGGTTGGGAGTTACTAGAAGCCGTTGCGATCAATGTTGCCGGGCAGATTGTTGGAGTGGGCACGGTGAACGCAGCGCAACATTCTTTCCTCCTGACACCGCAGTGCGCGCCGTAAGGCCGAACGGGGCCCGCTAAGTTGGGGTTTTTGTCGTGGGTGAATCGCGGGTTGTCCAACGATTGATGCCTCCATGATCCTGATTGAGACGAACCGAAGAACGAAACGAGGATCGAACAGACGTGTCATATAGCGCCCAGGCAGTCGAACAATGGACACCAACAATTGGGATGCGGAAGAAGGCGCTGGCCGTACTCTGCGCTGCTGTCCTGATCGGCATATTGAGCGCGGGACTGTGGCCATTCCATGCACCCAAGAATCAGGTGAGTTGGCTAAGCAACGGCAACGGTCTTCATTTCGGTAACCACGGGGTAATACTAGACCCCGATGGATTTAGTTTGGCTGGTTCGAAAACCGGAATATCTTGCAGCGTCGAGATCTGGTTGCAACCAGATCACAGCGATATTGGGGGTACTATACTCGCATTTTACACGCCGGAAAATCGTAACAGCGCATTTTCGGTTTACCAATCTATAGACGACCTATTCTTGCTACGTATGACTGTTGATCGGCAACGACGTGCAGAGACTAAATTTTACATCGAGCACGTTTTCCGCAAGAACAAGCAAGTCTTTGTTACGATCACCTCGAACTCACAAGGCACGGCGATCTACTTGAATGGTGCTCTCGTACGCACGTCCCCACAGTTCGGACTCACTATTAAGGACCTGACCGGTCAACTGCTCGTGGGCAACCACCCTCTGGGTGACGATGGCTGGCAAGGCCAGCTAAAGGGACTGGCCATTTACAATCGAGAACTCACTGCGGCCGAGGTTTTGCACGATTATAACGCTTGGACAACGAATCAAGCCGAAATTAAGAATGAAGACCCTGTCGCTCTCTATTTGTTCAACGAGGGGATGGGCAGCGTCGTTTATAACCAGATGAATTCAGGGGCAGATCTTCACATTCCAGAAGATTACTTTGTTTTGCACGCGCCGTTCCTCAAACTGCCTTGGGATGAGTTCAACCCCAGCTGGGGCTACTGCAAGGATGTCCTGATCAACATCTGCGGCTTCGTTCCCCTCGGGTTCTTCTTCTGTGCATATTTTTCTTCGGTGCGACGGCTTGACCGGGCCGTCCTAGCCACTATCGTCCTGGGCGGAGTGGTGAGTTGTACGATTGAAGTATTGCAGGCATTTCTTCCGACCCGGGATTCCGGCATGACAGATATCATCACTAACACGCTCGGGACTAGCATCGGAGCCAGGCTGTACGGTTGCGAATCGGTTCAGGTTCTTCTGGCAAGAGTTGGTCTTGCGGGACGACGACAGGTGGCTTCCCGAGACCGCTGGAGATAAGCTTGTAGCCGCTCGGTCGCCCTGTGTTGTCGGTCGAGGTGTGCGAACAGCGGCGGATCCCAGGTCAGTCAGCCCCAAGAATTCTCTCGGGAAGCAATCGAGGAACGGCAAGAACATTCGGCTGTGGGCTCACCTATCGATTGAAAATAGCTCCGGCCAGAGTTGTTACAATCATCGGCGGGCGGGTCAGGTTGGAGTCAGGTGCGTCCGTTACAATCGACAGTAGCAAAAATGGGGAATCATGGAAATACGTATTGAATCGAGACAGTTGGGTGATGTTTGTGTGCTGGCTCCTCAAGTATTCCAGGACGAGCGCGGATTCTTTACTGAAGTTTTCCGGGCGGACCAGTTCAAATCTCTGGGTTTGCCCACGGAGTTTGGGCAGGACAACCATTCCGGTTCGGTCCGCGGTGTGCTTCGCGGATTGCACTTCCAGTGGGACCCGCCGATGGGAAAACTCATGCGGGTAACGCGCGGCACGGCCTTCCTGGTTGCAGTGGACATACGCAAGGGTTCGCCCACACTGGGCAAATGGTTCGGTACGGAGGTTTCGGCGGACAACCGAAAGCAGATTTGGGCGCCTGCGGGTTTTGCGCGTGGGTTCTGCGTGGTCTCCGAATACGCTGAAATTCAGTACAAATGCACCGGTATTTATAACAACAAGGGCGAGTCGGGAATACGCTGGGACGATCCGGAGATCGGTATTCAATGGCCTATCCGTGAGGTTCAGCTTTCCGGTAAGGATCGCAATGCGCAGACTTTGAAACAGTGGCTGTCGAGGCCAGAATCAGAATATTTTCGATATCCGGAAACTCAAACTATGGTTGAGAGGTAAGGGCTCATGAAAATCTTGATTGCGGGCGGCGCAGGGTATGTCGGGTCGGTGCTGGTACCAAAGCTTCTCGACCGGGGCTACGAGGTGGATGTAGTCGATTTGTTCTGGTTCGGCAACCATCTGCCCCCGGAAACGGGAATAATTAGGAAGGACATCTTCGACATCAAGGTCCCGGACCTGGAGCCCTACCAGCAGGTACTATTCCTGGCGGGTTTGTCCAATGACCCCATGGCGGAGTACTCGCCCAGCGAGAATTTCATCTTCAATGCTGCGGCGCCGGCCTACCTCGCTTATACCGCTAAGAAGGCGAATGTTAAGCGCTACGTGTATGCCAGTTCCTGCTCGGTCTATGGTTACACTGACAACGAACTGTTTGACGAGACTCGGCCGGTTTCATCGTCATATCCTTACGGGATTTCCAAATTGCAAGGTGAGCAGGCAGTGATGAACCTGGTCGGGGACGGTTTCTCAGTGATCTCGCTGCGCAAGGGAACCATCTCTGGCTACAGTCCACGGATGCGCTTCGATTTGATCGTCAACACAATGTTCAAGAATGGTGTGCGCAACCGCGAGATTACCGTGAATAACCCGTCTATCTGGCGGCCAATCCTGAGCATGGAGGATGCCACCAACGCGTACATACGCTCGATCGAGGCGAGTGAGAGACTCTCTGGCATTTACAACATCGCTTCCGGTAACTACACCGTGGGCGAAGTGGGAGACTTGGTGAAGATGGCCATCGAAGAGCAGCTCGGGATCCGCGTACATCTCACCATCAATCACAAGAAGGATTTCCGCAATTACAAGGTCAGCATTCAGAAAGCGGAAACCACCCTCAGCTTCCACGCCAATTATGACGTTAAGTCCATCGTCAAAAACCTGATCGAGCACATGGACAAGTTCGAGGACTGGGACAACCCGCAGTACTACAACATTGAAACTTTAAAGTTGCTGTCTGCGAATGGGTTGCGTGCGGTCGCCGAGGTCGGCCGATGAGAGTTCTGCTCATCGGCGCCAACGGTCAACTGGGCACGGATCTGTTTAAGGTATTTCAGAAAGCTGGCGACACGATCATACCGGTGACACATGCACAAATGGATGTCTGTTCCGAGGAGCGAGTTGCCGAGACCATCGCTGAGGTCAAGCCCGAGGTTGTGGTGAGCACAGCCGCTTTCCATAGGGTCGAGGAATGTGAAACCATGCCTGCGCTGGCCTTCCAGGTGAACGGCACGGGCGCAATGAATCTGGCTTTAGCTTGCCAGCGATCCGGTGCTGTTCTGGTGCACTTCAGCACCGATTACGTTTTTGACGGAAAAAAGAATGCAGCCTACGAGGAAACAGATCTGCCTTCGCCCTTAAGTGTATACGGTGCTTCCAAGGTTGTCGGGGAACACCTGATTGTGGCGTATGCCCAACGGTATTTCGTCATCCGGACATGCGGTCTCTACGGAGTGGCAGGAAGCAGCGGAAAAGGCGGTAATTTTGTCGAAACCATGCTGAAGAAGGCGATGGCCGGAGATGGCATTCGTGTGGTCGATGACCAGGTTCTCACCCCTACTTATACAGCCGATCTGGCCGAGGCAACACGCAAGTTGATTCTGACTGGAAGCTACGGGCTGTACCACATCAGCTCCGAAGGCCAATGCTCATGGTACGAATTTACCCGTCACATTTTCCAGTGTGCCGGCCTTAGCGCGAAATTGTCACCCGTCAATTCCTCCGAGTTCCCAAGTCCGGTGAAACGCCCGGCGAATTCGGTGCTCTCGAAAGCCAAACTGCGCGCGTTAGGTATGTCGATTCCTTCATGGAAGGACGCTCTACCTAGGTACCTAGAGGAAAGATCCAGGAAGAATGCGCTCGCGTCTCCGACATCTATCGGCGTTTCATAATTTGCGTGCTTCGCCCCGGGGGTGCTTTAAGCAGGGAAGAGAGGCCGGCGGTATCGCCTGCCGCTGCATCCATCGTGACGCTGTTCCGCAGTGAGCACGTTGTCCTGCAAGATTGTTGTCATCCAAGATTTCGTAATGCGCCTCCCAGCTAATTCCTTCTCCGCTCCTGCCTAAACTGCTCCTTGGGCACCTCGTAGGCTTGTGCAAGTAGATTGCACGGTTCGAGGTCTCACCCACCCATCCGTGCCAATTTGCTGAGCGACTGAAACAGCGGTCGCTAGTCCCGCCGAACGCTCAACTCCTTGTAGTCGTTATCCGCGATAGCAAACAGATGAGTCACGCCATGAAAGGACCTACCCTTTTCCAGGGTCCCGAGAAAATCTGCCCGCAGTAACGTGTAGGAGGGTAGCGGTACAATTAGCATCGACAGCGAGATCTCACGCTCTGCAAAGCACACGGCATGCGCGTTCTTCACGTGATTGGTGCCCGGCCGAACCTGATGAAAGCCGCTCCAGTATTTCGTGCACTTGCGAAACAGCCGAGAGCGCAGCAGAACCTAGTTCATACCGGCCAGCATTACGACGCCAACATGTCCGGCGCCTTCTTTCCCCAACTCGGGATTCCGGAACCAGACGTAAATCTTGGGGTGGGTTCGGGCAGCCATGCCCGGCAAACAGCGGAAATCATGACACGGTTCGAGCCCGTTGTACGGCAGCGGAAGCCGGATTTGGTCTTGGTCTACGGGGACGTCAACTCGACGCTTGCCGCGTCTCTGGTGTGTGCCAAACTCCTAATTCCAGTTGGCCACGTGGAGGCTGGACTTCGGTCCTTCGACCGTGCCATGCCGGAAGAGATCAACCGTCTGCTGACGGATCAGATCGCCGATCTTCTATTTACGCCCTCCGAGGATGGGGATGCCAATCTCCTCCACGAAGGCATACTTCCTGCCAAGATTTATCGGGTGGGTAACGTCATGATCGATTCGTTGGTGGATATGTTACCCAAAGCCATAATGTGGAAACTCGGTTCCTTACCCGAGCGATATGCCCTTATTACTCTGCATCGCCCTTCCAACGTCGATGATTTGAAGGTGCTGAAAAGCATTCTCGAGGCATTGCTTGAAATTAATACGCAACTGAATGTACTGTTCCCGGTACATCCGCGGACGCGCCAGCGCATTGCCGAATGGGGTCTCACTACGGGCAAGTTGCATTTGCTGGAACCGATACCATATCTCGAATTTCTCGCTCTGCAGCGGCGGGCCACGGTGATCATTACAGACTCGGGAGGTGTGCAGGAAGAAAGCACGTACTTGGGAGTGCCCTGCCTGACATTGCGTGAGAATACGGAGCGTCCCATTACCGTCAGCCTGGGTACCAACACCTTGGTTGGTCAGGACAAAAAGAAGCTGAGCGCCGAGTTGTCAAATATCGTGGCAGGGAAGTTGAAAAAAGGTTTCGTCCCACCCTTGTGGGATGGGCATGCGGGAGAGCGTATCGCGGATTTTCTGTGTCGTTTCTTTTAAGGATCGAGTTAGGCAACTTTGCAGTTAACACCCTCGGGGGTTGACGCCCGCAACGGTCCCCGTAGGATTCAGTTGTTGTCGCAGTGGGAGGGTGTAGAGTAGAGGGTAACCATGGTAACTCCCATTAACGCCCAAGAAGAACCTGGCAATTGGTCACTCGCTCTGGGAATACTTCGTAACGCAAAAAATTTTCCCGCCTTCCGAGGGCACAGGATGGTAACCTCCATTCAGGAATTGAGGCGTGTACCTCCCCCGTACAGAACCGATTGGACCCGTTTCCATTCGGGATATTCGCCTCGATGAGGCATTGAGTGGGATTGCACATAAGTGGCACGAATGTCAAAGCCGCTTTCCTGCCCACACGATTCACGGTAATCCCGACTGGATTCAAGAACACTTCAAACACGAGAAAGATAGAGTTCACATGTTCCTGCTCGAAAGCGGTGGGGTGGTCATTGGCGCCGTTCCAGCTGTACTCGATCTGGAGCTCACTTGTAACCTTGGCGAGTTCACGGTGAAGAAACTCCCCATGCGTATCATGCGGTTGCTGGATTGCTCCTGCATGCCGGCCAAAGAATCGGTCTACGATATATTATTTGAACAAATTGTCAGGTCCCGCGTCGAGGCCGTGCACGTGTTTCAACTTAGTACTGAAAGCTTCCCTTGGAACTATATGCAACGCAGTCCGCTCATTCAAAAACTGTTTCGGCACTCGCTTCCAAGAGATCCATTTCCGTATCCTTTAATTCGACTAGATGGGACTTTTGAGAGCTACCTCCAAAGGCTTTCTGCAAAAACCAGAAAAAACAGGCTGCGTGAAATTCGGGAATTGCAAAAAGTTGGAGATACGCACCTCATTCGAATTACCAAGCCGTCCGAGGTAGACGTCTTCCTGGAAGCAGCCTATCGAATCGCCAAGACGACTTGGCAGTTCGATCGATTTGGCCGGGGACTAGCAGGACGAGATCCTGATTTGGTCAGGAGTGAGTTGCTCTTCTTGGCGCAGCGTGGATGGTTGCGAAGTTATATGTTGAGATCAGGTAATGTGACTTGCTCATTTGTCTTAGGGCTGCAATATGGTCACCGGTTCCATGCCTTTGCCGCCGCGGTTGACCCTGCCTGGCGCAGGTACAGCGCTGGCACGGTCATTTTCCTGCTTGTTCTGGAGGATCTATTCAAAGAGAACCCACCTGAGATTTATGACTTCGGCACCCGCGTCAGGTCCAAGGATTATTTGGCAACCGAAAGCTATATGGCCGGGAACATCTGGCTCTTCCGCCGACAAGCATCTACTCTGCTGAGGAGTAGTCTCTTTCACGGGTGCAGTATTGTTTCGACCAGCACGGGAGCAATATTGGATCGGCTCCGCCTGAAATCAAGAGTCACGCGGCTGTTATGGAGGTAGTCGGCGGTGCCCGAGCCCGAGCCATAAGCCCATTGTGTGTGAGACGGAGGGTTCTCTACCAAGCCGCCAATTGGACGACTGCATGACGGGCGCTGACCGCGAGAAATTTCCGCTTCGAAAACGAGTGATACGACGATTGTGCGTTCCTGTGTCAACAAGAGTGCTCTCTTGCAACTTTCTCCGTCGATTACCTGGATGCTTCGATCGCCAATACCAGCCCGGTAACAGATTACCGTTACCGGGTTGGTTTAACATCGAAAATTCCGCCTCGGTCGGACAGAGTGCGCGGGCACCAAGCCTCGCAGTTTAATTGCCACAGGTTTTCGATTTTTGCAAAACAGTTTCAGAAAGCGAAGATTTTGCAGACCCGAAAGTATCGAGCCCATGGATATCTTCTCTCCTGATTACGAATCTGCAAGGCTGGGGTTGCTATGCGTTTCCCCCAACGCACCCTCACGTCCTTTCTTCTTCGATTTGTCATCCTTGTATTATCACTCGCCTCGACCTTATGTTATGCAGGGTCACCTAATGCTACGCAAGGGCTGAGCTGCAGGCCCGGCCAGATGTGGTTTGGTCGGGTGTTAGTGGGCCAAACTACCAGCATACCCGCTGCCCTCACCAATACTAGCTCGAGTGCCATAACGGTTTCGTCCATCATCCCAGCCGGTTCGGGATTCGGTATCAGTGGCGTGAACTTGCCTCTTACCTTATCCCCGGGACAGAGTGTCCCCATCAGCGTCAGCTTCAGCCCTCAGGCACGTGGACATGTTGATGCAACGTTCGGGTTCGCCAGCGCCTCAGGCGTGATCTTCAATCTAAACGTTCACGGCGGGGGATTAAATCCTGGTCTGCTTATTGCCAGTCCTGCCAGCATCGACTTTGGAACGGTGACTGCTGGCACAGCGACCCAAAGCGTGACGATCAAGAGCACCCTTGGCTACGACATCGTCAGCCAGGCCGCGGTTACCGGGAGTGGGTTCAGTATCAGCGGGCCAAGCTTGCCGGTCATGCTCAGTTGGGGTCGGACTGCGACCTTCAACGTCACCTTTACCCCCCAATCCAGCGGAGCTGCGAGCGGCAGCATCACGATTCTCGGCAACGGGTCAGTTCCCAGCCTAACAATTCCGCTCTCTGGAACCGGAGTCACTCCTGGATCGCTGACCGCTACCGCCCCGAGTCTTAGCTTTGGCAGCGTCCAGGTCGGAGGCAGTCAGACACTTTCTGAGACGCTGACCAACTCCGGCGGATCTGCAGTCACTATCAGCCAGGCAACGGCGACCGGTGCCTTCGGTGTGAGTGGCCTCGGCCTGCCGACAACTCTGGCGGCTGGTCAGAGTACGAGCTTCAGCGTGAAGTTTACGCCGACGACCGGCGGATCGGCCAGCGGCAATCTTTCCATCGCAAGTAATGCATCGAATCCGACAATGGCGGTTCCGCTCTCTGGAACCGGAGTCACTCTTGGATCGCTGACCGCTACCGCCCCGAGTCTTAGCTTTGGCAGCGTCCAGGTCGGTAACAGCCAGACGCTCTCGGAGACGCTAACCAACTCCGGAGGCTCCAGCGTGACCGTCACGCAAGCCAACGTCACCGGCACCGGATTTGGCGTAACTGGACTAACCTTGCCGTTAACCCTGAGCCCGGGACAGAGCTTCACTTTCGGCGCCGTCTTTACTCCCACTTCAGGGGGCAGCACTACGGGTAAGATTGCGGTGGTCTCGAATGCCTCGAACCCGAATGTTGCGATCTTAATGTCCGGCAGCGGAGCAGTTGCCGGTCAGCTGACGATCACTCCAGGCACTTTAAGCTTTGGCAGCGTTGTCGTGGGGCAGAGCAAGAGCATGACGACTACGCTCAACGCCACGGGATCAAGCGTGGTGGTCTCCTCCGCCTCGGTGGGCTCTTCGGAATTCGCTGTGAGCGGGCCGCCGCTCCCGTTGACGATTCCATCCGGCCAGGCTGCGTCGTTTAGTGTTACCTTCACCCCGCAAACCAGCGGCACGGCTTCGGCCGGCGCTTCTTTCGTTAGCAATGCGACAAATTCAACCGCGCAGGTATCGCTGACAGGAAGCGGTACTCCACCGCCGCAACACAGCGTCAATCTTTCCTGGAACCCGAGCACGTCAGGGGCGGTAGGCTACAACGTTTACCGTGGTAACGTTTCAGGTGGGCCTTACACTGAGATCAACCCGACGCTTGATCCCAACACTACATATACGGACAGCACAGTCGTGGGTGGGCAGACTTATTATTACGTCTCTACCGCCGTGGATTCGGCCGGTGTGGAGAGTGGCTTCTCGAACCAAGTGAAAGCGACAATTCCCACTCCGTAACGCCCCAAGGGCTTACCTGTCCATCCATAGCGCGCAGCAGAGCAATTCTTGCCGCCAGTTTGAATGCCACTTGAACACCTGTTTCCAGCCGTGTTCAAGATTGGCTCGACCCGCATGGTGTCGTTGCCCGAGAAACCAAAAAGCTACCAAAGCGCTTTTGGTTGTGCATAGACGTGTCCGGCGATCAAACGGCCGGCCAGTTCTTTGGACTCAAGCACGTCGAGGCGAAGAGTGCATAGGGGTTGTTGCCCACTGCCAGCGATATTGTGCTCTCTGGGACGCGGACCAAGAAAAGGCCAGCCCGCAGGGGGTTGATCGGCATTGTGGAGACCCCCTCAATGCGGCGCCTCATGCGGCCCGTTCCCCAATCGCCGCCTCGCGAGAGTGCAGTTTCAGATATCGCCGGTCTCCTCATCTCTCGCGTCGCTATCGCCGCCTCAGCCCCATTTTTCAAAGTAAGGAGCAGCTATGCTAAAGTAAGGAATCCTGGAGGTGGTTTTGGAGAAAGAGGCGAGAATCACGAGTAAGGGGCAGATTACGGTGCCGCGCGAGTTTCGCCGCGTGCTGGGCGTTCGCCCAGGCGACAGTTTGCTATTTGAAGGTGACGAAAAGGGGGTACGGGTGCGGCCCGTCAGGACTAAGAGCCCATTCGCGAAATTTAAAGGAATTGGGAACCCCGGAATTGATTCCGGCAGGAAGGGAATTGTTCGTTGGTTTCG
>Ga0307479_10003065_pt1 | contig 15183 bp, 14 predicted proteins | sample atmos_gasesECM4C_FD_203743 | JGI IMG/M metagenome (GOLD analysis project Ga0307479, IMG submission 203743) | Hardwood forest soil microbial communities from Morgan-Monroe State Forest, Indiana, United States - atmos_gasesECM4C_515 | ecosystem: Environmental > Terrestrial > Soil > Temperate... | reverse complement strand
CAATCTGCAGATTTCGGAACCAATCGGAATCTCTTGTGAACTAATGTCGACTTTGAATTGTCGGCTGTCGACTTCTGTTGAGCAGCGAGGCGAGCAGTACAAACAAAACGAAATAATATGCGGCGTTTACCGCTATCGCGATACGCAGAAACCACCCAAACGTCGCGCCCAGGGATTGCTGTGTATGCGGCGCTAACAGCTCCGCCAATTTCAACCCGGGTGAAAACAGCATTACCAGCGGGACCGGAATGCTCGGCTCGTTTTGCGCCGCCAACGCCAACAACACGAATCCCAGCGGCACGCTGATCAGCGCCGGCACCAAAAACCGAAATAAAAGACGCGCATTCATTTCCACCAGCTTAACAGATTGCCTTCTCCACGTCCGCGTCTCGAGACATCAATGTGCGCTGAAAGCAAAACGCTTCTCCTGAACCATAGTCCCCAAGGCCACTGGCTAGAAACTTCGGCGAAACGAGCGTGTTACGTAAGCAGAGATCAAAGCATCCTAATCTTTATTGCAACACTCTTATTCGGATACACTGGTCAGACGGCCTCTTGGGGGCGGTCGCCTAGAGGAGGAGACGCCCGTCTGTAGGGCCAAACGCAATAATGTCCATACGTGTAAAAACCTGTCTCGTTACGCTTTTTTTCCTGGCGACAACGGCGGCCATCGGTGCTGCTCAGGACAAACCCGACGCGCCTACGCCCAAAGCGGATCCGCCGGCATCCGCGAACAAGTCCACATCAGACCCGGATGCAGTCCTTCAGAACGGCCCGCAACGCGACGAAAACACCAAGCGCATCCTCGGCATCATTCCCAATTTTCAGTCCAAGGACGATATCCCCGAAAACCGCAATCCGATGTCGCCTCGGGAAAAATATATTTTGGCGTTGCACGAGACCGTGGACATCAGTGCGCACTTCGGCAATGCGTTTCAGGCTGTGCTGCAGCAGGCGGATAACGGTCAGCCTCACTTCGGACAAGGCTGGGGAGCGTACGCCAGCCGCTTTGGCGCCCTGGAAGCCGACCAAGCGACTTGGGCGTTTTTCACCTTTGGATTCTTGCCGCACGTGCTGCACGACGATCCGCGCTATTGGCGCAAGCGCTACGGTTCGCCATGGTCGCGAATCAAGTATGCGGCCTCGCGCACGGTGATTACCTATACCGATGACCGACGGAACACCTTCAACGTTCCAGAGGTTGCGGGACAGCTGCTGCAGCAGAGCATTTCCACGGCGTATTATCCGCCGGTCGATCGTACTGCGGGCGCGGTGTTCAATAATTGGGGCGTCAACCTCGCGTATAACAGCGCGTACAACGTCTTGAAAGAATTTTACCCGGATTTTCTACGCATCGTGTTTCACCGCCACGCGGCCAAGCAGGACCTGCCCGTCCCCGCTCCTGAAGCAAAAAACTAACTAGAACAAACGATTCGATGGATGACACAGCAAGCGTCCGACCTCGCGCGGCGTCGTAGCGGCGCTATTCTGCCGACGAAACGCTTAACAACTGGGATGCGGAGGCAACTCAAGGAAGCCGCGCAACGCCTTTAGGATCTGAGGCTGCAACCGATTAGAAGCGAAAAATCGCTAGAGGCCGGAATCCTTAGTGCAGCAGCCATAGCTTGGTGATGCCGGCGCCCAACAGCATTCCTGCCAGGATCAATCCAATCACCCCAAGCGTAATCCAGATTTCCGATTTCTGGCCGTCATCCGCCGGCGCGTTTTGTTTTTGGTGCAGCTTGCCGTTGGGAACCGCGTTCGCTATTGCGGCCGCCTGCACGGCAGTGTCCGTAAACTCGGCCTCCACGATCAGGGAATACCCCTTCCGTGGAATTGTCTCGACATAAATAGGAGTCTCTGAGGAATCCCCCAATGCCTGGCGCAGCTTGTTAACCGTGGTATTTACGTTGGCGTCGTAATTGACATGCGTGTCGGCCGGCCACAGGCGCATGCGCAATTCTTCCCGCGTGACCACTTCGCCCTGCTTTTCAATCAGGGCCATCAAAACCTGGTACACCTTGCCCTGCAGCCTGAGGCGTACCCCGCTCTTGCTGACTTCCTGACGGTGCTGGTCCACTTGGAAGGGTCCAAACCGGATGAAACGCGAGTTTGGTCCCAGAACTCTGGCGGAGCCGGCTGCCATCTCAGGCTCCAGTGTCGGACTTACGTTGAGTGTCATAACACCCCCGCCTTTACTTCCATAGACGGATAAAACGAAGAAGCGTTTTACAGTAATACGCACTTTCCCGGCATTAGTTTCCGGGGTTTTGCGACGCGACGTAACGCCTGATTTTCCTACTTGTTAGAAGCTCCCTGTAGAAGCCGGAGAACGCTGCTACAAAGAACCCCTGAGGACACCGCCCTGGGCTAAAAAACTGGCGCTCACCCCGAAATAAACCGCAAGCAGTTTGAGAGCGCGAGCAGTTAAGACGGTACCGACAGATAGAAGAGAGTTGACCTGCCATTTTGGGCGGAAGTCATCAAATCGCCCCTAGCCCTCTGAGCATGCCTTCCTCACGGTTGTGTGCTGCCTTCGCGACAGTCAGAGGCGGTAAGCACAAAAATCGCCGCCCCTGGGTGGTTTTCCGTATCGATTGCTGCCCGTTACTCAAGTTAACTGGCGACAAGGTCTTGGCCCACCGACAAAAAAGGCGGCTCCCATGGTTCGGTCCAGCACGCAGATTTTGACCGGCATCGTATTCATCGCGAGTATCGGGGCAGCCACGCTCCGGGTCTGTGCCGTAGCCAAACCTCCCACTCAATCGCCAGCATCGGCTTCCGCTTCTGCGCCCGCAACGCAGGTGCAACAACAGCCGTCGCCCGAGCCCCCCAAACGAGAAGATGCGCCGGCGGCCGCTCCTAAACCGGATACGTCTCAGGAAAGCAGCAAGGCGCCCGCCGATCCGGCGAAGCTTCCGCCGTTACGCGACAGGGCCTGGTCCGTGCTACACGAAGGAGTGGCCGACAAAAGCGCCGAAAAGCGCGCCAAAGCCGTTCATGCCCTCGGACTTCTCACGAACAACGCCGAAGCCGAAAGAACCGCAAAGGAAGCGCTGAAGGATGAAAAAGGCAATGTGCGCGCCGCAGGTGCCGCTGCGCTGGGCTCGATGCACGCGACTCACGCCGTGTCCGACCTCGAGGTTGCGCTTGATGACGAGGAGCCAGAGGTCGTCCTCGCCGCCGCAAACTCGCTCTTGCTGCTCAAGAACACCAGTTCGGCGTACAGCGTTTATTACAGCGTGCTCACCGGCGACCGCCGCACCGACAAAGGGTTCGTCAAGGAAAATTTGAAAATACTTCAAGACCGCAAGAAGCTCATCCAGATGGGAGTGGAGCAGGGCATTGGCTTTATTCCCTTCGCCGGGTTCGGCTACGACGCCTACAAAACCGTGGTGAAAAACGACGGTTCGCCGGTACGCGCCGCGGCGGCCAAGAAACTGGCGCACGACCCCTCTGCGGAAACCTCGCGGGCCCTGCTTCGCGCTACGCATGACAAAAACTGGATGGTTCGCGCCGCAGCTCTCGAAGCCATTTCCGAACGCGGCGACAAATCGCTAAGCGACAAACTTTTCCTTTCTTTGGACGATGACAAAGATGACGTGCGCTTCATCGCCGCAGCCTGCCTCGCGCACTTGAGCGATCTGCCCGCAAAGCGTCGTCCCACGGTTTCCGCCAAGCTCACCAACGCCGTGAATTAATTTTGGAGGGCGGTAGTCGTGCTACCGCTTTTGAGGTGTAAGGTCCCACGGTTTCTGTCTCTCCGAGCGAGCTGCAGCCCGCCACCGCCCTTGAAGTGTACGGCCTCGGCAATTTGAACGTTTTGGTGGGCAGGTTGTGATCGCAAAAGCGGGGGCAAGACCGCCGCACTCCCAAACTACCGAATCACGGAGATCTCTATGCTGGAAGGATATTGTTTGGAGCGGTAGATTTTATGCGTGGCGGGTTGGAAGTCGCCCTCCTCGGCCTCGAAAATATTGGGCACAAATTTCTGCGGATTGCGGTCGTACAACGGAAACCACGTGCTCTGCACCTGCACCATGATGCGATGCCCTTTTTTGAAGACGTGATTCGCGGTATGCACGTCGATGGTAAACGGCGTCACCACGCCCGGTGAAATGGGCTCGGGTTTCTCGAACGAATTGCGGAATCGCCCGCGAAAAATCTCATCTGCGATCATCAGCTCGTATCCGGAAAGTTTCCAGTCCTGAGGATAATTCTCCGGGTAAACATCAATCAGCTTTACGACCCAATCGGCGTCGCTGCCGGTCGTGGAGGCGAACAATTTCGCAGTCACTTGTCCCGTGAGGGCAACGTCTTCCGTAAGCTCAGCGGTTTGCCACGTGAGGACGTCCGGCCGCTCATCCACAAAACGCTGGTCCTGCACCAGCCACGTATACCAACTTCCGGGATGGTCGTTCGGATAGGTCATGTCCACGGGACGGTTGCGATAGGGAACCGGATGCGCCGGATCACTGAGGTAGCTATCGAATGCCTGGCCGGTGTCTTGCGGAGGATCGAACGAGAGCTCGCCATTTTCTCGGAAATAGAGCGAACGCGGCTTGGCTTCGCGGGGCGGCCAGGAATCAAACGGCGTCCACGTGTCGCTGCCGGTCTGAAACACCAGCGCCTCTTTCAGAGGCAACGTGCCTTTGTCCTTCAGCCAAAACGCAAACCAGGGCGCCTCGATTTTCTGCCGGAAATAAACGCCGGTATCGCTGCCGAAAGGAATCGCTCCCAGCGATTTCCCCTGTCCAAACCCCCAACCACCGTGATTCCATGGCCCGGCCACCAAGAAATTTAGATTTTTCTTGTCCAGCTTCTCCAGGCGCTCGTAGGTCGCGACCGGCCCATAAAAATCCTCCTGATCCCACCAGCCGGCAACATTCAGGTTGGGGACGGTCGGCTCCTTCAATCCATGCGCCACGGCGTGCTGCTTCCAGAACTCGTCGTAATTGGGATGCGCGACAAAATCGTTCCAGGTCGGGATCTTCCCGTGAAAATATCGGTCATTCGCATGCGAAATCGCTCCGAGACCCATATACCACTCGAACATGTCGAAACGATCGAACGGAAAGGTGTAATTTTCGCTAGAGGTCTCCACGAGCGTGGTGTACTCAAACGCATAACTCAACCGAAATGCGCCATTGTGAAAGAAATCGTCTCCCAGCCAGGTGTCACCCATGCAGGCCTGCTCCGAAGCGGCCTTCAGCGCCGGGTGCGGATTGACCATGCCCATGGTCACCAAAAATCCATCGTAGGAAACGCCATCGAGTCCGACGCGCCCATTGTTGTGCGGCACATTTTTCACCAGCCAATCGATGGTGTCGTAGGTGTCCGTGCTTTCATCGGTTCCTTTGGGATCGCCGGCGTCGTGAACCGGCCGCAGCATTTCAAATTTTCCTTCGGAGCCATACCGCCCGCGAATGTCCTGAAACGCGAAGATGTATCCGTCTGGAAGCATGTCGGCATAGCGGTACAGCATTCCGCTAATTCCCTTGTCCGGACTGGAAATGCCATACGGCGTGCGCTGCAGCAGAATGGGCAGCGCCTCGCTGGCGTTTTTCGGCGCGTATATTTCCGTGTGGAGCTTCACACCATCACGCGTCGCAATCATCACTTCGGATTTGTCAAACACGGTGGAGTAATCCAGCGGCTGCCGCTGCGCGCCGCCAAACCCAGGCGCGAAAGCAAGCGCCCCGGCCCCTAGAAGGAGCAAAACCCCAACAAACTTGCGATGTGCCGGCATTATCTCGCTTTCTCCGCTTCCCCTGCCACCTCTGCGTTAGTTTCGGGCTACGGCAGCACCGCAACTTCTACGCTGGAAGGATACTGCTTCGAGCGGTAAATCCGCTGGGTGGCCTTCTGGAAATCGCTCTCCTTGGCCTCAAAAATGTTAGGCACAAATTTCTGCGGGTTGCGGTCGATGATCGGAAACCAGGTGCTCTGCACCTGCACCATTATGCGATGTCCTTTCTTGAATACGTGATTCGCGGTGTGCAGACCAATGCTGAACGGCGTCACTGACCCCGGCGTAAGCGGCTCCGGCTTATCGAAGGAGTTGCGGAATCGCCCACGAAACACTTCGTCGGCAATCATCAGCTCAAATCCGGACAATTGCCATTTGTCGGGATATTTTTCCGGATACACATCGATGAGCTTCACGATCCAATCGGTGTCGCTGCCGGTTGTGGACGCAAACAGCTTTGCCGTGACTGCTCCGGACAATGTGACATCGTCCTTCAATGCGTCCGTTTGCCACGTCAGCACGTCCGGCCGCCCGTCCGCAAAGCGCTGGTCCTCCACCAGCCAAGTGGGCCAGCCGCCCCGGTGATCATCGGGATAAGTCATATCAACCGGCCGGTGCCGGTAGGGAACGGGATGCGAAGGATCGCTGATGTAGCTGTCGAATGCTTCCGTGCCGCTGCTGGAGGGCGCCTCAAACGAGAGCTGCCCATTTTCGTGGAAGTAGAGGTTTCGTTTCTGCGCCTCGCGCGGCGGCCAGGAATCGAATTTCACCCAGGTGTCGCTGCCGGTCTGAAACATCAGCGCTTCTTTCAAGGGCAGACTGCCTTTGTTCTTGAGCCAGTAGGCGAACCACGGCGCCTCAATGTTTTTGCGAAAGTAGACTCCGGTGTCGCTGCCGAACGGAATCAGTCCCAACGAGTCGCCAGGCCCGCCAGCCCAGCCGCCGTGATTCCAAGGCCCGGCCACGAGATAGTTCAGGTGATTCGGATCGTTCTTCTCGTAAAGCTCGTAGATGCGCATCGGGCCGTAGAAATCTTCCTGATCCCACCAGCCGGCCACGTTCAGGTTCGGCACGGTGGGTTTTTTCAGCAGATAGTCCATAGCTTGCTGCTTCCAAAACGCATCGTAATTCGGGTGGGCCATGAAATTGGTCCAAGTCGGAACTTGGCCGTGCGTATATTTCGGGTCGACATTGGAGAGCGGCCCGAGACGCAGATACCACTCGTATGTATCGAAGCGGTCGAACGAAAATTTGTAGTTGGTCTTGTCCGTTTCCATCATGGTGGAGTACTCGAACCCGTAGCTCAGCCGGAACGCACCGTTGTGGTGAAAATCGTCGCCTAGGAACATGTCCGCCGGGGAAGCCTGCTCGGAAGCAGCTTTCAATGCGGGATGCGGTTCGAGCATCCCCATGACTGTGAGCCAACCGCCATAGGAAATTCCTAATAGGCCAACGCGTCCGTTGTTATTTGGGACGGTCTTCACCAGCCAGTCGATGGTGTCGTACGTGTCCGTGCCCTCGTCGATGGCTTTGGGACTCCTGAGGTCGCGCACGGGGCGCTGCATCACGAATTGTCCTTCCGACCCGTAGCGGCCGCGAATGTCCTGGAAAACAAAAATGTAATCGTCCGGAATCATCTCCAGGTAGCGGCGCAATTTGCGGCTGTAGCCCTTGTCATCATCGTCGATGCCGTAAGGCGTGCGCTCCAGTACGATCGGCAGCGGTTCCTTGGCGTTCTTCGGCGCATAAATTTCGCTGTGCAGCTTCACGCCATCGCGCGCCGCGATCATCACATCCGTCCTATTGAACAGCAGCGACCAGTCTTGCTTGTTGTCTTGCCCCTGTTGCGCGCCCGCGGACCTCAAGAGAAAAAGCCCGCCCGCGGCGACTATCAGAAGGCTGCCAATCAACCTGAAACGCACCCCATGCATCGACCACGCTCCTCGCCACACCACGTCACAAACTGGCGAGGATACTACAGAAGCATGGCCTTCGTGGTTTCTTCCTGGCGAAACGAGTTGCTGCCACGCAACGTCAAATTTGGCAGGAATTCTCGGGAAGGTGTGTGATGTGGATACGTTCCGCGTCCCCGCTCATGTTCGTGTTGCTGACGACTTCAGTCTCCGTGGCGCAAACTAAAGAGGTTCGGCGTCCGCCGGACCGCGGCGCCGTTGAGCGGATCATCAGCATTTTCATTCCTTCTTCGCCGCACGCACCATTTACGGCGACGGTGAACACCGAGTGGACTCGGCAGCTCGCCGATGGCACGAGCATTACATGGAAGAATCACCGAACGGTCGCTCGCGACGCTGGCGATGGGGAACAATCGTCCGATATTGACCAAGCGTGAGATTTGGTATTCGCCGCAGTTGGGCGTCAACCTGCTCAGCAAGCGAGACGACCCGCGCTTCGGCAACCAGAACTTTGAGGTCACCCACATTAGTCTTGGTGATCCGGACCCCAAGCTGTTCGAGTTGCCTGGGAAAACCGTCGGAAGTACCCGCCGCCGCGACTTCATCGCCGAATTGATCCATTGGCCGCACTCGGCCGCCCAGCCCAGTCGGTTTCTGATAAACTATAGGTTGCTCGATCGAAACTAAAGAAACGAGATTCGTCCGGGCTGCTGGTTCTTTCAGCAGCTATTTTTGTCTGCGATCTTGCTGAAATGGGGCGTCCGCCGCGGCGGACTGCGCGCCCCAACAAATAGCGCGATCGTGCTCGAAAGTCCGATCCCCATCATGAGCCAAAGCATTCGCAATATCGCCATCATCGCCCACGTGGATCACGGCAAAACCACGCTGGTCGACGCCATGCTCAGGCAATCAGGCATCTTTCGCGCTAATGAAGCGCTGGTCGAGCGTGTCATGGACTCCAACGACCTGGAGCGCGAGCGCGGCATCACCATTCTGGCCAAGAATACGGCGCTGTTTTTCCACGACACCAAGATCAATATCGTCGACACGCCCGGCCACAGCGACTTCGGTGGCGAAGTGGAACGCGCGCTGCGCATGGTGGATGGCGTCGTGCTGCTGGTTGACGCCAGCGAAGGGCCGCTGCCGCAAACGCGCTACGTTTTGCAGAAAGCGCTAGCGGCGAAGCTCCCTCCGGTTGTGGTGCTCAACAAAATTGATCGCGCGGATGCGCGGCCCAAAGAAGTGCTGGACGAAATCTACGACCTGTTCATCGATCTCGATGCCACTGAAGACCAGCTCGATTTTCCGGTGATCTACACCAATGCGCGTGACGGCGTGGCGCATCGCAAGATTGGCGACGCCTCCAAAGATCTGCTGCCGCTGTTCGAGAGCATCGTTCAGTCCATTCCCGCGCCGCCGGGCGATCCTACCGGCGTGCTGCAAATTCAGGTGATGAATCTGGACTACAGCGATTTTCTTGGCCGTATCGCCATCGGCCGCGTCTTCAATGGCACGCTGCAGCGCGGCGCGGACGTCGGGATCAGTAAGCTGAGTGGCAAGATGGAGTCCACGCGCATCACCAAGCTGTACACCTTTCGCGGCTTGGTGCGCGATGAGGCGGAATCCGCGGTGGCCGGCGACATCGTCGCCATCGCGGGAGTCGAAGGCATTCAGATTGGCGAGAGCATTACGGATTTGGCTTCGCCCGCGCCGCTCGAGCCGCTGCTGATCGATGAGCCTACGCTGGCGATGATTTTTACGGTGAACAGCGGCCCGCTTGCCGGCAAAGAGGGCAGCTATCTTACCTCCCGCGACTTGCGCGACCGGCTGCAAAAAGAGTTGCTCACCAACGTTTCTATCCGCGTCGAAGATACGGACACGCCGGAATCGTTCCGCGTGCTGGGCCGCGGCGAACTGCAGCTTGCCATCCTGATTGAAACCATGCGCCGCGAGGGCTTTGAATTAATGGTGGGAAAGCCGGAGATTGTGGTTCGCACGGAAAAAGGTCGCAAGCTCGAGCCGCTCGAGCGCCTGGTCATCGATGTCCCCGAAAAGTTCATCGGCATCATCATGGAGACGCTCGGGGCGCGGCGCGGGGAAATGCTGAAGATGAGCAATCACAATTCTGGCCGCGTGCGACTGGATTTCAAGATTCCCTCGCGCGGACTGATTGGACTACGCAGCCAGCTTCTAACCGATACTCGCGGCACCGCGCTGATTCACTCAATTTTTGATGGCTGGACCGACTATGCCGGGGAAATGGCCTTGCGTCCCACTGGCGCGCTGGTTGCCGATCGCCCGGGCGTCTCGACAGCATTCGCGTTATGGAATCTGCAGGAGCGCGGCGAACTGTTCATCGGACCTACCGTGGACGTCTACGAAGGGATGATCGTCGGCGAAAATTCCCGCGAGCAAGATATGGATGTGAACATCACCAAGGAAAAGAAACTCACGAACATGCGCTCGTCCACCGCCGATGAAGCCATCCGCCTCGTGCCGCATCGCGAACTGAGCCTCGAGCAGGCCATAGAATTTATCGCCGACGATGAATTCGTCGAGATCACGCCCAAGTCTATCCGCCTCCGCAAGAAAGTATTGCAAGCCAGCCGTCGGCCCCGCCGCTGGCAAGAAATCCGCGCCAGCCAAGAAGCGCCCCGTTAGTTTGGAGTGCGGCGATCTTGCCGCCGCTTTTACGGTTGCTGGAGGTCCTCGCAACGGTCCTTTATGGCTCGCTTTTCTTCTCCGTTTTCTCCAGTAATTCCTGCAGATATTGTTGCCAAATCATCGCCCACGTATGCGTCCCGTGGCCGTGGGTCTGCTCGCTGGCGGGAATCAGCACAAAGCGGGCGTTCTTGATGCGCAGGACTTCGCGCTCCGCGATGCCCAGCTCCGGCGGATTGATAAAATCGTCTGCCGAATTGATCCACATCACCGGCGCTTGAATACTCTCCAGTTTCGGCGAAGGATCGTAGTTGCGTGAGGCGTTCACGGCGTATAACAAATCATTGGCGTCGAGTCCCTGGCGGCGCCGCGGAACGTCTTCGTCCAAATATTTGTCCGCGGCGTCGCGCGTTGGGTAACTCTTCTGCATCGGCAGCGGCGCGCTTCCCGCAATGAGCAGGAGGTCCAGCGCGGTGCGCAAGCCATGCTGAGGCTCGGCTTCATACTCGCCGCCCTTCCAATCCGGATCGCTGCGAATCGCGTCCATCACCATCTTGCGCCAGATGCGGTTGCGCCCGGCGATTTGCACCGGCAGGCAGGCCAGCGGCATTAGCGCGTCCATAAATTGGGGATGCGTTTCCGCCCACACGAACGAATGCATGCAGCCCATCGAGGTGCCCAGAACCAATCGCAGATGCCGCACGCCGAGCTTCTGTGTGAGCAGCGCGTACTGCCCGGCGACCATGTCGTCGTAGTCGTAATGCGGAAAACGCGCGTGCAGACCGTCGCTGGGCTTCGAGGATTTCCCGTGGCCAATCCCGTCCGGCAAAATGATGTAGAACTTCGCGGTGTCCAGCAGTTGGCCGGCGCCAAACAGTTCTCCCGCAAATTGCGGCTGCAAGAATTGGTGCCCGGTACCTCCGGTCCCGTGCAGAATCATGACCGCATTGGCGACGCGTCCCTGCGCGTCGCGCTGCGGCGTCCCTAAGGTGGTGTAGTGCAGCGTCAGCTCGGGAATCCGTTCGCCATCGCGAAACTTGAAGTCCTTCAAGGTGTAAGCGCCTTCCGTAGTTGCGGGAGTGTCCGCTGGCGTCGTAGGGGCGTGCTTCAGCGCGTGCGCCGCCGGTGGGCCGCTCTCTCTGGTTTCGGGCGCCCCATCCTCGGTTTTTGAGGGTGGGATCTTCGACTCTATCGATGCATCGGCACTCACCAGAATCACAACGCCCACCATCACAAGAAAAATCATTCGTCTCAACGAGCGCCTCCCCTGCGCGGGCCGAATTTCTTTACGCATGAAATCCCACCCGCCGGCTACCCCCCTGGATTTTTGCCTCTTCGGCCAAATTGCGCACTGCGAAGCGCGTCTCGTGGACCATCAACGCGCAACCCGAGGCGAGTCCCACCACCGCAGTCGCGCCGGCAAGTAACGCCAACGCTGCCGTCAGATCAAACCATAGCGGCCGCCCAAATGACGTGACAATCGACCCCACAACAGACAGCAGCGCCGCCGTCGCGAATAATCCGAGCGAAGCATAGAACACGCGCAGCGCCCTCACCAGGAGTTGCGTGCGAACCTGCAAGCGTTCCAATAGCGTCGTCCAAGCCGGATACTCAGGATCGCCGGGTTCCAGCGCAGCCAATTCCTTTGCCACTGCGCGCGTGCGGTCCACCACGCGCGCGAGCCGGTTGCCCGTACCCAGCGCCAGCACCGATGACGCATTCGTCAGGATCGCCGGCGCCACCACCGCGGTCAGCACCGCGAACGGATTCCCCACACCAGCATCCATGCATAACCCCCTGGTGGCACGCCCATTCCGGGTGTGCGCCCGTGCACTGCTTCAAAATAGCGTTAGCATCCTTGATGGCCCGCCATAGCTAATCGGGGCACGATATTATCGTGCATGCCTCAAATTCTTGCGAATTTATCTGGGAGTGTCGCGCGACCTAGGTGAGCACTGCTCAGGGGCGCAGAAGCGCGAACCCTTCTGCCTTGGATTCGAGCGCGGCTCGCACCCCGCTTCGAGGCCTTACGCAAACGACCCGTGCTCAGCCGGTAGGTTAAACCGTTTGCAAGCCGGCTTCGCCTTCGTGCTTGGAGCCGGCTTTGCCGACCCAAACTACGCTGCAGCGCACGGAACCGAGCGGTTCGTCGTCGATGATGACCTCCACCACCTGGCCGCGCCGCAGATGAAAGGTGCCCCGCAGACGAAAGCCCTCCTTGGATGTATCAAGCACCAGGCAGGGAAGCCGTTTGTGACTGCCAGACGAGGTAACGATCAAGCTGGCACGCGCTTTGGTGGCGGTGCGTTTAGAGCTGCGACCCCCGGGGACAGGCAAGCTGGGCATGCGTACGCGGCTTTGACCGAACGGCTGGCTGGGAGCAGCCGAGAGTATGTCATTGTCGGCCTCGCCTGGGCGAAGTGCAAGTAATATTCTCGGCAACTAACGTGAACGTTAGCTAAAGGACGTTAGCGTCGGTTGGCGCGCGTCCGGGCAACGAACGTTCTCTCCTACACCAAAGGCATCCGGTGAATGTTTCCTAACTTACAGAAAGACAAAAAGTTACATGATTGTATCGTAGATCGACTGTAGCGCATCCTATGTTTTGTGGACGTGGATCTTAGGAGGCGAACACCCATGGAACGGCGATACCCAGAAGCATTGGGCGTGCGCCGCACCGGCTGGGCCGCTCTGGACCGCGATCCGCAAGAGGACAGGGTCGAATACGTCTGTCCACACTGCGGCTCGCGCGGCCAGAAGAATGCCCGCCGCGAGCGCACGCTATATCATTTCACAGACGGCTTTCTGCAGGATTTGCAGGGCGAAGTGACCAACTGCCGGTCGTGCGGGCAACAGTTGCGCGTCGTGCCTATCGTGATGCTGCACAATCAGGAGGAAACCAAGCGATTCGAGGCGGTTTTCTCTTACGAGTTGTCAGCCGCGTGAGAAATTAGCCGCCAAGACACTTCAACAAAAAAGGGCGCTTAGCGAAGCGCCCTTTTTGCATTTTGGAAACGACTTCGTTCAGTAACGGTCGCGATCCGAGCCGCGGTCGTAACGATCCCTGTACCCGTAGCGGTCGCAGCGCTGGTAGGCTTCACGACGCTCGTGGCGCCAGTGATCGGCCTGCCGGCTGTCGTAGCCGTGATGCTCGATGGCTTCGTGGAGTTTGTAGTCCGCCTTGGCGATCCGCCGGTCGCAACTGTCGCGATCGGCGGCGTTCGCCGCGGGCGCGCCGGCGAGAAAAAGAAGTCCACCCAAAGCGGCCGTCGCGAGCGCTGCTTTCCCAAACACTTTGTTAGCCAGACCCTTCGTGATTCCCATGACCGTCCTCCTGGGCGCTGCCCGTCCCGTTTGGGTGCCCTGAGGGGATGCCCATTTCGGGAGGAGCTGGGTCGGGATCTGCGTCCTGAGAATGAAACCCGTGCACACGAAAAAGGTCGCGCGCCGGCAACTGCATCACTTCCTATAGGGGAATCGTACGGTGCACAGAACTTATGGGCCCTCAGTCCTAGCATGCGACCGCGAAAGCCCAACAACAATTTTTAGTTCCAAGCCGCCGTGGAATTCCGGCCACAGTATTTGCTGAAGTGAGCCAAGCGTTGCCGGGTGTCAGACAAATGTGTTAGAGTGTCATACAGGAGTACGCATGGCTTCCCAACGAATTTCTGTCCGCGTTCCACCGGGAATTGCGCAGCGGTTGAAACAGCGGTCTCGGATTACTGGCGCTCCAGAATCGGAAGTAGTTCGCGATGCCTTGGAGAAATATCTCTCCGAAGACGCCGAGGAGCCTACAGCATATGATCTTGCCAAAGAAGCCGGCTTAATCGGCTGCGCGCCCGGCTTGCCCAGAGACCTGAGCACGAACAAGCGGTACTTCAAGGGATTTGGGCAGTCGAAGTAATGGTTCTAGTGGATACAGGTCCCTTGGTGGCGATTGTCTCGTCCAGTGATCAGTATCATCAACTTTGTGTAAAGACCCTGCCGGCCCTGCCCGCGCCACTTTTGTCATGCTGGCCGATTATCACCGAAGCTGCGTGGCTGCTTCGCAACAATTCTCGCGCCTTTGAGCGATTGTTGGAGAGCCTGCAGGAAGGATTTCTGGAGATTGTGCCTGTCAGCGGCACCGAAGCGCAGAACGTTCTGGCTCTTATGCGGCGATACGCCAGTCTGCGCCCTCAGTTCGCAGACGCCATGCTCGTCTACCTGGCAGCTCGAGAGAAGATCAACACGATTTTCACGCTTGATCGGCGCGATTTCCGCGTGTACCGCTCGGCAATGCGATCCCCATTTCAACTTATACCGGACTTGCCCTAAAAGTTCTGGCTCCCGCACGACTAGAGCGGGATGTTGCCGTGTTTTTTCTTGGGGTTGGAGTCGCGCTTGTTCTCAAGTGCTTGCAGAGCCGTGATGATTCGTGCGCGAGTGTCGGCGGGCTCGATCACCGCGTCGATGTAGCCGCGCTCGGCGGCTACGAAGGGATTGGCGAAGCGGTCGCGGAACTCGGCGATTTTTTCCTGGCGTAGAGTTTCGCGGTCTGACTCGGCAACTTTCTCCAGTTCGCGTTTGTAGACGATGTTGACAGCGCCCTCCGGTCCCATCACAGCGATCTCCGCCGTGGGCCACGCGAAGTTGGCGTCGGTGCGGATGTGCTTGGAAGCCATGACGCAATAGGCGCCGCCGTAGGCTTTGCGCGTGATCACCGTAATTTTTGGCACAGTAGCTTCGGCAAAGGCGAACAGCAGTTTCGCTCCGTGTTTGATGATGCCGCCAAATTCCTGCTGCGTTCCTGGGAGAAAGCCAGGAACGTCCTCGAAGGTAATCAGCGGAATATTGAACGCGTCGCAGAAGCGCACGAAA
>Ga0307479_10003064_pt1 | contig 15184 bp, 15 predicted proteins | sample atmos_gasesECM4C_FD_203743 | JGI IMG/M metagenome (GOLD analysis project Ga0307479, IMG submission 203743) | Hardwood forest soil microbial communities from Morgan-Monroe State Forest, Indiana, United States - atmos_gasesECM4C_515 | ecosystem: Environmental > Terrestrial > Soil > Temperate... | reverse complement strand
CATTGCGCGCCGCGCCCTGCAGCCGCTGGTCGTCCGCGCCGAATTTGCAGGTTGCCATTTTCTGCTTCGCGTCGACCGCGAAACACGGCCCCGCCGGCAGCAACACGATCAGAGCGGCCGCCAAAAGCGCATAACGAGACATGTTTTAACCCCCAAGACTGTTGCACCGGCATGATAGCACAGCAGGGCAATCGCTTAGCACGATCCCCCGAATTGGCGCTATAAAGCCGAATGGCTTCGCCCGACAGTGGCCGCGCATTCTTGGACCGGATCGCTCCCGGCCTCACCGGCACCGCGCAAATCGTGGTCGGGCCGGAGCACACCGCGCCGTTCGTCGGCTCAGGCCGGATCGCGGTACTGGCGACGCCGGTGATGATCAATCTCATCGAAGCGGCGGCGCTCGCCGCGGTCGAGCACTTGCTTCCGAGCGGACACCAGAGCTTGGGCATTCAGCTCGACGTGAGCCATACCGCGGCGACGCCGGTCGGACTGCGGGTCACGGCAACCGCGGAAGTCTCGCAGGTTCAAGGCCGCTCGATTACCTTCCGCGTGGCGGCGCGCGACGAGTTCGAGCCGATCGGCGGCGGGACCCATAAGCGTATCGTGGTCAGCGTTTCGCGCTTCGACGAACGCGTGCAGCGCAAGCTGGCGCAGAAAAATAGCGGCAACCGATAAGACGCGCCGTCGGTGCGGTCGAATAACACGACGGCGCCCACCTCACGCCCGCGAGCGGCCCACGGCCCATCCGATGATAAAGAGAACCACTGCCGCGATTGCGGCGGCGAGCGCATGGGTCGAGTGGATGCGCGCGGAGCCGGCCGCATAGCCCGGCATGAATGTCGGCAGCGACCCCGCTTGCGTGGTGATGTAGATAATGGCAGCGATCGCGCAGATGATCGCCAGCAAATAAACGACCAGTCTCATTCCAGTCCCCCCTCTGGCGCCCGAAAGCGCCGTTGTTGCCGCCGCACTAAGCTGCGGCGGCTGACTCTGTGGCGGCTTGCACCGGCGCGCCATGCGCCGCTTCGCCGCTCGCGAGCGCGGCAAGAATACGCGTCACCAATGCGCGGGCGGAGCCGGCGCTCAATTCGACCGCCACGCGGTCGCGTCCGCCCTCCCCTTCGTTGGTGAAATCGATCGCAAGAACGTGGTCAAGCGTCGAATAATACGGATGATCGAAGTAAACATTGGCGGTGTCGATGCGCATCCAGCCTTTACGGCCTTTAGCGCTGCCGACGAGAGCGGTCTTTTCCACGATATAGCTGCACATGGCGATAACCCTTATCTCTTGTTTGCACGCTTACTCGGCAGCGACGCGTGTCGCCGAGCTGGCCAGATGGCGCGCGAAAAAAGCGAAGACTTTTTTCCAACCATCCAGCGCCTGTTCCGGTCGGTAGGCATCGCGCCAGGTGTTGAAGAAGGCGTGTCCCGCGCCATTGTAGCGATGGAATTCGTAATTCTTGCCAAGACGTTTGAGCACGGCCTCGGTCCGGTTCACCTGATCGGCGGTCGGATTGGCGTCGTCGTTGCCGAAAATGCCCAACAGCGGGCAATTCAGCTTCTCGGTCAGGTCGATTGGCGCAACCGGGCGCTTGTCGTTGAGATCCTTCGGATTGTCGACAATCACATTGCCGCCCCAGCAATCGACCGCGGCGTCGATACCGGAGAGCGTGCACGCCGCCAGATAGGTGTGGCGTCCGCCGGAGCAGAAGCCGATTATGCCGATTTTTCCCGTCGCATTGGGCTGCGCGTGCAGATACGCCATTGCGCCGGCGACATCGCCCATGACTTGCGCATCGGCGACGCCGCCAGCCGCGCGCACGCGCGCGCCGAGATCGTCCGGGCTTTCAGATCCTTCGCGAAAATATAAATGCGGCGATATCGCCGCATAGCCGTGATGGGCCAGCTTACGCACGACCTCCATGGTCCATTCGTCCCATCCGGGAAGATGATGGATCACGACAATGCCGGGATACTTCCCCGCAGCGATCGGCCGGGCGTAATAGGCCTCGCCCTGATCGCCGTTGTGGCCGCGAAATTTCACCGTTTCCGCTTGCAGCGCGCGATAGTGGCTCATGCGTGCACTCCATTCGACGAGAGATAGAACGTTACCTGGCGAACTGGCGGAGCCCTATTGCGGACAGCGATACAGCACCGCCTTGTAGGTCATGTCGCGATCGATGAATTCTATCGTATTGTCCGGTCTCGGGGTGAAAGTAATATCGCCGATCAGCGGCCCGCCGGCGAATTTGCATTCGACATGCGCCGAGATGCTGGGGCCGTTCGATTTCTTGTCCAAGATGGTGCAAACACCGACATTGGATATGATCTCCTGGGGTGAGATCGTGACCTTGGCGGTGGCTTGATCGCTGCCATCGCCTTTGCAGGCGACGTTTTGAGTATAGTTGCCAACGAGCGGAAAATCATCCGCCAAGGCCGCAGCGAAAAGTATTCCCGTCACCGCGACGCTGACGGATCCAACGATCAGACGAACAAACACGCGCTTGCCTCGGCTTTTAAGCCACGCCGTCAATGCGACGGGTGCTGGCGACGCCCCGGCGAAATTTTAGCGAAACTGAGAGGCTCGGCCAATCCGGCAAGCAGCTTGGCAAAGAAAAAGGCGGCGCCCAAAAGGCGCCGCCTTGATCGCGATGGTTGGGATCGTGCGCTCTATTTGCGCACGATCTTCGTGCGCTAGTGCGCGGTGAGACCGGACGAATCTTCCTCCACGACGGATGGCTCGGGAACATCGACCGGCTTCGTTTCCTCCCAGACGATCGGTTCCGGCTTGCGCACAAGTGCGCGAGAGAGAGCCTCGTCCATCCGGGACACCGGCACGATGTCGAGGCCGCTCTTGATGCTCTCGTTGATCTCGACCAGGTCTTTCGCGTTCTCTTCCGGGATCAGCACGGTCTTGATGCCGCCGCGATGGGCCGCAAGCAGCTTCTCCTTCAAGCCGCCAATCGGCAGAACGCGGCCGCGCAAGGTAATCTCGCCGGTCATCGCCACATCGCGGTGCACCGGAATGCCGGTCATCACCGAAATGATCGCCGTCACCATGGCGACGCCGGCGGAAGGACCGTCTTTCGGCGTTGCGCCTTCCGGCACGTGGACGTGAATGTCTCGTTTATCGAACGACGGCGGCTCGATGCCGAAGGCCACCGCCCGCATGCGGACGTAAGATGCCGCCGCGGAGATCGACTCCTTCATGACATCGCGCAAATTGCCGGTCACGGTCATCTTGCCCTTGCCGGGCATCATGGCCGCTTCGATCGTGAGCAACTCGCCGCCGACATCGGTCCAGGCCAAGCCGGTGACCACACCGACCTGATCCTCGTCCTCCACTTCGCCGAAGCGGAATTTCGGCACGCCGAGATATTCGCCGAGCACCTTATCGGTGACTTGGACCGACTCCTTCTTCGAAATCGTGAGCTCCTTGACCGCCTTGCGGATCAAGGTTGAGAGCTCGCGCTCGAGATTACGCACGCCCGCTTCACGGGTGTAGCGGCGGATCATCGTTAGCAGCGAATCGTCGTCGATCGACCACTCCTTCGGTCCGAGGCCGTGCTTGACGATCGCGTGCGGGATCAGGTGCTTGCGCGCGATTTCGACCTTCTCGTCTTCGGTGTAGCCGGCGATGCGGATGATCTCCATGCGATCCATCAGCGGCGGCGGAATATTGAGCGTATTCGCCGTAGTGATGAACATCACGTGAGACAGATCGTAATCAACCTCGAGATAGTGGTCGTTGAAGGCGTGGTTCTGCTCCGGATCGAGCACTTCGAGCAGCGCCGATGACGGATCGCCGCGGAAGTCCGCGCCCATCTTGTCGACTTCGTCGAGCAGGAACAGCGGATTCGAAGTCTTCGCCTTGCGCATGCATTGGATGATCTTGCCCGGCATCGAGCCGATATAGGTCCGCCGATGGCCGCGAATTTCGGCCTCATCGCGCACGCCGCCGAGCGAAACGCGAACGAATTCGCGCCCAGTCGCTCGAGCTATCGACTTGCCGAGCGAGGTCTTGCCGACGCCGGGCGGACCGACCAGACAGAGGATCGGGCCGGTCAGCTTGTTGGCGCGCTGCTGCACGGCGAGATATTCGACGATGCGCTCTTTGACCTTCTCGAGACCATAGTGATCGTTGTCGAGGATCTGCTGCGCCAGCGTGAGGTCTTTTTTGATCTTCGACTTCTTGTTCCACGGAATCGAAAGCAGCCAGTCGAGATAATTGCGCACGACGGTCGCTTCCGCCGACATCGGCGACATCTGGCGCAGCTTCTTGAGCTCGTGCTGCGCCTTCTCGCGCGCCTCTTTCGACAGCTTGGTGTGCTTGATCTTTTCTTCGAGTTCGGCAAGCTCGTCTTTGCCGTCCTCGTCGCCCAGTTCCTTCTGGATCGCCTTCATCTGCTCGTTGAGGTAGTACTCGCGCTGCGTCTTCTCCATCTGACGCTTCACCCGCGTACGGATGCGCTTTTCCACCTGAAGAACGGAGATCTCGCTCTCCATCAGACCGAGCACCTTCTCCAGGCGCTGGGTGACAATGGGCGTCTCCAAGATCAACTGCTTGTCGGGAATTTTCACGGCCAGATGCGAGGCGACCGTGTCGGCCAGCTTGGCGTAATCCTCGATCTGCTGAACCACGCCGATGACTTCCGGCGACACTTTTTTGTTGAGCTTCACATAGCCTTCGAACTCGTTCACGACGGACCGCGCCAGCGCCTCGGCTTCCACCTGCTCGCCGGAGACGTCGGCAACCACCTCGGCCTCGGCTTCGAAATAGTCTTCGCGGTCGGTATATTTCTTCACCTGCGCGCGCGCGGCGCCTTCGACCAGCACTTTGACGGTCCCGTCGGGCAGCTTGAGCAACTGCAGCACGCTCGCGAGCGTGCCGACAGTGTAAATGGCGTCAGGGGCCGGATCGTCGTCGGATGCGTTCTTCTGCGTCGCCAGCAGAATGAAGGTATCCGAACGCATCACTTCTTCGAGAGCCTTGATCGATTTTTCGCGGCCGACGAAGAGCGGAACAATCATGTGCGGGAAAACAACGATGTCCCGCAGTGGCAGCACCGGATAGGCGCGGCTTTCCCCGGTCAAAAGCGGTTTAGGTTTGGCGGTGCTTGTCATGGCCCACTTCCTTTTTTGTTTTGGCACCTCCGTTCGCGGCCCGCCGATGGCGCTGCTGCTACGGATTGCCCAAGGACCGGGGTGGCGATCACCTCGATGACTCGTCCACGAGCCGGTCTATTCCACACGATTTCTCGTACCTCTCTATCGCTTGTAGACTATAGGTGGCGTTGCCCGGCGGGCGAGTCAAGAAAGCCCGTTTTTTCGGACAAAACCGACTAGGCCGGGAGCGGATCGAAGGGCCGCGCAGCGAATCGCGGGTCCGAGATTCGCCCACCCGTCAGGCGCTCGCCCCGCCGGCATCCCCTGCGCGGTCGGAGCGGTCCGCGTAGATATAGAGCGGCCGGGCACTGCCTTCGACCACTTCGCGCGAGATCACGACCTCTTCGACGCCTTCGAGGCTCGGCAGATCGAACATGGTGTCGAGCAGGATGTTCTCCATGATCGAGCGCAGGCCGCGCGCGCCAGTCTTGCGGTCGATCGCCTTGCGGGCGATTGCCGCCAGCGCTTCTTCGGCGAGCGTCAAATCGACCGTCTCCATTTCAAACATGCGCTGATATTGCTTGACGAGCGCGTTCTTCGGCTCGGTCAAGATGCGCTTGAGCGAGGCCTCGTCGAGATCCTCCAATGTCGCGACCACCGGAAGCCGGCCGACGAATTCGGGGATCAGGCCATACTTCAAGAGATCCTCGGGCTCGACGTCACGGAAGATTTCGCCCTGCTTACGGTCCTCCGGCGCCATGACCTTGGCGCCGAAGCCAATCGATGTCGAACGGCCGCGCGCGGAAATGATCTTCTCGAGCCCGGAAAAAGCGCCGCCGCAGACAAACAGAATATTGGTGGTGTCGACCTGCAGGAATTCCTGCTGCGGATGCTTGCGGCCGCCCTGCGGAGGCACGCTCGCAATCGTGCCCTCCATGATTTTAAGAAGCGCCTGCTGAACGCCCTCGCCCGAGACGTCGCGCGTAATCGAGGGGTTGTCGGATTTGCGCGAAATCTTGTCGATCTCGTCGATGTAAACGATGCCGCGCTGCGCGCGCTCGACGTTGTAGTCCGCCGATTGCAACAATTTCAGAATGATGTTCTCGACGTCCTCGCCGACATAGCCGGCTTCAGTCAGCGTGGTGGCATCCGCCATCGTGAACGGCACGTCGAGGATGCGCGCCAGCGTCTGCGCCAGCAAGGTCTTGCCCGAGCCGGTCGGGCCGATCAGCAATATGTTCGACTTCGCCAGCTCGACGTCGTTGTGTTTGCTCTGGTGATTAAGCCGCTTGTAGTGATTGTGCACCGCGACCGAGAGCACCTTCTTGGCGTGATCCTGCCCGATCACGTAGTCGTCGAGGACCTTGCGGATTTCACGCGGAGTCGGAATTCCGTCGCGCGACTTCACCAGCGAGGACTTGTTCTCCTCGCGGATGATGTCCATGCAAAGTTCAACACACTCGTCGCAGATGAAAACGGTGGGACCGGCAATAAGCTTGCGCACTTCGTGCTGGCTTTTGCCGCAGAACGAGCAGTAGAGCGTATTCTTTGAATCGCCGCCACCGACCTTGCTCATTCCAATCTCCGTCTCCGCGAATGCGGCGCCTCAACCACAAATCCTAAGGCGCGCTGCGCTAACATTCCGTAGCATCGTAACGCTGTTTTCTAGCCGATCCTCGCGGCCGCCACGTTGCCAATGCCGGGCACCCCAACGCAAGCTGACATGCTAATGGCGTGCCAATCAAGAATCCATTAACGATAACGCGACTTTGCACCACTGTGTTTTCTCGATCACAGGTCCGAGAAAACGCTTGACCTTGTTCTTGGAACTAACACCAGCAGCGGCCGAATCGGTCCATTTCGAGGCGGCGGGCCGCGACTAGCTGACACCCTTGAGGATGGGCTCCGCCTTGAGGGGCTCTTTGAGGCTGGGTTCCTCCGGGCGCTTCTCGATCACTTTGTCGATCAAGCCGAAATCCTTGGCCATTTCCGCCGTCAGAAACATGTCGCGTTCCAGGGCGTCCTCGATCCTTTTCAGCGGCTGCCCCGTATGTTTGACGTAGATTTCGTTAAGGCGCCGCTTGAGGTTCAGGATCTCTTGCGCGTGCAACATGATGTCGGTCGCCTGGCCTTGGAACCCGCCGGATGGCTGATGCACCATGATCCGCGCATTCGGCAGCGCAAAACGCAAATCCTTGGCGCCCGCGGCGAGTAACAGCGAGCCCATGGAGGCGGCTTGTCCCGTGCACAGGGTCGAAACCGGGGGCCGGATGAACTGCATCGTGTCGTAGACCGCAAGCCCCGAGGTCACCACTCCGCCGGGTGAATTGATGTACATCGACACTTCTTTTTTCGGGTTCTCCGCCTCGAGAAACAGAAGCTGCGCGACGACCAGCGAAGCCATGCCGTCCTCGACCGGCCCGGTGATGAAGATGATCCTTTCCTTCAACAGCCGCGAATAGATGTCGTAGGCCCGTTCGCCGCGGTTGGTCTGTTCGACCACCATCGGGACGAGGTAGTTCATGTAGGTGTCCTTAGGATCGCGCATGGTTCACCTAATTTGGCTCGCCTGAATTGTGGTTAGCGTCTCAACAGGGATCGCGTGCGGCCGGTTCGTCCAATCTGACTTGAGTCGGTCCGATTTGTCGAAGTCTGCACGCGGCCGTCAGAGAGTGCCGGGCGAGCGCCTTTCCGCCAGCGCAGATATGCGCGGAAATCGCCGGGGCAAGACGGCGAACCGCCCCAGTCCCGGTCCGGATCAGTCCTCCTCCTCCTTGAACAGCTCCTCCCGGGACACCCGCTTGTCGGTGACATCCGCCAATTCGAGCAGGAAGTCGACGACTTTGTCTTCGAACAGCGGCGCCCGCACGGCGGCCAGAGCGGCCGGATTGTTGCGGTAATAGTCCCAGACCCGCTGCTCCTGGCCGGGCATCATCCTGGCTTGGGCGACGACCGCTTGGGTCAGCTGTTCATCCGTGACTTTGATGTTGTTTTTCTCTCCGATCTCGGCGAGGACGAGACCGAGCCGCACCCGGCGCTCGGCAATGGCGCGATATTCCTCCCTCGCTTTTTCCTCGGTGGTCCCTTCATCGGCGAAGGTTCGGCCTTGCTGCTTGAGGTCGTTCTCGATCGTCGACCAGACGTTTTTGAACTCCTCTTCCAGTAACGTGGGCGGCGGATCGAATTTGTGCCGCGCGTCGAGCTGGTCGAGCAAGGCGCGCTTGACCTTCTGCCGTGAGGCCGCCGCGTGCTCGCGCTCAAGACGCTCGCGAACCGCGTCGCGAAGCTTGGCGAGCGATTCCAGTCCGAGCGTTTTGGCAAAATCATTGTCGAGGGTAACCGAGCCGGGCGTTTCGACCTTTTTGGCCGTCACCGAAAACACCGCATTCTTGCCGGCCAAAGACTCGACCCGATACGTTTCGGGAAATTTCACCTCCACCGTGCGGCTGTCGCCGGCTTTGACGCCGACAAGCTGATCCTCAAAACCCGGAATGAACTGGGCCGAGCCGAGCACGAGGGCGACGTCATCGCCCGAGCCGCCCTCGAATGGCTCCCCGTCAATGCTGCCTTGGAACGAGATCGTGACGCGGTCGCCCTGCGCTGCCGGCGCATCGGCACTGTCGTTGAAGGGACGGCTCTGCTCGGCGATGGTCTGCAAGGCCTGATCGATCTCGGAATCCTCGAGCGGAGCTGTAAGCCGCTCGAGCTTGATGGCTTTGAAATCGGCCAGTGGGATCGGCGGCACGATCTCCATTTCAACCGTGTAAGCAAGGTCAGCCTTGCCGGCGATAATGCCTTCGACCGCACCTTCCTCGGGCGGCAGGACCACTTTCGGCTCGGTCGCCAATTTGAGACCGCGCTCGGTCACGATCTGCGAATTGGCTTCACGCACGGCCGCTTCGATCACCTCCGCCATGGCGGATTTGCCGTAAAGGCGCTTGAGATGCGCGACCGGCACCTTGCCGGGGCGAAAGCCCCTTAGTTGCACACGGCCTTTGATGTCATCGAGCCGGGCATTGACCTTGGCTTCGAGATCGGTCGCGGGCACGATGACGCGAAATTCGCGCTTTAACCCCGCAGCGGCAGTTTCGGTTACTTCCATCGGCACTACTCTTCACGGCCCATTTTGCGGACCAAAATATTTTGCCGTTTCCGGCATATTCGCCCAAGCTTTGGGCCGAAGTTCTGGAGAAACCGCCCGGCTGGTGCGGGCGGAGGGGCTCGAACCCCCACGACTTTCGTCACGGGATTCTAAGTCCCGCGCGTCTACCAATTCCGCCACGCCCGCAACAGGCAGGCCGGCCCGCCGGCGCGCTTATATCATTTAAGCTGCACAGGCCACCACAAAATAGGCCAGGATGCCGCCCGCCGGAGCTCAGCCAAACAAGGCACGATAGACGCCAGGCAGTTGCTCGGGCAGGTCCTCCGCGATCAGCCCAAGGCCAAACGCGCAAGCGGCCTCGCCATGGAGCCATACCGCCGCCGAGGCCGCTTCAAATGCAGGCATGCGCTGGGCCAATAGCCCGGCCGTTATTCCGGTCAATACGTCACCAGCCCCTGCGGTCGCCAAAAAGGCGGGCGCATTCGCCGCAATCGAGGCGCGGCCGTCCGGACCGGCCACGACCGTATCGGGCCCTTTGAGGAGAACCACCGCGCCGACGAGTTCTGCAGCGCGGCGCGCCCTTTCCAACTTCGATCCTACTTTAGTATCCTCGTCCAAGGCATGGAAATAACGCGAAAACTCGCCCTCGTGGGGTGTCAGGATCGTGGCCCTTTCACCCCTCTCTTTGAGGGCTGTGGCGAGCCGCTGCGGGGATTTTGCAAAGCTCGTGATGGCGTCGGCGTCGATGACCACGGTGCGTTCGCCGCTCAGCGCCGCCAAAACCAGTTCGCAAGTCGCATCGCTCACACCAAGCCCCGGGCCGATAGCAACGGCGTTTAGCCGCGGGTCGGCAAGAAAGCGCGCCAGCTCGGCAGCCCCATCGACCGGCCGCACCATGATGGCAAGATTGGCCGCGGCATTGACGGCAAGCGCCTCGCGCGGACTTGCAATCGTCACCAGGCCGGCGCCTGCGCGCAAAGCACCTCGCGCCGCTAGCCTCGCAGCGCCGGTCGACCAAGAGGGACCCGAAACGACGACCGCGTGACCGCGATCGTATTTGTGGCCCTGCGCGCGCGGCACAGAGAATTTGGCGCGCCACAGCTCCGGAACGTTTTCAGACGTTCGTGGATGGATGCGCTCCAGCACCGTGGCCGGGATGCCGATCGGGGCAACCGAGACCTTGCCGCAATATGCCCGACCCGGCATCAGCAGATGGCCGGGCTTCTTGCGAAAAAACGTGACTGTCTGTTGGGCCTTGATTGCGGCGCCCATAACCGCGCCAGTGGCGCCATTGACGCCGCTCGGCAGATCAACGGCGACGACCGGTGCGGCTTGCGCGTTCACAGCCTCGATCATCGCCTGCGCCAAGCCGCTGACCGGGCGATCCAGGCCGGCGCCAAACAGCGCGTCGATGACGATGTCAGCGCCCGCGAGCTCGCCCGGCTTGGCCGCTGCGACGCCGCGATCCCACGCTTTTGCAGCGGTCGCAGCATCGCCTTTCAATTTGTCCGGCGCGCCGACGAGCAAGACCGTCACCGGATAGCCTCGCTCCGCCAGCAATCGCGCGGCAACAAAACCATCGCCGCCGTTATTGCCGGGACCGGCAAGCACAACGACGCGGCCGCCGGCGCTTTGACGTCCCGCAACCGCCTGTGCGACTGCCTTGCCGGCGTTTTCCATCAGCGCGCGGCCGGCTGTGCCGCCAGCGATGGTCAATCGGTCGGCTTCTGCCATCTCAGCAGTGCTAAGGAGCTCGATCATTCACGCACAATATCCGAACGGCAGAATGCGCGAAGGCGGCGCGACGGCGACTACGTTGACAAATTTATAGGCAGGCTGCCTAGTTTATTAGCTACGCCTGCTTCCTCAAGCCGGCGGCGATCGTGCTTTCGTGACATAACCCGCTGATCACAAAATGGATTTCCGTCACGAGCGGCATTGGCACGGGACCTGCTAACCAAGGGTCGGTTCCACGACGGATTCTCTGCACGTTTGGGGGGCCGGGAGACGGGACGCGATGAAAAAAATCGAGGCGATCATCAAGCCGTTCAAGCTCGATGAAGTGAAGGAGGCGCTGCAGGAAGTCGGTCTGCAAGGAATAACGGTAACCGAAGCCAAGGGATTCGGTCGTCAGAAGGGCCACACGGAACTGTACCGTGGGGCCGAGTACGTCGTCGATTTTTTGCCGAAAGTAAAAATCGAGATTGTGCTTGGTGACGACATGGTCGAAAAAGCCATCGAGGCGATCCGGCGCGCCGCTCAAACCGGGCGGATCGGCGACGGCAAAATCTTCGTCTCGAACATCGAAGAAGCGATCCGGATCAGGACAGGGGAATCCGGACTCGACGCCATCTAAATTGCTGGTCGGACTGCTTGCGCCTGCTGGCGATCAAGTGGAATGAACCGGTACGGGGCAAAGCATCAAACAGCACCACGAAAGGGTACGCATAACATGACGACGCCGAAGAATGTCATGAAAATGATCAAGGATAACGACGTCAAATACGTCGATTTCCGATTCACCGATCCGCGCGGCAAATGGCAGCACGTCACCACCGACATCACCACGGTCGACGAAGACACATTCGCCGAAGGCATCATGTTCGACGGCTCTTCGATCGCGGGCTGGAAGGCAATTCACGAGTCCGACATGCAGCTGATGCCGGATCCGGAAAGCGCCTGTATCGATCCGTTCTTTGCCGAGACCACGCTGGTTTTGGTTTGCGACACCCTCGAACCGCTGACCGGAGAGCCCTACAACCGCGACCCGCGTTCGATCTGCAAAAAAGCGGCGGGCCTCGTTAAATCGATGGGCATCGGCGACACCGTGTTCTTTGGACCGGAAGCCGAATTCTTCATCTTCGATGACGTGAAATACTCGGCAACTCCGTACAACACCGGTTTCCGCATAGACTCCGTAGAGTTCCCAACAAATTCCGATACCGAATACGAGGGCGGCAATCTCGGCCACCACATCGGCTTCAAGAAAGGTTACTTCCCGGTGCCGCCGCTCGACACAGCGCAAGACATGCGCTCGGAAATGCTCGCAGCCATGGCGCGGATGGGCGTCAAGGTGGAGAAGCACCATCACGAAGTCGGCTCGGCGCAGCACGAGCTCGGGATGAAGTTTGCGCCGATGGTGCGCATGGCCGACCAGATGCAGATCTACAAATACTGCATCCAGCAGGTGGCCCAGGTCTACGGCAAGACCGCGACTTTCATGCCGAAGCCGATCTATGGCGACAACGGTTCCGGCATGCACTGCCATCAATCGATCTGGAAAGGCGACAAGCCGCTCTTCGCTGGCAACAAATACGCTGATCTTTCGGAGACGGCGTTGCAATACATCGCCGGCATCTTGAAGCATGCGCGTACGATCAATGCGTTTACCAATCCAACGACGAACTCCTACAAGCGGCTTGTTCCTGGATTTGAGGCCCCAGTGCTGCTGGCCTATTCGGTTCGTAACCGATCAGCCGGCTGCCGCATTCCGCTAGCCTCGTCGGCCAAGGGCAAGCGCGTCGAGGTGCGTTACCCCGACCCGCTGTGCAATCCGTATCTCGGTTTTGCCGCGATGCTGATGGCCGGCCTCGACGGCATCAAGAACAAGCTCAACCCCGGCGAGCCGACCGACAAGGATCTCTACGATCTGCCGCCGAGAGAGCTGAAGAAGATTCCGACGGTGTGCGGCAGCCTGCGCGAGGCGCTCGGCAATCTCGACAAGGACCGCGACTTCCTAAAGGCGGGCGGCGTGTTCGATGACGACTTCATCGACAGCTACATTGAGCTGAAGATGGCCGAGATCATTCGCTTCGAACACACCCCGCATCCGGTCGAGTTTGAAATGTACTACTCAGCGTAGCGCGTGATCCTCCCGGCATTGCCGTAGCGATGCAAACTTAAGGGCGCCGATGGCGCCCTTTTTCTTTGCCCGAAGCGACCACGTTATGCCTTCGGGTAGATGCGCTATGCCTTCGGACAGGCAAGTCGCTTGAATTTTTCTCCAGTCGGTGCTGCGCCAGCGCGCTTCCCCTGGCGGCTCGCGGCACCTAAATTGAGGGGCGACCGAGAAGGAGTTCACCAAGGAGTTCGCCATGCCGCAAGCCGCAGCCCAAAGCGCCGAGCTCGAGCGAGCGCCTGACCAGATCGAGGCGACGCTCAATTACATCGTAGATGATGGCAGCAAGGTCTTCACCATCGTCGCCGGCCCCGGCGGCAGCGACACGCGCTCCGGCGGTAAGCCCGATCCGCGCCGGGTCACGATTCACAATGGTCGCCCGCACACGAAGGATTTTGTGCTTGAGCGCCATGGCTTTCGCTTCGTCCACCATGACACCAAAATAAAGGAATTCTACGACGAGGATGAAATCCGCCGCGTCTACTACCCGGAGATGGAGGCGCTGATCAAAGCGGAGAGCGGCGCCAAGCGCGTGGTCGTGTTCGACCACACGCTGCGCACCGCCGATGATGAATTGCGCGAGTCGAAGAAAATCCGCGAGGTCGTCCGCCGCGTGCACAACGACTATACGGAATGGTCGGCGCCGCAGCGGGTGCGCGATATCCTCCCCGACGAAGCCGAACAATTATTGCAGCGGCGTTTCGCCATTATCCAGGTGTGGCGGCCGATCCGCCATCCGGTCGAGACCTATCCGCTGGCCATGGCGGACGCGCAAACGCTGTCGCCGCAGGACATGATTGTCTCGGAGCGTCGCGCGCCCGGACGCATCGGCCAGACCTATGCGATCAAGTACAACCCGGCGCACAAATGGTACTGGTTCCCGCGCATGCGGCGCGAGGAGGCGTACGTATTCAAAGTGTTCGATTCGCTGAAAGACGGCCGCGCGCGCTGGACCGCGCATACCGCGTTCGAAGATCCGACCACGCCACCGCACGCACGGCCGCGGGAAAGCATCGAAATTCGCACGATGGCGTTTTTCTAGGTCTGACCCGTTAAAACCGGCGCGATTACCGCTTCGAGAACTGGAAGCTGCGGCGCGCTTTGGCGCGGCCGTATTTCTTACGCTCGACCACGCGCGGATCGCGGGTGAGAAAGCCGCCGCGCTTGAGCACGGCGCGCAATTCCGGCTCGTAGCGCATCAGCGCCTTGGAAAGGCCGTGGCGCACGGCGCCGGCCTGACCTGACAGGCCGCCGCCGGACACGGTGCACACGACGTCGTATTGTCCCTGGCGATTTGAGGCGACGAGCGGCTGCGCAATCATCATGCGCAGGACCGGCCGCGCAAAATAAGTCTCCACCGGGCGCTCGTTGACGACGATCTTGCCGGCGCCCATTTTGATCCAGACTCGCGCCACCGCATCCTTGCGCTTGCCGGTCGCGTAAGCGCGGCCCTGCTTGTCGAGCTTCTGAACATATTTGGGCGGCTGCGGCGCGGCCGCGGGTTTCAGCGACGACAGTTCTTCGAGCGTCTGGATCGTCTCGGCCATTTAGGCAGTCCTCTTATTCTTGCGGTTCATCGCGCCGATATCGAGTTTTTCCGGCTGCTGGGCATCGTGCGGGTGCTCGGCGTTCGGATAGACCCGCAGATTGCCGAGCTGACGGCGACCGAGCGGGCCGCGCGGGAGCATGCGCTCGACCGCCTTCTCAACGATCCGCTCGGGAAACCGGCCGGTTAGAATGGCCTTGGCCGAGCGCTCCTTGATGCCGCCGATAAATCCGGTGTGCTTATGATAGATTTTCTGCTGCACCTTGCGCCCGGTGAGCACAACTTTGGATGCGTTGATCACGATGACGTTGTCGCCGCAGTCGACGTGCGGCGTGAACGTTGGCTTGTGCTTGCCGCGCAGCCGCAGCGCCACGAGCGAAGCGAGCCTGCCGACCACCAGACCGTCCGCGTCGATCATCACCCACTTCTTCTCGATCTCGGCGGGCTTCGCCGAATAGCTTGTCATGGCTACATTTCCATTATTTCGTGGTGAGCTTCGCCGGCGCGCGCTGCTTTTAAGCCGAGCCCCTTC
>Ga0307479_10003063_pt1 | contig 15190 bp, 11 predicted proteins | sample atmos_gasesECM4C_FD_203743 | JGI IMG/M metagenome (GOLD analysis project Ga0307479, IMG submission 203743) | Hardwood forest soil microbial communities from Morgan-Monroe State Forest, Indiana, United States - atmos_gasesECM4C_515 | ecosystem: Environmental > Terrestrial > Soil > Temperate... | reverse complement strand
CCGCCGGTTCCGCATGAAGCCAAACCGATCTTGGCTCTCGGGTCGTCAAGCGAGTGCCTGGCCGAAACGGCCGTGTGACAGGGGAAGATCTCGTGGAAATGGGAGCGCTAGTTGTAACCGCGGGCGGCGAGGCAGGTAGCCCCGCTCATCTACCCAGCCTCTGGGCCCCATCGTGGCCGGTTTTAGGAGAAACCGTTCTCGAACGATGGATCAAAAGGGTGCAGAGCCTGGGTGTTGGTCTGGTATCGGTGGTAAATCGAGACTCAGAGCACGCGAACAGAGTTCGCACGATGGTCGAATGGGCCAGAGAAGGGGTCGAGCAAATTCTCCTCATCGTTCTTGGCTCATACGCGGAAATCGACCTGCTCGATTTGGTTCGTTTTCACTACGAAGGGCAGAACCGAGTTACCCGGGTGTTTGACGAGGAAGGCCCGCTCGGAATTAGCCTTCTGGACCGCGGCTGCGTCCTGACCAACCGCGAGAAGGCTGATCAGGACCAATGTCTTCCCTCATCTCGCTATGATTTTCTGGGCTACGTTTTCCGACTCTCTTCGACCGTGAGTTATCGACGGCTGGTGGAAGATGCGTTGCAAGGGCGCTGCGAAATCCAGCCTGCTGGGGTGCAGAGGCGCGCGAATGTCTGGGTCGATGAAACCGCACGCGTGCATCCGTCGGCACAGATCGAAGCACCGTGCTACATCGGCGCAGGGGTCGAGATCGGCGCGGGGGTTGTGATTCGAAGGTCCTCGTCGGTCGAACGCAATTGCAGAATCGATCTCGGAACGACCTTGGATCGCGCAAGCATCCTCCCGAACACCTACGTCGCTCCAGGCCTCCATGTTCGTGAATCGGTGATTGATGAATCCAGGCTTGAGGATCTTGCGCGAGGTGTTGCCGTGGATCTCGGGGCTGCCGGCCTATCCACCCGAGTCGGCACGCGGCCCAGGCGGCCTTTTCGGCAACGGAGCAGCTCGCCTGCTCCCGCTTCCCTTTTCGGGGGGTGAAACGTGCAGGCTATCTCGTCTGCATGAACTGGAATCTCGCCCACGAGGAGTGCAAATCGATGAGGGTCCCAATGGTGACTGTGAAGCGAATGCCAGAGCCTGGCGATCGGAGATCCCAGAGGTCCTTTCTGCGTGAGATTAGAGAGTTTGTCAAAGGATCGCATCGACCGAGGCTGATTATTGATCTGTCCCGGGTGGAGCAACTCTCACCCGAGTCCATCGATCTTCTGCTGGAATGCGTCGATCATGCCGAGCGTGGTGACTGCGCAGTTTCTGTGGCCGGAGCGTCGGACCAGGCTGCGGTAATCCTGGAACTGACGCAGATGACTTCGGTGCTCGACATGTTTCCCTCCGTAGCGGAAGCCACCCAGGGATGTCAAGTCCATGATTTCGAGTCCACGACGCCTCTGCATGCGGCCTAGTATCAAGCCCGGTGATCCTGAGCACACCGAATCGAAAGGAGGTCCGAGATTCCATGGACAATCCAATGACACGCCTCTTCAGAGTGCTTCTCGTCGGGCTTTTGTCGACAAGCTTCAGTTTGTATGCAGAGCCCATTCCGCAAGCCTCTCAGGAACCAGCCCAGACTCAACCATCGCGAGTTCCCGATGATGTCCAGCAGTCGCAGCCGGCAACCACGAATCCGCCCAACCAGAATCCGGCGACTTCTTCGAGCCGTGAACTACCCGATGCTCCGACACCTGCACAGCCCGTTCAGCAGCGGCATGACACTCAAGCACAGACGCAAAACTCTTCCCCTGTGCCCACAGGGGCGGCTGCCGCGAAAGCAGCCGCCACAAAGGGGGCGCCGGCTGCGCGGCCAGTCGGCACTGCGATCGCACCTGCGAGACAACGGGAGAGACGGTCGCTGCTGATCAAAGTCGGCCTTGTGGCCGGCGCCTGCGTTGCCGTCGGGTCGGCGGTTGCATTGTCCAAAGCAAGTCCGTCGAAACCGCCGGGGGCGCCCTGAACCGAGTCGGCACTTTCTCAAGGCAGGCCACGTTGGGATTTGAGCTTCGTTCACGGAACAACCAAGTCCGTCGCCCTCCCAGGATTGTTACGTTTTCAGGGATCGATGGGGCGGGAAAGACAACCCAGATCGACAGGGTCTCAGGATATCTGAGTGATCATGGCTACCGTGTGGCCCGAGCAAGCTTCTGGGATGACGTCGCCTTTCTGTCGAAGCTCAGGGCGGGCGCAAGCCTGGCTGTTTTCCAAAAACAGCAGACTCCCAGCAAGGGCCATGTGCTTCGAAACGACAAGAACGTCCTCGCCTGGTATCTGACCCTCGCGCGATGCGTTTTGTACCTGTTCGACGCTTTGTCGCTGAGCCGCATTGTGTCGCGCCGGCGCAATCGGGACTTTGACTTCATTATCTTCGACCGCTACCTCTACGACCAACTCGCCCAGATTCGCTCTCGTCGCTGGATAGCTCGTACTTACGCGCGATTGCTGATCTACCTCGCGCCGAAGCCGGAGTTCCCCTTCATTCTGGACGCATCTCCCGATGAAGCGTTTGCGCGAAAACCGGAATATCCGCTTCATTTCCTGTACAGCTACCGCAGCGCATATCTCAGACTCCGCGCACTGGTCCCTCGTCTCGTGATCATTCCACCCTCGACCGTTGAAAACACCGAGCGAGAGATCTTGAATCACCTGTCGAAAATACAGCGTCTTCCCATGGACACCAGTCGGGCCGACAACCTCTAGCTCGACTAGCTCGACCTGACTGCCCTCGGGGATTCCCAGTAGAAGGCTGGAGGAACTACGGGGAAATTGATGCCGCGCATGAACAACAGATGGCCCGACGAAGTCCATCTTACGCTTAGATTTCTTTGGATTTCGGGACGAGCCTGGTATGCGAAGCGAACGACACGAAACTCTTGCCCTGGTTGTGCCCACTCTGAACGAAGCGGGAAACATCCAAACCCTGATCGAGCAAGTTCAATATGCCCTTGATCCTCTCCCGACCTCTTACGAGCTGATCATAGTCGACGATGGCAGCACGGATGGAACACCTGACATCGTGAGGGCCCACTCTCACACGAACAGTCGTGTAAAGCTGGTGTGCCGGCGCGGCCAACGAGGACTGGCAGGCGCCGTCGTGCACGGGTGGCAGCATTCAGAAGCGGGTCTTCTGGGGGTGATCGATGCGGATCTTCAACATCCGCCTGAATTGCTCCCGGTCCTTTTGGAAGCAATGGCCGAAGGCCGCGACATAGCCATCGCCAGTCGCTACGCGAGCCCTAACGGCCTGCGCGGCTGGAATCCGCTGCGGGCGGCCATCTCGCAAGTGAGCACATGGGCCGCTCTGCCACTGCAGAGCAGAAGAGGCCTTCGCATTAAGGACCCGATGTCGGGATTTTTTATCGTGCGGCGGGACGTGATTGACGGACTCATCTTCGAAACAAGAGGATTCAAGCTGCTGCTGGAAATCCTGGTGCGTGCGCCCATTCGAACTGCACGAGAGATCCCATTCACTTTTGGGATCCGGCGCGCGGGCAAGAGCAAGGCCACCGCGGCTGTAGCATTCCACTATCTGCACCTTCTGGGAAAACTCTCGAGAGAACTCATTCTCAGGCCCAGTTCCCAATGAAGATTGCGCTGGTAACCGCATTTCCACCCAGCCGCCACGGCCTCAACGAATACGGGTTTCACGTTGCAGATGAACTGCGTCGACACCGGGGACTGGACGTTACGATCCTCGCCGATCACTTGCCGGAACCAGCACCGGAGCTTGCGGATTTCTCAGTCCTGCGCTGCTGGGCATTCAATCGTCTCGACAATCCACTCTCCCTCCTGAGCGCAATTCGAAACGTTCAGCCAGACGTTGTTTGGTACAACATCGGATTTGCGAGCTTTGGGGGCAAGCCGTTGCCGGCTTTCTTCGGATTGATCGCGCCGGCATTGACTCGACTGTTTTCGTGCTACACGCACGTGACGCTGCACCAGCTGTTCGAAACCGTCAACCTGACGGATGCGGGAGTAAAGACTCCCGTCCTGTATCGCATGGCAGGTCGCGTGGCGACCCATCTGCTCCTGTCGGCGAATTCCCTGTCAGTCCTGCTTCCTGCCTACCGCCGAACTCTGCAGGACCAATATGGCCGCGGGGTCATCAAGGTCCGGCACCACGGGATTTTTGCAAGTTGTCCAGAAGAACCCGACCTGTCCAACCGAGGAAACCCTCTGCATCGCATTCTTGCGTTCGGGAAGTGGGGAACATACAAGCGGCTGGAAACCTTGATCGATGCATTTAAACGGATTGTTCCCCAATCACCCCCGGTTGAGCTGATAATCGCCGGTGGGGATCATCCAAAGACTCCTGGCTACGTAAGCTCGGTGGCGGAGCGCGTCAAACACAATCAGCTGATCCGGTTCGTTGGCTATGTTCCCGAGGGAGCCATTCCACATCTCTTTCAGACCGCCAGCCTGGTAGTGATGCCGTATACCTCATCGGCCGGTGCAAGCGGCGTCGCACATCTGGCCTGCCAGTACGGCTTGCCGATACTTGCCTCCGACATCGACGACTTCCGGGAACTGGCCGAGCACGAACATGTATCGATGGAGTTTTTTGCGCCAAACGAGGTGGACAGCCTCGCCTCCAGCCTCGCAAGCCTACTGCGTTCTCCCGAACGACTCAGGCTGATGGCGCGGCAGAATTTCTCGGCTGCGCTGCAGATGAGCATGCCTCAGGTGATTCGGCAATATATCCGGTCGTTTGACGTGCAACATCGATTGAAAATGCTGCGAACGTTCTCGCGATTGCGCAGCGCCCCTCGCTGGAAGCCGACGCGAGGTCTTCTGGCTAGCAGACTCGAAAGACAGCTCAAGTCGTGGCAGCGGCCTCCCTTGGACGACCTTGAACTCTAAAGCCTCTCCCACTTACGCGGACACCCTAAGTCGCGTGCCACCGCGCCCGCGTACCTGGAAAGGGCGCGGTGCGCGCCGGTTTTTACGGCAAGTGATCGAGATAACACGCGCCCGCCGTACTCTGTGCCGGTGGCGAAGGGGGCGTTGCCCAGGGCGGGTTGGCAAAGTCGAAGAATTCAGTCATATCCATCTGCGCCGCATCTCGTTTCGTCAGCGCTGGCAGGTTAAACCGAGTCTCGATGAGCTTCAGGATAGCGGTCGTGTCCGCGGTGGTGTGCGACACGTAATGCTTCTTCGTAAAGGGAGAGACCACAATCAGCGGTACTCGATACCCCGTATAAACAAAGCCGCAGGTAGGTCCGGTAACCGAAGTGCAGACGTCTCCCGGGAGAAGGTCGGAAGGCGGCATGCCATCGGGACTGACGGCCGGTTGCGGCGCAACGTGGTCGTAGAACCCGCCAAACTCGTCAAACGTGAGCAGGAAAATCGAATCCTTCCATGAGGGCCCCGTCATCAACGCATTGATCAACGTCGATACATAGCTGGCTCCCGCCTGCACACTGCAGCACGGCGGATTGGTGTCGATGTCTGACGGATGCTCGTCCAAACCAACTTCCGATGGAGGTTCGATTTGAGCCACCTGCGGCAGAGTTCCATTCTTGGCGTCGGTGATAAATTGCGAATCCGGAACAATATTTTGAGGAAACTGGCTGAGAATCGTCTGGCCGTAGGCGAAGTTCTGAATGTAACTCAGCTGGTAAAGACACGCCGCCGTAGTACAACCGTTTGCACCTGGGTGTACGTAGATCTTCCAGGTGATGCCTGCTTCCTGAAGTTTTTGGAAAATCGGAGGCGCGGTCAGGGTACTGCCCGGCCCTAGCGGGTACGCGTGTCCCTGTGATGTACCGGCAATCAGATACTGTCGATTGGGAGGCGTGCGCGACATGACGGGGGAAAACCACCGGTCCGAGGTCGCGAAGTTGGACGCCATGAAATAGTAGTAGTTGAGATCATTCCCATCGTAGTACCCCATGGCGCGTTGGCCGGTGACATCATTGTACGGAGGCTGAATGGTTCGTGCGTCATGAGCGGCCGTGTATACGAAACCGTCGAGAGTTGCCGTGCCCGACGGGGGGTTTGACAGATTAAAGTCCACATGGCTCTCATTCCATGACGGGCTCGGATTCTCCACGCATTGCGTGATCAAGTGCAAAGACTGCACACTCGGGCTACTAGCATTCATCGTGCAATCGTTGCCGGGAAACGGGAACCCAGGGTTGCAGCCCGGGTTGGTCGGAGCCACGGCAGCGGGCGAGTTCGTCGGGAACTGCGGCAGACCGTCAAACGCCTGGTCGGTGTAACCATAGTCCGCCCAATACTGACGCATCGCTCCAAAGTAATGATCGAACGAGCGGTTCTCCTGCGCCATGAAAATGACGTGATTTACGGAGGTTGACAGGCTGTTGCCGCTGGTCGTCCCCGTCGCAGGCGATTTGGTGAGACCTTGGCAACCCAGCAAGGTAACCAATAAAAGAGCGCACACGCCCGAGAACAGATAGCTCCCAGCCGAGCGATGAATAGTCATGCGAGATTCCTCCGCGTTTGGTCTTATGTAGCAGCAACTGCCACGTAGCTTGATGTTGGGGTAGCAGCATCGTTAGGCAAGCACCAACTCCTCATTCGGGCCGGATATCGCGTGGCGTGGAGGGCGCCTCACCGTGCGGCACAGGTTGTTCAGGTTTCTGCGCCGGAGATCCGTCAGGAAGGCTCAGTGGAGGTAGCGCCGGTGGTTTCACACCCAACGGTCTGGTTTGATCCTGTGGGTTATCTGGAACACGGAATTCGTCACGCCGTTTCAATTCAATCGGTCGTCGCCCACGGCGTTTTGCTTCCTGAGCGGCTTTCAGCGCGCCGGCAACGTCACTTTGGTTGGCTTCGGCAAGGGCTCCCACCTTCCGACCCTCGGCGTCTGGCCGAGTCGAATAAGTCACGCGGCTATTCGCTTCCCCTGCACGGCTGGCAACTTCGTAATACATTTCGGCGGTCTCTCGATCGCCGTTCATTTCAGCGACGTAACCGATGTTGTTCAGGGTGAACGCATTCTGTGGATCGAGCCTGTACCCTTCCGCGAAGAACTTCCGGGCAGCCGCCAGATCATTGTGATTGACGGCCGACACGCCGCGCAGGTTCAGGCGGGCGACCTGGGCGTTCACGTCCTCCCCCTTCGCGATTGTTTCGTTGACCGCCCGGGCGCTCTGTGCCGCTACTTCACTGATAGCCCGACCCCGCCACTTGGCAATGGGGGTCAGCAACACGCGCTCATCGGAGTGAATCCTCTCTGCTGAAGAGTAATATCCAAGTGCCGCCTGCAAATCGCCCTCCGACTCCATGACGTATCCCAGACTGTCGAGAAGGAAAGGGTTGTGTGGATCGGTTTGAACAGCCGCTTTCAACAGGGACTCAGCTTCAAAGATCCGCCCCTCTTCGAGCAAAGCGATGGCCTGCACGTTCGCTCGATTCGTCTTAAGGGCTGTGGAGTACGAAGCTGGAAAAGCCTCGTTTGCAGGCTGACCTTTCAATCCCGGATTGCTCGCCTCATCTATGACGGCCTCGGTGCTGGTGCGAGCCGCCAGATCGTAATACTTCAACGCTTGATCCGCATTGCCCTCCAACTCCGAGACGTAACCGAGATTGTTGAGCGTAAAGGGATCGTCCGGATCGAGAAGGTAAGCTCGAACAAATAGCTGTTTTGCCTTATCCACATGTCCACGCCTCAGCTCATTAACTCCCTCCCGGTTAAGCGTTTGGACAGGCGGCAAGTGGCTCTGCTTGGGTAAACTCAGTCGAAGATCACCTGCGTGCGAAGAAATCGCCGTACCCAGCAAAAGCACCAACAGAGACAACTGGACGATCTCGCGCTTCACCACAACGCTCCCTGGATGCCGCCTGCGATTCGAACGAACCTTGGATGCGACTCGGGACTGTAGCGTTTGCACCAAAGCGGAATTTTCCCGTCCAACCCCCCAGCGGCTAATCGTCATCGAAAGCGCTGATGCGCTACGGCACAATACTTGCGGTGTTAGTGTCGACCTTCGTCGTATTGAGCTTCGCCACGCCGCAAGAACCACCTTCACCGCGGACCTCCACAGGGCCAGCTCGGGCACGCACGCAAGTAGATGGCCCGCCAGCGTCGGACCGGGATCACGCTCTCGATTTCCCACCCTTGCCCAATGGGACGATCAGCCTCACAGGCGGCGCTGTCGTGAGGCTCGACCCGATTCACGACCGGATCGTACTGCGGCCATTTGGTGGCCGAGATGTCACGATTGACTTTGATACACGGACCAAGGTCACCCGCGACGGGACTGTGACTTCAACCCGCGAGATTCATCCGGGGACACGGCTCTATGCGGACACCGTGTTGGTGAATGGCCGTGTCTTCGCGAAGACACTACGTATTCAGACGAACCCAGGAACAGGGGAGGTCCAGGGACGGGTGTCCGATTACGATGCAACAAGAGGCGTTTTAAGCGTGTTCGAGGGACTATCCGCCGAACCCATGCGTCTTCGAGTTGATCCTGCCACGACAATTCGCCGGGGTGATCAAGCGTTACAACCTACGCGGCTCGAGCCGGGGACACTTGTAAGAATTGATTTCCGACCAGGGCCCGACCACTTAGACATTGCCCAGAAGATCGACGTCCTCGCCAAACCTGGCAATACCTTCACGTTTGCGGGTACGATCACATTCGTAGATCTTCGTACCGGCTATGTTGGAATCATAGATTACGGCCAACGCAACACCTACGAGGTAGCGATCGATCGCTTATCCATAGGCGCGAAGGCACAGCTGAAGGAAGGTGCGGGCGTCGTTGTCCAGGCGATTTTCGACGGGCGCAAGTACGAGGCGCAAACGATTGAACAAGCGCCTGCACCTATACGGTGACATGGTCTGCTTCCGCGTAAACATGATCGTCGAATGTTTATGGTTCGAACCGTTCACGCAGTATCTTTTGGATTAGATAATCACGGTCGTGGAACATGAAGCGAACGATGTTCGCCGCGTAGTGACTCAGGCTGCGCAGATCGGTGCGGTACCAGCAGCAGGCTCCCATTTGGGGAGACAGTCCGCAGTAGAACCGGAACTTCTGATGGACGGTTTCTGGGGAGACCAGCATCGCCGCCGCCATGCGGTGGTTGCCTTCGATGATGGTCAGGGGGTTCTTCTCATCGATTCCGATCAGTAACACGGAATTGGGAACACGATCACCACGGAAGTCCGCGGCAACGGAGCGCATCTTCTCTGTGAACCAACTCTGATCTTCGGAGTCTACCTTCGACCGAATTCGTTCGATCATCCGCACGAGATAAAAGTCGCCGCGCGCGAATTCTCTCCATTGCTTTCGTGGGAAGGCGCGCAACCGCCCCAGCTCAGACCGTTGCAATTCAACTTCCCACCAGCGGGTGTTTTCGGGAAGTTCTCGCCAAAGCCTTCCGCGTCGGCGGAACAACAACGCTTTCCGGATCACGTTCTCGTGGTCGTTGCCGAGGTCAGCATCGAAAACAATGTTTGCGACCTCCTCCCGATAGGGGTCGAATTCCGGCTGGTAGAACTCGGCTCTCAGAAACTCCGCAATGACTTTATGCTCTGTGACCTCCCGCACCTTCAGGAAGCCCGGGGATGTCAGGGGCATAGCGCTCTCGTCAGCAGGGGCAGAAATCTCTTGCCAAAAAGGAACGCTGACCGCGAGCAACAGAGCCAGCATAAGCAGCAACTGAACCACGATTACCTGCTCCAGGGAGTTGTGGAACATCGAGATTCCAAAGGGCAATAGCGCACTGAAGCCGAGTTGCACCCACGTGGCGTTGGCGATCCGCCGCGACATCTCGTAGGTCAAGAGCACGACGGCCAGGGAATAGATACTGGTCATCGCGCTATAGGAACCCAGCAATGACGAAAACGAGGCGTGGCTAACCCTCAGGAATCCTTCCCCCAGAATCGCCCGCCAGATGGAGGCGGGAGCAAACCAGGCGGCGAAGGTGAATAGAGCAGTCATCCCGGTCACGAGCATGACCGCGGTCTTGAGAACGCTGCGGCTTGCCTTGTGGTGCACACTCGCCGCCGACACCGGGAACATGCTGCTGACGACCGACCAAGAGAACATGTACACTGCCCGGCCGACCAGCGCCACGGCGGCATAGAGTCCGGCAATGGCCGCGGGAAAGTAATGCTTCACGAGCAAAATATCGAGGTTACCGATGATTACCTGGCCGACGAAAAAGACAATGGCCTGCATGCCTTCTCGAAAGGAGGCGGGGAATCCGCCAGTAGGATCGGCAGATCCCATCTTTGCTGGAGCCGCAGCCCCATACGCAATCACCACCGAAACCACCACCGCGGCGATCACGCCGGTCACGCCCCATTCGTAGTGCAGCAGGATGATGGCAGCCGCGAATTTCACCAAGACTTCCAGCACGAAATTTATGGCCAGCTGCCTGAACTCGTAGAGTCCCTGCAGCATGCCGCGGCGGACACCAAGCGGAATGTAAATCACGGTCCCAACACCAAGCAGGACAATGTCCCGCGATGTTGGGAGGTTCAGATATTGTGCGATCGCGGAACTGGCGAGAATGAGTAGCGCCCCTAGCGCGAGCCCGATCTGCCAAGAGTGCCGCAACAAATCGTTGTAAATCGCAAGTTTCGCTGGAAGGCTGGGATTCTTGGCGACAAACTTTGAGCACACCAGTTGAAACGCCAAGGTGACAGCCGATAACAACATGAGGACGGTGTAAATAGCGGTCGCGTGCCCGAAGCCGGCCACCCCTAGGCCGCGAGCGATGGCAATGTTGTAGAGAAGGTTGGTTACGCTCACCAGGCCTGTACTCAGCAGAAGAACAAGACTGCCGCGCAACATCAGCGTACGCAGAACAATTCGCCCACCGTCGTCGGTAAATGACGTCGATCCGCCGAGTGGAGGTTGTCCGTCGATCTCTATCGTTGTGAGTGTGGCTTTTCCGAGCTTTCCCGCTAATTTGACGGCCTCGTCCACGAGCGATCTCCACGCTAATTCGCAGAATATTTGGATGTTGGCTGCGCCACGCAGCTCGTTTTTCAGTTTAGGGTTCAGCCGCTAGAACAATTTGAATTTGACGACTGGCACGACCGCGGTGTGAGCGCGGCCCGGGAAGTCGTAAAACGTTTGTTGTTCGAGGCCGAACGAGAGTCTCATCGGGTACGAAACCGACGCACTTTCGACGCCGTCCTTGCGTACGGCTCGCACTTCACGCGCATATGAGACGAGGAAAGCAGTGCTAGCGCTGTCGTACGAATGAAAGCCTTTCCCCTGCGACCAGGATCCACTCGCGCTCACCGACCAGCGTGGTCTCACTTTCAGGTCCAGTCCGAATCTGGGCCGGAAGGTCTGAGCAATCGCGTATTGGCTGCCCTCGACGCGCCATGCCCTTAGGTGTTCGGCTGCAACCGACAATCGCACGTTTTCTCCAAATGCGCGCTCGACACCTGCGTATGTACTGGTCGCATAGTATTCGTGGATGGCTGGCCCAAATAAGAGGTCCCGCGCGGTGTAGCCGGTGAGAAAGGCCGTCCGACTCCAGGGCCGACCCACGCGAAAGTCGATCGTGCCCGAGAGATCGCGCGAGTGTAGATTCTGCTGCGTGAACGGACCGGCTTCACGAATCACGTTCCCCGAGAAAGATAGCCAGTTCCCAATCGGACTGCTGTCTACATATAGGAACTGCCGAAACAAATTCTGATCCATGTTGAACGGATCGAGAGTGTCCCGCCGCAACGTGAACTGCAGGCCGGGTGTAACACTGAAGTGGAGGTTACCGAAGCGGACAACTGGACTAACTGCGAAGTTGAAGATGGTGTCGAGAGTGTTTCGATTTTCGATCAGAAGCTGACTGGGAATCGAGATCGTGCCCCGCGCATTGCGTTCCGCGACAAATCCTCTAATCATGGGAAATGACTCCAGGCGCAACTGATATCGGGCGTCCGCCCAGGTCTCGATGGAGTGCCGCGGAGTGGGCAGGAGAAGCCCGCCGTTTTGAAATCCGCGCAGCCTGCCATCCATCTGGTAGATGTTTTCGTCTTCGAATACCGGGCCAAGCTGGAATTGAGATCCGATGCCAAGATTTTCGGTCACCTGGCGCCCTTCTTCTTCTGCCAGCTCAAACTCTGCAGCCCGCACCGCCGGATCCTCCGGCTTGAGCGCATCGGCTTGTGCGAACAGGGACAAAGCTCGATAGCTGTCCCCTCGCTGCCGATACATATTCCCCAAGGCCACAAGGTAGGGATAGCTCTGTTGCTTCTGGTTCGCGTCTTCGCTGTTCACGCTGGTCAACAGACTTTCCGCATGGCGCGTTTCGCCCAGCGCGAGCGATGCATTAGCCATTCCGGTCGCCACGGTGAGTGGGTCTGCGCCGAGCGCCTCCGCGCGCGTAAAGAGACGTTCCGCCAAGGCGAACTCATTGATTGACATGAGGATGTCCGCCGCGTCGAGGTAGTCATCGGCAGTGACGACAGCGGGCTCGCTGACGCGCTCCTCTGCAAACGCCAGAGCCACCTGCTGTTGTGCGTCAGCTGGCTTGCGTCCTTGGGCGAAAACTCGTGCGAGGGCCAAGCGCACATGCAGGCGATCGGCGTCCTATAGATCCAGAGCGCGACTGTAACGGTCCATCGCCCGGTCACGCTCGCCCATCACAACCAGGGCGTCTGCGGTTGCTAGTAAGACCCGGTAGTCACTGCCGCCTGTCATCTCAGCTGCTTCGATTGCGGCGTTCGCTTCGCTGCCGCGGTTCAGCCTTGCATACGAGCGCGACAGTTCGGCATTTGCCAACGGGTTATCGGGAAAAAGGCCGATCGCTTGCTTTAGCGTCTCGGCCGAGGCCGGATAGTGATGCAAGCGATATTCCGTGTCGGCCAGTGAAAAATAGGTTACCTCGTCAACGGGGGGGAACTTGAGGGCATGCTGATATTCGGTCTCGGCTTCGGCCAGCATCGCTCGCTGCCGGTACCCTTCCGCTTTTGCGAGGTGTAGACTTCCCGATTCGCCCAAAATACGCCCCGCCACCGTGGCTTCCTTGAGGGCTGCTTGCGCCCGTCGAAGTTGAAGCAGGGAATAGGCGAGGCCGAGATGCGCCTCGCCGTAGTCCGGACGCAGGGCGAGCGCTTTTCGAAAATCCTGTTCCGCATTCGTTGGCATGCGCAGATCGTTCCAAACGTAACCTCGATTCATGTAGCCGGTGGCCATTCGCGGATCGCGGTCCAGAGCGCGCGTAAAGGCGTCTACCGCTGCCCGGTAGTCGCCGTGGTGGGCTTGAACGTAGCCGATGATCAAGGGCAGGTCGTGATCTTTCGGAAGGACAGACTCAAACCGCTGTGCGATTGCCATGGCATCGTCATAGCGGTTCATGAACAGCAAATCGTACGCCAGATACACCGGAGCTTCGGCATCGTGAGGTAACTGTTCAATCACCGCATATCCCAGCTTCGCGGACTGCTCGTAGTCTCCGGTAATTGTGAGATAGCGTTCCTGCTCGCGCATGACCTCGGGGTTCGAAAGCTGGGCCTTGCTGGCGCGGTCGAGCCATCGTTTAGCGCGCGCCGTCTCATGAGCCTCAAGGGCAGCATTCGTGGCTCCCGAGATGATCAACGGATCGTCCGGAGCCAAGCGGTACGCCTTTTCGTAGTTCGTTTGCGCGGTGGGGAAATCGCGGACCTGGCCGAACATGTCACCCATGGCCAGGTAGGGAGCATGTTCATCGGGCTCGAGAGTGATCAGCTTTTCGAAATAGCCCTGAGCCCCCTTCAGATCCCCCATTTCACGGGAGAGATAGACTAGCGACTCCAACGCCGAAGCATTTCCGAGATCCACTTCGAGAGCTTCGAGGTACGTTTTGCGCGCCTCGTCAGTCCTGTTTGTTTTCCATAGCAGGTTGGCGTAGTTCAACAGAATATTGCTGTTCGACGGCTGGAGTTTTAGCGCCTCTTGGAGATGCTCTTCTGCCTCTTTGTTTCGGCCTGACGCGACCTCGCTGGCGGCCATCAGCCGCAAGTATTCCGGGCGGCTGGGGCCGGTGATGTCGATTTTTTCCAGGACCGCTCGTGCTTCTCCTGCCAGCTGCTTAGCCCTCGCCGAGTCACCTGCGTCCCGATAGAGCTGCGCCAGATCAAGTTGTAGTGTGATCGGATACAGCACGCCTTCTGGCACCGAAGGCGGCATTTCATGAAGAGCGATTTCGTATTCGCGCATCGCGTCACGACTCCGCCGCTCAAATCGTGCGATCTGTCCACGGACCGCGTGCAGCCGGTAGTGATTCGGTTCGAGCGCCTCCACGCGCTTGAGGAGCAGCTCCGCCTGCCCTGGCTGCTTCGCATTGACCTGGGCCTGCGCTGCATTCAACTGAAGATCGACTTGTCCGGGGGCTTTGTTGGCAGCGTGGAGAAATGCCGCAGCAGCTTCGGACCTCTTTCCCGCGAGTTCATACGTGTACGCCAATTCCGAAAGATACGTCGGCGACTCGGATGACAGAGACTTCAACGTCGAAAGGGCCTTGTCGTACTGTCCGGTATCACGATAGTACGAGGCAATAGAACGCAGCACATCGGGATCCCGTGGTGCGCTACTGCGAGCACGGTCAAGCAGCTTGATGGCGTGGTCTTTATCTCCGAGTCGCTCGTACGCTCGCGCCATGAGCAGTTCATTGCGAGAGGAGGGATGAATCGCTTCGGCACGATCAAGATACGACAGCGCCCGCTTCGGGTTCGATGACAGCACCAGCTCGCCTGCCAGGCGAAGGTCGGCTTCACTTTTCGGATTGGCGGCAATCACTCGCCCCAAAATTTCCTGTGCTTCAGAGCTTCTTCCCATCCGAGCGTAGGTTTGTGCCAGACCAGAGAGGCCTTCAATCGACGATGGGCGTAGTTGGAGTCCACGCTGGTAGGCATCGACAGAGTCAGAATTCTGCCCTGCCAGCCGTGCCGCATATGCAAGAAGGAACCACAGGTCGGGATTCTGGGGTGCGGCCTTGGCAGCGTGGTCTGCGTGAAGTGCTGCCGCGCGGTAGTCGTTCTTCTGCAGCGCGGCTTGCGCGGCGCGTGCTTCGCGCGCCACTTCGATGCTCGAGCCCCAGCCCATCCCGGAGTCTTGCGGAGCGGTCCCACCCGCGGTTTTCTTGTTTGGAGCCACCGCTGAGTTCTTCTGTTGCGCGCCGATCTCGAAAGTTTGCCCAAAAACACTGACACAGGATCCCAAGGCAACGGCTGCACAAAGCGCCCGGACAGCACGGCTTGC
>Ga0307479_10003062_pt1 | contig 15190 bp, 9 predicted proteins | sample atmos_gasesECM4C_FD_203743 | JGI IMG/M metagenome (GOLD analysis project Ga0307479, IMG submission 203743) | Hardwood forest soil microbial communities from Morgan-Monroe State Forest, Indiana, United States - atmos_gasesECM4C_515 | ecosystem: Environmental > Terrestrial > Soil > Temperate... | reverse complement strand
CTCTTCTTTGAGAGCGCCGCAGAACTGCTGCAGGCTCTCAACGAAGCAGGCCTCGAACTCGAGGCGCGCCCTGCCGACGAGGAAGTGATTCGCCGCGTTCGCCGCGTGGTCCACACGCTGAAAGGGGATTCGGCAGCCTGCGGCCTTCACAAACTCAGCGAGCTCGCCCACGAACTCGAAGACGTGCTCACCCCGCAGGTGGCCGGCCTGGACGGCGCCGAGCTTGCTGAGGTTGTGCTCACGGCGGCCGACAGTCTTCAAGCGATGCTGGCCGCGTACCAGAAGAATGCGAAGCTCCCCACCCTTGACGCCCTCCACAAAATGATCCGACGTCTGCTCGAGACTCCGGAGACGGCAAGCAATCCCGGCCCCGGCGCCGCCAAAGGACCGACCCAGTTTGCCTGGACCGAGTACGAACAACTCATGATTTCCGAAGCTGTTCATCGCGGAGAGCCCGTTTACAACATTGCCCTTCGCATTGATGCGACGAGCCTCATGCGCGCTGCTGCCTTCCAGCTCATTCGCAACGTTCTTCATGGAAGCGGCACGGTCATTGCCCTCCGCCCGGAAGACAATCTGGCTGCAGCCACGGTCGAGGTCGTCGAAGCCGCGCTCGCCAGCACGCAATCAGAGGAAAAGCTCTTTCACCGCTGCCGAATTCCAACCATCGTTTCCGAAGTGCAAATCGAAAGGGTGGTTGCCTCACAGATGCCCGAGCACGAATTACTGGGCGATTTGCTCGAGGCTCAGGCGGCCAAGTTTGTTGCCGCCGGCGCGGAAGGAATCGAGGCCGACAAAGCGGCAAAAACAACAGCTCCCGGCTCGGCGGCTGCCGCCGTTGCCGAAAGCACCCTCCGCGTGGATGCCGCGCGTATCGATGCGGTCATGAATCTCGTCGGCGAGCTGATCATCGGCAAGTCCATGCTCAACCGCACGCTCGCGGAATTCGACAAACAGCATTCTCACGATCCCGTGCGCGCCAAACTTGCGGATGCCATGGCTTTTCAGGCCCGCATTCTCGATGAACTGCATAAATGCGTGTTAAAAATTCGCATGGTGCCGGTCGAGCAGCTCTTCCGCCGCTTTCCGCGCATTGTTCGCGACGTCGCCAAGCAGTGCGGGAAAGACGTTGCGCTGGAAGTTTCCGGGCAAAACACCGACCTCGATAAAGGCATTTTGGATGCCCTCGCCGAGCCGCTGATGCACCTGGTTCGAAACGCCGTGGATCACGGCGTGGGCTCTCCCGAAGAGCGCCTCGCTGCCGCAAAGCCCGCGCGCGGCACCGTTTATTTGAACGCCTATCATCAAGGCACTCAGGTGGTGATCGAGGTCCGTGATGACGGCCGCGGAATCGATCTCACGCTGGTTCGCGCCCACGCGGTCAAAAAGGGAGTTGTCAAGCCGGAAGAAGCCGAACGCATGAGCGACCAGGACGCGCTCAACCTGATTTTCGAGTCCGGCTTCAGTACCGCCCGAGAAATCACGGAAGTTTCTGGCCGCGGCATCGGCATGGACGTTGTTCGAACCGTGATGGACCGCCTCAAGGGCAGCATTCATGTCAGTTCACAAAGGGGCCGCGGCACCACGTTCCAGCTTCGCGTGCCGCTCACGCTCGCCAGTATTCAAACGCTCCTGTTCCGCGTCGGCGGCCGCCTCTTTGCCGTGCCCCTGTCCTCGGTCGTGGAAATCACGCGCATCACCGACCACCAGATTCACAAAGTGGATCAGCGCGAAGTCCTCCGCCTCCGCGAGCAAATTCTGACGCTGGTCCGCCTGAATCACCTGAGCCGCCTGCGCAGCATCGATTTGCCAAGCGTGAAGAAAAGGAATTTTGTCATCGTCATTGGCGCGGCGGAAAAGCGCTTTGGCCTTGTCGTCGATAGCCTTGTTGGGGAAGAAGAATTGGTCATCAAAGCCCTGCCGGGCGAGATCGTTTCGAGCGATCTCGTCAGCGGTGCCTCCATTCTCGGCGACGGCACGGTTGTCCTGATTCTGAATGTTCCGGTGATGGTTTCGCGCCTGTCGCGCGCCACGCCGCTCGGAGCCATCGCATGAGCGAACGCATTCGAGTCCTGGTCGTCGACGATTCCGCGCTGATGCGGAAGCTGATTCCGGCAATCCTTGAGCGCGACTCCTCGATCGAGGTCGTTGGTACCGCTATGGACGGCGCCTTCGCGCTCAGAAAGATTGAGGAACTCGAACCCGATGTCGTCACGCTCGACCTCGAGATGCCGCGCATGGACGGCCTCGAAATGCTCCGCCTCATCATGCGCAGCGCGCCGCTGCCCGTCATTCTTTTCAGCACGCACTCGAAAGAGGGCGGCTACGCCACACTGAAAGCCCTGGCGCTCGGCGCCGTGGATTTTCTTGCCAAGCCAAAGGACGCTGCCGCGGGCCATCTCGAGGAAATCGCCGACCGGCTCATCGCGAAAATCAAAGTGGCTAAACATGCCGCAAAGCGCAAGCTTCCTCCTGTCACGGTCAAGGAGGAACTGCCCAAGCTCGCAAAAGCAAGCCATCCTGCTCTTGCGCCGCGCCGCGTCATCGCCGTGGGAATTTCCACCGGGGGGCCCAATGCGCTCCAGTACATGCTCTCGCAGATCCCAAGCGATTTTCTGTCTACCATCGTCGTGGTGCAGCATATGCCCGAAGGTTTCACGGAAATGTTCGCCAAGCGCCTCGACGAGTGCTGCCCGCTCGAAGTGCACGAAGCGCGTTCGGGTGATTTGCTCCTCGCAGGCCGCGTTCTGATTTGCCCCGGCAATCGCCACATGATGGTGCGGCGCATGCCGCGAGGCGACCTGGTGGTGCTCTCCGACGGCCCACCGGTCAACGGGCATCGTCCTTCTGCAGACGTCCTGTTTCACTCCGTGGCGCAGGAGTTCAGCCTGATGTCGGTGGGTGTTTTGATGACCGGCATGGGCGAAGACGGTGCCGAAGGCCTTGGCGCGATTAAGGCCGCTGGCGGGATGACCATTGCGCAAAGCGAAGACAGCTGCGTGGTCAGCGGCATGCCGCGTGCCGCCATCCTCAAAGGTTACGCCGACAAAGTGATTCCGCTTGAGGGTCTGGGAGCTTTCCTCGCAAATCATTACGGCGCGGAGAAGAATGCGGAAAGAGATCTTGGGGAAAAAGTTGAAAAAGGCGAGAAACCCGAAAGGACACCCGTATCGTCCCATCGCTCGTGACAACGCCCGCGGGGACAAGGAGAAGGTCATGAAACAGTTCGGCGCTCTGTTGAGAAAAGACAGTCAACCGGTCCGCTACCTCGTGGTGGACGATTCTGTCTTCGCGCGAAAGAACCTCATCAAAATGATCGAGATGTTCGGCGGCGAGCTGGCCGGAGAAGCCGGCGACGGCCTGACCGCCATCGCGGAGTACAACCGCATCAAGCCGGACATCGTGCTCATGGACATTACCATGCCGCAGATGGAAGGCATCGAGGCCGTCGAGCGCATCGTGCGCCAGCACGCCGACGCGCGCATCGTCATGGTCTCGTCGGTGGGATACCAGGAAAACATTCTCGCTGCCCTGCAAAAGGGCGCGAAGCATTTCGTGCAGAAGCCGGTGAAGCCGGAAGTGTTGTACGAGATTCTCCGCTATGTGCTCAGCGACGATCCGAGCGCGGCGGGCGCGCCGCTGGCGCTGGCCGGGGAGAGCCGCTCATGAGAATGGAGCTGATTCAGCCGTTTATCAATGCCGCGGACGCGGTTTTCGCCGAATCGCTCAAAGGTCCGACGAAAATCGTGGACGTAGAAATGGCCGAGGACGCCTACCGCCGCAAAGGCGTGGCGGCCCTGATTCTCATCAAGGGCGACATTGAAGGCCGCGTGATTCTGGACCTTGCGCCAGAAGTCGCGATGAAAGTGGCCAGCGTACTCGCCGGCATGGAAATGGAAGCCAGCGAGCAAGTTGTCCGCGAAACGGTTTGCGAACTCGCGAACATGGTCATCGGCAATTCCGTAACGCTGCTCAACGACCAGGGCTTTCATTTCAAGGTGTTTCCGCCCGAAGTGCACATGAACGAGGCGGGCTTGGCCGGCAGCGCGGACACCGAGGCGCTGGTCATTTGCATCGAGACGCCCTGCGGCGACATCTTTTTGAACATCGCCATGCGCTATCTGCACCGCCGCCGCGCCGAACGCTCCGCCGTCCCTGCCCTCGATTGAATTCTGTATTCGCGGAACCTTTCCGGCCCGCCGGAATGGTCATTTCGACCGGCGCGGGAAATCCTCGTATGCACTCTCCTGCCCTCGGTGTTTAAGAAAACCCCTCTGCCCGCACGAGGGTGCCAGCACCTGAGAAGACCTGTTCCCGGCTGCACCAGGGTTCGCCGATGCCTCGCTCTTCCGCCGGCCGAGAATCACGAGTCACCCTTCACGGGTCCCGCGGGTCGGTAGAGAGCGACGCGAGCTTGTCGAAAAACTTTTTGATCATCATTTTGGCGGTGCCGTCGATGAGACGCTGGCCGACAGCCGCCATGGTGCCGCCGACTTGGGCATCGCCTTCGTAGGAAACAATGGTCGCAGGAGGCTCTGAGGGAGCCGCGGATAGAACGCGGACGGTTGCGGCCGGTGCGAGTTTCAACAGGCCGTCGCCTTTCAGGAAGCCAATGCGGCCCGAGCCCTCGACGATGAGGCGGAAACTTGTCGGCGGCGCTTGGTCGGCGATGCGCATTTTACCCTCGAATTCTCCGGAAAGCGCCGCCAAAAGCACTTTCATCTTCATGCGGTATTCGTCGGGGCCGATCTTTTCCAAGCTTTCGCAGCCAGGCATAGCCCGGGCGAGAATCGCAGGGTCCTGAAGGAGCTGATACGCGCGCTCCCTCGCTACGGGCAAACTATAGGAACCAGAGATTTTCACGCAGCGCTCTTTACGTGACGCTCAGGCGATTCTCGAAATCGCTTTCCCAATCGCGCGCGCAGCATGCACCACCGCCAGGTGCCGCCGATAATCCGCGGAAGCGTGCAGGTCGGAGTTGGCGTCAACGCCCTGGGTGACGAGCGCTGCCGCGTTTTGAATGTCGTGGGGCGTTGCCGGCTTGCCTTCCAACGCTTTTTCCGCAGCCGTGGCGCGATAGGCGTGGTTGGAAAGCCCGGTGATGCCGAGGCGGACGAAGGAAACCTTTCCCGCGTTTTGGCGTACACGCGCGGCGACGCCCACAATCGCGAAGCCGCTTGCGGGCTGGACCATCTTCTTGTAGCTCGTGCCGGTACGCGCGTCGTCGATGGGCACGATCACTTCGCGAAGAATTTCGCCTGGTTGGAGCGCCGTCGAGAAGGCGTCAACGAAGAAATCGGCCGCGCTTACGGTGCGCTCCGCTTTTGCTCCCTTCAAAACGAACTTCGCTTCGAGCGCCGCGAGCGCAGCCGGATAATCCGCTGCGGGATCGGCGTGCGCCACGCTGCCACCGATGGTGCCCATGTTGCGCACCTGCACGTCGCCGATCGAGGCTGCGGTCTCAGTGAGCAAGGGACATTTCTGGCGCAGCAGGGCGGAGCTCTCGATTTCGTAATGCGAAGCTGTAGCGCCGATGTGCAGCTGGCCGCCAGCTTCGCGAATGTAGTTCAGGTCCTTCAGCGCGCGCAAGTCTACCAGATGCTCGGGCACGGCAAGCCGCAGCTTCATCATGGGGATGAGGCTCATGCCGCCGGCGAGCGGCTTGGCCCCGCTCGAGAGCAGATGCAAAGCTTCATCGAGAGATTTCGGAGCGGTGTATTCAAATTTCTGAGCGATCATGTTGGTGGCTCCTCTCAAGCTCCTAGGCTCAGTTCTTTTTCGCGAGCAGTTTCCAGATTTTTTCTGGTGTCAGCGGCATGTCAATGTGGCGAATTCCCAACGGCGAAAGCGCGTCCACCGCGGAGTTGACCACTGCGGGCGAGCATCCAATCGTGCCCGCTTCGCCGACGCCCTTCACGCCGAGCGGATTTACCGGCGAGGGCGTGCAAGTGTGATGGCTTTCGATCCACGGCATGAGGTGCGCGCGCGGGAGAGCGTAGTCCGTCAATTCGCCGGTGATGAGCTGGCCGTTGTCGTCATACACGGCCTGCTCCCAAAGGGCCTGGCCCAATCCTTGCGCCACCCCGCCGTGCACCTGGCCGTCTACGATCAGCGGATTCAGGATGTTGCCGCAATCGTCGACTGCAACGTAGCGGCGGACTTTGATTTGGCCGGTTTCGCTGTCGATGTCGGTAACCACGATGTGCGCGCCAAACGGGAACGTGAAGTTCGGCGGCTCCCAAAAACGCGTGGCGATGAGCCCGGGCTCCGTGTTCGGAGGCAACTTCAGCGCACGGTAACTCGCGCCGGCAATTTCCTGCAACGGTTTCGCTTTGCCAGTCTTGTTGCAAACGACTTGCCCGCCGACGAGCGTGACGTCATCGGACTCGAGCAGCATCGCGCCGAACTTCTTGATTTTGGCTTTCAAGTCCTGGAGCGCGTAGTAAAGCGCCGTGCCGCCAACAGCCGTAGCGCGGCTGCCAAACGTTCCGATGCCATATTGCACGACGGCAGTGTCGCCGCGGGTCACCAGGATGTCGTCGAGACCGACGCCAAGTTCGTCCGCGGCAATCTGCGCGAAGGTGGTTTCTTCGCCCTGGCCGTGCGGACATGCGCCGGTCAAGATGGTGATTTTGCCGCTCGGTTCGATTTTCACCGTGGCGCTTTCCCAGCCGCCTGCAGGCGTTGCGGGTGAAGGGCCGATGGCGCAAATTTCGCCATACGTCGAGATGCCGATGCCCATGTACTTGCCCTGCTTGCGCAGGTCGGCTTGCTCCTGGCGGAGTTTGACGTAGCCAACGAGGTCGAGCGCTTTTTTCAGGGGCGCAGCGTAGTCGCCGGAGTCGTACATAAGGCCAGTAGCGGTCGCGTACGGGAACTTATCCTTGGTGACGAAATTCTTCAGACGGATTTCGGCGGGATCCATTTTCAGTTCCGCGGCGAGAATATCCACCATGCGTTCGATGCCATGCGTAGCTTCGGGTCGACCCGCGCCGCGGTACGCATCGGTGGGCACGCAATTCGTAAACACGCCGACGATGTCGGCGCGAATATTTTGCGTGTTGTACAGCCCCGGCATCATCAGCACGCTCAACTGCGGAATGAGCGGCGTCAGCAACTGGTGATACGCGCCGACGTCTTGAATGAGCTTCAGCTTGATGCCGAGGATAGTGCCGTCGCGCTTGGCAGCGATTTCGTAATAATCCACGTGGCCGCGTCCGTGGGTAGTGCAGGTGAAATTCTCGCGGCGCGACTCAATCCACTTGACAGGCTTCTGAATTCTCATGGAAACGAAGCCCATCAGGGCTTCTTCCGCGTAGACATTCAGCTTGCTGCCGAATCCGCCGCCGACCTCGGGTGCGATCACGCGTGTGCGGTTTTCTTCCAAGCCGAGCATTCCGGCCACGAGGGTGCGCACCAGGTGGGGAATTTGTGTCGAGGTGTACAGGTTGAGCTGGCGATCCGCGCCGCGCCACTCCGCCACCACGCCGCGCGTTTCCATGGCCATGGGCACGAGCCGCTGGCTGACGATGCGCTGCTTCACGACGACGTCGGCTTCGGCAAACACCTTGTCTACATTGCCGCCATCCTGGTGATAGGTGAACGCGATATTATCCGGCCACTGGGGATGCACGGCCGGCGCGCCCTTCGCGAGCGCCTTCTCCGGATCGGCCACTGCGGGCAGAACGTCATAATCCACTTCGATGAGCTCGGCGGCGTCGCGCGCGAGGTAGCGGTCGCGCGCCACGACCACCGCGACCGGATGGCCGACGAAGTAAACGCGGTCGGTCGCGAGAATGTTGTGCTGGGGCACGCGCAAGTCGGGCATCGCAATGCCGCACGGCACAACACCAACGCCTTTCGTGTCCTTGCCGGTGAAAACGCAGACGACACCGGGAGCGGCTTCCGCTTGCTTGGCCTTGATCGACCGAATACGCGCTGCGGCGTGCGGGCTGCGCAGAATTACGGCGTAATGCATCCCCGGCATCTGGATGTCTTCCACATAGGTGGCCGTGCCGGTGATGAGCCGCGGGTCTTCGCGGCGGCGAACGCGCTTGCCAACAAAGGTTTCGGTCTTGGTGGTGGTAGTGGCCATGGTCGCCTCCTACTTTCCCGCGCCGGCCGCGGCGGCCTTCACTGCGTTGACGATGTGTTGGTATCCGGTGCAGCGACACACGTTGCCCTCCAGGCCGTGGCGAATCTCATCTTCGGTGGGTGACGGGTGGCGGTCGATAATCTGCTTTGCGGCCATGATCATTCCCGGAGTGCAGAATCCGCATTGGAGGCCGTGCTCGTTCCAGAACGCTTCTTGCATGGGATCGAGCTTGCCATCGTTTGCCAGGCCTTCCACGGTTACGATCTCCGCGCCGTTGGCTTGCACGGCAAACATCGTGCAACTTTTGATGGCTTTGCCGTTCAGCTCCACGGTGCACGCGCCGCAGAGCGAAGTTTCGCAGCCGATGTGCGTGCCCGTGAGGCCTGCGACGTCGCGCAGGAAATGGATGAGCAGCAGGCGTGGTTCGACATCTTGGGAATAGTTTTTTCCATTGATGGTGAGATTGATGTTCATGACCTTCTCCGGTGGGGACCGATCCAGCGCTGCAGAAGATACCAGAATTTCGGCCAGGGCGCATCCATCATACGCCTTAACAAGGCAGCGGGGCTTCGCTAAACTGGCGCGGCCTGACAAGAGCAGGGAATCGCGTCACCGCGCAGTTGCGAAGCAGCATGACCATGCCACTTCGAGCGAGCGATCCATCAAAGATTGTAGCGCCGGCGGCCTGGCTGGCCATGATTCTGACGGCGGCGACGATGTTGCTGCTGGCAAGCCTGCATCGCTTGAGCCCCGAATTTGATCCTTCCTGGCGCATGGTCAGTGAGTATCCGTTCGGTCATTACCGGTGGGTGCTATCGCTGATGTTTCTGTCCTGGGGCGTTAGCTCCTGGGCGTTGGCGATGGCGATTTGGTCGCAAGTTAACACTAATTCCGGCAAAGTCGGATTGTGGTTTCTGGTGGTTGCCGGTATTGGCGAAGCCATGGCCCCGTTTTTTGACGTCACCCATGACACGGGGCACGGCATCGCCGGGATACTGGGAGTTGGGGGTTTCCCCGTTGCCGCATTGCTGCTGAGCGCTAGCCTTGGCCGCACCGAAGCGTGGAGTAGCACTAAAAAGACGCTTCTGTGGATCGCCAATCTGAGTTGGATAAGCGTGGTGCTGTTGGTAGCCACATTGGTTCTGATGACCATGCAACTTGCCAAGGCCAGTGGCCACTTACCTGAGCACGCGCCGAAATCCCTGCCTCCCGGAGTGCTTGGATTGGATGGATGGGCCAATCGCCTCATTGTGGCTTCGTATTGCCTGTGGTGTTCGTCGTCGCCTGGCAAGCGATCAAGCTTCGTCGCAAAACCTGTAACCTCCCAGAATGAACTAGTTTCGGGGCGCAAACGGATTTTGTACCTATTTTGTTATCCTAGCGGTACGTGAAATCCTTCCTTATCGACACGGATACCGCGTCGGACGACGCCGTTGCTCTGATCATGGCACTTCGTTCGCCGGCGGTTCGCGTGCTGGCGATTACGGCAGTCGCGGGAAACATAGGCGTCGAGCAAGCAGCCCGAAACGCGCTGTACACGGCCGAACTTTGCGGTTCGAACGTCCCCGTATTTGTTGGCGCGGAAAAACCTCTGCGGCGCGGGCATCAAAGCGCGGATTGGTTCCACGGCAAGGACGGTCTGGGCGATCACAACTATCCGGCGCCGCGGCGTTCACCGGAAAAGCAGCCTGCCGTGGAAGCGATGGTCGAGACCATCGCGGCCAGTCCGGGGGTGGTTTTGGTGACACTCGGACCGCTGACGAACATTGCCCTCGCTCTCGAGCGCAATCCTGGCATCGCGGAAAAAGTAAGTCGCTGCGTAATTATGGGTGGGGCCCTCTGTTGCGAAGGCAACGTCACACCCGCCGCGGAGTACAACATTTGGTGCGATCCGGAGGCGGCGCGCATCGTGATACGCAGCGGCCTGCCGGTGGAATTGGTCGGCTGGCATCTTTGCCGGGGCCTTGCAGCGTTGAATTTAAGCGACATCGAACACGTCCTCAGTCTGGACACACCGCTGGCACGCTTTGCCATCGAATGCAACAGCCGCGCCCAGGAGGCTTACTTCGAACAAACGGGGGAGCACGGTATTTCCTTGCCGGATCCAGTGGCGATGTCGATCGCCTTGGACCCTGGTGTGGTCACCGCGCAAACGGAAAACTACGTCGACGTCGAGACCAGGAGCGAACTCACTCGCGGCATGACGGTGGTCGACCGACTCCACGTGGCAGAGAATGATCGCAACAAGGCGGTCTGGGCGCCGGTGCTAAAGGCTGGCACCAAGACTAAGGTGGTCTGGAAGATCGACATTGCCTGCTGGAAGCAGGCCTTGTTTCTCGCCCTCGGCTGAGCGGACGGGCATTTCTGACGTCTCTACCGGGAAGGATTTGGAGATGCCTGGTCTGCCAATAAGCGCCGTTGTTTCAATAAGATAAGGGAAAGAAGCGGTGCATTCTGTCTGTCGGCAGGCGCGAGTATAACGGGTTGACCGGCATATGCGTCTCATGATTAGCCCCCGCTCAAGGTCAGAAGTCCCGATGCAGCGCGAACCGGGCAACTTCTTTCCCGGCCTGGGGTTTAACCTAGAGGAAGCCAAAAGTGTTAGGCTTCCATCGGAAGGACCGTTTCGAGCCAGGTCCTGTGCAGGTTGCATGTCCCTTCCGAGAACAGGGGATTCGTCATGAAGACCATAACATGGAGCGGCGGAAGCAAATTGGGGCTTCTGCTTTGTGTTGCCGGTCTTTTGCTTTTGGTCCCACTGCAGGCGCGCGCCGATGAAGACAAGGACCCACCCACTCGCGTCGCACGCATCAGCATCGTAGAAGGATCCGTTTCGTTGCAGCCCGGCGGGCAAGGCGATTGGGGAGAGGCGGCCCGTAACCGCCCCATGACCATCGGTGACAAGCTTTGGGTGGACAAAGACTCCCGCGCCGAATTGCAAGCCGGTGAAGCAACTTTTCATTTTGGTAGCCTGACGGCGTTTTCTTTCCTGAACCTCGACGAAGGCATCACCCAGGTTCGCATTCCGGAGGGCGCCGCGAATTTCCGCGTTCGGGAATTGCGGCAGGGTGATGTCTACGAAGTCGATACTCCGAATGTGGTGTTCAACGTTAAGGAAGCCGGAGCTTTTCGCATCGATGTAAACGAAGCGGGCGACTCGTCTCGCATCACCGTGATTCGCGGCGTAGGAGAAATCAGCACCGAAGGAACAACCTACGAAGTGCATGCCGGCGAGCAAGCAGAATTTAACGGGGCAGAAAACCCCACTTACAGCATCCTTCACTGGCCCGGTCCTGATGGGCTCGACCAATGGGCTCAGGAGCGCGACCAGAAAGAAGACCGGTCGGCTTCCGGACAGTATGTTTCCCGCGACATGCCTGGCTACGACGACCTCGATGAGTCTGGCACCTGGCGCGACGAGCCGGAGTATGGGCACGTGTGGTATCCGGCCGATGTGCCTCCCAACTGGGCGCCTTACAGCAATGGCTACTGGAACTGGGTTGCTCCTTGGGGCTGGACTTGGATCGATTACGCCCCTTGGGGTTTTGCTCCCTTCCACTATGGACGCTGGGCGTTCGTTGGCGGGGCCTGGGGTTGGTGCCCGGGACCGTTCTTTGGTTCTCCGATCTATGGACCGGCGTTCGTCGGTTTCCTCGGTGGCGGCTGGGGCTTTGGATTAGGCTTTGGCGTGGGCTGGTTCCCGCTGGGCTGGGGTGAGCCGTTCTTCCCCTGGTTCCCGTGCAGCCATAGGTTCATCAACGGCATCAACGTCCACAATACGTTCATTCGAAACGTCAATATTCTGAACACGAATGTTCGCAACGTGAATTTCGTGAACGCGCACAACCTCCGCGCCGTCACTACGACATCGCGCACCACATTCGTGAATGGTGGGCGCATCAATCGTGCCGGACAGCGCCTCACACAAGCTTCCTTGAACGGCACTCGCGCAACGAATTCGGTCGGCATCCATCCCACGCAGCACAGCACGCTCGGTGCCGCGAATTTCAATTCGCACGCGGCGCGTCCTCCGGTTGGCGTGCAGAGCCGTGCGGTTATGGCTCGTACTGCTCCATCCACGCGCGCGGCAAGTTCTCCCGTGCGGACGCTCAATGGCGGCGAATTGCGCGCCGGGCGATTTGGGAACCCGCCTGCGAACGGCTCGGTGAGAGCCAATGCAGGCCTTGAGAGCAGAGCGGGAAATGCCCAGGCGAATGCCAGAACGACGGCGCGGCAGCGCGAGATGATGCAGAACCGGCCGCCCTCGGCGAGTCCAGGCAGCACGACGCGTACCTCGGAAGCACAAGGCAATGCCACCGACCGCGGGCGGGCGCCTCAGGGTTTCGGTTCGAACCGGCCGACGAACGCGCCGGCCGCGAGCTCGCCGCGTACGTCCAACGATCGTCCGCAGCCGGGATCCGGCTCAAGCCGTCCAAGCAACGGACCAGCGCGGAACTCGGCTCGCGTTTATGCCGATCGTCCGCCCTGGGCAGGCAACGGCGGTCCGACTGGGAACAACGCTCCGTCGCGGTCTTCAGCGCCTAACCGTGGGCGCTCCTCCGAGCCGCCGCAACGGGGTTCGAGCAGGCCGTCATACGAGAACCGCGGTTACAACCAGCAGCCTTCTTATACGCCGCGGACCTATTCTTCACCGGGCCGCAGCTATCCGGCGCCGTCTCGTTCCTACTCTCCGCCTAGCCGCAGCTACAGCTCCGGTGGCGGAGGCAGCTACGGTGGATACCGTGGCAGTTATGGTGGAGGGGGAGGCAGCTATGGTGGCGGGGGCGGCTACCATGGCAGTTATGGCGGTGGGAGCGGTGGTTATAGCGGTGGTTATAGCGGTGGTGGAAGTTATCACGGCGGGGGCGGTGGGAGCGGTTATAGCGGTGGTGGAAGTTATCACGGCGGGGGCGGTGGGAGCGGTTATAGCGGTGGTGGAAGTTATCACGGCGGGGGCGGTGGGGGCGGTAACCACGGTGGTGGAGGGGGTGGCAGCTCACACGGTGGTGGTGGCGGTGGTGGTGGCGGCAGGCCACATCGATAATTCTGGTTTCTGACCATCGAGCCCGTCCCGGAAAGTTCGGGGCGCGGTTTTTGCCTTTCGAACTCTACTTCTTTCTAAATTCTTTCCTCGCACGCCAGCTCCGCACTCTAGCGAGCACTGTCGCCCGCTTCGTCTCAAAACTCTTTTTCTCGCGGGGTGTTTAGGTAACTAGAGCAACTCGCACTCGCTATTTCCTGATTCGACAAAACGGAAGTGGCGAAACGAAGCTTGAAAAAACAAAGTGTTAGGCTCGAAGGGAATGCAACGAACGGGCTCAGGTGGAATGGATCACGCTGTGATCGAAGCTGTGGCAAAGCGAACGAGCGCCGCGGATGTTCAGGAGAGAAGGCCATGAGAAAACAGCTGCTGAAATGGATGAGTCTCGGGAGCATTGCGCTGGCGGTGTTGCTTTTTGCCGTCGAGCGCGCCGCCGCCGATGACGATGATCCACCCAGCCGCGTGGCGCGTCTTGCGTACACGAACGGCAATGTTTCTTTCAATCCGGCAGGGACGGACGATTGGGTTGCCGCGGTCGTGAACCGCCCGATGACCACGGGAGATAAACTTTGGTCCGATGACCGATCCCGCGCGGAGTTGCATCTGGACACCGCAGTCATCCGGCTGTCCGACCACACTGGTTTTTCGTTCTTGAACCTGAGCGACGAGATCACCCAGCTTCGCCTGACCGAGGGTACGCTGTACATTCGCGTACGCCGGCTCGGCGATGACGAAACCTTCGAGGTAGATACTCCCAATCTGGCGTTTTCCATTCTTCGCCCCGGGCGTTACCGCATCAACGTGAATGAAGCGGGCGACGCCACGATTGTGGCGGTCCGCGATGGCCAGGGAGAAGTCACTGGCGGCGGCTCCGCCTACGCCGTTCACGCGCGCGAAGAAGGCGTCTTTAATGGCACGGATCAGTTGGACGCTGATGTCGAGCGAATCCGTGACGATGAGGATGAGTTCGATCAATGGTGCAACGAGCGGGATCGTCGCGACGATCACTCCGTTTCTTCGCGCTATGTTTCCGATGATGTCGTCGGCTACGAGGACCTGGATGAATACGGTGGCTGGCGCGCCGTGCCGGAGTACGGCAACGTGTGGTTTCCTCATACCGTCGTTGTCGGCTGGGCGCCCTATCGTTACGGCCATTGGGTGTGGATCGCGCCTTGGGGCTGGACTTGGGTTGACAACGAACCGTGGGGCTTTGCTCCGTTCCACTATGGCCGTTGGGTGGCTGTCGGCGGCGTGTGGGGCTGGGTGCCGTGCCCTCCGCGACCGGCGGTGGTTACCGTTGCTTATGTGCGCCCGGTGTATGCGCCTGCGCTCGTCGCCTGGGTCGGCGGCGCACATTGGGGAGTCGGCGTGGCCGTTGGCAGTGCGCCAGCCGCAGGCGTGGCGTGGTTCCCCTTGGGACCGCGCGACGTCTATTGCCCGTCGTACCGCGTGAGCCAGACCTACGTCACCAACGTCAACGTTTCGAACACTACCATCATCAACAGAACGCAAGTCACCAACGTCTACAACGACGTTTACGTGAACAAGACGGTCAACGTCACGAATGTGAGGTATCAAAACCAGACTGCGCCCAACGCGGTAACCGCTGTTTCGCACCAGACCTTCGTTTCTGCGCAACCCGTTCACAATAATTTGATTCGTGTGGGCCAGAAGGAATTCGCATCAGCACCCATCGCTCCCATCGCCCCGGCAGTTGCTCCGCAGCAGCGCAGCGTCCTTGGCGCCGGAGCCGAAGCCCGCGTACGGCCGCCAAGCCCGATTCTGAGCCGTCCGGTGGTGGCCAAGATGGCGCCTCCGCCTCCTCCTGTCTCCTTCGTCAAGCAGCAGGAGATCGTTCGCGAAAATGGCGGCAAGCCCCCAGCGATTTCGGAGCTGAGGCGCAGGGAGCCTGAGAATGTCGAGGCGGCTCGTCCTAACATTAAGATGGCGCCTCCCATCCGGCAGGGCCCGGCACAGAACGCACCGATGAACCGGGCAGACATCCCGCAAGGAAACGCGAATCGCCCCGGGCCGGCACAGAATGCACCAATGGT
>Ga0307479_10003061_pt1 | contig 15194 bp, 8 predicted proteins | sample atmos_gasesECM4C_FD_203743 | JGI IMG/M metagenome (GOLD analysis project Ga0307479, IMG submission 203743) | Hardwood forest soil microbial communities from Morgan-Monroe State Forest, Indiana, United States - atmos_gasesECM4C_515 | ecosystem: Environmental > Terrestrial > Soil > Temperate... | reverse complement strand
AAATTCAACCGCCTGGCCTTCGTTCAAAGACTTGTACCCGTCCATCATGATTGCAGAGAAGTGGACAAAAACGTCTTCTCCGGTTTGCCGCTGGATGAAACCGTACCCCTTGGAAGCATTAAACCACTTCACCGTTCCTTGTTCCTTCACTTCTAAGGACCTCGAGTTGGGATTCATTTGCTGCTCAAGGTCGGAACTTGGCGAGTGCGGCGTTGAAACCGCCACGGCCTCCAAGCGCCGTGACGCCCTGTGGCCCGACAAAAAAAGGCCGCAAGCTTTGTCCTTGCAGCCTCCTGAACAAGTCAAAAGGTGGTACAAGAGCAACAAACGCAAGATCAAGGTACCACAAAACCCGTATTTTGTACAGCAAAAAAGGTCAGTTTGGAGAGATATTTTCGTATAAGTCAAGCATTGTCAGTAACTTGGAATCGTACCAGAAGGAAGGTCGGGGCCCAGAGTTGCGCTTAATCCAGCGATTCGGGCTGGAGCGTCGCTTCGCCCTGGCCGGAAGACTTTTTCCGCCAATATTTGCGCACCCAGGCTTCCCAGCTCTTTCCTGCGGCAGGATCGCGCCCGGAGAAGGCCAGCGCGGCGACGTCAGAATAGAGAATTCTAACCCGCTGGCTGGAATTGCTGGGAAGGACACGCACATAGGAGCTAGCTAGTGAGGTTCCGGTCACACGGTCAAAGATGTACCCATCGACCTTGCTGCCATCTTTGCGCGTGATGGTTACATCTCCGCGATAATCGAAGGCTTTCTCCAGCGCTCCACGAATTTCTTGTTCACTGGCGAGGTTGGGTATCCAACCTTCCACGCTTTCGTGCGCGGTTCCCGGAGCGACTTCGAGCTGCTCGGGGTCAACCGCTTGGTTTGCAGCGGGTTGCCGCTGAGCGTGGGTGGGGGCGCTCACGCGCGCGTCTCCTCGAGCTGTGTTTTGTTGGCTTGGATCTGGATGAGCGGGTTGTAGGCGTGTACCGGCTTGACCGGCTCATTCAGGAGCGCCAACGCGTCTGGATCTTTGTAGTTGCTAGAGAACGTTGCTTTGGCTGTAGCCCACAAACCACGCAAGCTGCTGAAGGTATGATCCACCGCGCTAGCTTCATAGCCGCTGTGGACCATGCAATTCGCGCACTTGGGATTACCGGACTCAGTGCCGTAGTTTTGCCACTCGACGGAATCGAGCAGTTCCTGGAAGGTGTCCGCGTAGCCGTCTTGCAGCAAATAGCAGGGCTTTTGCCAGCCGAAGATATTGTAGGTGGGCATGCCCCACGGAGTGCAGGCGTATTGTTGCTTGCCCATCAAGAATTCGAGAAAGAGCGGCGACTGATTGAATTGCCAGTTTTTCTTGCGATTGGAGAGAATGGCGCGGAAAAGCCTGCGGGTTCGCGCTCTGCCGAGGAAATGCTTTTGATCGGGGGCTTTGTCGTACGAATAGCCGGGCGAAAGCATCATGCCTTCCACGCCAAGCTGCATCATTTCATCAAAAAAGGCGCGAACGCTGTTGGGGTCGGCGCCATCGAACAGCGTGGTGTTGGTCGTTACGCGAAAACCACGCTGGACGGCCTCGCGAACGCCTGCGAGCGCCAAATCGTAGCCGCCTTCGCGGCAAACGGAAAAATCGTGATGCTCGCGCTGGCCGTCCATGTGGACGGAGAAGGTCAAGTATTTGCTTGGCTTGAAGAGATGGAGTTTTTCTTTGAGCAACAAGGCGTTGGTGCACAGGTAAATGTACTTCTTGCGGGCGACCAGGCCTTCGACGATTTTTTCAATCTGCGAGTGCATCAGCGGCTCGCCACCGGGAATCGCAACCGTTGGTGTGCCGCATTCATCGACGGCTTTGAAGCATTCGTCCGGGGTAAGTTCCTTCTTCAAGATGTGCGGAGGATATTGGATTTTGCCGCAACCGGCGCACGCCAAATTGCATCGGAACAACGGCTCCAGCATGAGCACGAAGGGATAGCGCTTGCGCCCTTTGAGTTTTTGCTTCAGGACGTATGTCGCCGTTGTCCAAGCTTGTGAAATTGGTACTGGCACAGTGCCGGAGCCCTTTCTGCTTCTCGACTGCTAGACTGAATGTTGCTTGCCAACCGCCCGCTTTTATTGTAACCGACAAGCCGCCAATTTGCCGCGTACGTTTTGTGAAGAATTGCGCAACAGCCTCCAAACGCAGGCCGCGCGCCGGGGGTGCGTGAGTTTGCTCAGCCTTGCTGTGCGCTCAGAAAGAACTGTGGCCAAGGGCTCAGTGTCAGCGGAATCTGACTGGTCAAAAGCGGCGGCAAGACCGCCGCACTTCATAGCATGGTCCGCTCCGTGCAATAGATCGGCGGCGACAGGCGTAAACTGCTGCGGAGTCAACCAGATCAGAAAGAATCATGTCACGCGACTCTCTCATTTCGCTGCTTGAAGAGTTTCCGCGGTATGCGAGCGACGTTGCAGTGGTGCAGCGGAGAGGCTATCGGCGGGAATCCTGGAGCTACCGCAAGCTCAGCGGCGTTGCTGTCGAGGTTGCGAAAGAACTGAAAGCACGGGGGATCGGTACGGGTGAGCGGGTAATCCTGTGGGGCGCGAACTCGGCCGAATGGATGGCTGCGTTTTGGGGTTGTCTGCTGCGTGGCGCGGTGGCGGTGCCGATAGATGAGGGAGCCACGGTCGACTTCGGGGCAAGTGTTGCACGTGGAACATCGGCACGACTGATCATCGCATCGGCTGGCAAGCCGCAGCTCAATCCCGCTATCCCTAGGCTGAAACTGGAGGATTTATCTGGCAGGGCCGAGGCTGCCCACGCAGCCGGAAAGCGGCTCGTTGCGGGCCAAGAATCTAGCACCCTCTTTTCATCGCTCGCCGAGGAGCCGTTGACCCGCAAGCACATCGCTGAAATTCTGTTTACCTCGGGAACCACGGCGGAGCCGCGCGGCGTGGTGCTCACGCATGGGAATTTTCTGGCGAACCTTGAGCCGCTGGAGCGCGGCATTGAGCCTTATCGCAAATACGAACGCTGGTTTCATCCATTGCTGTTTGTGTCTCTGGTGCCTTTGAGCCACGTCTTTGGACAGTTCATGGCCATGTTCGTTCCGCCACTGTTGGGTGGCGCGGTAGTGTTCGGGTCTTCGACCCATCCCGGCGAGGCAGTTCGCACGGTCAAACGCGAAGGGGCTACGGCGCTGATTGCCGTTCCGCATATGCTCGACATGTTGCGCAACTATTTGACGCGAGATCTAGAAGCTCGCGGAGAGATCGAATGGTTCCGTCGCACATATGCTGTCACGGACGGCGAGAAATTTCTTCGGCGCGCCTGGCGCTTTCGGCGGATCCACGGACGGTTTGGCTGGAAGTTTTGGGCCGTCATCTCCGGAGGCGCTGCGCTTTCGGGCGAGACGGAAGAATTTTTCAAGCGGCTGGGCTACGCCGTCGTCCAGGGATATGGCATGACGGAAACGGCGTCGCTCATCAGCCTCAATCATCCATTTCGGGCGGCGGCCGGATCGGTCGGAAAGATCCTTCCGGGACGCGAGTTTCGTCTCGCTGAGGATGGGGAGATTCTAGTTCGTGGCGAGAACGTTTCGGGTGGCTACTGGGAAAAAGGAAAGCTGCAAGGTTCCGGGGATGAATGGTTGCACACTGGCGATCTCGGCGAACTCGATTCTCAAGGAAATTTGCGGTTTCGGGGCCGGAAGAAGAGCGTCATTGTGACGCCGGCCGGCCTTAACGTTTACCCGGAGGACCTGGAGTCTGCCCTCCGCAAAGAGCCGGATATTCGTGATTGCGTGGTCATTCCGCGTGAACGCGAAGGCAACGCCGAGCCAATGGCGGTGTTGTTGTTGAGCAACGGGGATGAGGCCGCTGCGCGGCGAGCGATCGATGCTGCCAATGAATCGCTGGCGGAATACCAACACATGCATAGCTGGATGATTTGGCCGGAGCCCGATTTTCCACGAACGGCGACTGGCAAGCCACGGCTGGCGGTCATTGCCGCGCGCGCGGCGGAACTCTCCAGAGGGACGGCGAGCGATGCGCAAGCAAGAGCGGATGCCGAGAAAACGAACGAGCCGTTTGGCGCGGACGCGTCTAACCGCGTTTCCGATTTACTGGCGAAATTCGCAACGGGCGGCCCGCCTCAGAATTCTGAACTGGAGTTAAGTTCGCTTGACCGTGTGGAACTCCTGAGCGCCCTGGAAAATCGCTACCACGTGGAGTTGAATGAAACGGCCTTCGCTGAAGCGAAAACGGTGGCAGAGGTCCAACGTTTGTTGGGTGAGCCTGCCGCGCGACGCACGGAGTATGTCTTTCCGCGCTGGACGCAACGCGAGCCAGTGCGCTGGCTTCGGCTTTTGGTGTATTACGCGCTGGTCTGGCCAGCCACGCAAATTCTGGCGCATCCCAGAATTGCCGGCCGCGAAAGCCTGCGAGACGTGCGCCGGCCCGTGCTGGTGATTTGCAATCACGTCACCCGGCGCGCCGATATTGGACTTGTGCTGGCCGCGCTGCCGCCGCGTTTTCGTCACCGGCTCGCTACCGCGATTGGCGGCGAAACCTTGGAAGCCATGCGCCGGCCGCCCCAGGATTGGCTTTTCATCAAGCGGTGGACATATCAGATTGGCTATTGGCTGGTGCTTGCGCTGTTCAACGTGTTCCCTTTGCCGCGATTTACAGGATTTCGTGAGAGCTTTCGTTTTGCCGGTGCATCCGTCGACCGCGGCTACAGTGTGCTGGTCTTTCCTGAAGGCGAGACCACGAGAAACGAAGCCGGCGAGATGGGGGCGTTTCAGCCGGGCATCGGTCTGCTTGCGGAAAATCTTGGTATCCCGGTCGTTCCCATGCGAATGGATGGGGTATGGCAAATGAGACGCGAAGGGCGTCGCCTGGCGCATCTTGGCGAGATCACGTTGCGCGTTGGGCAGCCTGTCAATTTTCCGCTGGGCACGGCGCCAGAAGAAAGCGCGCGCAAGCTCGAAATGGCGGTGCGATCGTTGTAGGCAGGACATGGCATCCCGCGCCTTACTCGCTTCTCAATATCTCCGCGGCGGTTAGGGCGTAAATTTTGGCGCATTGTGTGAGGCGATCGATGGGCACGAACTCGTTGGGGCCGTGCGACACCGTGAGTAAGCCTGGACCATATGCAAAGGCGGGGATGCCCTGCTGGGCGTAGAAGCGAATCTCCAGCAGACCTGGGCACATTTCAAATTCCGCGGAGTGCCCGGTGATGTGTTCAACGCTCCGCGCCAAAGTCTGCGCTAGGGGACCATCCGGGCTGACGCCGGATGCGGCACCTTCTTGTAGTACTTCTACCTCGAGATTCACGCCGGCTGCGCGCATTTCGTCGAAGACGGAAAAGAGGCGCTGCTTCTCGGTCGGAAGGTCTTCTTCGGGATTGATTCTGCGGTCCACGGTGAACCAGCACGTTTCTGGCACGACATTGAAGTTGGTTCCCGACTCGCATTGGCCACCCATCATCAAAATGGAACGTCGCAGGGAATCCGGAGCTATGTTGTAGGCAGTGGTTCGCTGCTCGACTTCATGTTTCAGCTTGGATACTGCCTCGGCCACGCGCAGCATGCCCTCGAATGCATTGCTACCTTCGCTCTGTCTGCCTACATGCGCTGATTTGCCTCTGATTTTGACGCGGAGTGATAGCGCACCACGATTGGCGTTCCAGATCACGCCGCCGGTCGGTTCGGGCGTGAGCATGCCGATGGCGTTCTTGCCCAACTCTCCCTTTTCTGCGAGAAAGCGCGAACCTCGTGGGCCGGCGGTTTCTTCATCAGGAACAAACACCAAGCCGATCCGGCCTTTCAACGGGACGTGAACATCGTTTAACGCTTTAGCCGCATAGGTCATGGCGGCAAGGCCGCTTTTCATGTCGGAAGCGCCTCGCCCGAACAGGTTCGGGCCTTTCCGAAACGGCTGAAACTGCTCGGGGTTTTGCGCCGGTACCACATCGTAATGACCGCTGAAGTACAGCGTGGGCGAGCCCTGGCCAACGGAGCCGAGCACGGAGTCCCCAATTACCTGCGCGTCCGCAAATCCGAGCTGCTCCAGATGAGCGCGTAGCAGACGGATGGTTTCGGCGTAACAATTCCCGGGTGGATTCTCCGTGGGGATGGCCACGAGCCGCTCTGTAAACGCAAGCATCTCCTCGCGATAGCCTGCAACCCTGCTGAGGAGTTCATCGTACATTTGGCGCGCCATGGGAACAGGCGAAACAGTGCGGCGAACCGGTGACACTCAACCAGCACCATTTTGGCCGTTTGTCGGCGCCAAAAAGCAGGCCTTTTGGTTCTGTGGCAAAATAGAGGTTTCGGGACACATTTCATGGTAAATCGAACGGCGGTCGAAGAAGAACGGCCCGCAAAGGCTGCGAAGCCTAGCAAGAAACCGAGCCCAGAGGACAAAACTCCGGCCCCTGACCGTGAGCGTGTATTCGACGCTTTCCGGCGCTTGGGCTATCTGGAAGCCACCCTTGATCCTCTCGGCTTCTATGGGCCGGTCAAACAGGGTGAACTTGATCAATTCACCGGGGCGGCCGCTGAGGAAGCGCGGCATGTCTATAGCAGCACAATCGGTGTGGAATTCATGCATCTGCCGGAGCCGGAACGCCGCCGGTGGATTGCCGAGCGCATGGAAGCGCCGCCGACAGAGGTCAATGAGGCAAAAATACTCGAGCGCTTGATTCGCGCCGATTTGTTTGAGCAGGTGCTCCAAGCGCGTTATCTGGGAACGAAGCGCTTTTCTCTGGAAGGCGTCACGGCGTTGATCCCACTGCTGGACTCCATTCTGGACAGCGCCGGCGAGCGTGGCGCCATTGAGTCGGTGATGGCTATGAGCCACCGGGGGCGCCTTAACGTGATGGTTCACGCCGCGTGCAAGCCGCCGCACGAAGTGGTGGCAGGCTTTGAGGACGTCGATCCGCGAAGCGTGCTAGGCGCCGGCGACGTGAAATACCACGTGGGCGCGACAGGCACTTACGTGACCTCCAGCGGCAAGGAAATTGGCATTCACCTGGTCTCGAACCCAAGCCATTTGGAAGCGGTGGATCCCATCGCCATGGGTCGGGCTCGGGCGAAGCAAACGCGCTTGGGCCCGGGCAGCTCAAATAAAGTTGTGCCGATTGTGATGCATGGCGACGCGGCATTTGCCGGGCAAGGCATCTGGGCGGAAACGTTGAACCTCGCGGACCTGAAGGCCTACACGGTGGGTGGTACGATTCACATCATCGTGAATAATTTGATCGGCTTCACCACGCGGCCGCCGCAGGAGCATTCGTCACGCTCTGCTTCGGATATTGCGAAACGCCAATCGGTGCCAGTTTTCCATGTGAACGGCGAAGATCCCGACGCAGTGGTACGGGTTGGCAAACTTGCGGCTGAGTATCGCGCCGAGTTCGGGAGCGACGTGGTGGTCGACATTATCGGGTACCGTCGCCACGGGCACAGCGAAGTCGACGATCCCACGATCACTCAGCCGCGGCTTTATGAGGCGATCAAGAACCACCCGCCGCTCTGGAAACTCTACGCGGAGCACATCGGGGCGAATCCGACACAGACCGTGGAAGCGGTACGCAAAGAATACGAACAGGAACAAAGCAAGGCGCGCGAGATCAAGAAAATACCGCTCCTGCGCACGCTTCCCACGTATTGGTCTGCCTATCACCGCGGGCGTTTCAATGCTGAGTGGGAAGTCGCAACGGGCGTGTCTCGCGAGAAGCTAGCGGAAATCACGGATGCGCTAGTGCACGTGCCGGAAGGTTTCCACGTCCACCCCAAAATTGCGAAGCTGCTGGAGCAACGCGCGGGGATGGGCCATGGTAAGCGCGCGGTTGATTATGGCTTTGCCGAGGCGCTGGCTTTGGGTTCTGTTTTGTTGGAAGGTAACCCAGTACGGCTCACGGGGCAGGACACGCAGCGCGGGACGTTTAACCAGCGGCATGCGGTGCTGGTCGATACGGAAACGGAAGAAGAGTACGTTTCGCTGGCGCATTTGGCACCAAATTCACCCAATCGGCAGCCCTTCGTGGAAATTGCCAACTCTCCCCTTTCAGAAGCCGGTTGCGTCGGATTCGAGTATGGCTTCAGCCGCGACTATCCCGAAGCTTTGGTTTTATGGGAAGCGCAATTCGGAGATTTTGTTAACGGCGCGCAGGTGATCATCGACCAGTTCATCAGCGCCGGTGAAGACAAGTGGAACTTGCCTTCGGGAGTGGTGCTGCTGCTTCCGCATGGGTACGAAGGTCAGGGACCGGAGCATTCCAGCGCGCGCATCGAGCGCTTTATGCAGCTTGCCGGGGAAGAAAACATGCAAATCGCGCAGCCATCTACGGCGGCGCAATATTTCCACCTATTGCGACGGCAAGTGCGACGCCCGTGGCGGAAGCCGCTTGTGGTGTTCACGCCAAAAAGCATGTTGCGGCATCCCGACGCATCGTCCAGCATTGATGAGTTTACACAGCCACGCTTTCTACCGGTGGTACCGGAACGGGAGATTCAGGATGCCAGGCGCATCCTCATTGCGAGCGGTAAGGTCGGCCATGAATTGCGCGCCGAACGGCGGCGCCGAAAAGACACCGGCACAGCGATTCTTTTCTTGGACCAGCTTTACCCGCTGCCGCGGCCGGAAATTCTCGCGGCCATTGAAGCGCACCCGAACGCGCGCGAAGTCGTATGGGTCCAGGAAGAACCCAAAAATATGGGCGCGCTCTTTTTTGTGGTGCCGCGCATCGCGCAACTGATCCAAAGCAAAGGGCTGAAAGTGCGGTCGATCAAGCGCTCGCCCAGCGCCAGCCCAGCGACCGGCTCAGCCAAAGCCCACGAACTCGAGCAGAAGACGCTGCTGAGCCTGGCGTTTACGACCACGGCTGCACAGTAGTACACTCGCCTTTAACAGGCCATTCATATGTGTGTCATCCGGGCGTTACCGCACGTGCCCAGACTGCGAGCATTGACTCTGTTGCGCCAAGGTTCAGGTGACCAACACAGCCCCAAGATCCATCCTGCCCGGGCCCGTGGTGCGTTGCGAACCAGCCGGCGGTCGGAACGTGCTCTTTCCATGAAACGTGTCCTGATTATTGAAGACGACAAAGATATCGTGGAGCTGGTTCGCTATAACCTGAGCAATGAAGGCTTTCAGGTGAGTGCTGCGCTCGACGGCTCCAGCGGCCTCAGCACGCTTAAGAAAACGCCGCCCGATCTACTGTTGCTCGACCTGATGCTCCCGAAGCTCTCCGGGCTGGAGATTTGCCGCGAAGTGCGCCGCGATGACTCTCTGAATCGCCTGCCAATCCTGATGCTCACGGCGAGAGGCGATGAGGCGGACCGCGTCGTCGGCCTGGAAATGGGCGCGGACGATTACGTCACGAAGCCGTTTAGTCCACGCGAGCTGATCGCGCGGGTAAAAGCGCTACTGCGGCGCGCCGAACCGCCTTCGGACTCGCCGCGCACCATAGAGGTGGGCAAGTTGGCCATTGATCCTGCATCCTACCGGGTCAGCCACTCGGGCAAGCCTGTTCCGCTCAGCACGCTGGAATTCCGCCTGCTGTATTACCTGGCGTCGCGCCCGAATCGCGTGTTCACGCGCGACCAGCTTCTGGACGCGGTGTGGGGCACGGACCGATTCGTGACTCCCCGTAGTGTGGACGTGTACGTGCGCCGTTTACGTGAGAAGATAGAAACCGACCCGGAAAATCCCGCGCACCTGAAAACGGTGCGGGGAGCGGGGTATCTGTTCGAAACTCGTGCGGCATAATCTCTTCTGGAAATTGGCGCTGACGTTTTTCGCGCTGTTGCTGGGCGTCCTGCTGGCCATGGATTTCTTCGCGGAGCGCGCGCTACGCGAAGACTACGCGCGGTCGACCTTCGCGGAGCTTGCCGGTGTCGCCCGCCTGGCCCAAGCGCGCCCCCCGCAACTCACGGGCGTTCCTCCCACGCGAGCCGAAGAAATCCGCGGCCTTAACGAATGGGTTGCACAAATGGCCGCGACCGGCGCGCGCATCACCGTGATTGCCTCCGACGGACAGGTCCTGGCTGACTCGCAATCCGATCCCCGCAACATGGAGAATCACGCCGGGCGACCCGAGGTTCGGGAAGCCCTTGCGAGCGGCCAAGCCCAGTCGGCCCGTTATAGCGAAACGATCAAGCGGGATCTGCTCTACTACGCAGTGAAGCAGAATGTCGGGCCAGGCTCCGCGGTGGTGCTACGCTTTGCCATTCCCGCAGCTACCCTTGATGAAGTGCTGGGTTCGTTTCGGCGCAATTTGTGGCTTGCTTCGTTTCTCATCATGATTCTCGCCGGAGGAGCGACTCTTTTTGTTTCTCACGGATTCTCCAAACGCGTCGACAGGCTCACTGAGTTTTCCCGGCGCGTTGCCGAAGGCGATTTCCGCCCTCTGCCTTCGGGTGACTCCAGAGACGCGTTGGATGAACTGGGCGCTTCGCTCAACCAAACGGCGGCGCGCCTGGATCGCACGATTCGCAGCCTCACCGAAGAGCGCAACCTTTCCTCGGCGATTCTCGGCAGCATGGTGGAAGGTGTGGCCGTAGTAAACGCCGCGGAACGGCTGGCATTCGCCAACCAGAGCTTCGCGGATATTTTGGACCTGGACGTACCCCCCAAGCCTGGCAGCTCGCTCTTGGAAGTGGCGCGCCAAACCGAGATGATCGAGGCCGTCCGTAAGGTGCTCGCGGGGGAGCCGCGCGTTGAAGCCGAAATCACTACGGGCACGTTGCGCCAGCACTTCTTCGCGGCCACAGTGGCGGCGGTGCATGCGGACAACAATTTGGGGGCGGTGATCGTGTTGCACGACATCACCGCTTTGCGGAAACTGGAGCGCGTGCGTCGCGATTTTGTGGCCAACGTGTCGCACGAATTCCGGACACCACTCACGGCCATTCAGGGATTCGCGGAAACACTGCTTGCCGGCGCGATGGATGATCCTCAGCACCGCGAGCGGTTTCTGGCCATCATTGTCGAGCACTCCCGCCGCCTCGCGCGTCTCACCGAAGATTTGCTGGAGCTTTCCAAGATGGACGCCGACCGGCTGGAATTAGAGATTCGGCGCGTGAGCGTATCGCAACTCATCGAAGGCTGCTTGGAGACCACGCGGCACCGCGCGCAGGAAAAGGAGCTTGAGCTGGCGTTCCAGAAAACGGATCGCGTGCCGGACATAGCCGGGGACCGCCGGCGCCTCGCGGAAGTGCTGCAGAATTTGCTGGATAATGCCGTGCAATATACGCTTTCCCGGGGAAAGATCACGGTCAGCGCCAAAGTGAGCGAGACCGAAGTGGTCGTGACTGTTTCTGATACCGGTATAGGGATTCCCAAGGCGGATCAGTCCCGTATCTTCGAGCGTTTCTACCGTGTGGACGCGGCGCGGTCGCGCGAAGCCGGCGGCACGGGCTTGGGGCTCTCCATCGCTAAGCACATCGTGGAAGCCCATGGCGGGCGTATCTGGGTCGAGAGCGAACTCGGCCAAGGCTCACATTTTCATTTCTCTGCGCCCATTTTTGAGCACCAGGAGCGCGCGGGTATTCGTGTCTCTGCGGGTTCATCCGTGCTGGGCCGCAATACCGCGCGGTAACACCTTCTTCGTCACGAACTATTCACATTTGCTTCATCCGTATGTGACCCCTTGAGGTGAAACTTATCGCGCTAGTCTTCTTTTGTAGCGTCCCACCTCGGGGACCGGCGCTCCCCTGGCTCCGGTCCCTGCTCCCCCTCACGGGAAAGACACACTTGCCCGTACGAAGTGAATTCGCCATACTCACAGCCCGTTATGAAAAAGCGAAGAGCTATTGAGGCGGTGGTAGCGACACCCGCGCTTGCCCTGGCGCGATTCACCCTGGCTCTTTCCTTAAACTTGTCCGGCCCGGTCTTCGCTCAGTTGCCCGCCCGGGAGATTCGCTATACCTCCGTTCTTGATTTCTTGAAGCTGCCGCCTGATCTTTACCTTGGCGAAGCCGCCGGAGTGGCGGTCAACTCCAAAGGCCACATTTTCGTGCTGTCCCGCGGCAATACCAACGGGCCTGCCTACGGAGCAGGGGCCACGCAACTCCTCGAATTTGCGCCGGATGGTAAGTTCATTCGGGAGATTGGGCATCACCTCTACGCGTGGTCGTTCGCGCACTCGGTCAAGATCGATAAGGATGACAACATCTGGGTCGCCGACAAGGGCTCAGACATGGTGATCAAATTCACTTCCGAGGGCCGCGTGGTCATGGTATTTGGGCGTAAGCAAGAAGCCTCGGATGAAGGCACCGCTGCGTTGAAGCATGTCAGGCCGCCGTTGCCGCCGGTGGACGGGATGTTTCGCCAGGTCACGGATGTCACATGGGATTCAACGGGCAACACGTACATCAGCGACGGCTACATCAATTCGCGGATCGCGAAAGTCGATCGGGATGGCAATTGGCTGAAATCGTGGGGTGAACCCGGCGATCAGCCCGGGCAATTCAACGTGCCGCACAGCATCGCCATGGACGCTCACGACAATCTTTATGTCGCCGACCGAGGCAATCGACGCATTCAGGTTTTTGATACCGACGGCAAATTCCTGCGGCAGTTCACTATCGACGTCGCCGTTGATCCCAACGCTCGTCCGGCGATTGGCTTCAAGCCCACACAGATGACAGGCACGATGGCGCCCGGCGCGCCCTGGGCCATTTGCATCACCCCCGGGCCAAACCAGGTTCTGTACAGCTCCGATGCATTTCCCGGCCGCATCTACAAACTCACTCTCGATGGGAAAATTCTTGGGGTGTTCGGTCAAGCTGGCAAGCAGCTAAAGCAGTTCGGCTGGATTCACGAGATGGCCTGCCCAGTCGAGAACGAGCTTTACGTCAGCGAGCTTCTCAACTGGCGGGTGCAGAAATTAATTCTCCAGCCCTCCCATTGACGCCGCGCAGGAACAGCGTCTGAGGGCCTCGTGGTGATCTTGCAGGGCAAATTCTTACGCCAGGCTAGCCTTGGTTAATGGCAATTCGCGGATGCGCTTGCCCGTTGCGGCGAATATCGCGTTGCACAGTGCCGGAGCGAAAGCGGGCAGTCCCGGCTCGCCCACACCGCCTGGAGGCGCATCGCTTTCGACGATGTGCACGTGAACCTCGCGTGGAGCCGTGTTCATCCGCGCCATCGGGTAAGTATCGAAGTTCGATTGATCGATAGCGCCATTTGTGGCGGTAATTTCGCCAAACAGCGCGATGCTGGTGCCCATCACCGCGGCGCCTTCAAATTGATTGCGCACCATTTCCGGATTCACCACCGTGCCGGCGTCGAGGGCGGTGTCGACACGGTCAATCTGCACGCGCCCTGCGTCGTTGATGTGCGCTTGTACCACCGAGGCGACGTAGGTGAGAAAACTCCGGTGCATGGCGATACCCATGCCAAACCCATTGCCGGACTTTCTCTTGCCCCAGCCGGACTTTTCCGCGGCAAGCTGCACCACGCGTTTGAATCGAGCCGTATCGATGGGATATTGATCGTAACTCTGCCCGTAGTTTTCGTAGTTCTTGGGCAGTTCCGTTTTCGGCAGAATGCGGTCCGGGCCGAGCAGTTTGAGGGTGTACTCAACCGGATCTTTCCCGATTGCGTGTGCCAACTCATCAGTGAACGACTGAATCCCAAATGCGTGGTAAATATTCGCTACGGAGCGGAACCAGCCAATGCGCACGTGCGCCGTCGCTGGTCCGTTCTCCGAACGTTGATTGGCAATTGCAAACGGCAGGTCCGTAAAACCCAGCCCGAGTTCGCCGCCATCGGAGTACACCGCGTTAGCGTCAAACGTAGAACCAATCGGAGGAAACACCGTACGTTGCAGCCAAGCTCCCGGCATCCCATCCGCACCCAGTAAGGCCTTGAAGTACATCGCCGAGACCGAGTGGTACGTATCAAACTTGAGGTCGTCCTCGCGAGTCCATACCACCTTGACCGGCTTCCCGGTTTTTTTGGAAAGGACCGCAGCTTCCACGGCAAAATCCGGAAAGGACTTCCGTCCAAAGGCGCCGCCCAGCAGCGTGACGTGGACCGTCACATCCTCTTTTTTGGCGCCGACCGCCGCCGCAATCGCATCTCGCGCGCCCACTGGACTCTGTGTTGGCGCCCAAACTTCTACTTTTCCGTCGCGGTATACCGCTAAGGCTGCGGGGGGCTCCATCGAAGCGTGCGCCAGGAGGGGCGCGTAATATTCGGCCTCAACCACTTTTCCTTCCTTCGCAAAGGCCGCATCGACGTTGCCGACTTCTCTGACGACCTTCGCGGGTTTCCGCGCCGTCTCTTCCAATTCTTTTCGATAGGCGTCTGAGTTGTAGCTGCGATGCGCGCTTTCCTCCCAATTTACCTTCAACTTTTTCCTTCCCTGCATCGCTGCCCAGGTACTATCCGCCAGCACCGCCACCCCGCCGAGCGCCTGCATCTTGACTGGAGGCGTAAACGTATCGATGGTGGCCGTTTGCTTTACACCGTGTACCTGCAAAGCTTCCTTGTCATCGATTGATTTCACCGTGCTGCCCAGCACCGGCGGATGCGTAACGCATGCGTATAACATCCCTTCCATGCGCGTATCTTGCCCGTACAGCGCTTTGCCGGTGCACATGGCCTTCAGGTCATATCCCGCAGAATCTTTCCCGATGTAGCGCCACTCGCTCCGCGGTTTAAGCTGCAGTTCTTCCTTCTTGGGGACTTCTTGTTTGGACGCGGCTGTAGCCAATGCGCCATAACCTAACTTCCTCCCCGATTTTTTGTGGACCACCGCGTGCAGCTCAGTGGAGCACTCCGAAGCCGGAACGTTCCACTGCTGCGCCGCAGCGCGCACGAGCATTAGTCTCGCAGTTGCGCCGGCTTCACGCAGGGGCACAAAAAAGCTCACCACGGAATGCGAGCCGTCCGTGTCCTGGTCGCCAAACTTTTCGTCACCGGTGGCTTGCACCACTTTGACGCGCGCCCAATCCGCATCGAGCTCGTCGGCCACGATGCGCGGCAGCGCCGTGCGCACGCCATTCCCCATTTCTGACCGATGCGCGACGATGTACGCGGTTCCATCGGTAGCAATCGCCAGGTACACGCCGGGTTGCAGCGGCGCTTTCGACGCGGGCGGCAGCCCATCCAATGCGCCTGTACCCGCTTCTGAGGCAAAGACTTCCCGTGGCATGAGCCTCACACTGAGCACAAACGCGCCCGCGCCCGCCATTTCCTTCAGGAATCCACGCCGGCT
>Ga0307479_10003060_pt1 | contig 15195 bp, 14 predicted proteins | sample atmos_gasesECM4C_FD_203743 | JGI IMG/M metagenome (GOLD analysis project Ga0307479, IMG submission 203743) | Hardwood forest soil microbial communities from Morgan-Monroe State Forest, Indiana, United States - atmos_gasesECM4C_515 | ecosystem: Environmental > Terrestrial > Soil > Temperate... | reverse complement strand
CCAATGCCGCCGCCACCCGGGACATAGGAGGTCGCCTGATCGTAGCTAAAGCGCGCGAATGCGTTATCGGAGGCGGAGAAATTGTGGTCCAGTCGCACGTCAAACTTCGTCTCATCCAACTTGCGAACCGGCTCATTGATGAAATTGGTATTCGGCGGAAGATTCGCATTCGGTTCCGGATAGAAGGCCATCAACTTCGTCGCGAGGGGATTGATCAGGCCTGCGGGAATCTTGTTGCAGGGTGTGCCGGCATTTTGGCTGCCATTGCCAGCGGGATTGGCAGGGGTAGCGCCGTTGAGGGGCATCGGATTTCCTTGGGCGTCGCACTGAAAATCGGGCGCTCCCGTAACGTTCGGATTCCTGATCGCGCCAACGGGATTCGCCTGCCCAAGGGCGTTATTCGTAAAGTCGCCATTCTTCATCGCATCCGTGGGAACCAAACCCGTAAAGGTTATGCCCCTGCGCTGATACTTCTGCTCGCCATCGACAAAGAAGAATGTTTTGCCCTTCCGGATCGGTCCGCCAACGGAGCCCCCAAACTGATTCAGATTGAATTTTTCCGGCGAGGTGGCGAAAAAGCTCTTCGCGTCCAACGAGGTGTTCCGTAGGAACTCGAATAGGGATCCGTGGAAATCGTTGCTCCCCGACCTGGTGGTCACCAGCACTGTCGGCCCAGCTCGCGTGCCGTACTCCGCGGAATAGTTGTAGGTCAGGACCTTGAACTCCTGGATGTCATCAATTGATGACAAAATCGCGATGCCCCCGGCGGTTAGCTCATTGTTATCATTGCCGTCCAGAAGCCAGTCGGTGCTGTTCGCGCGAGACCCGCCTACCGATAAGGAAAACGATCCTCGCGCGGACACCTCGCTGCTCGCCGCTCCGTTGAAAAAACTGTTGGTGCTCGTTTCCTGCGTAGTTCCAGGCGTGAGCGTCGCTAGCTGCACGAAATCGCGCCCATTGAGGGGAAGCTGTTCGACCTCTTGCGCCGTGATGACTTGGCCGAGAGAAGGGTTGGTCGTCTCGATGGCCACGGCGGTTCCGGATACTTCCACCTGTGAAGAGACCGATGATGGTGATAGCGTGAAGTTTAGCTCGCGCGCTTCGTCGACTTGCAGGCGAACATCCTTGGTCTCCGCGGTACGGAAGCCCGCGAATTCCACACGTAGGGTGTAGACACCGATTGGCAGCAAGGGGATGAGGTAATGGCCGGCATCATCCGTTCTTGCCTCGCGTGAGGCTCCGGTAGCCTGCGAGGTCGCAGTGACCTTGGCGCCTGAAATGACGGAACCTGAAGGATCTACGACGACGCCAGACAAACTGCCTGTCGCCTGACCATACAGCCTCGGAGACAAGCAAAGGGACATAAACACAACCAGAACACACCCTAGCTTTTTCATTTTTCCCCCTGACACTTCCCCCGACTTCCGCAACACACACCAATTCCCCTGAAGGCAGGGCTCTGTCTGCGGAAATGAAGTGGGGGAGAGTTTAGGCCACTCGCCGGGCACACGGCAAGTATCCGGGCTGTGGAAACTTTACGCCTTGATTATCGAATTTTTGCGGGAGTGAGCGGCGACCAGTGAACTCAGGGTTTCATGAAACGCGAGGGCATGTGGTCGTCGCGATCGAATTGCACATCGTCGAACGAGGCGGCAATGCCAAACCAACCCGGCGTCGCCGCGGGCTCGTACCGCTGCACGTGCGCGCGTGTGATTAACACCACGTTGCCGCGTCCCATGGGCCGGCTTACCAGGACAATCTCGAGCTCCACCAGAGAGCCTACGTCAAGCTGCTTTGGCGAAAGAAAATAAACTCCCGTAGAGCTAATATCCTTGGTAACCAAGGTCACCGGAAAATCTTCAGGGACGCTATTCACGCTGTGCAACTGCAGAGGGAGCTTGAGTGTTGCGCGAGGATACTCACGTTGCTCGGGATGAACGCCAACAGCATGCGTAGGAACGCGGGCAAATCGCCGGGGCTGCGTTTCGGTCCTCAGTAGCGGCGGACATAAGACCGGCAGATTCGGTAATCCACTGGGACGGGAAATTGCTTTCGGTGCGGGAGCTATAGCAGGGCGCGCGTTCGCAATTGGTTCTGGCCGCGCCATGACTGGCGATTTTGCGGTATTTCTCGCCTTCATCTCACCCTCAGAGATGCAACACCCTTGGTAGCCAATGACAACGCCCAAAATTCCAATCGAGTTGTTGCCCGAGTCGCTTACACCCAAATTCTGCGGAGTGGAGCGTTAAAATGTCATTAAGTGCCATTGATCGTCAACCTGTGGAAAACACCGGAAGTGTCCTAAGCTCAAACACTTAGTTATAGTACTGAGCGTCTTCCCTTACATTCTGTTGACGCGTTCCCCCAGCGCCTTCATCCAATATGGCGCTGGACCCGTTTGTCTTTAGCGTTTACTTTGCTCGTCGGCGCTGCAAGCAGCTGCAAGAAAATGTCCATCGCTACTGTTCAGCAAGATCCGGCAGCACCCTCGCCTGCGGCCGCTGCGTACACGCAACGGGCTTCGACCCTTGTGCTTGTCGCGTTCACGCTCGTCTACCTCGTTTGGGGCTCGACCTTTCTAGCCATCCGCATCGGTATCGAGTCGTTTCCGCCACTTGTGCTCGCTGGGACACGCCACCTCACTACCGGATTGATCCTCTATCCGCTTGTGCGCTGGAAGACCGGAGTGCGGCCCTCGACCGCGCTGTGGCGTATATCATTCATCACTGGATTCTTACTGCTCTTCATCGGCAACGGCGGCGTGTGCATTGCCGAGCGCACCGTGCCCTCCGGCATCGCCGCGCTGTTGGTCGCGACAGTATCCTTGTGGATGGTTCTGGTCGATTGGCTGCGACCCGGTGGCGTGCGCCCAGTAGGCCGCGTGATCACCGGACTGGTCCTCGGCTTTGCGGGACTTGCCTTGCTCGTTGGCCCCAAGAACCTGGGTGGTTCTGGACGAGTCGATCCTGGCGGTGTTGGCATTCTCGTTTTCGCCTCACTGGCTTGGGCAAGCGGGTCGGTATATTCAAAACACGCCGGCGGTCTCTCCGGCTCACCCTTGCTCGGCGCGGCGATGCAGAGCATTTCCGGCGGCGTGGCGTTGTGGATCGCGAGCTTCCTGTCCGGCGAGGTCGCCAGTTTCCATTTTGCCTCTGTAACTCCCCGCTCCTGGCTGGCCGTGGCTTATTTGATTGGCTGCGGATCAATGGTGGGTTACACGGCGTATATTTACATTCTCAAGAAAAGCACAGCCACCCGAGTGGCGACCTATGCTTTGGTGAACCCGGTCGTTGCGTCGGTGAAGCTATCACCTTGCGTACCGTGATTGCGGCCGCCGTGATTCTTACCGCTGTCTTGCTGGTCATTACCGCTCCGCATCCAGCTCCGGCGCCCGCGAAGGCGCGTCTCGGCGGCTGAGCAGGCCACTCTTTGATGCCTTTTAACGGATAGATTTGCACTATAGACTGAGTTAGTTTTGCCGTATGAACATGACGCAAAACACGCAACCGACTCAACCTATTTCGACTCATGCTGCGGAGCGATACTGGCGCGCCACGCTTTCCCGCGATCCGCGCGCGGACGGAACCTTCGTCCTAGCGGTTCGCTCAACGCACATCTACTGCCGTCCATCGTGTCCTGCGCGCAGGCCGCTGAGACGCAATGTCGTTTTCTTCCGTACCAGAGAAGAAGCCGAACATCATGGATTTCGTCCTTGCCGGCGGTGCCGCCCCAATGAAGTAGCCGGGCCGATTGCCCTGGTGGAGCGCGCTTGCCGAGAGCTCGTGCAATCCGACGACGAAGGCCCCCGTTTTGCGGCATTGGCTACAAAGCTAGGCACAACGCCTGCTACGCTGCGCCGCGCCTTTCTTCAGGTGACCGGGCTTCGTCCCCGCGAGCTCGCCCAAACGCTTCGCCTGGAACGCTTCAAGAAAATGTTACGTGAAGGCAAGAACATTGCCGAAGCACTATACGAAACGGGTTACGGCTCGACCAGCCGCATCTATGAACGCAGCAATGCGCAACTCGGCATGACACCCGCCACTTATCGAAAGGGAGGCCAGCACATGAAGATCGGCTACAGTGTCGCGAAGTCAACCCTCGGCAAAGTGCTCGTTGCCGCTACGGAACGCGGCATTTCCGCCGTTTATCTTGGGGATAAAGATGCCGAGCTTGTCGCGGAATTGCGCAGCGAATACCCACGCGCGGACATCTCTCCCGCGTCGCATGCTTTTGAGCGCTGGGTAAAAGAGATTGTCCAGCGCGTCGAAGGAAATCCTCCTCGGCTGGAGCTTCCCTTGGACCTGCAAGCCACTGCATTCCAGCGGCGCGTCTGGCAAGAACTGCAGCGCATCCCCCGCGGCACCACCCGCACCTATTCCCAAATCGCTCGCGAGCTCGGTAATCCCAAAGCCGTCCGCGCCGTAGCGCGTGCGTGCGCCACCAATCCGGTTTCCATCGTGGTGCCGTGTCATCGCGTGATTCGCGGCGATGGCAGCTTGGCCGGCTATCGCTGGGGGCTTTCGCGCAAGCAGCAACTCCTTACGCGGGAAGGTGCGTCCGGCAAGTCCGCTGAAAGTTAGTCAAGCTGCTGGATTCGGGGATTATTGCCGCGGCTTGACCCGCGCCACGTCCTTGGGCCAATCCGGCTTGAATTTGGAGTCGTTTATTTTCAGATTCTTCATCATCCCTGAGTATTTGATCAACAGATAATCGTCGGATCCGGCTTCAAAGAATTTCTGTTGTATAGGCAGCCAGGAAGAAGGGTCAATCCACATCTGAACCTTCGTAATTTGCTTCCGCACCTCGGGGGATTTTGGCGTCAGTTCCAATAGAAACGTTTTACGATTCTCAAGGTCCTCTTGACCGATCAACGCCACGTCATAATTTCTGCGCACTACCTGGCTTTTTGTGCCAAACCCCAGCGAAAGATACTGGTCCACCATGGCCCGGTCTTTCCCCAGGTTATATTCTTCGACGCGTTTGATTTTTGGCGAGTAAATGAACAGCGAATCCCCGGTCCGCAGAATGGTGCGCGGGTCTGGCTTGATGAAATCGATACGCATTTTCTGATCGCGCCGTACGAAGATCTGCCCCGTTTCGCTCGACGTGTCCTTGACCACTGCGGTGTACTTGATGTGCTCGACATTGGCGGTCAGACTGCGAAAATCTCCGGCGGACTTGTCCATCATGGCCAACACGCTGTCCACGTTCCAGTTGGCGTTCTGCGCGGCCGGCGCCTCCTGGAGGCACGCGAGAATGCATAGCGCCGCGATGACGCAGAGAAGAAATTTTTGTTTCAATGAAGTTCCTGCCGGCGCGGAATCTGGATATTTGCCGGTCCTTTCCATCCTAACATATAGAAATAGACGCGCGGGTCGCCGCATACGGTTTCGGACGCGCGTGCCAAAGGCTTAGCAGCAGCCGGCTGCATAGCACAATTGTAGGGAAATATCGCGGCCCGCTAACGACGGATGTCGACTTCGTAGGCGCTGACGGTCCCCTGTTCGTCGCGAACGGGCTCGATTTTTGCGATCGAGAAACGCCCATTGCGCAGTTCTGGCAAGGCCTTTTGCAGGGCGCCATGCAGATCATTCTGCAAAGCGGGAGTCTGCTCCGGTGGCGCCAGCACTCGCGCGTCCACGCGGTACACTTGGCGATGGCCTTGATCGGAGTCCACCAGGAGTTTTACCTGTTCCGGGCCGGCCGGTACGCCTACCTGTGGCTGATCCGTAAACCAACCGCGCGGGGTGAGCAGGACAAAAATGAGGATGACGATGACCGCCAAGTCGTATTGCCAGGTTCCGCGTTCATAGGACCAGAAGAATGTGCGCGAAAGAATGCGGCCGAGTCCCGCCATTTCAATCCGCCGGAATCCCGTCCACGATGACGCCGTCGCGCATGTGCACCACCCGGTCGAAATAGGTGACCGTTTCCGGGTTATGCGTGATCATCACCACGGTTTGTCCCAGGTCCTTGTTGAGTTGCCGCAACATCTGCAGCACCGTTTCCGAGTTCTTGGAATCCAGGTTCCCGGTCGGCTCATCGGCCAGCAGAATTTTCGGTTCGTTAATGATCGCCCGGGCGATTGCCACGCGTTGCTGCTCGCCGCCGGAAAGCTCGGAAGGTTTGTGCCGCAGCCGCCCCTCCAACCCCAGCATCCGCGTCACTACCTCGAACCGGTGCGGATCGAAACCGTCTCCATGCAGGAATTGCGCGATGGCGATGTTCCCTTTCGCGGTTAGTGTCGGAAGAAGATTGAAGCGCTGAAACACAAACCCGATTTTGTGTCTCCGCAACTTGGTGCGGGCCGAATCGTTCAGCTCCGTCAAATCGTTGCCGTCCACCAGCACGCGCCCGCGTGTCGCCTGGGCTAACCCGCCGATAATGTATAGCAGCGTGGATTTGCCGCAACCGGAAGGTCCCATGACCGCGACGGATTCGCCGGGAAGCACTTCAAAGTTCACGCCGCGCAGCGCCGGCACTTCCACCTTGCCCGCGCGATACAGCTTCCACAAACCTTCCGTTTTGAGAATGGGTTCCACAGTTTTTTGCTCAGGAAAAATCAATCCTTCGCGTCGTAGTCGTATTGTAGTCGTGATTGCCATTTGATGCCTAGCTGCGCCCAGTCTTTCCGTAGCTTTCTTGCATCAGTTGGATCCTTTCTCCGCACCGCAAACTCTCAAGTCAATGCGTCTTCAATCGTAAGACAGCGCTTCCACCGGATCTTTGCGCCCCGCCAGCCATGCCGGATAGCTCGCTCCCAAAATGGCGCCGAACAACGCGATGCCGGCGGCACGCAGCATCCATCCTGGCGTAATCAGAATCGAAATCGTCGGAAATCCGGCTAGAAACGCGGCGCGCGCTGCGTAGCTCAGCCCGATTCCGGCGCCAATTCCGACCACGCACATCGCTGCGGATTCCGTGAGCAACGCCCGCACGATAAAGCCCTGATTCGCACCCAGCGATTTCAACACGCCGATGTCCCGCGTGCGTTCAATCACCGTCGTGTACATGGTCAAGAAAATCACCAGCAGCCCGATGGCAATCGCCAGGGAAATCATGGCGTGGATGAATGTCTCCAGGCCCGGAATGTTTGTCGAGGTCATCAAGGATAGAAAATCTTTCAGTGGCCTCACGGTATACCCCGGCAGCGCCGAACGAATTTCATCGGTAACGTCACCGGTGTGGTCCGGGCGCGTACATTTCACCAGGAAAATCGACGCTTTATCGCGCGCGCCAACCAGCTCTTGCAGAGTCTCCAGCGGGACGAACAGCCGCGAACCCTTCCCGTGCTCGACAATGCCCGCCACGCGCCAGTCATGATTCAGCAGAGTGTACGTCTGGCCGACTTTGAAATTCTTCGCCTTGGCCGCCCAATCATCCACCAACAAATCATTAGGGCCCTCCATGTCGTGGCCCTGCAGAAACACAAAACCACCGGAAACCTCGCGAAAACTTCTTGGATCGATTCCGTAGATGACCTCGATCCCGCCGCCGGAATTGAACTGCAACAACGCCGGCGTCACCGCTTGCACGTATTTCAATTGGTGCAGCTTGCCCCCGATTTTGCTGGGCATGGGCGAACCGCTGAATCCCAGAAATACAGAGGCGGCCGGCGGCTGCAGCATGATGTCTGCGCCGATTCCTTCGATGCGTTTGGCCGTTTCAGTGAGCAGCCCCGAGGTGAGCCCGACAATCAGCACCACCAACGCCACTTCCACGGCGACCGCAATCACGCCAATCAGCGTGCGCAATGGACGATGCAGCAAATTCCGCGCGATGAGCTCGCCCATCATTGCGGCTTGTCCTCGGCATTTTCGCCGACGCGCACCAACTCACTGCCGGCCGGCTGTTCCAGGGTGAATCGGTCTGAGGGAATATTTTCGTTGAGACTCAGCTTGATAATCTGCAAATCCAGTTGGTAGTCATCGTGAGGCCGGTCAATGCGAATGGCCCGTGGAAACGCGTTAACGGCATTTGTCGCGCTCGTCGCGGAATGCTCCTGGTCCGCCAAAACCGGCTGCCAGTCCGCCACATGAACATCCGACACTAGTGCGCCTTTAGGCCCATAAGTCTGTAGCCGCGAAACATTTAAACTTGTCCGGTTGAACCAGACCTTGCGCAGAATTTCCGTCCGGTAGCCGCCGCGAAGTACCGTCAGCACGTAAAACCGCGCGGTCTCGTCATTGAATTCCTCAAAAAGTACGCTCTCTTCCTTACGGATTTCCGGCCACAGCAGCGCATCCAGCAAATGGTGCGGGCGCAAATTTTCAATCGGTTTGCTGCTGGCGCGCTCCGACGCGATCGCGCCAACCAGGAACTTATTCTTGGACGGAATCGACACGCGGAACGTTTCCCCATCGCTGACCATGTCAAAGATCGTCGTGCCAACAATCGGCGCTTGCCCAATCACGCGTACCTGTGCTGGACGTTGCGCTAACAAAAATGCTTTCACCTCGTGATATTCCTCGATCACGCCGCTGTATTTCGATCCCGCTGTCGGCCGAAGCTCCACGACGGCATTGATACTCTTCACCCCAGAAGCGATTTGGTTGTACTTATCAAGCAGCTCTTCGCGGGTCGCATCCTTCAGTGCCGGCTTCGCCCCGGGCGCGACCGTGGTGGTTTGCTTGATGGTTCGGGCGCCGCAAGCGCCAGAAATAGCCGTCACTGTCAGCCCCACCATGCATACCAACACACGTTTATTCAATCGGTTGCGTCCTTATCTCCATAAATAAAGCAGTCTAGCGACCACAGCAGGGGCGTCAACACCCACAGCGTTTCATTATTCGTTCGTGCTTTACAAGTATTGTACGGGGATTAGTGGGCATGCGCGATGTAGACATCCAGTTTCTGTACGGCGGGGCGGACCCGGCGTATCACTTCGCTGGGCCAAAGCGTATCGCTCAGCAGCGTGACCCAGCCATCTTCCGGTTCGCACACCGCGCAGCAGGTATAGCGCGTATATCCCGGCTGGTACGCGTCCAATCCCCGCTTCGATAGCTCTTTTTCAAGTTCGGCATCGCCGCCAGCTACCGGTCCACCCACGCGCACACCGAACGTTTCTCCTTCAAATCGCTGAAACAGTTCCTGAAGTTGCTCTTCGCTGGGCTGCGGGATGACCAGGCAGCGCTCCGCCGCTTCGCGAAAATGAATCTCGTGCAGTTTGCAGAACTCGCGAACACGATCCAGGTGACTGAAGAAATCCACCACAAAGACATCGTTCACCGCCAAGGCCGGAAATACCGAGGCCCAAATCGCCGCCGCGTCCTGTCCTCGCACCGGTTCGCGGCTTTCGGTCCCCAGAAGTTCCAGGCCGATCGCTTTCACTTGCGGGCCAAGATCCAGCGCCTCCACGTCGAGCGAAAATGCCGGCAGCTCCAGAGGCCCGCGTGACGCTCCCGTCTCGCTCATACTTCCGTTTCCGCCTGAGGAAATTTCGCCTGGAACTCCGGCGACTGCTTGCGCACGTCCAGCCAATCGAAGAACGCATCCGGCGTCTCCAGCCAGATGCGGAACCAGTTGGCAATCTCCACCTTCTCGGCGCGCTTTTGCGGCTCGACCTTGGCGTTACGCGAAATCATTTCGGCGCGTCGCTTGCCCAGCCGCGCCACATTCAAGACCCGCTGCACCGCGGCGCGCTCTCCCTGCGCGTTGAATTTGCGCATCAATTCATCCAGCCGCATGATGCTGACTTCCGCATCCTCCAGCGTCTTGAAATGCAGCAGATCCTCAAACTCTTCCTCGTATTGCTCCTCGGCTTCCTCTTGCTGGGTGAGCGCCACGCGGATTCCCGCGTCTTTGAGCACTTCCGCGATGTACTCGGACCCTGTCTTGCCTTCCTCTCCGTGGGTGGCAATCAGGCGCCGCCGCAATTGTTCGATTTCGGCGGCGGTATAACGTTGCGCGCCGATTTCCCGTGCCGCCTGAAGTATCAGCTTTTTTTTCGTCTGCAGCGCTTCGCTCATTGAGCCGTGGCCTTGCTCTCCGTACTCTTGGTCCTGCGCTTGGTGGAAGACCCCTTCACTTTGTGTCTGCTGGACGACTTTTTTACCACGGGTTGATGTTTTGTGCGTGATTTGTTCGCGGTTTTGGGCGCCGGCTTCGGATCGGCAGGCTGCGCCTCCTCCTGCGGCGGATCGGCAGGCAGCCCGGCCAGCAGCCGCCGATAGCGCGTTACATTGCGATTATGCTCCGAGAGCGTTGCGGAAAAGAAGTGCCCGCCTTGCGTGTCCGCGACGAAATACAGGAAGTTCGTCTGCGCGGGATTCAATGCCGCGCGCAGAGAGGCTTCGCCAGGATTGCCAATCGGTCCCGGCGGCAAGCCCCGGTTCACATAGGTATTGTAGGGCGAATCGAAATGCAGGTCGGCGATGGTCAGCGTTCCCCGGTAGCGGCCGGCGTCTTGCAGCGCATAGATCACTGTCGGATCGCACTGCAACGCCATGTGCAGCCGCAGCCGGTTCTTGAAAGCGCCGGCCACCAGCGGCCGCTCTTCGGGTTTGGGCGTTTCTCGCTCCACCAGCGACGCCAACGTGACCACCGATTCGATCGGCTGGCCGTGCTCCAATCCGGTTTTATCCGCTTGAGCCTCGGGAGGTGCGATGCGCTGCCATTCCTCCTTAAACTTGCGAACCATTTCTGCCGTCAACTCGTTAGCGGCAGGGTGACGAGGCAAAGAGTACGTCGCCGGGAACAAATATCCGTCGAGGGTCTTGGCATGAGGCGCGATGTCGCGAATCAGCTCCGGGTTTTGCGCTGCCGTGAGGAACTCTTCCGCGGTCATCAATTTGGCGGTTTGCAGGTCTTGCGCGATGTCGAACATCGTCTCGCCCTCGCGCACCGTAAAGGTTTGTTGATAAACGTGCCCGTCGGCAATCTGCCAAAACACGTCATGGGCGCTGAGGGGATGGTCGAAAAAGTATTCGCCGGCCTGTAACTTCCGTCGCGGATGCTGCCGCACATACAAGCGGAAGGCGAAGGCGCTCCGCACCACACCGTTCTGCTGCAGCAAGCGCCCAACGGCTCCGGCCGAGGCCCCATGGGGTACCGTCACAAAGGCGCCCTCCGCAGGAAAGGCCCGGTACGGTACTTCGATGCAGTACCACACCCGGCCCGCGCCGGCAGCAGCCGCGAGCACCACCAGCAGAGCCACAATTCTCACGTTCTTCGTCAAGCCAGTCCGTCCCGAATCGGTGAATGGAGAGGTTTGCTCCATTCTTAAATTTTCCCCTGTTTGCAGGTCTTATCGAAGCCTGCCGTGAAAGCCGGGAAGCAAAGTAGTTACCTAGATTAGATGTCTTGGGAGGGGGGATTCGTCACGCCGCGTGCCGCCAGGTATTCCTGCAAAATGACCGTCGCGGCCATGGAATCTACCGAAATGGCCTTAACCCGGCGCCCTCGTTTATGGGGGCCTTTATCGTCGCGCAGCACTCTTCCAGAACGCTCTTCGAGCAAGCGTTCCGCTTCCCAGCTAGTCAGCCGCTCATCGACCATTTCCACCGGCACACCCAGTTGCTTATGAACGCGTGTGCCGAATCGCGCCGCCTCCTCAGCCATGTCCCCGCGCGTGCCATCCAGGCGCAAAGGCAAGCCTACGACGACTTGACGCACGCGATGCTCACGCACAATTTCGCGCAAACGCCGCATGTCCTCGTTGCGATTGACGCGCACCAGCGTGTCCAGCGGACGCGCCAACCCAGTCTCCGCGTCGGCGAGAGCCAGCCCGATGCACGCCCGCCCATAATCAATCGCCAGAATCGCCCCCACTGAAGATTTGCCTCCGTCCGTCTCGTTTCGTGCTGCACGACCCTGCATCACTCTTGGACCCACTAGGGTAGCTCACCCAAATGCGGGAAGGCATACCACCCAAGCCAAGCAAAAAGGACCCAGTGCAATGTGAGATTTACGGCAAACGAAGGTGGTCCCTTCCAAGACCGGATGAAGAGCAGACTGAGGAACAAGGCCCATAGCCCATTGATAATGCACAGCGTGTAGGTGAGTAGGGGACCTTGATATTTCAGTCCGAAATTCCACCCGGCCGCGAACCAACCAATGCTCAGGAGAACAGTGCTGGCAAACAAAAAATACGTTCGCTTAGGAAGGCCGGTTTCTCCTCGAAGCAGTTGCGGATTCCATAAAAGAAAAGCAATCGTCGGCACTGCCACAAGAGCGAACCCAAAGAACTCAAAAGGGACAAAATATGACGGAATCATTATGAGCGCTGGCATCGGCCATAGTATGGTTGGGCCACCCCCGATGATGCCGACCGAGCTGGGAATCAATAACGCTAGTCCGCAATGAATTGTGGTCGTTCGATGGGTTTGTAAATGCGGTGACGACCACTCAAAGACCCACCAGGAGAGTGCAGCCAGCCCGCAGTCCAATGCACCCTCAAACATTGCCCTCAGTAATCCGACGACGAGAAGTGCACCTGGGCTGTAGCCTAAATGAAGCGCACTCCAGATGTCAGATGATGTTGGCCAGCCCAGGTCAAAGGTACCGCCGCCAACATCACTGAGATATCTGAACAACACAAAAACTCCAAGGGCGATTCCCTTACCTAGGCCATAGCAGGTCCACAGGACGAGCCATCGTTTCCTACTCTGCATCAACCAATTCAGAGAGCTCGATTTATTCCCGCCCCACAGCACGAAGAGCATGAACGGCAGGACAAGAGGTCCGAAAAATCCGGACAGCCATTCTTGAAACAGCCGGGATAGCGCCGACATAAAAACCTCTAGCAGCGAGTCTAGGTGACGTTTGACATTGCCTCAAATCCGCAGCGGACAAATGGTTGAAAGTCGTTCTTGTTGTTGGCCTTCTTATTCACGAACGATCGGCAGACGTAGCCTCCGATCTGACATCCTGTTCATCTCTGTTGCTCATTTCTGTCTCCCCCGCGCGCCGCTTTGCCATGACTCCCAGACACCGAGTTGCTTCATTTTTTGGTCTAGGCCGGTGTCTCGCAGCAATTCCTCGATTTCTGTGCGGGAGAGGCGCTTCCCTGGAGGCTGCGTGCGGTCCGCGATTCCCCAGGCGGTTACCGCTGCAATCACCGTGTTGATCTTGACTTCGCGGATGTCCACCTTGTCCAAGGTGTCCGAGGCGGCGTGGTAGTTGGGCAGGTAGTTGGCTTCGTCCTGCTCGGCCACCAGCGTCGGGATGCCTTCCAGGGCAAAGTCCCAATTGTCGGTGCCGATGTCGCCGTCCAGCGTGTGATGCGTAACGTCCCAAGAATCTAGCGGCTTCAGAATTTCGCGGATGCCATCTTCGATATCCGCGCGGCCCGTGAGCGAGTAGCCGGTGACGCGGCCGATGCCGGAGTCAAACACCACCACGCCGCGAATTTTGTCCAGCTCGGCGCGATGCGCCACGGCGTACTGCCAAGAGCCGACCATTCCCTGCTCTTCCCCGCTGAACAGCACGAAACGAATGCTGCGCCGTGGCACTAAGCCCGTCGCCCTGAGTGCGCGTGCCGCTTCAATCACCAGCACGGCGTTGCAGCCGTTGTCCAGCGCGCCGGTGCCCAATTCCCAGGAATCCAGATGCGCACCAAGAATGACGGACTCGTCTGGCTTCTCATATCCACGGATTTCGCCCACAACATTCTCCTGCTGTACCGGCCCACTAGTCTTATTGAGACTAGTAAAGCGCACGCGCACCTTGCCGGGATTCACGGCAATCGCCCGGGCCAAATGCATGGCGTCCTCGCGGGCAACAATCGCCTGCGGAATTTTTTCGAGCTGCCCATCACTCGTGTTGGTGTGGCGATACAGCAACATGCGCTCTCGCGCGCCCATCCACAGGATTGCCGCCGCGCCGCCTTTCATGGCGCGGTCGATCACGCCCGGTGGCTGCAGGTATTCATTGAAGAGGTCGGCCCAGGTAGAACCCAGATCGGTTGAGGCCAGCAAAATCGCGCCTTTGACCGCGCCCCCCGCCCGCGCGAAATCCGATTCGTTGCCGTAGCCAATATCGAGCAGATTCGCTTCGATGCCGCCAGCTGGAGTCGCCGGTGACCAGCCTTCCGCCACCACATGCAACGGAAATTTCACTGGGCCGAGCAGCTCGAGCCGCGTTTCGCCTTCGCTCCAGGTCACAGGCAGGGTGTACTTCTCCGTGTGTACCCCAACGCCAGCGGCGCGAAACGCCGCCACGGCCCACTCCACGGCCTTGGCCATTTCCGGCGAACCGGTGACGCGCCCGCCAACCTCGTCCGTGAGCCGGCGCAAATTTTCTTCCAGCGGCGAAGGCCCCATTACCAATGGCAGGACCTTCGCAGCGGCTTGCGCGCACGATGATGCCTCCGTGGTTGAGCAGCCCGGTGGCGACTGAGCCGCGCTGCCCTTAGCCAACGGGTCAGGCTTAGCCGGCGGCAATTGCGCCCAAGAACGGGAAGCAACGAAACAAAGAAGCAATGAAGTAATGAGTAGCTGACCTAAACGCATTCGACCCGACCTTCGCGGAAGAAGGCGCCACGACAACGGGCCCTCCCTCGTAATGGCTCAGCCGTGCCCCGAGTGAAGCCGAGGCAATGCTGCGCCAGCATTTTTCCGATGCAAAGGGCGAATTATAGCGCTGGATGGCATGAAGTGTGGTGGTATCATCATTCGCATCCCGTGTTCAGCAATCAAAATTTTCCCGCAGGTCAGCGCGTCTACCCTAGTACCGGCATCGTATCTAAAGGTGGTGGCCGGAGCATAAGGTCTGGCTTTGCCGGGGTAGGCGCGTGTTGGCGCAAACGCAAAACAGCCGTCACTGTCATCTTTTGCGGAAATCGCTGTCGAGATATGCTTGCGTTTCCGGTGTGAACCAGCAATGAGTTTTCGCACAAAACTGTTCCTGATTTTTCTGATCACCGTGCTCGCGTCCGTGTCGGTCGTCGCGTACGGTGTGACCTACTACACACGCGCCGCGTTCGAGGAACGCGAGACGCAGCTCACCGAGGCGCTAGTGGCGCAATTCAATAAAGAATTCGAGCAGCGCGCCGCTTTTGTGACCCAACAGGTCAAAGACATCGCCGATTCGGAAATCACCCTGCGCGTGGCCATCGGCCTGGCGCGGCCCAATGAGGACCAATCTCTCTACGTGCACGACGCTGTAGGCTCAGCGCAGGACCATGGCCTGGACTTTGTCGAATTCGTGAATTGGGAAGGCACGATTATTTCTTCAGCGCAAAATCCCGCGCGCGTA
>Ga0307479_10003059_pt1 | contig 15195 bp, 24 predicted proteins | sample atmos_gasesECM4C_FD_203743 | JGI IMG/M metagenome (GOLD analysis project Ga0307479, IMG submission 203743) | Hardwood forest soil microbial communities from Morgan-Monroe State Forest, Indiana, United States - atmos_gasesECM4C_515 | ecosystem: Environmental > Terrestrial > Soil > Temperate... | reverse complement strand
AGTGGCTTGGTCCCTATTCGGGCGGGATCTTCCCCCGCTGGTTGATCACAGCTTCCCAGACTCTCTAGCGGTTCCTCATCACCTCCTTCGCCAGAGACCGGCTCTGGACGCACACAGACAGCTGTCGCAACCATGCCTCACGATGTTCGCATGTGCCGAGCCAGCGAGACGCCGCTCGAGCGGATCATCTCGGGCCTAAGGGATCTGCCGGCCTGGGTCGCCGAGCAACCGGCCGGCCAGCTCGGCCCGGTCATCATCAAAGGCCGCGAGGTCATCGACCGGACGGAGGCTGTCACGGCCGAAGCCACCCGCCGCTTCGAGAAGGCCGGGGGCTACAAGGCCGACGGCTTCCTCGGGATGGTCCCCTGGCTGCGCGTCAACGGCAAGCTATCCGGCGGCGCGGCCGCCGAGCGCGTCGAAACCGCCCGCCAGCTGAAGGAGCTGCCGCGCACCGAAGAGGCGCTGGCCCGCGGCGAGATCGGCTACCAGCACGCGGTGGCGATGGCCCGGGCGGCCGAGCACGTGGGCGCCGCCCAGGTGCGCAAAGCGGAGTCGACCCTGCTGAACGCCGCCCAGACCATGGACCCGGGACAGTTCGTCGCCGTTGCCAAGAACTTCGAACATGAGGTCGACGCCGCCGCGGTGCTGGCGGACGCGAACCGCGCCCATCAGCGCCGCTATCTCCAGCTGGGCGAGGTCACCAACGGGCTGGTCCGGCTCGAGGGGCAGCTCGTTCCCGAGGCGGCGGCGATGCTGCGGACGCGGATGGAACCGTTCATGAAGCCAGCGAAGGCCGATGAGCGGACGGCCGGCCAGCGGGCGCACGACGCGTTGCTGGAGATCTGCCGGCGCGGCGCTGCCGCAGGCGGCGCCGACGGCGAAAGCCGGCGCACGGGCAGTGCACCCCGGCCGTTAGTGATCATCAAAGCGGACCGCGACACGCTGGCCGGCCTCGACGGGGCGCCGGCCGGCGTGCTCGAGTGGGGCGGCCCGATCCCCGCGGAGACTTTGCGCCGCTATGCGTGCGACTCGGCGATCACGCGGATCACCGGGCTGGGCGAACTCGAGCAAGAACTCACGCATGCGGCCCGGACGATCCCGCCGTCCACGCGCCGGGCGCTGGTAGCGCGGGATGGGCACTGCGTTTTTCCCGGCTGCGACCGGCCGTCGCCCTGGTGCGACGGACATCACCTCATCTTCTGGGGCGATGGCGGGCCGACCAAGCTCGAGAATCTCGGACTCGTCTGCGGGGCTCATCACCGAAAGGTGCACGAGGAGGGCTGGATGTTAGCGCGCAAAGATGGACGCTGGGTCGCGACCCCGCCGCCGTTCAGAGTCATGCCGCGCGCGCGAACCGGCTGAGCCAGCCGCCGCTGCGGGGAGGCACGCCCTCGGGCGCGACGCAGACGGACCGCCGACGGTCATGCCGCGAGTGCGGGCCGGCTGAGCCGGCCGCCGGTGCGGGGAGGCACGCCCTCGGGCGCCGCGCAGACGGGCCGGGGTCGCCGCGTTGGCCTGGTGCGTAAGCACCGACGGTTTTGAACCGGAACGCTACAGGCGTTTACGCCGGCCGATCAACAACCGATTTGAACTTAGCGCACCGGCCCGTCGAGCACGGCCGGGGGTGTGCCGACCTCAGCGGGGCGGCCGGCGCAGCTGCCCAGCGGCGGCGGGCGCAGCTGCCTAGCGCTTGGTGTACTGCGGAGCTTTGCGGGCGCGCTTGAGGCCGGGTTTCTTACGCTCTTTCATGCGCGGGTCGCGCGTCAGCATGCCGTGCTTCTTGAGCACCGGACGCATGGCGCCGTCCGCGGCGACGAGCGCCCGGGCAATCCCATGTTGGACGGCCCCGGCCTGGCCGGACATGCCACCCCCATCGACCTTGGCACTGATGTTAAAGCGCTTGCCGCTCTCGGTCAGCCGCAGCGGCTCGACCACCACCATCTCCAGCATGCGCCGTCCGAAGTACTGCAGGGGCGGCTTGTCGTTCACCATGATCGCCCCATCACCCGGATAGAGCCGAACCCGAGCGATGGCATTCTTCCGGCGACCGGTCCCGTAATAGTAGGTAGCGTTATCGGCCAATGACTTCGATCTCCCCTCGCGCAGTGAATTTGATTGGCACCGGCTGCTGCGCCTTGTGCGGGTGCGCGTCGCCGGCGTAGACCTTGAGCCGCCGCAGCTGCGCCTTGCCGAGCGTCCCGTGCTGGAGCATCCCGGACACCGCGTGCCGGAATGGGTACGTTGGATGCCGGTCGACCATATCGCCGTAGGCGCGCTTTCGCAGCCCACCAGGATAGCCGGTGTACGACGTGTAGACCTTGTCCGTCGGCTTCTTGCCGGTGACCCGAATGCCCTTTACGTTGACCACGATCACGTGGTCACCGGTGTTCAGATGCGGCGTGTAGATCGGCTTGTGCTTGCCCCGCAGCACCTTCGCCACGTTGGCGGCGAGACGGCCCAGCGTCTGGCCGCTGGCGTCGATGATGTACCAGCTCGCGGTCAACTCCGAGGGCTTGGCCGAGTAGGTCCGTCCAGGCAGCGGCATTTAGTATTCGACCCCGACTTGCACCAGCCCCTGGGCCGGCGCGAGTCGCAAACCGTCCGACGAGCCACTGAGCAACGCGTCGATCCAGTCGACGGTGCGCTTGCTGCGCCCCACGTCGACCAGCGCGCCGGCAATCCGCCGGACCATGCCATAGAGAAACGCGTCCGCGGCGACGGCGATTGTCACCCACTCGCCAAGGGCGCTCACTGTGACGTCATAGACATGGCGCACCGTATGGCCACCCGGACGCGGGCTGCGTCCGAAGGCACGGAAATCATGCCGGCCCTCGAGCCGCTCGCCCGCCTGCTGCATCGCCGCGAGATCGAGATTCTCGTGCACGCCCCAGGCGTACTGGCGCTGGTATGCCTCGCGGGGCAGGCCCTGGCGAATCCGATAGGCGTAGAGGCGGGCGCGGGCCGAGTAGCGCGCGTTGAAGTCCTCGTCGACGAGCTCGGCGCTTCGGACGGCGATGTCGCGCGGCAGGCGGGCGTTGAGGGCGCCCGGCAACTGCCGGATCGGAAAATCGCGCTCGAGCTTGAAGTTCACGACCTGGCCGAGCGCGTGCACGCCGGCGTCGGTCCGACCGGCCGCTGTCAGCGCCGGCGTTTCACCGGTCAATCCCCCGATCGCGGCACGGAGCGCGGCCTCGATCGTCGGCGCAGCGGCCTGGGCCTGCCAGCCGTGATATCGCGTGCCCTCGTATTCGAGGACAAGCTTGACGTTCATCGATCCACGAGCTCCACCAGCACCATGGGGGCGCCGTCGCCCTGGCGAGGGCCGATCTTCAGCACCCGGGTATACCCGCCCGGCCGGTCCTTGATGCGCGGCATGAGCTTGCTGAAGAGCCGCTCCGTGACCTCGCGGTCTTCGACGATCGCGTCCACGGCGCGGCGGGCGGCGACGTTGTCCGTCTTGGCCGTGGTGATCACGCGCTCCGCCCAGCGACGCAGTTCTTTGCCTTTTGCTTCTGTCGTCTCGATCCGGCCGTGATCGAGCAGGGACGTCACCAGATTGCGGCTCATCGCCTTGCGATGCTCCATCGTCCGGCCGAATTTGCGCCCCGCCTTCTGGTGCCGCATGGCGCGCTAGACGAGGACCTTGGTCAGCTCTTCCGGTGTCAGGAAGCCGCGCTGCACCAGCTTCTCCTTGATCTCGTCCAGTGACTTGCGCCCGAAGTTGCGCAGGCTCAGCAGGTCTTCCTCACGCAGGGCCACCAGCTGGCCGACCTTGGTGATCTCGTTTGCCTTGAGGCAGTTCAGCGCCCGCACCGAGAGATCGAGGTCCTCGATCGGCACGTCCGCCAGCCGGGACGAGAGATCATTGCCCTTCTGCTGCGGGACGTTGTCGTCCTTGATCCGCTCGGTGAAGCGGGTGAACAGGCCCAGGTGCGACGTGAACTGCTTGGCAGCCTCGCTGATCGCCTGGTCGGGCTGGATGGTTCCGTCGGTCCAGACCTCGAGGATCAGCTTGTCCCAGTCAGTTTCCTGCCCGACGCGGGTCTTCTCGATGAGAAAATTCGCCTTGACGACGGGACTGAAAATCGCGTCGATCGGGATGACGCCGATCGGCTGGCCCTCTTTCTTGTTGCGCTCGGCCGGCACGTAGCCTTTGCCGCGCTCGACGGTGAGCTCCATGCGGAGCCGGCCCTTGTTCGAGTCGAGCGTGCAGATATACAGATCCGGATTGACGATCTCGACGTCGCTGGGCGCCTGGATATCCGATGCCCGGACTTCCTTCGGGCCGCTGACGTCCAGCGTGAGCCGAACTGGATCGTCACTGTACGAGATCAGGTTGAGCCCTTTCAGGTTCAGGATGATCTCGGTGACGTCCTCTTTCACGTACGGAATCGACGAGAACTCGTGGGCGACGCCCTCGATCGAGACGGAGGTCACCGCGGCGCCCTTCAGGGTGCTCAGCAGCACCCGGCGCAGCGCGTTGCCCAGCGTGGTGCCGAAGCCGGGCTCGAGCGGCTCAATCTCGAACTTCCCGTAGGTGGTCGAGTTCTCGATGCTTTTGACTTGGGGTTGGGCGATATCGATCATGGTGCTCCTTGGTGAATGAAAATTATCTCGAATAAAACTCGACGATCAGCTGCTCCTGGATGGTCTGGTCGATGTCGTCGCGTCCAGGTTGGGCGATGACTTTTGCGGTCATGTTGTCTTTGTCGACGCTGAGCCACGGCACCACGGTCCGCTGCTCGCCGACGGCAATCGCGGTCTTGATTCGCTCGACGTCTTTGCTTGACTGATTGATCGCGATGATGTCGCCCACTCGGACGGCGTAGGACGGGACGTTGACGATGCGGCCGTTGACCGTCACGTGGCAGTGGGACACGATCTGCCGAGCATCGCGACGCGAGGCCGCGAAGCCGACCCGGTAGATGACGTTGTCGAGGCGGGTCTCGAGCAAGCGCAGCAGATTCAGGCCGGTGACGCCGGCCATCTTGGCGGCGCGATCGAAGTAGAGCCGGAACTGGCCCTCGAGCAAGAAATAGATTCTCCTGGCCCGCTGCTTCGCCCGCAGCTGGATGCCGTAGTCAGAGACCTTCCGGCGTCGGACCTGGGTGTGCATCCCGGGCGGCATGGCACGACGATCCAGCGTGCACTTGGTGAAGCACTTCTCGCCTTTGAGAAAGAGCTTGACGCCCTCGCGGCGGCAGTGACGGCAGACGGCGCCCTCGTATCTCCCCATTAGACGCGACGCCTCTTGGGCGGCCGGGGGCCGTTATGCGGGATCGGGGTGACGTCCGTGATGGCGGTGACTTCGAGACCGGCGGCCTGCAGCGAGCGGATCGCCGCCTCCCGGCCGGCGCCCGGTCCCTTGACGAAGATCTCGATCTGCTTCAGGCCGTGCTCCATGGCACGGCGCGCGGTGGCCTCGGCGGTCGTCTGGGCGGCGAAGGGCGTGCTCTTGCGCGAACCCTTGAAGCCCTGACTACCGGCGCTGCCCCAGGCGAGCACGTTCCCCTGGGCGTCGGTCAGCGAGACGATGGTGTTATTGAACGTGGATTGAATATGCGCCTGGCCGACGGTGACGTTTTTCTTTTCTCGACGCCGGGTGCGAACGACTTTCTTCTTTGGCATTACTTCTTCTCAGCTGCCTTCTTGCGCACGCCGACCGTCTTGCGCGGACCGCGGCGGGTGCGCGCGTTGGTGCGCGTGCGCTGGCCGCGAACCGGCAGGCCGCGGCGATGCCGCAGCCCACGGTAGGTGCCGATCTCCATCAGGCGCTTGATGTTCAGCGCGATCTCGCGGCGCAGCTCGCCTTCGACTTTCGCCTCTTTATCAATGACGTCCCGGAGCCGGCCAACCTGGTCATCATTCAGGTTCTTGACCCGGATATTCGGATCGATGTTCGCGATCGTCAGCACCCGCTGCGCGGTGCGCGGACCGACGCCGAAGATGTAGGTCAGCGCCACTTCAACGCGCTTCTCACGGGGAATGTCAACGCCGGCGATACGCGCCATTTATCCTCCTAGCCCTGCCTCTGGTTGTGCTTCGGCGTCACGCAGATGACCCGCACCTGGCCGCCGCGCTTGATGACCTTGCACTTCGAACATATTTTCTTGACCGACGAACGGACTTTCATGACTGACTACTCTCTTTGCGTGTGATACGACCGCGTCCCGGATCGAGCGGTGACACCTCGACGCGGACGCGGTCACCCGGGATCACCCGGAGAAACCGAAGCCGCGCGGCCGGCGCCACGTGAGCTACGATCCTGTGGCCGGTCTCGAGCTCGACACGGTAGAGCGCGTTGGGCATCGGCTCTACCACCCGTCCGACGACAATATCTGTCACCGGCAAATGCCCGTGACAATATCGCCGGATTTCCGGCGCACGAACCAATAGCTTACCACAAGATCGGCTGGGCTAATCATGGCTTGGCGACCGCCCGGGCGGGAATGGTCAGAATCTCGGGCCCGTCCGGCGTGATCGCCACCGAGTGCTCGAAGTAGGCCGAGAGAGAATGATCGACGGTCACCACCGTCCAGCCGTCTCCCAGCAGGGCGACGTCGGGACCGCCGGCGTTGACCATCGGTTCGATCGCCAGCACCATCCCCGGCTTGAGCAGCGGGCCCCGGCCGGCGATGCCGAAGTTCGGGACCTGGGGGTCCTCGTGCATGTCCCGGCCGATCCCGTGGCCGACGAACTGCCGGACCACGGAGAAGCCGGCCCGCTCCACGTGCTGCTGAATCGCGGCGCTGATGTCCCCGACCCGGTTGCCGACCTGGGCCTTCTCGATGCCGACGTCGAGCGACTCGCGGGTGACGTCCATCAGCCGCTGCGCCTGCGGTGAGATCTTGCCGATGCCGACACTCAGCCCGGCATCCGCCCAGAACCCGCTGTGGATCAGCCCGGCGTCCAGGCTCAACAGGTCCCCTTCGCGCAGCTTGCGATTGGTCGGGATGCCGTGCACCACCTGGTCGTTGACCGAGGTGCAGATCGCGTTCTGGTAGCCCTGGTAGCCGACGAATCCCGGGACGCAGCCGCGGCCACGGATGAACCGGTCGGCCTCGCGGTCCAGGTCCAGCAGGGTGACGCCCGGCCGGGCGATCGACTGCAGCCGCTGCAGCGCCTCGGCCAGGATGGCGCCCGCCTCCCGCATCAGGTCGATCTCCGCCTGAGACTTGTAGATGATCATCGTGAGCCGGCGCCCTTCTTGATGCCGGCCAGCCGGCGCGTGATGTCCGCGCGTACCTCGTCGACGGACATCTGCCCGTCGATGTTCTCCAGCTTGTGCTGGGCGGAGTAATAGTCGATCAAGGGCGCGGTGTGCTTGAGGAAGACGTCGATCCGGCGGGCCACGATCTCGGGGTGATCGTCCGGACGCTGGTACAGCTCGCCCCCGTCGACCGTGCAGCGCGGCAGGCTACGCGCCTGCTCGGGCCGGAAATTATAAACGGCATCGCAGGTCCGGCAGCTATAGCGATGCGATAGCCGATCGATCAGGACCTGCCGGCTGACCCGCAGGTAGATCACGGCTCCGATCCGCCGCCGCAGCTGATCCAGCATGGCGTCGAGCGCCTCCGCCTGGGCGACCGTCCGGGGGAACCCATCCAGGATGAAGCCGTCCCCGGCGTCGGGCTGCTGCAGGCGGTCCCGGGTGATGTCGACCATCAGCGAATCCGGCACCAGCTCACCGCGATCCATGTAGCCCTTCACCTGATCGCCGAGTGGCGTGCCTGCCCGTCGTTGCGCCCGGAGCATGTCGCCGGTGGCGATCGCCGGGATTCGGTAGGTCTCGATCAGGTACGCACTCTGAGTGCCTTTCCCCGCGCCGGGCGCGCCAAAGACAATCAAGTTCATAGGACAGACCCGTGACTTGAGGTCGCTACTTGATGAACCCCTTGTACTGACGCATGATCAGCTGCGTCTCGATCTGTTTCATGGTATCGAGCGCGACGCCGACCACGATCAGGATCGCCGTGCCACCCAGGTACATGTTCTGCGTCGGTATTCGAGTCAGGGCGGTCGCGAGCAACGGGATCAGCACCGTGACCCCGCCCAGGAAGAGCGCGCCCGCGAACGTGATCCGTGTCATGGTGCGGTCCAGATACTGCGCCGTCGCCACGCCCGGCCGGATGCCGGGGATGAAGGCGGCGTGCTTCTTGAGGTAGTCCGCCGTGTCCACCGGGTCGAAGGTGACGGCCGTATAGAAGTACGTAAAGCCGAAGATCAGGATGAAGTAGACGAAGTTGTACAGAATGTCGGTCGGGATGTTCGGGCCGGCCGGCACCCAGTAGGTGCGCAACGCCCGCGAGATATCACCCCAGGGGGATGGCGAAGTCGCCAGGAAGTTCCCGATGATGACCGGGAAGAACATGATCGAGATGGCGAAGATGATCGGAATGACGCCCGCCTGGTTGACGCGCAAGGGTAGGTGCGAACTTCGTCCCTGGTAGACCTTGCGGCCCACCACCCGCTGGGCCGACTGGATCGGAATCTTTCGCTGTGCCTGCTGCACCTCGATGATGAAGGCGGTCACGACGATCGCCAGCGCGGCGAAGAGCAGCAGCGGCGCGAGGTTCTGCGAGGCGCCACCGCCCGTCAGCAGGTTGTAGATGGTGTTCGGGATCCGGCCGACGATGCCGGCGAAGATGACCAGCGAGATACCGTTGCCGATCCCGTATTCGGTGATCAGCTCGCCGAACCACATCAGCATCACCGTGCCGGCGGTCAGGGTGACCATGATCTCGAGGATCCCGAACCAGTTCAGGTTGGTCAGCACGCCCTGCCGGCTGAAGACGAGGGTCAGGCCCCAGGCCTGAAGCAGGCCGAGCGCGACCGTCAACCAGCGGGTCCAGCGGGTGATCTTCCGGCGACCGAACTCGCCCTCCTTACTGAGCTCTTTCATCCGGGAGGAGACGACCGTCATCAGCTGCATGATGATCGAGGCGTTGATGTAGGGGTTCACGCCCATCGCGATGATCGAGAAGGTCGAGAGCCCGCCGCCCGAGAAGAGGTCGAGCAGCCCGAGAAACGCGTTCGTGTTGAACAGCCTGTCCAGAGCGGCCTTGTCGGCGCCGGGCACGGCGATGTGCGCCAGGATCCGGAACACCAGGAAGAGTCCGAGGGTAAACAGGATCTTTCGGCGCAGCTCAGGGATGCGGAGCGCGTTGCCGATCGCTTCTAACATGGGCTAGCCCTTCTTTTTACCCTTTTCCGGCTTCGGGGAATCGGACGCGCTCGAGGCTTTTGGGGCGGCCTGAGCCTTCTTCTCAGCGGCCGGCCGGGACTTGTCTTTTTTCGAGGCTTTCGCCGGCGCGGCGTCGGCGGTGTCGGTGCGCTCCGCAACCTCGGCTTGCCCTGCCGGCGCGGCAGGCTTCGGCTGGTTCTTGGCCCGCTTCGTCTTGGGCCGGATCGGCGCCGGCACCTCGATCACGGCGACGGTCCCGCCCGCCGCCTCGATCTTGCGCCGCGCCTCCGCCGAGAACCGGTGAGCATGAATCGTCAGCTTGCGGTTCAGATCGCCGGTGCCCAGCACCTTGATGCCGGCGCCGACGTCCTTGATCAGCCCGGCGTCGAGTAGCGATTCCGGCCGGATCTCCGCGCCATCATCGAAGCGATTGAGCCGGGTCAGGTTGAGCACGGCGAAGCGCTTGCGCCATTTGTTGTGAAATCCCCGCAGCTTCGGGGTCCGCATGGTGAGCTTCGTCTGCCCGCCCTCGAACGCCTTCGGCAGGTTCACCGAGGTGCGGGCGCCCTGGCCTTTCTGGCCGCGGGTCGACGTCTTGCCGTGACCCGACCCCGGACCACGACCGACGCGCTTGCGCGGGTGGTGCGAGCCGGGCGAGGGCTGCAGCTCGTGCAATTTCATCTGGACTCTTCCACCCGGACGAGATGCCGGACCTTGTGCACCATGCCGCGCAGCTGCGGGCTGTCCTTAAGCTCCACCGTCTGGTTCAAATGGCGAAAGCCCAGGGCCTGCACCGTGCGTTCCTGGTCAGGCTTCTGGCCGATGACGCTGCGGACGTAGGTGATCTTCAGGGTCGCCATCGTCAGCCTGCTCCCGCTTCAGTAGGCCCGGATGGTCCCCCGGAGGGGGCGAGCGTGGCCTCCTCTGCGCTCGCGTCGTCACTCACGGTTGGCTCCGGCGCCGGCTCGGGCTGCTTGCCCCGCCGGCTGAGGCGCTCCAGCTCGGCGACCGGTTTGCCGCGCGCCTGGGCGACGCTGTCCGCGGTCTGCAGCGCCTGCAGGGCGGCGATCGTGGCGCGAACGGTGTTGACCGGGTTGTTCGTTCCGAGCGATTTCGTGATCATGTCCTTGACACCCGAGAGCTCGACCACGGCGCGCATCGCGCCGCCGGACCGGATGCCGGTACCGGGTGCCGCCGGCTTGAGCAGCACTTTGGCGGCGCCTTTCTTGAGTCGAATCTCGTGCGGGATCGTGGTCCCCACCATGGGCACCGTGATCAGGTGCTTCTTCGCGGATTCCACCGCCTTGCGAATCGCTTCCGGCACCTCACCGGCCTTGCCCAGCCCGGCGCCAACGCGGCCGTTCTGGTCGCCGACCACGACGAGCGCGCTGAAGGAGAAGCGACGCCCACCCTTGACCACTTTCGCCACGCGGTTGAGGTGGACGACTTTCTCGGTGAATTCCGAACGCTGGTCTCTTCCGTACTGGTAACTCATATGCCTCTCAATTAGAACTTCAGCCCGGCGCCGCGCGCAGCTTCCGCCAGGGCCTTGATGCGACCGTGATACGGAAACCCGCCACGGTCGAAGACGACATTCTCGATGCCCGCCTGCCGGGCGCGCTCCGCAATCGATTTACCGACGGCGGCGGCGCCTTCCGCACCGGACGGCGACTTGAGCGACTTGCGCAGGTCGGCATCGGTGGTCCCGGCAGCCGCGAGCGTCCGCCCCGAGGCGTCGTCGATGATCTGGGCGTAGACGTGATGCAGGCTGCGGAAGACGGCCAGTCTCGGCCGCGTCGGGCCGCCTTCGAGGTGACCGCGCAGCCGGCTGTGCCGCCGGAGTCGAGTGCCGCGGCGATCCGGGGTCTTGTACATTACCTGGCCGCTCCGGTTCCGGTGCCGGTCTTGCCGGTCTTGCCCGCCTTACGGCGAATGCGTTCGCCACGGTACAGGATGCCTTTCCCCTTGTAGGGCTCCGGCGGACGGATCTTGCGGACCTGAGCGGCGACCTGGCCCACGTCTTCCTTGCTGGCGCCTTTGATATTGATCCGGGTCGGCTCCGGGACGTCGATGGTGATCCCCTTCGGCACCGGGTAGCGAACCTGGTGCGAATAGCCGACGTTGAGCACCAGCGCCTCGCCCTGGCGGCTCGCGCGGTAGCCGACCCCGACCAGCTCGAGCTGCTTCTCGTAGCCCTTGCTGACGCCCTCGATCATGTTCCAGACCAGGGTGCGGGTCAGTCCATGCAGCGACCGGTGCGTCTTGGACTCACTCGGCCGCTCGACGATCACGGTATCGCCGTTGACCGTAACTTTCATCTCGGGGTTCAGCTGTCGGGTCAGTTCAGAATTGCCGCTCTTCACGGACACGCTGTGGTCCTTTACGGTGACGGTTACACCGCTCGGAATCTTGACCGGAAGCTTGCCAATCCTACTCATGGGTCACCAAACGTAGCACACGACCTCGCCGCCCAGGCCGGCCTTAGTGGCCTTCTGTCCGGACATGACCCCGTGCGACGTCGACAGGATCACGATCCCCAGTCCTCCGAGGACCCGCGGGATCTCGGTTTTCCGCGCGTAGACGCGCAGGCCTGGCTTGCTGATCCGGCGCAGGCCGGCCAGCGACTTGCCCCGCGGCGTCTTCGGCTTGAAGGTGATGTCGAGCTTCTGACCCTGCTCGCCGGCGGCCACGTCGTAGTTCGCGATGTAGCCCTCTTCCTTGAGGACGCGCGCGATCTCGACCCCGACCCGCGAGGCCGGCAGGTTGACGCGCGGGTGTCCGGCGCTGTTCGCGTTGCGAATCCGGGTCAGCATGTCGGCGATGCTATCGGTGCTCATGCCTCCCTCCTCACCACGACGACTTCTTCACGCCCGGGACCTGACCGGCGGATGACAGCGTGCGGAAGCAGATACGGCAGATGCCGAACTTGCGCATGTACGCGCGCGGCCGCCCGCAGAGGTTGCAGCGGTTGTGCTGCGAGACGGCGTGCTTGTGCGGGCGAAGCCCGCGGTTGATGGTCGATTTCTTAGCCAATGTCCTTGATCCTCACTTCCTGAAGGGGAACCCGAGCTCCGTCAGCAGCGCCCGCGCCTCATCGTCGTTGCGAGCGGTCGTCACGAACGTCACCTCGAGACCCCGCAATTTGTCGATCTTGTCGTACTCGATCTCCGGAAAGACCAGCTGCTCGCGCAGCCCAAGCGTGTAGTTCCCTTTTCCGTCGAAGCTGGTCGGCGAGATGCCGCGAAAGTCGCGGATCCGGGGCAACCCGACCGAGATCAGCTTGTCGACGAACTGGTACATCCGGGCGCCGCGCATGGTCACCTTGATGCCGATCGGCAGGCCGGCGCGCAGCTTGAAGTTCGCGATCGCCTTGCGAGACTTCAGCACCACCGGCTGCTGGCCGGTGATCTTCTTCAGATCGGCGGTCGCGGCGTCCAGCGCCTTGGGGTTGGAGATGGACTCACCAACGCCAATGTTCGCCACCACCTTGACCAGGCGAGGCACCTGCATCGCGTTGGTGTAGGCGAACCGCTGGATCAAGGTCGGGACGATCTTGTCCTGGTAGCGCTGCTTCAGGCGCAGATCGATACGGCTGGGAGAAGCGACGCTCATACTTTATTTCTCACGCGTTCGTAGATCTCCCCGCACTTGACGCAGACGATCGCTTTCTGCCCGTTGGGCAGGACTGTCTTGCGAATCCGGGTCGGCTTGTCGCACTTGTTGCAGACGAGCATGACGTTCGAGTAGCTCAGCGGCGACTCGAAGTCGACGATGCCGCCCTGGATCACCTTGGTGCCGCCCTTCTGGGTGTTGGCCCGCTGGTGTCGTTTGAGCAGGTTGACGCCCTTGACCACGATCTTGGCTTGCCCGGGCACGGTGCGCACTACCACGCCGCGCTTGCCACGGTCCTTGCCGGACATGACCTGCACCGTGTCGTCCTTATGAATGTCGAGATGAAGCCGGCTCATACCGTTTTACAACACCTCCGGGGCGAGGGAAACGATCTTCATGAAGTTCTTGTCGCGCAGCTCGCGCGCCACCGGCCCGAAGATGCGGGTGCCGCGCGGGTTGTTCTGGGGGCCGAGAATGACGGCCGCGTTTTCATCGAAGCGAATCGTCGAACCGTCGGTGCGTCGAAATTCTCGTGAGGTGCGAACGACGACCGCCTTCACCACCTCGGATTTCTTGACCTGTCCTCCCGGGGTCGCGACGGTGACGGCCGCCGTGATCACGTCGCCGATCGACGCGTACTTTCGATAGTGGCCACCCATGACTCGGATCAACAGGATCTCCCGCGCACCCGTGTTGTCCGCCACCTTCAACCGCGACTCTTGCTGAACCATGGCTACAGCTATTTCGCCTTCTCCACAATGGCGACGACCCGCCAGCGCTTGTCATGGGAGATCGGCCGTGTCTCCATGATCCGCACCCGGTCGCCGATCTTGCACTGGTTCTGCTCGTCGTGGGCCTTGAACCGGGTCGACTGCTGGACGTGTTTCTTGTATTTCGGATGCTCCTTGAGGGTCTGCACCCGAACGATGACCGTCTTGTCCATCTTGTCGCTGATGACGGTGCCGGTTCGCGTCTTGCGCATGGCCCGGTCCATGCCTGGCTGTTCGTCGCTCACGATGTCTCCTCAGCCGTTGCGGCGCCCCGCTTCTTGCGGGCCTTGGGAGCCTCCGCCGCGGGCGCGGCCGCGGGCTCGCCGGTGAACTCCTTCATGTGGATCTCGGTCAGGATCTGCGCCAGGTTGTGCCGGATGTGACGAATCTCGCGGTGATTCTGCAGCTGGCCGGTGGCCATCTGAAAGCGCAGGTTGAAGAGCTCCTGGCGGGAATCCTTGAGCTTCTTCTGCAGATCCGGCATCGAGAGGCCCTGCAGGTCTTTCATCTTCATTTCTTGCTACTACCCTTGGCCGGCTTCGCCGGTGCCGCGGCGGCAGCTTTGGGCGCGGCCCCGGGGGCGGCCTTGGGCGCAGCCCCGGGCGCGGCCTTGATCGATGGTGCCGCACCGGGCGCAGCTTTCGGTCCTCTTGCCGCTGGAGCTGCGGCTGCCCCGGCAGGCGCGGCGCCCGCGCCGGCGATACCTTCCACGACTTCACCCGGCTTCAGCTCGGCGGGACCCTTGATCTTGACGTCGGCGGCGGCCTTGACGCCCGACTTGATGCCGAGCGTGCGGGTCTTCAGCGGCAGCTTGTAGGCGGCCAGCTGAAAGGCGCGCTTCGCCATCTCCGGCGTCACGCCGCCCATCTCGAAGAGGACCCGGCCCGGCTTGATCACGGCGACCCAGCCCTCCGGGGCGCCCTTGCCGCTCCCCATCCGGGTCTCGGCCGGCTTCTTGGTCACCGACTTGTCCGGAAAGACGCGAATGAAGACCTGCCCGCCGCGGCGGACGAAACGGGTCATCACCCGGCGGGCGGCCTCGATCTGGCGGTTCGTCATCCAGGCGGCCTCGGACGCCTGCAGGCCGAACTCGCCGAACGCCAGGTCATTGCCCTGGGTGGCAACGCCGGTGCGGCGACCGCGATGGAGCTTGCGCCATTTGACGCGGGCTGGGAGCAGCATGACTTACGTTTCCTTCTTTTTGGCGGTACGGGTCCGCGATTGCTCTCGCTTTGTCTTGCTAGCTGGGCTCTCCGTTGTCGACGTCGCGCGGGCGCGAGTCGTGCGCTTAGCCTTGGCCGCATCTGCGCCGCTACCTGTGCGTGACTTGGCGAGAGCATCGTCGCCGCCATCGGCGGTGGTCGTCGCTGCCTTCGTGGTACGAGTGCGCTTCGGCTTGTCAGCGGGCGCTTCGGCTGGTGCGGGTGCCGCGGCGACCGGGACCGCCTCCGGCACTGGCGGGGCGGCGACGGTGGCCTGCACCAGCTCGGCCAGCGGGGTCGCCACTTCTGCGCCAACCGGCACGCCACCATCGGCGGGCTCCTCAGCGGCTACCGGCTGCTTCGGTGGCGCCTCGGTCGGGAAGTTGCCGGTGTAGACCCAGGCGGAGACGCCGATCCGGCCGAAGGT
>Ga0307479_10003058_pt1 | contig 15196 bp, 12 predicted proteins | sample atmos_gasesECM4C_FD_203743 | JGI IMG/M metagenome (GOLD analysis project Ga0307479, IMG submission 203743) | Hardwood forest soil microbial communities from Morgan-Monroe State Forest, Indiana, United States - atmos_gasesECM4C_515 | ecosystem: Environmental > Terrestrial > Soil > Temperate... | reverse complement strand
TCTCGGCGACAGGGAAGGCCAAGAAATGATGCGGAGACTGAAGCAGTTCGTTGGTACTCGGACTCACAATCCGAACGCGCTTCTTTTCCCATCTAGGCGTGGAACTCCCCTGCGTGAATCGAATGTCCTTCGCGAGGTTCTGCATCCAGCCCTAGAAGCTCTGGGGCTTCCCAAGGCTGGAATGCATAGCTTTCGTCGCGGCTGTAACCGAAGGTGGGAACTCTCTGGAATGAATCCCGCCGTGCTCCGGCAGCAGATGGGGCACAGCTCCCACGCAATGACCGTGAGATACACCGGAGAGATTCCACTTGACCGGGTTCGGGAGGCGTTTTCTGTTGCAAATGGCAGGGGAATTGTAGTTTTGGAAAATATGGAAAATGAGGTGGTTACCTAAATCTCGTAGAATCTGGAGCGGGAGAAGGGAATCGAACCCTCACCTCAAGCTTGGGAAGCTCGCGTTCTGCCACTGAACTACTCCCGCTCGCGTGAGACGAGGTGATTCTATCACTTTGCGAAAGCGGCTCAAACTGCTTCTGATTTCGGTGCAACAGCTTTGGTTTGCAAACATCATCGACGGGCAGTCTACTTCCTGGGATTTTTAGCGACTTGTTCCTCGACTCGTTTCTTCAAGTCGTTTAGTAGCCCTCGTGTCGCGCTGTGATAGCCGCTGTAAAGACTCCCCCATTTTTGAGAGGCGTTCCATAGGTGCTGGCCCGACTTGCCATCGATGATGGTTAGGTACGTATAATTCGCCTCTACCTCCGTTGAGTATGGTGGGCTACTTGTGGCGTAACTGGTGTATGCGCTGGTCGAAAACACGAGGACCAAATCCGCCTCCGCGCGATCAGAAACGATTTGGAACCGACCCCATTTTCTAAGTTCGTCGCGCGCCTTTTCACCAACACCAGCCTCTTCGCTCTGATTATCGATGTAAACGGTCTTCGCGGTAATCACTTGTGCGGGAAGCGGCACATAATTCTTTTCTTTTCCGAAAAGAGATGCTGCGGAGAGGGTGAGGAGAAAGGCCGCCAGAGTAATGGCCTGAACCTTCACAAACGCTGCGTGCATTGACCGAAGATTTGGCATCGCCGGCCTCTACGGTCGATAATAGCCCAACCTCAACTAGCCGCAAGGTTCGTTAGTATGGACCCGTGTTAGAGTTGCGGGTCAAGCAGACCGTATCGTAAGCGATTCAGGAGGGGAAGTGGCGTACCGAGATTTGCGCGATTTTTTGCGCACGCTGGAGAAGAAGGGCGAGCTGAAGCGGATTTCCGAGGAGGTGGATCCGATCCTCGAGATTACGGAAATTACAGACCGCACTGTGAAAGCCGGAGGGCCGGCGCTGCTTTTCGAAAAGCCGCGGGGCTCGCGGGTTCCTGTGGTGACGAACCTGGTGGGGACCGAGCGGCGGATGAACATGGCTCTTGAAGTGGAATCACTCGACGAGGTGGCCGACCGCATTCATTCGTTTCTCGATATGCAATCGCCGCAGGGGATTTTCGAGAAGATGAAGATGTTGCCGAAGCTGGCGGAGCTAGGGTCGTTTTTTCCAAAGACGGTGCGGAGTGGGGAGTGCCAGGAAGTGGTACGGGAGAAAGATTTTTCGCTCGATTACTTTCCAATCTTGCAGTGCTGGCCGCAGGACGGCGGGCGTTACATCACATGGCCGATGGTGATTACGAAGAATCCTGAGACAGGGAAGCGTAACGTGGGCTGCTATCGGATGCAGGTGTTTGACGAACGCACCACGGGGATGCACTGGCAGACGCAGAAGCACGGGGCCGAGCATTTCCGCAGCGCTCGGGCGAAGAACCGGGAAGGGAAGCTGGAGGTCGCGGTGGCGATTGGCGCCGACCCGGCTACGTGCCTGGCGGGAATACTCCCGGTGCCGCCGGACATGGATGAATTCCTGTTTTCCGGGTTTTTACGGCGCGATCCTGTGGAACTGGTGGCGTGCAAGACCGTGGATTTGGAAGTTCCTGCCAACGCGGAAATCGTTCTTGAAGGGTATGTGGAGTTAGGGGAGATGCGCACGGAAGGGCCGTTCGGCGATCACACTGGCTTCTATTCGCTGGAAGGCGAATTTCCCGTGTTCCACCTGACCTGCATTACACATCGCAAGGACCCGATTTACCTGACCACAATTGTGGGGCCGCCGCCGCAAGAGGATTATTTTATCGGGCATGCTATCGAGCGCGTGTTTCTGCCTGTGATGAAGATGCAGTATCCGGAAATTGTGGACGTGGCGATGCCAGCGGAAGGCATCTTTCAGAATTTGATGATTGTTGCAATCAAGAAGAGCTACCCCGGCCATGCGCGAAAGATTATGAGTGCGATTTGGTCGCTGGGGCAGGCCATGTTCACGAAGGTGGTAGTGGTGGTGGATCACGACGTCAACGTTCAAGACTCGCGAGAGGTGGTGTGGAAGGCGCTTTGCGCCATTGATCCCGAGCGAGATATTCAATTCGTGTTGGGGCCTGTGGATACGCTCGATCACGCCGCTCGACGCCAGGATTTCGGATCGAAAATGGGCATCGACGCTACCCGGAAGTGGGCTGAAGAAGGTTACACGGGGCGATGGCCAGACGAAATCAAGATGGATTCGGACACAAAACGGCGCGTTGACGAAATTTGGCGGCATCTAAAAATCGACACGCCGAACAAAAAGCAATAAAACGGCAAAGGTCTCCGCAGCAAACAACCCGCCTTTTCTCAGCAACTAGCGCGTCGTTGACCTGTACTTTACCTGTCCTTTTCGCCTACCTGTCCTTTCGGACAAGGTTTTTATCAAGAGCACACACGAGAAGAACGTTTGTTGACACTTCGTGACGCGGATGCAATAAACGAATGAAAGCGGAGCGTACCGGGATTCACAGTACTTTGGTTCTCCGCCGCTGGCTCGAGTCAAATGGGGTTTTGGCTGGAGAGACCAGCAGCAAGTTTCCAAGCTCTCTTAGCGAAAGCGAAAGACGAAAGCAGTGAAGCAAAGGTGAAGGCTGGGGCCGCCCTGCGAAGCGGGACGGAGTGAGGAGTGAGGGGCCGCGCGATGTTCAATCTGGGGAAAACGAAATCGTTGATTGGCCTGGATATCGGCTCGAGCTCTGTGAAGGCCATCGAGCTGAAGAAGACGAAAGAGGGTTACGAGCTGGTAAGCCACGGCATCGAGACTCTCGCCCAGGATACCGTCGTGGACGGCGCCATCATGGACGCCCCCTCGGTTGCTGAAAAGATCGTCTCCATTTTTGATAATCAGAAAATCAAGGCGAAGGATGTTGCCACGTCCGTGTCGGGACACTCGGTGATCGTAAAGCGGGTGAGCATGCCGCTGATGACCGAGGAAGAGCTCTTCGACCGGATCCAGTCTGAAGCCAGCCAGCACATCCCGTTCGACATCGCTGACGTGAACCTCAGCTACCAACTCCTCGAAGCCACTGAAAATCAGATGGACGTTCTTCTGGTGGCTGTGAAGAAAGACAAGATCTTGAATCACACCAACGTGCTCGCGCAGGCCGGAAAAACTCCGATGGTCGTAGACATCGACGCTTTCGCCCTGCAGAACTGTTTCGAAGTGAACTACGAGCCGGATCCTTCGCAGGTGGTTGCACTGCTGAACGTGGGCGCGAGCGTGATGAACATCAACATCGTCCGGGGCTGGACGCCGCTCTTTACGCGCGACGTTTCGGTGGGCGGTAACCAGTACACCGACGCGTTGCAGAAAGAACTCGACCTGAGCTTCGAGGATGCCGAAAAGCTGAAGATGGGCGGCACATTGGCCGGGGTGAGCGAAGAACAGCGGACGGCGATTCTCCGGTCAGTTTCGGACATTCTGATTCTGGAGATTCAGAAGACGTTCGACTTTTTCCGCGCGACGGCGAGCGGCGAGAATATTCGCCGGATTTACGTCGCGGGCGGCACGGCGCGGGTTCCCGGCCTTCTCGACCTGTTGAAAGAAGAATTCGCGATGCCGGTCGAAGAGCTCTATCCGTTCCGGAAGGTTGCAATCAATCCTGGGCGTCACGATGAAAGCCAGCTTCGCGATTTGGCGCCGCGCCTGGCAATCGCTGTCGGCCTGGCGCTGAGGAGCTTTGACACGCCATGATCCGGATTAACTTACTTGGTCAGGCCCGACCGAAGGCCACGAAAACAACGGTGCCGCTGGAGGCGACGATTCAGATCGTCTTCCTGCTGGTGGCGCTGGGTCTAGCGGCGGTGGTGCTGGGGATCACGTATTACCAGCAAAAGCGCGAGCTCGATGCGACGAACGCGAAGATCGCGTCACTGAAGGCTGAAAAAGCCACGCTGCAGACGATTAAGGCGGAAGTGGACCGATTCGAGAGCCAAAAGGCAGTCCTGCAGCAGCGAATCAATGTGATTGAGACGCTGCAAAAGAACCGCTCAGGCGGCCAGGAACTGCTCCAGATGGTGGCGAACACAGTGGTTCGGGTGGATTCGCTGTGGCTAACGAATCTGGATCGCAAGGGCAACAACCTGGAGATCAAGGGCCAGGCAGGTTCCATCAATGCGGTAGCGAATTTCATTACGCAACTCAAGCGATCGGGCTATTTCGATAACGTCGAGATCAAGGAAGCCACGGAAACGGATCTCGTGAAGTCTGCGCAGACATTCGGTTTCTCGATGACGGCCGCCATAGCGAACGCCTCAGCGCCTGCCGAGGGGCAGGCCAAGCCTCAACCTGCGGGTGACAAAGCTCCTGCGCAGCCGGCAGCGAAGGGGAGGAGCTAACATGGCGACTTCTTTCCGCGAATGGCCCTGGCCCCTGCAAGCTGTTTTCTATGTAGGGCTGGCGGTGGTGATTGTGGCAGCCGGTTTCTACCTGCCGTTTTCGCCAGTGCGAACGGTTCGAAGCGATCTCGAAGCCGCACAGAACAGCCTCAAGCCTTTAGAAACAGAAGTTCAAGGCCTGCGAGTGTACAAGCAGCGCCGGGCCGAATTGCAGTCCGAGATGGACGCGTTGCAGAAGCAACTGGAAACGCTGCAGACGATCGTGCCGGAAGAAAAGCAAGTGGATCAGTTCATCCTGATGATTCAGAGCGCGGCCATCAGTTCCGGCGTCTCGATCCGCAAGCTGACTGCGAAGCCAGTCGCGACGCAGCCTTATTACTTCGAGATGCCGTTTGATATTGAAGCGGACGGTCCGTATTTTTCGGTGCTCGATTTCTTCGCGCGCCTGGGCCGGCTCTCGCGAATCATCAACGTGGGCGACCTGAAGATGTCGGGGTTGGGCGGGAGCACCGTTCAAAACGTCAAGTTCCACACCGCTCCCGGAGCTTCCGTGACAGGGACATTTACGATTACGACTTTCTTCACGAAAGCGGCGGATGCTTCCACGGCACCCGCTGCCGCGCCGGCAAATAAGGCCGCCGCAGGGCAAAAACGATGAAACTGGCAAAGTCATCCGCGACCGTGTGGGCCGTGCTAGCACTCTCATTTACGCTTTCGTCAGCGGCGGGGGCGCAAAGTGCTCCCGCGAAGAACGCTGCACGAAAGGCAAAGGCAGCGTCCTCGAAAACGCCTGCGGCTGCGGCTAGTTCGGGAGCTGGCACGAATGATCCGGCACCGGCGGTGAAGTCTGAGGCGGTAACGGCGAAGCGCGATCCGTTCCAACCGCTGGTGAGTGACACGAAGCCATCGCACGGGCCGCTACCTCCCGGGAAAGCGGGATTGATTATCGGCACTGTGCATGTGGACGGGACAGTGAAGTCGCCGAGCGGGATGATGGCGGTGGTCTCGAATGAGGAGCGGAGAGTTTACTTCATTCGCGAGGGCGACAAGCTCTACGACGGGGATGTGGAAAAGATCGGGTTGGACGGCGTCACGTTTAAAGAGAATTCGAAGGACGCCTTCGGGAAACCGGTGGAACGTATGGTTACGAAACGAATCTACCAGAGTGCAGGAGAGCAGCAATGAGGATCATGCGGCGGGGGTGGGGCCTGACTGCGCTAGTTGCAGCGAGCCTGATACTGACGAACGGAGCGCTTTCGGCGAACGACGCGCCCGTGGTGCACGTGAAAGCGGTGGTGAAGGATGGCGCTGTGCGTCTGGAAGCGCAGGCGAACGCGCCATTCGAGTACACCACCTATCGCCCCAGCGAGAGCCTTTATGTGCTCGACCTGAGCGGAGTGGCGGCGGCTGATCCTGCCGGCGCGCGCATGGTGGCTTCGGATTTGGTGAAGAGCTACCGCGTGATTAACTACGCCTCGGGCCAAAAGCCCGTGGTTCGCGTTGAAATTCTTTTGAGCCAGGGCATCGAACCACGCCTCGAACGCAAGGACGCGCAAGACTTGACGCTGTTCGTGTCGCGCGCGGGCGATTCGTCGTCTGGCAAGTCTGCCGAGAAGATTGCTGCGCCGGGAATCATTCCCGCGTCGGCAAGCTCAACGGAAACGAAGACGCCGGGTTCCACCTTTGAGTCGATTCAACAGGTGAAGCTCGGACAAAATGGCAATCAGACGGAAGTGAGTGTGATTGGCTCCGGCCATCTGAGCTATCACGCGACCCGCCTGCAGAATCCGGACCGCCTGGTGCTCGATTTTGCCGGTTCGCATTTGAAGACTGCCAACAAGCAGATCGCCAGCAACCTGGACCCGATCCGCGAAGTGCGCCTGGCGCAGTTCACGCCGGATGTGGCGCGCGTCGTTATCGACCTTCGCCAACCGGCCCGGTACAACATCAACGCGAGCGGAAATTCGGTTGTGGTGGTTTTTGGATCAACGCCAGCGGCTTCCGGAGCGTCGGGCGGCACGTTGAAGTCTGCGCCACCCAGTGAGCCATCGAATCTGACGACGACTAAATCGGTCGCGAAGTCCGAACCTGCTCCGGCGGAAACGACCGCCACGCAGCCTGCGGTAATCCCCGCACCTGCTGCGGTTCTCCCGGTTTCCTATACGCAGCCTGCGGCACTAGCGGCTCCAGCGGCCGCCGCTGCGACTCCGGAAGGAACGCCGGCACCTGCGGCAACTTCCTCGTCCAACGATGGCCCCAAGCCGATGGTGGATGGGCAGGCTCCTGCGCCTGCACCATCTGGAAAGTATTCCGGTGAGCCGATCTCGGTAAATCTGAAGGAAGTGGACCTGCGCGACTTCTTCCGCCTCATTCACGAAATCAGCGGGCTGAACGTGGTCGTGGATCCTGCCGTAAAGGGCAACCTGACGATCGTGCTGGACGATGTACCGTGGGATCAGGCGTTGGATATCGTCCTGAAGAACAACGATCTCGACAAGCAGCTCGACGGCAATGTTCTGCGCGTCGCGGCGAAAGAGACCTTGAAAAAAGAGGCCCAGCAGAACCGCGATTTGGCCAAGGCACAGGCTGAAGCAGCCGACGTGGTAACGACCACCCGCGTGCTTAGCTACGCAAAGGCCGCGTCCCTGGTAACGACTCTCAAAAAGTTCCTTTCATCGCGTGGTGATGTGCTCGCGGATGCCCGGTCGAATACGCTGATTATCCGCGACATTCCGAGCGTTCTCCCTGTCTTGGACAATCTCATCCGGCAACTCGACCGCAAATCGCAGCAAGTGGAAATCGAAGCGCGAGTGGTGGCGGCGAACCGCAGCTTCTCACGCGAAATCGGAACCCAATTGGCCTTTGCTGCGGCAAGCAACAATGGCCGCAACATTTGGTCAGGCACGGGCGGCGTGGGGACGAGCCCTGTGATTCGCAACTTCCCGCCGCTTCCGGCACCTCCGGTTGTTGTTGGTACCGGTGGGCCCACTACAACCAACGGCTCCTTGCCGCTTAATACGAACCTGGGGGTAGGCGCCCCGACGAGCGGCATCAGCTACTCGTTTTCGGCCGCGAACTTCGCGCTCGACGTGATCATCACTGCTGCGGAAGACCGCGGTGTTGGCAAGCTCCTGTCGAAGCCTAAAGTGATCACTCAGAACAACGAGAAGGCGACCGTCAAGCAGGGCACCAAGATCCCGGTGCAGACGATCGTCAACAACACGGTTTCGGTGCAGTTCGTGGATGCGGTGCTACAGCTTGAGGTCACGCCGCAGATTACTGCGGAAGGCACGGTTTTCATGGATGTGACCGTCACCAATGACCAGATCGACCAAGCCATTCCGCGTGTGCAAGGCATCCCTGCAATCGACACGCAATCGGCTGAAACTAAGGTCCTGATCAATGACGGAGGTACCGTGGTGATTGGCGGTATCATCGTCACGAACCAGCAGACGGACGTGAAACAGGTTCCGCTGTTCGGCAGCATCCCGGCGGTGGGCAACCTGTTCAAACACACGACGGTGAGTTCGACGGCGCAGGAATTGCTGTTCTTCCTAACGCCTCGGATCATGCCGAGCTAGTTCGGAAGCTGAGTCGGGAGTACGCTATCGAACGTGACCGGTAAATCGCGAAACGAGTCTTTCAACCGGAGCCGAATGGATCGGCTCCGGTTTTCTTTTTCTGCGGCGGGCGCAGACGCCTTCCTGGTCTCGCACCTGCCCAATATTCGCTACCTCTGCGGATTCACGGGAAGCGCGGCGCTGCTGCTCGTGGAGCAGTCGAGCGCGACACTTTTCACGGACAGCCGGTATACCTTCCAGGCCCACGAAGAGGTCTCAAACGCCCGAGTCAAAATCGTAAGGGCAGGTTTAATCCGCGCGGCCGGGGAGGCGCTACGACAGCGCCGCGGGCGCGTGACAGCGGCTTATAGCCCCTCCCATTTCACGGTAGCGCAACTGTCCGCCATTAAGAGGGCTGCCTGTGACCGCGTGCGTTGGGTGGATGGAGTTGATGCTGTTGAGAAACTGCGCGCAGTCAAAGACCCTGACGAACTCGCCATAATGCGCGACGCAGCCGTCCTTATCAGCGACGTGGTTGAGGAGGTTCTGCCCGGCATAAAACCGGGCGTGACTGAACTGGAGGTAGCAGCCGAACTGGAATATGCCATGAAACGGAAGGGAGCCAGCGGCGCCTCGTTCGAAACCATCGTCGCGTCGGGGCCACACTCAGCCTGGGCGCATGCGCGGCCCTCGTCCAATCCACTGAGGAAAAGCCAGTTGGTCGTCCTCGACCAGGGTGCTATACTCCACGGTTATTGCAGTGATATGACGCGCACCGTCTTCCTGGGACGGGCACCCGCGAACGTTCGGCGGCTCTATCAAGCCGTTCTGGCGGCTCAGGAAGCGGCCAAGGCGGCGATTAAGCCGGGGGTTAGCGGGGAATCGGTTGACGCCGCTGCCAGGCGGGTCCTAAAACGGGAACGTCTCGTTCGATATTTCACTCACAGTACCGGTCACGGCCTCGGAATGGAAGTACACGAGATGCCGCGCCTGGGCAAAGGCGACAAGACAATCCTTGAAGAGGGCATGGTAATAACGGTGGAACCCGGCGTATACGTCGAAGGAATGGGCGGTATTCGTATCGAGGACGACGTAGTGGTGACCGCAAAGGGCTGCGAGGACCTTACGACCGCGCCGCGGGACTTCATCGAACTCTAAATGGCGAAGAAATCGAATCCACAATCGGCAACAGAAGGGCCTCCCAAGGGAGTTGACCTCCGTGAAGTGGAGCAGTTGCTTGCTTTCATGGAAAAGCACGGGCTCGAGGAGTTCGAGTACGAACGCGATGGTGTGCGCGTTCGCTTGAAGAAGCCCTCGATTCACTCGCAGGTTGCGGTGCGAGCTTTCGCGGGGCCGGAGCTCCATGGTGTAGCGGGTGGCGCCCATGCTTCAGCGCACGCTGCGCCCGCGACGCCCCAAGGCAGCTCGCATGCGCCAGCAGCCGGGGCGCCCGCAGCTGAGGATCTGCACGTAATAAAGTCTCCGATCGTCGGAACGTTTTATTCAGCAGCAAGCCCGGGTGCCGATCCTTTTGTTACCGCCGGTGCACAGGTAACATCCGGGCAAGTGCTCTGCATCATTGAAGCCATGAAATTGATGAACGAAATTGAGTCGGACGTAGCAGGCGAAATCGTAAGGATCTTCGCCGAAAATGGCCAGCCGGTGGAATACGGCGAGCCCCTGTTCGGCATTCGCGAGCGCGGGAAAAAGTAAGCGCTCGTTCTCCAGGCAAAATGTTCCGAAAAATTCTCATAGCCAATCGGGGCGAAATCGCTCTTCGTGTTTTGTGCGCGTGCAGGGAACTCGGCGTGGCGACGGTAGCCGTCTATTCGGAAGCTGACCGTAACGCTTTGCATGTGCGATTCGCCAATGAGGCCATATGCATTGGCCCGCCCCGCAGCAGCGACAGTTACTTGAATATTCCGCAGGTGATCAGCGCGGCCGAAATTGCCAACGTGGACGCGATTCATCCTGGATACGGTTTCCTCTCAGAGAACGCGAACTTCGCTGAGGTCTGCGAAGCTTCCCACATCACTTTCATCGGACCGAGCCCGGACGTGATTCGGTTGATGGGCGAAAAGGATCGCGCTCGCCAGGAAATGGCGGCGGCAGGTTTGCCGATTATTCCCGGAAGCCCGGGAGTGGTCCCCGATGAGGACGCGGCGCGCGCGGCGGCAAACGAAATTGGATATCCGCTGATTATTAAGGCTTCTGAGGGCGGTGGCGGGCGAGGTATGCGCATCGTGCGCGAAAAGTCCGAACTGCTGACAGCCTTCCAGACCGCGCGCAGCGAAGCGGAACAGGCCTTTGGAAGCCCGAACGTTTACATGGAGAAGCTGATCGAACGGCCTCGGCATATCGAGTTTCAGGTGCTGGGCGATCGGCACGGAAGCGTCATTCACCTTGGCGAGCGGGAATGTTCGATTCAGAGGCGGCATCAGAAGCTGCTGGAGGAATCACCGTCGCCAGTGTTGGACGCGAAAATTCGAAAGAAGATGGGCGATCAGGTAGTTGAGGCGCTCACAAAAATCGGATATTCCAGCGCAGGAACTGTCGAATTCCTGCGCGAGGAATCGGGCACGCTCTACTTCATCGAGATGAACGCGCGGATTCAGGTGGAACACCCGGTAACGGAAATGGTGACCGGTGTGGACCTTGTGAAATCGCAAATTCGAATTGCCGCGGGAGAAAAGTTGTCCGACGTCGTCGGTCCGGTCGAGTTTCGAGGACACGCCATCGAGTGCCGCATCAATGCCGAGGATCCCGACACGTTCGTGCCTTCTCCTGGACGCATTACTGCATTTCGAGTTCCGGGCGGACCGGGCGTTCGCGTAGATACTGCCTGCTATGTCGATGCTGTCATTCCCCCGTATTATGATTCGCTGATCGCGAAGATCATTGCGCACGGACGCGACCGTTCAGAAGCCATCGCTCGCATGCAAGGCGCGCTAGGGGGCTTTGTCGTAGAGGGCGTGAAGACTACGATTCCGTTGCAGAGGCGCATTCTCGCCGATCCCGATTTTGCGGCCGGAAAGTTCGACACGCACTTCATCGAGCGTTCGATTGCAGTTTCGGCGAAATAGACTGGATGCCGCTGCCTTTTCCACCTCTCTACGCGATCCTTGATGTTGCCGCCGTTAATTCCGAAGCCCGCATTCTCGAGACAATTGCTGAAAGTGGCGTTGGCTTAATTCAAGTGCGCGATAAGCATGCCTCGGCGCGCGCAGTGTTCGAAGCGTCAAAGGATATTGTTGCGCGACTAACTCCGAAGGGCGTCCGTGTGATTGTTAATGATCGGCCGGACATTGCTGCAATGGCCGGCGCGGGGGGTGTTCACGTGGGCCAGGATGATTTGCCGATTGAAGCCGCTCGGGCGTGCTGCGGCGGAGGCCTATGGGTGGGAGTTTCGACACACAACCTTGAGCAATTCCAGCAGGCCACGACCACTTCGGCGGACTATATAGCCGTGGGGCCTATCTTTCCGACGGCAACCAAGGAAAACCCGGATCCTGTAGTAGGACTCGATTTGATCCGAGCGGCGAGGCGGTTGACGCGAAAACCTCTGGTAGCGATAGGCGGCATTACGGTACAGTCCGCCGAGTCGGTATATCGCGCGGGAGCGGACTCGATCGCGGTTGTCAGCGACTTGTTGTTGGCGCCGAAACCGGCGCTGAGGGCGGCGGAATACATAGCGATTGCCAGCCGGGTGATAGCACAACGCGACTGACGCAGTCAGGGAAGGATGGCGGAGAGGTTTGAAAACGATCGCCGAAAACGCGCAAGCAATCGGAGCGGTTAGCGGAATCGCCACGGAAAAGTCAGAGCTGGTAAAAGGGCTCGGCCTTTTCGACGCGACCATGATCGTCTCCGGTTCGATGATCGGCTCCGGCATCTTTATCGTCTCCCAGGATATCGCGCACCAGGTGAAGAGCCCCGCGCTGCTTCTCGCCGTCTGGCTCGCCTCAGGAGTGATGACTCTGATCGGCGCGCTGAGCTATGGCGAGCTCGCGGCTGCCATGCCTCGCGCTGGCGGACAGTATGTGTACCTCCGCGAATCACTGGGGCCTCTCTGGGGCTTCCTCTACGGCTGGACGATGCTGCTGGTAATTCAGACGGCCACAATTGCGGCCGTCGCGATAGCTTTTGCGCGGTTCACTGCAGTGATGATCCCGTGGTTTTCTCCTACGGACTGGATACTGAAGCTCGGCACCTTCGGCCCGTGGCATTTCTTCTTCGGTGATCTCGGCCCCTACAACGTCGGACTCAACCGCCAGAATCTGCTGGCGATTCTTTCGATCGTCGTGGTCACGTGGATCAACACGCGCGGCGTTCGCCTCGGCTCGATTGTTCAGAATATTTTCACCGTGGCGAAGATTGGATCCTTGGCCGCGCTCGCGCTTCTCGGCGTCTTCTACTCCACCGCTGCAGCCCGCGCGACCAACTTCGCCCATTTCTGGGATGGCGTGAGCCTTTCGGCCCTGCACCCTTATCCGCCAGACAATCCGACCTGGTGGATCGGCACGATCACGCTGGTTGGCGTGGCGATGGTCGGGTCGCTGTTTGCGATGGACGCCTGGAATAACGTGACATTCATCGCTGCCGAGGTGAAAAATCCAAGCCGCAATCTGCCTCTCTCGCTTGCTTTTGGCGCAGGGCTAGTCGTTTTGCTCTATACGCTTGCCAACGTGGCTTACTTGCGGATTCTGCCAATCACAGGCGACCCCAACGGAACCACGGCGATTGCTCGCGGGATCGAATTCGCGTCTCAGGGCCGCGTCGGCACGGCTGTGGCTGAAGTGGTCTTCGGCTCCGCTGGCGCCGTCGTAATGGCGATTGCCATTCTGATTTCGGGCTTCGGCTGCAACAACGGTTTGATTCTATCGGGTGCGCGAATTTATTACGCTATGGCGAAGGATCGGCTTTTCTTTCGATCTTGTGGCAAAGTGAACCGGCATCACGCTCCCGGGGCAGCGCTGATCGTTCAGGCGGTTTGGTGCTCGGTGTTGTGCCTCTCGGGGACTTACAACCAACTGCTCGATTTTCTAATTTTTGCGGTTTTAATTTTCTACATCCTTACCCTCGGCGGCCTATTCGTACTTCGCTGGAAGCGTCCTGATATGGAGCGGCCTTACCGCGCGATCGGATATCCATTTCTTCCCGCGCTGTATCTCATCATGGCGGTGTTTCTGGAAACTCAATTATTGAGGTATAAGCCGCAGTACACTTGGCCGGGCCTGATCATTGTTGTACTCGGTGTTCCGGTGTACTGGCTGTGGAAGATGGCCGACAAGTCGAACGGAAGTACCGACGATTCAGCGCCGGAGGTTGTCTAACGAAATGAGCGAACGAGCTTACGTAGCTGAGAGGACCACGCAGAGCGGGAATCCGTTGTTGTGGAAAAAGCCGATGGATTGGCTGCTGAATGAAGCCAAGGCCACCGGCGAACATACCTTGAAGCGCACGCTCGGGCCCGTATCGCTGACCGCTTTGGGCGTTGGCGCCATCATCGGCGCTGGTATTTTCGTTCTATCGGGGCTTGGAGCGCACTACGCCGGCCCCGGGCTAACGCTCTCGTTCGTAATCTCGGGATTCGGTTGTGCGTTCGCCGGGCTTTGCTACGCTGAGTTTGCCGCGTTGATACCGCTAGCCGGAAGCGCATACACCTACGCATACGCAGCGCTCGGTGAGCTTTTCGCGTGGATCATCGGCTGGGATTTGACGCTCGAGTATGCCATGGGCGCCAGCGCCGTTTCCTCCGGTTGGTCGAATCACTTCGTCGAGTTTCTGAACATCTTCGGGCTGAAAATTCCTCTCTGGCTCGCGTACGACCACTGGACGGCGATACGAACTGCTGAGAACGTGATCGCGAGGCAGATGGCGAGCGCTTCCGATTCGAGCCTCGTGGTTGGGACGCAGGCCTATCTAGCCAAAGTGGGTGACATCCTGAGCGCGCAATCCCCGGAACTGCTGCAGCGCGCTCACGATTTGGTCAACGCGCCGCGACTCTTCGGCATGGAGATCGGCTTCAACTTACCGGCGTTCCTGATCGCTCTTGTGATCACCGCAATTCTGGTGGTCGGGATTCAAGAGAGCGCAACATTCAACGCAGGCATCGTTTTCATCAAAGTCACAGTGGTTTTGTTTATCATCGCGCTCGGGTTCAAGTATGTGAATCCCGGCAACTGGGGTCACGATTGGCACACCTTTGCGCCCATGGGGTTTTCAGGAATTGGTGCGGGGGCTGCCTACATCTTTTTCGCTTACATCGGGTTCGACGCCGTCTCGACAACCGCGCAGGAAGCAAAGAATCCTCAGCGAGATCTGCCGATCGGAATCATCGCGTCGCTTGTGGTCTGCACCATACTGTACATTCTGGTTGCGGCCGTGCTTACGGGTATGGTGCCGTGGAAGGAAATTAATATTGAAGCTCCCCTGGCTGTTGCCTTCGTCGATCGCGGACTTATCAAAGCCTCGTACCTGATTACAGCGGGAGCTCTCGCGGGACTTACCAGCGTTATGCTGGTCATGTTGTTAGGGCAGACGCGCGTATTGTACTCGATGGCCAATGATGGATTACTCCCCCGCAAATTCTTCGCCGCGATCCATCCAAAATTCCGCACCCCATACAAGAACACGATTCTGGTAGGTTTGCTGGCTGCGATCGTCGGCAGCACAGTTCCAATCGACGATATCGGGCGGATGGTGAATATAGGGACGCTTTTGGCGTTCGTAATTGTCTGCATCGCGGTTATGGTGCTTCGCCGGACGAACCCGGACCAGCATCGCCCGTTCCGCACGCCCTGGGTGCCGCTCGTCCCAATCATGGGCGTTATATTCAATGGCTACATGATGTACAAACTGGGCTGGATCAATTGGCTGCGCCTCATCCTCTG
>Ga0307479_10003056_pt1 | contig 15199 bp, 15 predicted proteins | sample atmos_gasesECM4C_FD_203743 | JGI IMG/M metagenome (GOLD analysis project Ga0307479, IMG submission 203743) | Hardwood forest soil microbial communities from Morgan-Monroe State Forest, Indiana, United States - atmos_gasesECM4C_515 | ecosystem: Environmental > Terrestrial > Soil > Temperate... | reverse complement strand
AAGTTTTCGAGTAGCTTGATACCGACTGCGCCGGATTTCTCCGGGTGAAACTGGACACCGAACAAATTGTCCTTTTCGACCACGGCGGAAAAAGGTCCGCCATACTCACAGGTGGCGACCGTTGGGGCGACCACGGGCACCCGGTAGGAGTGAGTGAAGTAAACAAAGCATTCCGGCGGCAAGCCGCGCAGTAGGCGCGAGTCGCCTCGAATCTGCAGTGCGTTCCAGCCGACGTGAGGCGACTTCACCTCCGCGGGGAAGTGCACGCACTCACCAGGAAACACACCAAGGCCAGCTACGCCCGGCGCCTCGCTGCTCGAATTGAACATCCACTGCATCCCGAGGCAGATTCCCAGGAAGGGTGTGCCCCGTCCGATAGCCGTCTCAACGGCGTCCTTCAGTCCGCTGCCGCAAAGGGCTTGGGTGGCGGCAAAATGACCGACCCCGGGAACCACCACTTTGTCTGCGTGCGCGACCTCGTCGGCATCCGAAGTGATCACCGAAGGTTGCCCCAGAAAATCCAACGCCTTCTTTACCGAGGCCAGATTCCCGACGCCGTAATCGACAATTGCGATGGTCATAGGACTCCCTTCGTGCTGGGAATAAATCGGGCCATACGCCGATCCCGCCAGCAAGCCGCGCGAACCGCCCGGGCGAAGGCCTTGAAGAGAGACTCGATCTTGTGATGGTTCGAGCGGCCGTACAAGATGCGCGCGTGCACGCTGGCCTTCGCGCCGCGCGCGAAGCCCTCGAAGAAGTCATGAACCAGTTCGGTCTGCAAGTCGCCCACCAGCCGCACTCGCACTCTGGTATCCACAGAAACCGATGTCCGGCCGCAGAAGTCGACAGCAGCCAGCCCAAGAGTCTCATCCATCGGCATCAGGAAGTAGCCCGCTCGCAGGATGCCTCGTTTGCTGCCCAGTGCCTTATCGAACGCTTGCCCGAGCACGATCCCAACATCCTCTACGGTGTGGTGCTGGTCCACTTCAAGGTCGCCGTTGGCCTCGAGGTCAAGATCAAAGCCTCCATGATGGGCAAACAGCTCAAGCATGTGGTCGAAGAAATGAATGCCGGTCGAGATCTTGTATTGCCCTCGCCCATCGATATTCAGGGCGGCACGAATGTCTGTTTCCTTGGTCGGACGATGTATGCGCGCCCTTCTCATGGACGCACCTCGTGAGCCCAGGCACCAATCTCCCGTAGAGTCTCGCGCAGCACGGGCAGCAATCTATCCGTTTGTTCGGCGGAACCGAGCGTAATCCGGACGCAGCCTTCGCACCCCGGATCGCGGGAACGATCCCGCACCAGAATGCCTTGCTCCCGCATCCGTCGAATGAAGTCAGAGTTCAAAGCGCCCAGGCGCATCAACACAAAGTTCGCCCGACTGGGCCAGTGGGGAATGCCAAGAGCCGTGAGCTCGAGCTGAAGACATTCACGACCTTCACGGACTTCGGACACGTAGCACCGAACATAAACGTCATCGGCGAGCGCTTCCGGCAAGCATGCCAGAGCCACGCTGTTGACGTTGTAGGGGGAAGCGACCTTCCGCACCATGCTCATCTGCTGCGCTTCGCCCATCAGCACTCCCACGCGGAGACCCGCCAATCCGTATGCTTTGGAAAACGTACGAGCCACAAAGATGTTGGGCCGATCTTGCCATCGGTTCAGCAGCGTCTCTCCATGAAACTCGAAATAGGCCTCGTCGACCAGCAAGGCAGCCTCAGGTGCCGCCTCGGCTAGTCGCAACAGATCATCTAAGCTCGCTGCCGAGCCGGTTGGATTGTTGGGATTGGCAACCGCAATCAACCGGGTAGCCTTGGTGAGGCGGCGCAAAACATGGATTAATGGAAAGGAGAAATCCTTTCCCGCTGGAATCTTGACGATGCGCGCACCCGTTGCCCCCGCAAAGATCTCATACATCGAGAATGTAGGAACGACGATGAACGCTTCATGCCCGGGTTCCAGGTATGTCTCCGCCAAGAGATGAATGGCCTCGTCGACCCCATTCGTCAGCAGGAGTTCTTCCGGCTTTGCCCCCAGACAACCCGCGGCGACTGCCTCGACCGGTTCGCGTTCGGGGTAGCGCGCTAACTCTTCGACGTCGATTCTGCGCAAGCGCTCCAACACTCGCGGAGAACACCCGACCGTGTTCTCGTTGAAGTCAAGGCGCAGCCCGGTACGTCCCGCAAGGGGCGGGCGATATGTCGGAAGCTGGCGCACGGCTGCGCGCGGGCTAAGCATCGGGACACCTCGCTCGTATCGAAGCAGCATGAGCCTGCAAACCTTCTGTTTCGGCGAGGCGCGTCACCGTCTTGCCGATTCTTTCAAGTCCTCGCGCAGAGAGCTCCTGCACGGTAATGACCTTCACGAAGTCCGTCACTGTAAGTCCTCCGCGGAAGCGGGCGGTCCCAGCCGTAGGTAGTACGTGATTGGGCCCGGATGCGTAGTCACCGGCCGCCTGGGCCGAGTAGTCGCCAACAAAGACAGATCCGGCATTCGTGATCGACGCTAAATTTTGGCGCTCGACGGTGATGTGTTCAGGAGCAATCCGATTCGCCCATTCGATGGCTTGCTCTTGGGAACCTGCGAGCAGTACAGATCCGTTGCGCGCCACCGCCTGGCGAGCCGCAGGATTCGATTCCACCAGTTGTGCCACCGTCATTTTCACCGCACAAGCGAGATGCTTTGACGTCGTGATAAAGACGGGGATCGCATTCGGGTCATGTTCCGCCTGCGCCACCAGATCTGCCGCGATGAACTCGGCCCGGCCCCGATTGCTCAGGATAAGGGCCTCCGTTGGCCCGGCGAGGAAATCAATGGAACAGTCAAACGCCACTAATTTCTTAGCGATCGTAACGAACTGGTTGCCGGGCCCCACGATCTTGTCCACGAGGGGAATACTCCGCGTACCGTAGGCGAGCGCTGCGATTGCCTGCGCGCCTCCGATCCGGAAGAAGTCCCGGACGCCAAGCATGTACGCTGCCGTCATGACCTCCGGTTGAGGGTTCGGCGAGACGACCCGGATTTCGGGGACCCGAGCCACCTGCGCCGGTACAACCGTCATCAACAGTGTTGAAACCAGCGGATGGCGCCCTCCGGGAACGTAACATCCGACCGAGTTTAGGGGACGAACCATCTGTCCCAACGTTATCCCGCGCGAGGTGCGCTTCCACCCTCGCGGTCGCTGCCATTGGCAGAAGCGGCGAATGTTGGCCGATGCTTCACGTAGTGCCGCGCGCAGTCGCGGAGTCGCCGTCGTCCATGCCGCTTCCAGCTCTGCTTCCGCAACTCGGAGGCTGCGGTTACGAGCGAGGCCGTCCCACTTCTCGGCATATCGCCGCACTGCCCTGTCGCCGTCGCGACGGACGTCTTCCACAATCCTGCGCACCTTCGGCTCCAGAGTTGCGAACTCGGAGCCACGCGCTTCAAGTTGGTCCACCCGGCGCGAGGCGGCGGCTCCGGTGAGAATCCGCATTACATCACCACCTTGTTCAGAGGGTACTCGACGATGCCTTGCGCCTGGGCTTGCTTTAGACGCGGAATTACCTGCCACGCCTCCGATTCCTCGATCACCGTGTTTACTGCTACCCACTCCCCGTCACTCAACGTAGAGATCGTTGGATTCTTCAGCGCGGGCAGCACGGCCAGAACGCCTTCCAGATTTTCTTTCCGCACGTTGAGCATCAGGCCCACCCGGTCTTGGGCTTCCATGGCTCCGCGCAACATGAGGGCCAGGTTTTCGATCTTGCGCCGCTTTTCCGGGGCTGCCCACGCGGCTTTGTTCGCGATCACCTGTGTGTTCGATTCGAGGACGGTATCGAGAATACGCAGCCGATTTGCCTTCAAGGAGCTGCCCGTCTCTGTCACTTCTACGATCGCATCGGCTAGCATCGGCGGTTTCACTTCGGTGGCGCCCCAGGAGAACTCGACCTGTACATTGATCCCCTTACTCTGGAAATAATTGCGCGTAACGTTTACGAGCTCCGTGGCGATGATCCGTCCGGCAAGATCCTCCGCACGCTGAAAGGGGGAGTCTTCCGGGGCCGCCAGGACCCAGCGCACCTTGCCGCGGCTTCGCTTCGCGTAGATCAGGTCCGCAACCGGGACGACCTCCAATCCGCTCTCCACTACCCAGTCAAGTCCGGTGAGGCCGGCATCCAGCGCCCCATGATCGACGTAGCGCGCCATTTCTTGTGCGCGGATCAGCATGCACTCAATCTCAGCGTCCGCCGTGGATGCGAAATAAGACCTCGCGCTCGTGTACACCTCGAGACCCGCGCGAGAAAAAAGTTGGAGCGTCGCCTCTTGCAGGCTTCCTTTTGGAATACCCAGTCGCAGTTTCATTGGCCGATCCCCTGTTCCGAGGCGTGCGCGGGGGAAAGCGGGATCTGCTGCGTGAAACAAGAGCGTGTTCCCAGGTGACAGACCACGCCGGCTCCTTCTACCTGCACTCGCACCAGAAATGTGTCGCGATCGCAGTCGGTGCTGACCGAAATCACCTTCAGGCGATTGCCGGAACTCTCTCCCTTCGTCCAGAGTTCATTGCGCGTCCGGCTAAAGAAGGTGACGTAGCCGCAGTTCAGAGTTCGTGCGAAAGCTTCCTGGTTCATGAAACCGAGCATCAGAATCTCATCCGATCCCGCGTCTTGCACGATCGCAGGTACCAGTCCCTGCATTTTGTTGAAGTCAATTTCCAGGTTCATCGCGGCATCCTTTTCACGCAGAAACAAAAAGCCCGCTGAGCTCTTGCGCTTCAGCGGGCCGAACTTCCATGAGTGCTGGTCTATCTCAGAGACGCACCCCCGCCGACGCGCCGTGCGCGTGATGGTGATGGCGGTGGTGCTCGTGAGCCAACATAAGACAGTGCCAGCCTAGTAGAGAAAAACCATCGAGTCAAACCCTGAACCGCGCCCTGCCTCTGCAATTTTCCGATTGAAACTATCCAAAATTTGAATGGCGGAACCCCACATCCGCATTGACAGAATCTCGGCTCGCCCCTATTATCACGGAGTCATGTTGTCTTCTTGCCAGACGAACACCGTGTGTTGTTGTTGTACTTGTTGTCGCATGCGGGTGTCTTCTGGCTCGGGGAGGCTGCTGACCTAGTAAGTTATTAAATAATCAGCACTTATAAACCCATCGCCAGGAGCGCACCTGGCGGTGGGTTTTTTGCTTTTTATGACAAGTTCCATCAAAGAGACGAAAGCCCAGCGGGTTGAGCGCCTAAAGCGCCAGACGAACCCTTGGGAGGGGCTAGACGAAATCCGCCGTTTTGCGAGGGATGGTTTTGCGTCCATTCCCCCTGAATGGATCGGCACTTACTTCCGCTGGTGGGGTGTCTACACCCAAGGAGACGGTGCCGGGGTCGTGGGTGGAAAGGGTGGGGAAGGCAAGGCGCTCCCTTACTTCATGGTGCGCATCCGCATTCCCAACGGCCTGCTACGGGCACACCAACTCCGCGCGATCGCCGAAGTGACCGAGCGCTATGCCCGGGGCAGCGCCGATCTGACGGTTCGGCAGAATGTCCAGCTTCACTGGGTGACCATCGAAGCCCTCCCCGAAGTCCTCGATGTTCTCTGGCGGGCTGGACTCACAACCAAGGGCTCCTGCGGCGACGACACGCGCAACATCACAGGCTGCCCGCTCGCGGGGGTGGACGCAGACGAGATCTTCGATGCGTCGGCCCTCGCTCTCGAAGCCAACCAGTTCTTCGTCGGCAATGCCGATTTCTACAACCTTCCCCGCAAATTCAAGGTTTGCATCACGGGCTGCCGTTCCTGGTGTGCCTATCCAGAAATCAATGATGTGGGCTTCACCGCGGTCAGCCGCCGAGTCCGGGGCAGGGATGAGGTCGGGTTCTCGTTGCGGGTAGGCGGCGGCCTTTCTACAGACCCCTTTCTCGCCGCGCGACTCAACGCCTTCGTACGCCCCAACCAGGTCGTTCCGGTTCTTAAGGGGATTGCCGAGATCTTTCGCGACAGCGATGTTCTCCGAGAGAATCGCGAGCGGGCTCGCCTGAAATTCCTCTTCCTTCGCCATGGCTGGACCGTCGAAACCTTCCAGAAGGAGCTCGAAACCCGGCTTGGATTTGAGCTGGAACCTGCCACGGACGAACAGCCCCCCAACGACCTTTATCGAGATCACGTCGGCGTCCACGCCCAGAAACAACCGGGCTACTTCTATGTTGGCGCGGCCGTGCTGCGCGGCCGCATCACGGCGGAGCAAATGCGAGCGGCCGCTGATCTCGCCGAACGCTTCGCCGGCGGACAACTGCGCGCAACGAACATGCAGAACCTCCTGATTGTGAATGCACCGAGAGAGAACGTCGATCCCTTGGTGAAAGAGCTGGACGCGGCGAACTTGCGCGTCAGCGGATCGGCTTTCTGGCGGGGGACAGTTGCCTGCAGCGGATCCGAGTTCTGCAAGCTGGCGATCACCGAAACCAAGACTTTCTCCCGCTGGCTGGTGGAGGAACTTGAAGAGCGGTTGCCTGGATTTGAACAGCACTTGAAGCTGCACGTCACCGGATGTCCCAACAGTTGCGGCCAGCATTGGATTGCCGACATCGGGATCGAAGGCAAGAAAATCAAGCTTGGGAACCGGATGGAGGACGCCTATTACTTTTGCGTAGGCGGCGCGGTTGGTCTCCATCAATCGATTGCGCGCCCCGTCGGCTATCGCTGCCTCGCGACCGAAGTGCCCGATGCCATCGAGCGCCTGTTGCTGCGGTATCGCGAGGTTCGTATTCCGGGCGAGAACCTGCGCCAATTCTTCGCGCGGCACAGTAATGAGGAGTTGCGCGAATTCCTGGCGGGTGATGCGTTACCCGCCGTCATGCGCGATGCTTCTCCGGGAAGGGTGCCCCATGGCTTGGAAGGGTAGTGCGATGGCAGCCCGAGGAGCGCCGGAGACCGAGCGATGACCCTCTTTCCCATTTTTCTAAAGCTCGAAGACCGATCTTGCCTGGTTGTCGGAGCGGGGAGGATTGCGGAGTCGAAGATCCGCAGCCTGCTGATCTCGCGGGCGAAAGTCCGCGTAGTGGCGCCCTCGGCCACTCCGGCGGTGTCCTCCTGGGCGCGAGCCGGGGCGCTGCACTGGGATGCGCGTCCTTTTCAGCGAGCTGATTTGAACGCGATCTTCCTCGTAGTAGTTGCGACTTCCATCCCTGATGTCAACGCTTTGGTTTATCGCGAAGCTCGGCTTCGAGGGATTCTGTGCAATGTCGTGGACGATCCGGAGCGGTGCGATTTTTACTATCCGGCTGTCGTCCGGCGTGGGGACTTGCAGATCGCCATCTCGACCGGAGGAAACAGCCCAGCCCTCGCGCAGAGACTGCGTCGCGAGTTTGAAGCGCAGATTGCGCCCATCTACGCGGGCTGGCTCGAAGAGTTGGGGCAAGCAAGGAAGAAGCTTTTCGCCAGTTCTTTGGATCCGGAGCATCGCCGCGCGCTGCTGCATGCTGCGGCCAGCCGCCAATCCTTTGACGCCCGCCGGGCTGAGCCCGTTGTATCTGGGGGGCGCTCATGAAAGGCAAAGTGTTTCTGGTCGGCGCCGGCCCCGGTGATCCTGAGTTACTCACCCTGAAAGCACTGCGAGTGCTGCAGGCGGCCGACGTTGTGCTCCACGATGATTTGATCAGTGACCGCATTCTGGAACTGATCGCGGCCACCGCTCAGGTCCGGAATGTGGGCAAGCGCTGCGGTCGGAAGGGCGTTCAACAGGAAGAAATCAACGCCCAGATGATCGCTTTGGCCACGTTCGGACTAAACGTCGTTCGGCTTAAGGGCGGAGATCCACTGATCTTCGGTCGCGCGGGCGAGGAGATGGTTGCGCTTCGTAAGGCAAACGTTGCGTTCGAGGTAGTCCCGGGAGTGACGTCGGCCTTGGTATCTGCGGCTGCCGCGGGCGTGTCTCTAACCCAGCGGGAAACCTCTTCCGCCGTGGTCTTCCTTACCAACCATCACGCGAGCGCAAAAGAGCCTGGTTCCTGGGCGGGGTATGTCTCCTCCGGCGCCACGCTTGCCATCTACATGCCCGGCTTCAATTTTGCGCAGACCGCGTCGCAGCTTCGGTCGGCTGGCATGAATGCCGATACCGCCTGCGTGCTCGTTTCACGGGCCGGCTACGAAGACCAAAGAGTTCATCGCACTACTGTTCAGAATCTGCCCTCCGCACCACGACTGCAGTCCCCGACACTCCTGTTGGTCGGCGACGCAGTCGGCTTGAGGGACACCGGGGAGCAACACTCAGCGAGAAATTGGTCGGGACTGCCGGCGCATGCCTTCGTTCCACCGCCAGCTGCGCTCGACCTGTTTGTGGATAACCAGATCTTTTGGGGTGACTAGGAGAAGATCGTGATCGAGGACCTGCAAAGAACCCAAACGTTAGCCGAGACGTGGACCTCCCAGGAAGTACTGCAATGGGCGTTCAAAACCTTCGGTAACTCGGTGGAAATAGCCTCGGGCTTTGGGGTAGAAGGCATGGCCCTGATCGACATCGCGTCCCGCGTCAACTCCAATCTGCGAGTTTTCACGATCGACACCGGCTTTCTCTTTCCGGAGACATACCAGTTGATCGAGAGGGTAGAAAAACGCTACGGAATCAGCGTTGAGAAGGTGCGATCGACTCTGAGCCCCGAAGATCAGGCAGAAATCTATGGTCCGGCGCTGTGGTCCGCGAACCCGGATCAGTGCTGCGGCCTGCGCAAAGTGGAACCTTTGAAGGAGAAACTCGCAGGCGTGCGCGCCTGGATCACAGCCATCCGCCGCGACCAGACTCCTCACCGGGCCAAGGCGCGCAAGGTGGAGTGGGACCAGAAATTCCAGCTCGTAAAAATCAACCCGATCGTTGACTGGACTAGTCAGAGCGTGTGGGAGTACGTGCGGGCGCACGACGTTCCCTACAACCCTCTGCATGACTTCAACTACCCGAGCATCGGTTGCACGCATTGCACCCGCGCCGTGCGTCCAGGTGACGATCCCCGCTCAGGACGTTGGGCCGGATCTCAGAAAACCGAATGTGGATTGCACCTGGCGGAACCGGTGGTGGTCTCCTCCCCGCTTGTCCAATTGAACGTCAATCGTGAATCCTGATCCGCCGGGTTGCAGGGGAAGCACTGTCAAATCCCCACACCCGCCAGACGAACTTTGCGTCTCAGACTGATTACTAGAACACCCCGATTCGAGCTCGCCTCGGTGATCAAGATGCTCCGCCTTGTGGCACACTTGTTCCGGAGGCGGAATGAACATTCTGGAGTTCACCATACTGGTTGGACTGGGATCGTTCAGCGCAGGATTCCTGGGGGCACTCACCGGCCTCGGCGGTGGCGTGGTGCTCGTCCCGATGCTCACGCTGCTGTTCAAGGTAGACATTCGATACGCCGTGGGCGCGTCGCTGGTGTCCGTGATTGCCACTTCGTCCGGCGCGGCCGCGGCATACTTGAAGGACGGTTTCTCCAACATTCGCATCGGGATGTTTCTCGAGATCGCGACTACGCTGGGAGCGCTTCTCGGCGCGTATCTGGCCGCTAGTGTTTCCACCACCGTCATTGGCATCATTTTTGGCCTAGTTTTGCTTTACTCCGCCTATTCTTCAGTTCGAACGCCCCCTGAGACAGCGGGTGACGACCAGCTCGATGACCTTGCCACGCGGCTGAATATGAACGGAACCTACCCTTCCTTGAGCGGACCCAAGCACTACAACGTGCGGCGTGTTCCTGCCGGGTTCAGTCTGATGTTTGGTGCTGGGGCTTTGTCAGGACTGCTCGGGATTGGATCCGGGGCTGTGAAAGTCCTCGCCATGGATCAGGCCATGGGGGTCCCCTTCAAGGTCTCAACCACGACCAGCAACTTCATGATCGGTGTGACTGCGGCGGCAAGTGCCGGCGTATATCTGAGCCGAGGGTATATCGATCCTGGTCTCGCGATGCCGGTGATGTTGGGCGTGCTTGCCGGCGCGATGACCGGAGCCCGCGTCCTCGCAAGGACGAAAACGCAGCAGCTGCGCTGGGTCTTTGGCGCCGTCATCGTTGCCCTCGGCGGCGAGATGATTTACGGCGCGCTGACCGGAAAGATCTGATGTTCAGCAAAGCGGATTGGACGGATCAAAAGCTCGAAGTCATCATCGCCAACCTGCTGCGCGCGGGTGTGACCCTGGCCGCGGCCCTCGTGCTTACCGGGGGACTGGTGTTCGTGATTCGACACGGCCTTGCCCCGGCGAACTACAGCGTCTTCGCTGGACGGCCGGCGGATCTGCGGCACTGGGGCGACATCTTGCGCGCCGCGCTGTCTCTCCGAGGCCGCGGCATCATTCAACTCGGGTTGCTGTTCTTGATCGCAACGCCAGTGGCCCGGGTGGCCTTTGCCGTCTTTGCGTTTGCCATGGAGCGGGATTGGGTCTACGTGAGCATTTCGGCCGTCGTGCTGGTCGTTTTGCTCTACAGTCTGCTGGCTAGGCATGGTGGGGTCTAAGCCAGCGGCAGCATGAAATAGAACACGGATCCATGCCCAAGCTGGCTGGTGACCCCAATCGTTCCTCCGTGCGCCTCCACGATCGCCTTGGTGATCGCCAGTCCCATGCCTGTGCCTTGGACCGCGAGCCTCTGGTTGCGACCGCGATAGAACTTGTCGAAAATCAGCGCCTGCTCGAAGTCGTCAATTCCAGGCCCTCGGTCGGACACACTCGTCATGAGGGTTCGATTCCGAACTTCTCCTGTGATGTGAATCGGCGACTCCGGCGGCGAGTACTTGGCCGCATTTTCCAGCAAATGCATAAACACTTCCTTGATGCGGGTCACGTCCATGCGGACAGGCGGCAGAGTGTCAGGCAGTCGAATCTCCAGAGGGTGCTTGCCCAGGACTTGCTTGCAATCCTCGATGCTGGCATCGAGAGCTTCGCGGATCGGGTGGGGCGCTAGATGTAATTCCACCTGGTTCGCATCGAGTTGTGCCATCTCGGCGGCTTCCCCGACGAGGCGATTGAGGCGGTCACTTTCTTCGTTGATGACCGTCAGCAGTTCTTCTTTCTGCGCTCCGTTCATTCCGGGATTCGACAAAAGGGAGGTCACCGATACTTTGATCGCCGTCAACGGAGTACGGAACTCATGAGTCACGGAGTCGAGGAGCACGGAGCGCAGTTGCTCGCTCTCACGAGCAGCCTCTGTGCGGCTCAGGTTTTCCATCGCACGCGCGCGCTCGATCGCAATTGCGATCAGGCTGCTGACCGCGTCCAGCGTCTCCCGCGACATCCGGCTGCCCGACACGCCGAGCGCCCCGACCGTGCGCACTCCCATGCGCAGCGGCATGATCCCCAGGTGCTTTTCAGAATCAATCCGAGGTTCACCCCGGCTCGACACGAGCTGCAGAGCATGAGCCTCTAGCTCGCCGATATCCGGAGTGGAGCGATACACGTCGGGCCGCTCGGGTAAGGAGATGGCCGCAGCCTTCACATCAAAGGCTTCCACGACGTATCGAGGGAGCACGTTCAGCAACTCGACCACATTGTCGGCGGAGAGCAGTTGCTGACTGAAGCCGTACAGGCGCTCGACCTCCCGTCGTCTCTCATTCGCATTCAGCGCCTCCCTTTGCGCTCGCGCTGAAAGCTGGCTGGCGATTACAGCGGTGATCAGGAAGGCAAACAATGCGACCCAGTTCTGATGATCGGCGATCGTAAACGTCCCAACGGGAGGCAGAAAGTAGTAGTTGAAAGCGAGGGTCGCAACCACTGCGGTATACACCGAGGCTCGTAAACCCCACACCGTCGAGATGATCAGCACGGTCAGCAGGAAGGTGAGTGCCACGGTGGTTGGATTGCTGACGTGGATCCCGCGGTACGCAAAAACAATGGCAAAGACTGCGCCGGTAGAGACTATGTAGCGCAGCGCGTGCCTAGCCCATCTCTCTTTCACGTGGCGATTGTAGCTGACGTTCGACATTTTCATGCCGCTAAAGCACAATACTCGCGATGGCCAAGACTCCGGAACAATGGCTCGAAGAGGCCGCACCGGTAAAGAAGGGTGGCGTCTTTAAGCTGTTTCTAGGCTACGCACCGGGAGTAGGGAAGACGTATAGCATGCTCAGTGAAGCCATCCGGCGCCATAGTCGCGGCGAAGACGTCGTGCTCGGCGTGGTCGAAACCCATGGCCGCAAGGCCACAGCGGAGCTCGCAGCCCAATTGGAGCAGGTTCCGCGCCGGAACGTCGACTACAAGGGCGCACTCTTCGAAGAGATGGATGTAGATGCGATCCTGGTTCGCAAGCCTGCAGTCGCAATTGTCGACGAACTCGCCCACACCAACATCGAAGGCAGCAAACATCGTAAGCGATACGAGGACGTCTACGAACTTCTCGACGCCGGCATCGATGTTCTCTCCACGATGAACATTCAGCATCTGGAGAGCGTCACCCCCACGGTGCAGGGCATCACCGGAATCCAGGTGCGGGAGACCGTGCCCGATTGGGTCTTGAAGCGCGTAGACGAAGTCGTGATGGCGGACCTCACTCCTGAAGCGCTGCAGAACCGCATGCGCCGGGGGGACGTCTATCCACTGGAGAGAGTAGAACGGGCCTTGGGTAACTTCTTCCGCCCCGGCAACCTGATCGCGCTGCGCGAATTGGCGTTGCGCCAGGTTGCGCACGCGGTTGACCGCAGCCTGGAGACGTATCTCGACAAGCAGGACAGCCGCAGGAATCTCGGCTTGCGCGAGCGCATTGCCGTCTGCATCAGTTCCAATCCCGCTGCTCAACATCTGGTTGCGCGCGGCGCCCGGATGGCGCAAGCACTGGATGGGGAGTTGTACGTGATCTATGTCGATCGCGGCCAGGACGACAACGAACCCAATCAAAAGACCTTGCAGGCCAATATCCAGTTCGCCGAGAATGTCGGCGCAACTGTGGTTCGTGTGAAAGGAAAGACGGTCGCTGAGGCTGTTGCCGAAGTAGTGCACGAGAAGCACCTTACTCACGTGGTATTCGGCCGATCCGCGACAACGGGATGGAAGCGGTACCTGTACATATCCGCCATCCACCGTTTCCTGCGGGACGCCCCAGCGGTCGACGTCCACATCGTTACCCAGGAGCCTGCACATTGACCGGTACTGAACACCGCAAGATTCTGGTCGTGGACGATGAGAGTCAGATCACACGAGTGCTGCGAACCAGTCTCTCCAGTCATGCCTATGACGTCCGGGTTGCCAACGACGGTGAAACCGCGTTAGAGATCATGAAGGACTGGACACCCGATCTGGTGATCACCGATCTTTCCATGCCGAACATGGATGGTCTGGAGCTTACTCGACGGCTCAGGTCCAGCAGCAAAGTCCCGATCCTGGTGCTGTCGGTTCGCGGCGAGGAACGTACCAAGGTGCAAGCTCTTGACGCCGGCGCCGACGACTACGTTACGAAGCCTTTCAGCATGGTGGAGCTGTTGGCGCGCGTGCGCGCTTCACTAAGGAGAATTCCCCTTCCCGACGAGGCCGAGCCTGCCAAGATTGAAATCGGCGACTTCCGCATTGACTTGGCCGCGCATAAAGTCTTCGTCCGGGAAAAAGAGGTTCATCTTACCCCCAAAGAGTTTGATCTCCTGGTCTACCTTGCCCGCCACGCCGGCAAAGTCGTGCCCCACCGCTCGCTGCTAGCCTCAATTTGGGGTGGACAGAGCATCGAGCAGGTCGAATATCTTCGCGTCTTTGTCGGCCAACTTCGCAAGAAACTGGAGCCTGAAGCATCTTCCCCACGGTACATTGTGACCGAGCCTTGGGTGGGCTATCGCTTCGACCCTGGCGACGACTAACGCCTGCCTGCGCCGAAGGATACAATCTTTACGAATTCTTTATAAAAATCTTAGCCCCGTCTTACGCCCCGCGCGTTCTACTGGGGCCGTTCCAATGCTCGCCAATCCCCGAACCGCTCGAAGGAGAGAGAGCGCCCATGCAAGACTTCGTCTTCGCCGCAATCACGATCGCGTTCTTCGCGGTGGCGATTGGTTACGTGCGATTCTGCGATCGAATCCGCTGAGGTGAAACCGAGATGAGTTCCGAATCCATCGTCATGCTCCTCGTGAGCGTAGGGTTGATGGTGTACTTGCTGTACGCGTTGCTGCGTCCGGAGAAATTCTGAACATGACTGCGAATGGCTGGCTCCAGATCGTCGTGTACCTAGCGGTCATCTTTGCGATCACCAAACCCCTTGGCGTATTCATGGCGCGGGTGTTCAACCGCCAGCGCACTTTTCTCGATCCCGTAGCTCGGCCCATCGAACGGCTGCTTTACCGTTTGACGGGTGTGGATGAAGACCATGAGATGCGCTGGACGGAATACGCGCTGACCATGCTTTTGTTCAGCGGCGTGACCATGCTGCTCCTGTACCTGATGCAGCGGGTACAGCCGTTCTTGCCTTGGAATCCCCAGAAGTTTGGCCCCGTCCCCCCGACCCTATCGTTCAATACCGCCGCATCGTTCACCACCAACACGAACTGGCAGAACTATGCAGGTGAGAGCACGATGAGCTATCTGACTCAGATGGCTGGGTTGGCGTACCACAACTTTGCTTCGGCAGCAACCGGGATCGCGCTGGCGATCGCGTTCATCCGTGGTATCGCCCGCCGGGAAAAGAAAACGATCGGGAATTTCTGGGTCGACATGACGCGCTCGACCCTCTGGCTCCTGCTGCCGATGTGCATCGTTTATGCGTTGGTCCTGGTTTCCCAGGGCGTCGTGCAGAACTTCAAGCCCTACGACACCGTGAAGTTGATCGAGCCGCAAAAAGTGCAGCGAACCGGAGCCGACGGCACCCTCGTCATCGGCCAGGATGGCAAGCCGGTCATGGACACACTGAGCGATCAGACCATCGCCCAAGGCCCGGTGGCCTCGCAAGAAGCGATCAAGATGCTGGGGACGAACGGCGGGGGCTTCTTCAACGCCAACAGCGCTCATCCGTTTGAGAACCCCACCCCGTTCAGCAACTACCTGCAGATGCTTTCCATCTTTGCCATTCCCGCGGGACTTACGTATACGCTCGGCCGCATGACTGGGTCGCAGCGTCATGGTTGGGCGGTTTGGGGAGCGATGGCGATCCTGTTCCTCTGCGGTGTTTCGGTTGCCTATTGGGCCGAATCGAAAGGGAATCCTCTACTCAAAGGAGTGGATCAGCACGCCAGCGCCCGCCAGTCGGGCGGCAACATGGAGGGCAAGGAAGTCCGCTACG
>Ga0307479_10003055_pt1 | contig 15201 bp, 11 predicted proteins | sample atmos_gasesECM4C_FD_203743 | JGI IMG/M metagenome (GOLD analysis project Ga0307479, IMG submission 203743) | Hardwood forest soil microbial communities from Morgan-Monroe State Forest, Indiana, United States - atmos_gasesECM4C_515 | ecosystem: Environmental > Terrestrial > Soil > Temperate... | reverse complement strand
CCTCGAACATCATTTCGTGTGCGGCGAGGTAGAAGGCTGAGAAGACCGGATCGGAGCCTACGCCGATCTTGATCGGGGCATCCTGCGCGAGCAGCGCCGTGGGCCGGATTGCAGCGCCGGCAAGGGCACCGGCGATGAAGGCACGTCGGGAAAGCGCAGGTAGTTGCATGTTCATTGCCTCTCAAAACAGATGTTTTCAGGCGTGATGCAAGGCGCGCACCATTTCGTGCCGATCGACTTCATGGATATGGCATCCCAGGCATGACGCCTGCGAAGATCGCCCCCGCCGCTTCATAAGTGCCTTCGCTCAGCGACGCATGCTGCGTGACGACCATGGTGTCGCGAACGATCTGTTGCAGGCGGTGCGATTTGTGGATCGCCGCGATGCCCGCGATCCGATAGGCCTGCTGCACGACTTCAGCCGAGGCGTGTGCCGCGTGGGTGGCGCTGAGGCGCAGGAGATTGCCGAGTTCCGGCTTGACCGGATTGCCCGCGAGCAGTTGGTCCCACGCGCGCTCCGACGACTCGTAGAAGAACGCGCGCGCGCTGCGCCACTTGGCTTCGCCCCGCGCCAGTTCGGATCGGTAATAGGCACGGTCGGCGAGTTTCGGCGCGCCGGGCATGATCTTGGCGCCGCCCGCCATCTCGGTCACCGTGTCGAGCGCCGCGCGCGCCAAGCCGATATTGGCGACCGCATGCACTTCGGCCTGATAGGCGAGAGCGGGATAACGATAAAGCGGCTCGTCGATGAGACCGGGAGAGCCGCGCGCGCAAATCCACTCCAGCGCATAGAACTTGTCGTTCACGCTGGTGTCGTGACTGCCGGTGCCTTGCATGCCGACGACGTCCCAGTTCTCGATGATCTCGACCTCATTGGCCGGACAAACAGCCATGTAGACGGTGCTCTGCGCCTCCGACGCGAGCTGCGGCGTATCAACGGAGATGCCGACGCCGATCCAGTCGGCCGCCATGCAGCCGCTGGCGAAGCGCCAACGGCCGGTGACGCGTACGCCGCCTTCGACCGCGCGCGCCGGCCGCAACGGATAGAGTCCGCCGGCAAAGACCTGGTCGGGTCCATCCGCGTAGATCTTGCGCTGGGTCTCGACCGGCAGCGCGGCCAGATAGGTATTGGCAGAGCCGAACGCTGCGACCCAGGCCGCCGATCCGTCGGCGACCGCGATCGCCTCGATCATGCGAAGAAATTCGTGAGGCGGTAATGCATCACCACCGAAGCGCTTGGGCGTCGCCGCGCGGAAAATGCCGGCCCGCTTCATGCTCCAGATCACGTCGCGCGGGACATGTGAGAGGCGGTCGAACTCATCGCGGCGCGCGGCAATCTCGGCGACGAGGTCCTGCAGAGGCAATGGGTCCTGGTCCGCCGCGACAGGCTCAGCCACAGGCACTCTGGCAACGTCGCGCTTCATGGTCGCTCCAGGCCGACGCCGGAAGCTTCATTGCTTCGGCGTCGTCATTTTCCCTTCGCATTGATCTAAGTCAAATTCATAGTTATAATTCGCATTATGAGCGAAACTAATGCAGGTCTCGACCTCAACCTGCTGCGCGTGTTTCTCGCGATCTGGGACTTGCGCAGTCTGACCGCGGCCGGCGACCGGCTCGGCCTCACCCAGCCCGCAATCAGCCACGCGCTGCGCCGCTTGCGGGATCGTTTCGATGATCCGCTATTCGTCCGCGCCGCAAACCGGATGCTGCCGACGGAGGCTGCGGTGCGTTTGCATGAGCCGCTCGATCAGGCCTTCGGCATCATCAGTCGCGCCATCCAGGAGCGCGTCGCCTTCGATCCGCGGGTGACGCAGCGCGTGTTTCGCGTGGCGATGTCGGATGTGTCGGAGGTCTATTACCTGCCGCGCCTGATGGCCAGACTGGTGCGGGCTGCACCGATGATACGGCTCGATGTCGTGCCGCTGGCGGTGGATGCGATCGTAGGCGCCATGCGCGCCGGCGAAGTCGACCTTGCGATCGGCTATCTCAGGAATCTCGAGGGCGAGTGCGAGAGCCGGGCGTTATTCAACGACAAGTTCGTCTGCATGGTTCGCAAAGGTCATCCGATCGGGCGTTCAAAGCTCACCAAGGCGAATTTCGTCAACCTGCGTTACATCCACGCCGGCACCAATGCGCCCGGCCATCAAATGGTCGAGCAATGGCTCGCCGAGACGGGCATCAAGCGGCAAATCGCCGTTCGGCTCGGGCACTTTTCGGTGGCGCCCGACATCGTGCGCGATACCGATCTTGCGGTTGTCTTTCCCGAAAGTGTGGCCCGCCAACTCGATACCGCGAAGGAATTTCGTTTGCTGCCCCTTCCGTTCGACCCGCCGCCGGTGGAGATCAAGGTCCACACCCATCCGCGCTTCGCGAGCGACATGGGCATCTGCTGGCTGCGCGACACGCTGGTCGCGATGTTCGCGAAAACGGGTTGACTTGCCGGGCGTTCGGCTAGAGCGCGGTGACTTTCAGAATGATCGTCACCGCGCTTCTTACCTGCTCTTTGAGCATGATCTCTGCGCAGCCGCTTCGCTTGCAAGCCAGAGGCCGACCTCCGCGCCGAGCGCCACCGAAAACCCTATAACACCATGATGACCCACCGTCGCCGCCTCGATGATGTTCCCGGTGGCGAGCGTCATCAGGGATGACAATTCCGGATTCGGTGAAATCAACTGTTTCGATTTTCCTTTGTGGTTCTTGCAATACGCGCCGTTCTTTCAACGGGACAGATTCGAGAAAAGGGTAGACGCACTTACTCGTATTCGCTCGGCGTCACCTCCGCGTCATCTCAAAGTCATGCATTTGTCGCGCGATCACCGACTCGTCATCGCCGAATACAACGAAAAACGAATCCACCATGAAATAGACAACCATTAGTTTTGTTTTTCTCTGACGGCGAGAGTGATTCACACTCACAATCGCCGACTACCAAATCGCTTTTTTTGATTGCCTCAAGTGAGACTGGCTCACGGTCCCGATCGACCGTGGAGTTCGACCTGAACAGCACACGAGCCGAGCGGACCGTGTGAACAACGGCGTTTGCGCGCCCGCGAAGCATATCACAACTCCCAATCTCATCTAACAGGGGAATGTCATGAACATAATGAAGCCATTTGTAGCTTTGACAAGCCGTCGTTCGATGTTGCGCGGCGGACTGGTGGGCCCCGGACTCATGGGGGCCGCGCTGCTGGCCGGGATGCCGTCAACAAGCCTCGCCCGCGATTTCCGCGACGACGGCGCGCTCACGGAAGGCGATGTGAGCATCCTGCGTTTTCTCGCTGCCCTTGAGATCCTCGAGTCCGATCTCTGGGAGCAGTACAACGAGCTCGGAGGGATCCGGGATAGCGAGCTGACGAGCGGCACCGGCAGCAAGCTCTATACGGATGCCCTCAACAGCATCGACGGCGACATGTCGCAGTACATTCACGACAACACCGATGACGAGTTCAGCCACGCCAGTTTCCTCAACGTTTATCTGCAATCGAAAAATGCCCCCCAGGTCAGCCTGGAAAAATTCAGGATGCTGGACGGCAGCCAGGCGACTGGTTCCTCCAAGAAAAAGCGCCTGACCAACCTGATGCGGCTCACCGTCGACACGTCGTGGTGGACGCGCTACCGCAGCAGCACGCTCAATCCCGATCTCGGCGATGTGTTCCCGCCGGCGGTTCCGTCTTTGGCCACGGGCGAGCACACGGCTATCCCGCGCACCGACGCAGACCTCCAGCAGCCGAGCCAAGTCCAGGCCATCGCCAACACGGCCGCGTTCCATTTCGGAACCATCGAACAGGGTGGCAGCAGCCTGTATCCGTCGCTGGCGCAGCGCGTCAGCAACGTGGAGGTGCTGCGCATCCTGTTGGCCATCGGACCGACGGAGACGATGCACTTCCAGGTCTGGCACGACAAGGCCGGCAATATTTTGCCATTGAACGATCCGTTCACCGGCCTGAGCTTCCCCGACCTCGCCCACTCCACCGACGAGAACCTGCAGGCCAACCTGATCATGCCTGAGCCCACGATCTTCAGCCGCAAGTTCCCGAACACCCCTGTCTCGATCATTCGTCCGACCGAGACGCGCGGGGCCGCCATGGGGGCCGTCAACGCCCTGACGGCGGACGGCCTGTTCAAAGGCCAGTCGCCGGCCTTCTTTGCCTTCCTCAAACAACTGGCGAGTGAAGCCGACGAGGCGCAGCGCGAAATCTGATGCGATTGCCGGCTTGCCCGGCAACGGTTCTGCCCGAGCGCCGAGGCCGTCCGAAGCGGCCCGGCGCTCGACATGAGGCTGGCACGGAGCGCGCCGCCCGAAGACGGCCTCGCCAACCCTAATCTGCAAAATGGACGCCGAGCATGACAAGAGTCGCGCGATCATGAATCGCGCGATCAAGTCGCGCTGGCTGCGCGATGCTCTGCCATGTTGGTAAGAACAGGCTAGACATCATGGAGAACGAGCGCTTTCATCCGATGTGTTCGATCTCTTGGCGCACGCGCCTCTTTCCTGAGCAACAGCGCAGCTTCCCCTTCCGCCGCCAAGCATGAAAATTGCATAAAATTGCCCTGCCTAGAGAGCGAGCAACGCCATGAACCTGATCAATCTGGACATCCGCATGCTTCGCTCGCTGATGTCGGTCGTCGAGACTGGCAGCATCACCGAGACCGCGCGGCGGCTCGGCCGCACCCAACCTGCGATCACCCTTCAACTGCAGCGCCTGGAGGAACTCACCGGAAAGGCCATCTTCATCCACGAAGGCCGCCGGCTGTTCCTGACGGCGGAAGGCGAGACGGTATTAAGCTACGCGCGATCGATCCTCGGCTTTCACGACGAGCTGCTGTCGCAGCTCTCCTCTCCCGATGTCGAGGGTCACGTCGTGCTGGGTACCCCCGACCTCTATGCGGCCTTCATGCTGCCGTCGATCCTGAGGATCTTTCGCACCGCCTTTCCGCGGGTCCAGATCGAGCTGAACTGCTCGCTTTCAACGCCGCTGGTCGGCTGTGTGAAGCGCGGCGAGGTCGATATTGCGCTGGTGACCCGCATGAACGACTTCACCGGGGGACAGGTGGTGCGGCAGGAGCAATTGATCTGGATGACCGGCGAGCAATCGACGGCGCACAACGAAAAACCGATCCCGCTTGCGTTGCTGCCTCCCGGCAACATCTTTCGTGACCATGCGATCGAAAAGCTGGAAGCTGCGCGGCTGCGATGGCGGATCGCCTGCGTCAGCCATAGTGTCAGCGGCCTGCAGGCGGCTGCCTTCGCCGGCATGGCGGTGACCGTGCTCGGCCGCTCCGCGCTGGTGCGCAACATGCGCGAAATCGGCGCCGACGACGGCCTGCCGCCGCTGCCCAAGGTCGATCTTCTGTTGTACAAATCGCCGGCTGCGACATCAAAGGCCGCGAGCGCCCTGCACGATTATCTCGCGCACTATCTCAATCTCGACGACGACCTGCTGTTGGGCAAGGAGCTGCCGTTGTCGACAGACGATGCGGGAGCGAGACGGTCAGCGCATTCGGGGACGAAACTGGCTCCAGGGCCGCACGCGCTCGAACGCGGCCGCGATGCGCACAATCACGCCTTCGTCGAGCCACGGCGCGATGATCTGAAGTCCAATGGGAAGCCCGTCGCCATCGAATCCGCAGGGAATCGTCGCGGCCGGCAGCCCGGTCAGATTTATCGGCCAAGAGAACGGCGACCAACCTAGATGGCGGTCGACGGCAATGCCGTCGACCTGATCGACGCCCAGCGCGCCGGCAGGAAACGCCGTCACCGCGACCGTCGGGGTGACGATCGCATCGACTTTTTGAAACAGCTCCAGGAACGACGCGCGCAGGCTGTTGCGGCGATAGCCGGCCTCGACATATTCGATGCCGCTGTATGTTGCGCCCTTCGCCACCACGTCGCGGTAGTCGCTGTCGGAGGAGGCAAGCGCGCCGGCGTCGCGGGTCGAAACCGCCGCCGCCTGCTCGGTGTAGGCGATGGGTTTCAGGATTCGTTCGAGCATATCCGGCTCGAACCGGACGCAATCGTGAATGAGGCCGGCGCCGAGCGACCCGAGCGCCTCAACCGCCGACTGAAACGCCTTGCGAACATCGGGCGCGACCGCGGCATAGCCGAAGTCGACACTGCTTCCGATTCTCATCCCGTCGAGCCTTCCCGGCGTCGCATCGAAACTCCGCCGCGGCACCGGCAGACTGGCGGCGTCGCGCGGATCGTGGGCCGCCACCACTTCGAGAAGCAGCGCGGCATCGGCCACCGTCCGCGCGATCGGCCCGGTATGCGCCAGCGACGCCCACGACGGGGGCGAAAATCCCGGTGATCTCGAAACCAGGCCGAAGGTCGGCTTGATCCCGACCACGCCGCAGAAAGCGGAGGGTACGCGTATCGAACCGACGCCATCGGTGCCGATCGCGAGCGGACCGCATCCCGCGGCAACCGATGCTGCGGCGCCGCCGCTCGAACCGCCGCTGGTCCGATCCTTGTTCCAGGGATTGCGGGTGACGCCGGACACCGGGCTGTCGGCGGTGAGCTTGTAGCCGGATTCGCAGGTGGTGGTCTTGCAGGTGACGATGGCACCCGCCGATTTCAGCGCTGCGACTACGGCTGAATCGACTGACGGCACCAGATCCCTGTTGGCGGGAGCGCCCCCGAGCGCGCGCACGCCGGCAACATAGACGAGATCCTTGATGCTGACTGGTACACCGGCGAGCTTGCCGACCGGCGATCCAGAGGACCAGGCCGCCGTGGCCACATCGGCCGCGGCGCGCGCCTGATCATAGGTCGCGGTAACGACTACATTGCAGGACGCATTCGCAAGTTCGAGTGCGGCGATGACGTCCTCGATGACGTCTCGCGGCGTAAACCGCTTGGCGCGATAGCCTTCCAGCAATTCGATCGCCGACAGCCGGGCCAGTTCATTGGCCGCAACGGCGCCCTCGGCGCGGACGCTTCCTGCCTTCACGTCGCGCCTCACGAAATCTGGAGGGCGGCCTTTACGGCCTTTTTCGCCATGACCGTCACGAGATGGGCACGGTAGTCCGCATCCGCATGAATATCGGAATTGAGGGCTTCGGAATTGAGCTTGATCGCGGCGATCGCGTTCGGTGCGAACTCGATTTCGAGTACGGTTTCCATCGCGCCGACGCGGAAAACGCAAGGTCCCGCCCCGGTCACCGCGACCCGCACCTTCCCGGCCGTCTTTGCCACGCAGACTCCAACCACCGCGTAGCGTGACGCAGGGGATTTGAACTTGGCGTAGCCGGCGGCGGCCGGCACCGGGAAGCGCAGCGAGGTGATGATCTCGCCAGCTTCCAGCGCGGTCGTAAACAGGCCCTTGAAAAAGGCGTCGGCGGGGATTTCCCGTCGATCGGTCACGACGGTCGCGTCGAGTGCGAGCACCGCGGCCGGATAGTCGGCCGACGGATCGTTGTTGGCGACCGAGCCGCCGATCGTGCCCCTGTTGCGAACCGCGGGATCGCCGATGCCGGCCGCAAGACTGGCAAGCACCGGCACGTGCTTGCGAACAAGCCCGGATTCGGCCACCTCGACATGGCGGGTCATGGCGCCGACGGTTAGGACGCCGTCGTTGATTGAAATCCCTGATACCTGCGGGATCTTCGACAGGTCGATCAGCGCGACCGGCGCGGCCAGCCGCTGCTTGATGGTCGGCAGCAACGTCATGCCGCCGGCGAGCGGCATGCTATCGGCCGCGCCTGCGATCAGCGCCGATACCTCATCGAGTGACGTCGGGCTGTGAAAGGCAAATGACCTCATTTCGCTTGCTCCTATTCTGCGGCGCGCGGCATCGCCGCATTCTGAATCAGGCGCCAGATTCGGTTCGGCGTCGCCGGCATGTCGACGTGGTGAATGCCGAGATGCGACAGCGCATCGACCACGGCGTTGATGACGGCCGCGGGCGATCCGATGGTGCCGACCTCGCCGCATCCCTTCACGCCCATCGGGGTGTGCGTGCAAAGCGTCGAATGGGTCTTGATCGTCATGTTCGGCAAATGATCGGCGCGCGGCATGCAGTAGTCCATGAACGAACCCGAGAGCAGCTGTCCCGAGACGTCGTCATAGACCGCGTTCTCGTACAACGCCTGGCCAACGCCCTGCACGATGCCGCCGTGCAACTGGCCTTCGACGATCATCGGATTGATGACGGTGCCGACGTCGTCGACCGCGGTATATCTCTCCAGCGTCACGACGCCGGTCTCGGGCTCGATTTCGACCTCGGCGATGTGACAGCCGCCGGGATAGGTGAAATTGATCGGATCGTAATAGGCCTGTTCCTCCAGCCCAGGCTCCAGCACCTCCAGCGGATAGTTGTGCGGAACGTAGGCGGCGCCCGCAATTTCCTGAAAGCTCTTCGTCCGGTCGGTGCCGGCTACCGAAAATATCCCGGCCTCGAACTGAATATCCTGCTCGCTGGCTTCGAGCAGATGTGCGGCGATCTTCTTGCCTTTCACCACCACCTTGTCGCTGGCTTTCGAGAGCGCGGCGCCGCCGACGACCAGCGAGCGCGAGCCATAGGTGCCCATGCCGAACTGCACACGATCGGTGTCGCCGAAGACGATATCGACGTTCTCAAAGTCCACGCCGAGTTTTTCCGAGACGATCTGGGCGAAGGTGGTCTCATGGCCCTGCCCGTGATTATGGGTGCCGATCAGGACCGTGACCTGCCCGGTCGGATGCACGCGAACAGTGGCGCTTTCGTAGAGCCCGCCTCTGGCGCCAAGCCGGCCGGCAAAGCGCGACGGTGCCAGCCCGCAAGCCTCGACATAGGTTGAAAAGCCGAGGCCACGGAATTTGCCGGCGCGTTCCGACGCCGCCTTGCGTTCCGGGAAGCCTGTGACATCCGCCGCCGCGAGCCCGCCTTCGAGGCATCCCATGGGATCACCGGAATCATATTCGACGAGCACCGGCGTCTGATAGGGATAGGACTCTTTCGGGATCATGTTGCGACGGCGCAGTTCGACGCGATCGATGCCCATCTCCTTGGCCGCAACGTCCACCAGGCGTTCGACCACAAAAGTCGCTTCCGGCCGGCCGGCGCCGCGATAGGCATCGACCGGCACCGTGTTGGTGAAGACGACCTTCACGTTGCAGTAGATCGCGGGCGTGGTGTAGACGCCGCTCAACAACGGGCCATAGAGATTGGTCGGAATGTTCGGGCCGAAGGTCGAGAGATAGCCGCCCATGTTGGCGAGGGTCGCAACCTTCAGCGCCAGGAATTTGCCGTGCTGGTCCAGCGCCAGCTCCGCCTCGGTGACATGGTCACGGCCGTGCCGGTCCGAAACAAAACCTTCCGAGCGGTCCGCAACCCATTTCACCGGACGGCCCACACGCTTCGCGGCCCAGGTAACGACCGCCTCCTCGCCATAGTGGAACTGTTTGACGCCAAAACCGCCGCCGACATCGGGCGCCACCACGCGCATCTTCTGCTCGGGAATCTTGAGCACCAGGGCGCTCATCAAAAACCGCACCACATGCGGAAACTGGCTGGTGCTCCACAGCGTATAGTGGCCGGTACCGGCGTTATATTCCGCGATCGCCGCGCGCGGCTCCATCGGGTTGCCGATCAGGCGATTGTTGACGAGGCTGAGGCGGGCAATGTGCGCCGCCTTGCGGAACGCTATCGCGACCGCGGCCTTGTCGCCGAGCTCCCAGTCGCAGCACAGATTGTTCGGGACATCGTCGAACAGTTGCGGCGCCCCGGGGCGAACGGCTTCCAGCACGCCGACCACCGACGGCAACACGTCATAGTCGATGACGACCGCTTCGGCGGCCGCGTGCGCTTGTTCCAGCGTATCGGCAACGACGAAGGCGACCATGTCGCCGACGAAGCGCACTTTCCCTTGCGCCAGCATCGGAAACGGCGGCTCCTTCATCGGTAGCCCGTCGGTGCCGTGAATGCCCCAGCCGCAGGGCAGCGATCCCAATCCATCGGCCGCGACATCGTCACCGGTCAGCACGGCCTGGACGCCCGGCAGCGCCAGCGCCGGCGCCTTGCCGATGCCACGGATCACGGCGTGGCCGTGCGGCGAACGGATGAACACGCCGAACGTCATGTCGGCCCGCTTCACGTCGGCGACGTAGTTGCCGCGACCGGTCAGGAAACGGAAATCTTCCTTGCGGCGGGGAGCTGCACCAATCCCGATGATGTTCGACATGGCTAATCTCCGATTCCCGTTGCGTTCATGGCCGCCGCACCGGCCAGCACCGATGCCACGATGTTCTGATAGCCGGTGCAACGGCAGATGTTGCCTTCGAGGCCATGGCGAACGTCGGCCTCAGTCGGTGCCGGATTCTTGCCCACCATTGCCACCGCGGTCATCACCATGCCGGGCGTGCAGAAGCCGCACTGCAGGCCATGGTTTTGATGAAACGCTTGCTGCATTGGATGTAGCGCGTTCGAGCCGCCCGGTGCCGACAGTCCCTCGATGGTCGTCAGCGTACCGCCATCCAGCATCGGCGCCAGCAAGGTGCAGCTCTTCACCGCCTCGCCGTTGAACAGCACGACGCAGGCGCCGCACTGGCTAGTATCGCAGCCGACATGGGTTCCCGTCATGTGGAGCGTCTCGCGCAACAGATCGGCCACCAATGTCGCCGGCTCGATATCGACCGTCCGGGATCTGCCGTTAAGCGTGAAACTGATTATCATCGATCACCTCCCGTAAAGTAACTGCATCAGGCAAGCACGCGGGCGCGGCCCGCCGACCAGGTAGCGAGCAGCACATCGCCGACATTGAAGGGATCGCGGAAAAACGTTCGCTCCGGGACGTAGGCGACAAAGTCCTCGTCCGGCACCGTGTCCAGCATGACCTTGACGAACGATCCCTGATATTCGATCGCGACCACCCGGCTCGGCAAAGCCGTCATGCCGTCGCCGAGGCCGCCTACGTCGACACGCATCAGCTCAACATCGTCACGCCGCACCGCCAGATCGATCCGGTCGCCAACCGAAACGCGCGTATCGGAGCCGAGCCCGACCTGGATACCGCTGCGATTCGGCTGCGACAGCACGACGTGGCCTTCGCCTATTTTCTCAACCCGGCCCGAGAGCACGTTCTGGCCGCCCAGAAATTCGGCGACGTAACGGTCGCGCGGATAGGCGTAGACATCGCGCGCAGGGCCGGATTGCTTGATCCTGCCCTTCTCCATCACGACGACGAGGTCCGCGAGCGCAATCGCCTCGAGCTGGGTGTGGGTGACGTGAATGAACGTGATCCCGAGCTCACGCTGCATGCGCCGCAATTCCTGACGCATCTGAACCCGAAGCTGCTCGTCCAATGCGGACAGCGGCTCGTCAAGCAGGAGCACGCGGGGTTCGGTGATCGCCGCGCGCGCCAGCGCGACGCGCTGCTGCTGGCCGCCCGACAGATTGGCCGGCAGCCGGTCGGCGAGTTCGGTCAGCCGCACCTTCTCCATCATCAGATCGACGGCCTTGTACCGCTCGGCCTTCGACTGGCCGCGCACGCGCAGGGCGAAGGCGATGTTGTCGCGGACGGTGAGATGCGGGAACAGCGCGTAGGACTGGAACATCATCGCCGTGCGACGTTCGACCGGCGCCATTCCCGCAACATCCTCACCGCCGATCACGATTTCACCCGCGCTCGGTTCCTCGTGCCCAGCGATCATCCGCAGGATCGTGGTCTTGCCGCAACCGGAGGGCCCGAGAAAGCAGCAATAGGCGCCGTCTGGAATCCTCAAGTTGACCCCGTCGACCACGTTGGTCTTGCCATCGTAGCTCTTGCAGAGACCTGCCAATTCGATATCGCCCGCGCCCTTGCGCATTTCGCCCCTCTAGTCGCTCGTCGCGCGCGCGCCGCGACGCTTGTTGATGATGACGATAGCGCCGATGCAGGCGCCGATGATGACGAAGGACACGATCGTGGTGACGGTGCCGAGCGCATAGAGCGAGGGCGAGGTCACGTTGAGCGTCATGCTCCAGATTTCGAGCGGCAAGGTGTTGAGGGAGCCGGCGGTCTGCAACGTGCGGGCAAATTCATCGTAAGACAGCGTAAAGCCGAACAGCGCCACCGCGACCAGGCCCGGCGCGATCACGGGAATGACGACCAGCCGGATGGTCTGCCAGCGGCTGGCCCCGAGATCCCGCGCCGCCTCCTCCCATACGCTGTTGAAGCGTGACATCACGGCGAACATCACCAGCACGCCGAACGGCAGCGTCCAGGACAGCTGCGCGCCGAGCGCCGAGGTGTACCAGCTCGCGTTGATGCCGACCCATTGAAACAAGAGGCCAATGCCCAGCCCAAGCACCAGCCCGGGCGCCACCAGGCTGCCGATCATCAGGTAGAACACGAAGGTGTCGCCGAAGAAACGCCGGCGAAACGCCAGTCCCGCCATCAGCGACACAACGAGCGTAATGACCGTAACCAGCACAGCAAGCTTGATCGAACGATCGAACGATCCCTTGACGTCGCCGGTGCGCACCTGCGTGAATAGATCGACAAACCAGTGCAGCGAATGGCCCTTCATCGGAAACACCAGCCCGCCGCGGATATCCTGGAACGACAGGATGTAGATGCAGATCATCGGACCATAAAGGGCGGCGACGTAGAGCGTGAAGACGGTTGCGAGCGCGTAGAACGTCCAGGGGCGGCGGTCGCCGCGCACGACAGCGGAAACCCGCCGGGATCTGATCATGGGCATGTCCGTCTCGCCGAGCACGACCGTCATTGCGCGATCTCCCGGCGGATATCGACGACGCGCAGGATCAAGGCGACGATGGCAACCAGAATGACCGTCAGCAATACCGCGCTGGCTGCCGCGATCGGATATTGCAGCACGCCGACGTTCTCGTAGAACGCGCTGACGACCGAGGCCGAGCCGCCGCCGGACATCACCTTGACCACGAAGAAGTCGCCCATCACGATCGAGATCACAAAAGTCGATCCGAGCGCGATGCCGCTTTTCGACATCGGGATCACGATGTAGCGCATCACGTCGAGGCGGCTGGCACCGGCATCGAGTGCTGCCTCGACCACGCGCTTGTCGATCCGCGCCAGCGAATTGAAGATCGGCACCACCATGAAGATCGTCAATTGGTGAACATAGGCGATGACGACCGAAAGCCCGGAATAGAGCAGCACCTCGAGCGGCTCATGGATCAGGCCGGTTCCGACCAGCGCCGAGTTGATCAGCCCCTCTTTTCCGAGCAGCGGGATCCAGGAGATCATCCGGATGATGTTCGACGTCCAGAACGGGATCGTGCAAACCAGGAACAGGCCGATCGCGAGCAACTGGTTCTTGACGTGGAAGACCAGGAAATAGGCGACCAGGAATCCGATGATCAGCGTGAACAGCCAGGTCAAGCTAGCAAATTTCAGCGTCGCGGCGTAGAGATGGAAGGTCTGCGCCGACGTCAGAACGTCGACGTAGTTCGCAAGCGTGAACGTCGGCAAGAGGCCGCCGAAGCCGTCGGTCTCGAAGAAGCTCGCGGCCAGCACCACCAGCATGGGCAGCAGGAAAAATGGGACCAGCACCAGCATCAGCGGCGTGACGTACAGCCATGCACTCAAGTTTCGTCGCAGCATCACCTGGCCTGACCGGCTTCGTCCTGACTTGGCTTCATTCCGCAATGGCAAACTCGCTGCCCGCCGGCGCTTGGAAGGCACCGGCAGGCCACGCCACGTCAAGCGATCTTGAAATCGTTCCATCGCTTGTTCATGTACGCCGCTTCATCCATCAGCGTATTCCAGCAGGAGATGTTCTTGACCCGCTCGAGGAACGAACCGCCATCGCGCTGGGTGCCGGCCTTCTCCATCGGCACGCCATAGGGATCGTTGACAACCTCCGGCGCCGGCTTGCCGTCGTACCAGAAATCCCACTCCGCTGATGTCAGGAACTTCTTCGCTGTCGAGGGCACCGGGCTGTAGTAGCCGTAGCGCGCGACAAAGCCGCCCTGCCAGCCCGAAAGATACCAGTTGAGATATTCGTAGGCGGCATCGAGCTTCTTGCCTGACAGGTGCTTCATCAACCCCATGCCGTTGCACCAGCCGCGATAGCCTTCCTTGCCGTTCTTGACGTTGACGGGCGCATAGACGCACGGAATTTCCTTGACGCGGACCGCGGCCACGGCCGGTGACCACATCGACTGGATGATGACTTCGCCGGCGGCCATCAACTGCACCGACTGGTCGAAGGTGGTCCAGGTGGCGCGGAACTGCCCGTCTTTCTTCAGCTCGATCAGCTTGTTGCAGGTGAAGTCGATCTCATCCCTGGTCATGTTGCCCTTGTTGCCGTACTTGATCAGCCCGGCGCTTTCGAAGCACAGCGCGGCGTCCATGATGCCGATCGCGGGCACGTCCAGGATCGCAGCCTTGCCCTTGAATTTCGGATCGATCAGGTCTTTCCACTCGGTCACCGGATGGTCGATCAGATCGGGGCGATAGCCGATCGAATCCGCGTTATAGACCTGCGGCAGGAACGTCGCCCACTCCGTGACGCCGTCGTGGAGTTCAGTCGCATTCGGCTTCTCGATATACATTGCTTCATAGGGCGAGATGCCCTGGCGCGGAATCTTGTGTCCGTCGATCTCGCCCTTGGTGAAGATCGGCAGGATGTTGTCGAATTCCTTGATCTTCTTGACCTCGATGCCCTGGATCACAGAGCGCTTGGCGGCGAGCTTGGCCTGCCAGCCCTCGAGGTCGGCGATATCCACCGAGTCCGGCTGGCTGATGAAGCGGTTGATCGCCGCCGACGTATCCAGGTTCTGCATCGTGACCTTGAAACCGAGATCCTTGGCAGCCTGATCGCCGATCGCCTTGACCACCGAGTAGGACACACCAACGTGGCGCAATTCGATATCCTTGATCTCCTGTGCCCAGATCGTAGGGAAGCCGCGGAACGCCTCGGAGCCGACCGCGCTACCCGCCGCAGCCGCGCCGGCCTTCAGGATCGCTCGCCTCGAAATGCTTTTCTTCTTCGCCGAGGGCTTTGGCGAAGTGGCCTTCGCATCCCCATTGTCATCCTCGAACATAGCTCTCTCCGTTCGCGTGTTGATGGACCAGCCTGCACGTCCAACCGGCTCGTTCGCTCGCGACCGCGTTGTTGATGAAGCCTAGTGACGGAGAACTCGGAATGTAAAATCGGAAGTAAAAATTGCTGCTATAAGCACGACTAATGGAGATCCCGGCCTGCCTAACGCAACGGCACGCCCGACCTATTGTTTGCGCTTTACTTCACAGATC
>Ga0307479_10003054_pt1 | contig 15202 bp, 13 predicted proteins | sample atmos_gasesECM4C_FD_203743 | JGI IMG/M metagenome (GOLD analysis project Ga0307479, IMG submission 203743) | Hardwood forest soil microbial communities from Morgan-Monroe State Forest, Indiana, United States - atmos_gasesECM4C_515 | ecosystem: Environmental > Terrestrial > Soil > Temperate... | reverse complement strand
ATGGATCTACGTCGAAGCCGAGATAAAAGTTGAAGCGACGCACGATTTCACGGCTCAGTTCGACGTGCGAGACCTGGTCTTCGCCCACCGGCACGACGAGGGTCATGCCGTCCTGGCTGTAGATGACAATGTCTGCGCATTGCAGGATGGGGTAGCCGAGGAAGCCGTAGGTGTGCAGGTCTTTGTCTTTCACGTTTTCGAGGGCTTCTTTGTAGGTGGGGACGCGCTCGAGCCAGCCGAGCGGCGTCACCATCGAGAGCAACAGATGCAACTCGGCGTGTTCGGGAATTTGCGATTGCTGAAAGATGATGCACTTCTTGGGGTCGAGGCCGACGGCGAGATAATCCGTGGCGATTTCGATGACGTTTTGTGCCACGGCCGACGTATCCGCGTAGTCGCTGGTCAGCGCGTGCCAATCGGCGATGAAGTAGAGGCAGTCGTAGGAAGGGTCGTTTTGCAGGCGGGCCCAATTTTGTAGCGCGCCAAAATAGTGGCCGATGTGCAAGCGCCCCGTAGGGCGCATGCCGCTGACCACGCGTTTCGTTTTTTGTGCCGACCCTGTTGCCAATCGATCCTCTTATGCAATCGCGTTGCTCATCTTTGGAGTGCGGGAGTCTTGCTCCCGCTTTTGAGGCGCCTCCATCACGACAGCGTGCCCATCGGAAGGCAGTCGCGGTGGACATGACACCGTGAAAGCGGCGGCAAGACCGCCGCACTCCAAAAGCCTCGCTGCGCTCGCTGGGACGCGCTGAAGCGCGCCCCTACAACAGCTACAGGCCTAAGTCGCGGGCGATGATCATGCGTTGAATCTCGCTGGTGCCTTCGTAAATCGAAAGGACGCGCGCGTCGCGATACATGCGCTCCACATCTGTCTCTCGTGAGTATCCCACGCTGCCGTGGATTTGCACGGCCTTATACGCGACGCGATTGGCCATTTCGCTAGCGTATAGCTTGGCCTTAGACGCCGCCGCGCCCATGGGCCCGCCAGAATCCTTTAGCCATGCGGCGTGATACACGAGCCCTCGGGCGGCCTCGAGTTCCGTCTGCATGTCGGCAAGCATCCACTGAATGGCTTGAAACTCACTGATACTTTTGCCGAACGCGCGGCGCTGCTTGGCGTACTTCACCGATTCTTGCAGGGCGCCTTCCGCCAATCCAACCGCGAGCGCGGCGATGCCGATGCGACCCCCATCCAGCGCGCTGAGGGCAATCTTCAAGCCCTGGCCTTCCTCGGCTAGGCGATTCTCCAGCGGCACTTCGCAATCGTTCAGCACGATTTCGACCGACGGCGAAGAAAGCTGGCCCATTTTCTCTTCGTGGCGGCCCACGCGAAAGCCCTTGAAGCTCGGCTCAACGAGAAGCGCGGTGATTCCCTTCCCGCCCGCGTCGGGATTGGTTTTCGCGAAAACGATGAACACGCCGGCAACGCTGCCGTTGGTGACCCACGTTTTCGTACCGTTCAGTCGATAGCCGCAATCGCATTTCGCCGCGCGCGTCTGAATCCCTGCGGCATCGGAGCCGGCTTGCGGCTCGGTGAGGCAAAAAGCCCCAAGCGTTTCACCGGTGGCCATGCGGCGCAAATATTTTTTCTTCTGCGCCTCGTTGCCAAAGGCAAGCAGCGGCACCTGCACCGCCGAGTTGGTGACGCCGACGGAAGTGGCCATAGCGGCGTCAATGCGAGCTACTTCTTCGAGCATCAGCACGTAGGAAATTGTATCGAGACCTGCGCCGCCCCACTCCTCGGGAGTCATCATGCCGCAGCAGCCCAGTTCGGCGAGCTTCTCGATTTCTTCCGTGGGGAAGCGGGCTTCGCGATCGCGCTGGCGCACGCCGGGGCGCACCTCGTTCTCCATGAACTGGCGCACCGTGTCGCGAATCAGTTTTTGGTGGTCGTTAAGGGAAAAATCCATCGTGTCTGTGTACACGAACCCAATGCGAGTGTACACGTGATGCTAACACACGTTGCGATAACCGGACTTACGGGGCAAGTAGAATTATTGGAGCACTGGAAAGTAATCCAGTTGGGATATATGTTGCGCGTAACCCGGAAAACAATTTTACGGAAGAGCGAATGCGACGTATGCGCCGTGGATCGTGGTTGCGGAGCCGGGATGGCCCGGTGTCGCTGGTGCGTGGATGGAGTCCCGGGCAGCTGCGCAGAAGACGACATATTCCCGGCCTGCCTGTTCGTAAACAGCTGGCATGCCCTCTAGCGCGGCGTCGACAGCGGCTTCCCACAGCACCCTACCGGTTTCGGAATCGAGTGCTCTTACTTTGTGGTCACGCGTGCCGGTGAAAATGAGGCCGCCAGCGGTGACAACTGGGTTCACCTTTGGGAAATGGGAACCAGTATTGGTGATGCCCCGCACCGCAAGCTCGGGGACTTCACCCAAGGGGACCTTCCAGCGAATTTCAGCGGAATTGAGGTCATAGGCGGTCAGAGTAGTCCAGGGCGGCGCAATCACAGAGAGGCCACTGTTTGCGAACATAAATCCGAAGCCGCTTTTGTAATGCGCCGGCGTGAGATCGGCGCTTCCGGCATTGGCTGGAATCGGATTTGCAGTAGGGTGTGCGGACGCGGCCGCAGGGTCCGCTAAATAACTTATGATTAGATCGATCTCCTCAGTCGTTAACTTAGCGAATGGCGGCATCAAGCCCTTACCACCCGTCACAATCGTTCTGATCTGTTGGTCGCTTAGCCGTGTGGGCAGTCCAACCAAGGATGGGATAGCCGGAGGTGCTCCCCGTAAGTTGTCAAGATGGCACCGCTCGCAGTTCGCCTGGTACAGGGAGCGTGCACGCACCTGCGGCGAGTCCGTTTTTGAAATAGGATCCGCCAGGGAAAGTTTTAGCATTGCCGGCAGATCCTTAGAGACGACGTAGAGATAACCGTGCCTGGGATCGACGGCAGCGCCGCCGAAATTAGCGCCGCCGTTGTTCCCGGGCATCTCGATGGTATCCTCGGTGCTCGGCGGTTCGAAAAGCCCGCGGTTACGCGCCTTCAGAATCTGCGTCCGCAGGCGTTCTTTCTCTTCGGGCTCCAGATACGGACTCAGATCGTCCACCGTGAACCTCTGCCGCGCGAAGGGTGCCGGCTTGGACGGAAAGGGCTGGGTTGGCCACGTCTCCTCTCCTGGCATATCGGATTTCGGAACTGCGCGTTCCTCAGTAGGCCAGAGCGGCTTGCCAGTATCACGATTGAAAACCCAAACAAAGCCGACTTTGGTGACCTGGGCAACGACGGCAATTCGCTCGCCGTCATGCTGAACCGTAGTCAGCATAGGCGTGCCAGCATTGTCGTAGTCCCAGATGTCGTGGTGAATCATTTGGTAGTACCAAAGCAATTTGCCTGTGCGCGCATTAATAGCCAGCAGGCAGTTGCCGTATAGGTTTGACCCTTGGCGATTGGCACCGTAGAAGTTGTATTTGGGGCTTGCGGTGGGCACGTAAACTACGCCGCGAGTGGAATCGAGGGCCATACCGCTCCAAGCATTTGCGCCACCAACCGTTTTCCAAGCGTCCTTTGGCCAGGTTTCATAGCCTGGTTCGCCCGGATGCGGAATCGTATGAAAGCTCCAGACGAGCTTGCCAGTGCGCACGCTGTACGCTCGCATGTCGCCAGGGCCGGAGTCATATTCCTCATTCGTCGCGGAGCCCAGGATCAATAGGTCTTCGAAGATGCGACCGGGATTAGTTGACTGCACCAGCGTTAGCGTCTTGGGATCGCGCCCAAGCCCCTCGCGGAGGTCCGTGCTGCCACCGTTACCGAAGTCAACGATGGTTCGTCCGGTCCGTGCGTCAATGGCCTGCAGGTGGTTGTCGGCGGCAAAGAGCAGGCGGTGTTCAGAGCGATCCGCGCTTTCCCAGTAGTCGATGCCTCGGTTGGTCATCAGCGGCGTCTTCGCTCCGATGGGATGCGTCCAGATTTCCTTTCCTGTGGTGGCGTCGAGGGCGACGATGCTGTTGTTTCGTGCCATCACGTACATGACATCGTCGACGACCAACGGATTGAATGCGTACGGCAGGTCGTCTCCGGTCTGATAGCTCCAGACCTTCTTCAGCTTGTGGACGTTGCTGCGGTCAATCTGGTGTAGCGAAGAGTACTGCGCGCCATCCGCGGCACCGCCATAGGCGCGCCACGTTGCATGTGCGTCGGAGAGTTCCGTGTTGCTATTCTGACTGAATGGGCGCGTATCGCGGGGCTTACTGTCCTGAGCTGGCAACAAATTTGTAAGGATCAGGACAACACAGGAACAAGAGAGGAAGAAAGCCCCTCGGAGGAAACGCCGGACTTTGCGTGCCGAGCCTTGGTGATCCAACAAGGAGGCGTTCACTGGAATACCTTGCTCGGCCTTTGTGCAGCGGGTCACTCCAATCACACGCAGAAAATTAGGGGAGAAAGCAAACATGTTGCGATTATGCCCGATATGTGGAGTTCACATCGCATGCGTTTTGTCTTCTATGAGTTTTTGTACCGAACCCTTATTCGCCTCATGTCCTCGCCAGTAAAATCGCCAACGTCGAATTTCCTCAGTGTGAGCTGCTTGTTGCCACCCTCCGGATAAACCCAAGCTACGAAGACCTTGTCCGGTCGGTCTTGAAACAGAATTGTTACAAAGGTGCCGCCAAACGTGTTGTTCTCACGCGACATGACCGTGAACTTACTTCGGAAGTAGTCTTTGTTCCATTTCGTGAGCTGTTGGCGTTCTTGCTCCGTGCCTCCTGACTTTTTGAGATACGAGTCGAACAGAGTTCTTAGGTACCGTACATCTGGATTCTTATAAACAAGGTAGTATTGTTCCAGCTGCTCGGGTGTGAATTGCGCTTCTCCATCAGGAATCTTTGACGGCTTACTGTCTTGAGCCGCAGACATATGTGTCAGGAGCAGGACAACGCAGGCGAGCGGTAGGACATGTCGTAACATTTGCCAAAGTTTGTGCGCGGCAGCTAAGTTATTCAAAAAGATGTATTTCACTGACATTTCCTCTCGAATCTGTCGAATGGTTACTTCGATCAGCAGCGACAATCATGGAAGAATGCGAGCGAATGGCCATTGTGCCTGATTACGCAGCGGTTACCGGTAAAGTAGGCCCGGGTCGAAGTTTGTCCGGTATAATCCCGAAAAACGAGAATCACCCAGTATGAACCTGCCAAAGAGAATCCTTTAGTTTCCCCACTCGGGATAAGCCAGTAGTGCATCCACAAAGTTGTGCATCACATCGGTGTGGGCATCTTCTTGCCATCCGCCCAGCGCTTGATTCTTGAATAAATCTCGCGGCCGCCCAAATCCATCAATCGAATATTCCGTAAAATTCAAGGCCTGCCGCGCCTCTGCTGCGAGCGAATCGGAGTGAATCGCCTTGGCATAAAGCGCCAAAACGGCACCGTATGTCGAATTAATGCCCCCCCAGGCGTCATGGTCTTCATCCTGTTCGTGGCACACGGTTACTCCAAACTCTTTATGAGTAAAATTCTTGCGCACAAAATGAATCAGCCTCGCAGTATCATTCCGCCAATCCGGGTCCATTGCGTTCCTGCGCTCCAGAAGGTAGCGCGCCAGATTGAGCGGAGCCCAGGCATTCCGGTTTGCAGGATTGTCGTGGTCTTCAAAAAATTGCGTGAACAATGCGCCATCCGCGTTTGCGCTGGGAATTTGCCGGTGCTTTATCCAATGCCACAGCTTTGCGCGCGGCCCTTCAAATTCCACATAACCAAGCGCGACGAGTGCGTCGTACAGCCGAAGGATGTAGGTCATATTCCCCGAAACATTCCCGCGGCCAGCGCCGGTTCGATAGTCCACGCGAAAGGGCCACGGCGAGTGTTTCGCATCACCGGCGTGCTGATTGGCAGCCAACACTCGCGCATTGTGCAACGCCTGATCCAGATATTTTTTATCCTGCGTCGCTTCATGCAGCAGAACCAGCGCATACCCGGCAATGCCGCCTTTATCAGGTTGAATTTCGAAGGGGTAATCACTCTGTGATCCGCTGTCCACCGGTTGAGGAAAGTTTCCGCGCAGGCCCGTCGAGCGCGTAAACCGCGGATACCCGCCCACGTTGGGTGTCAAGTCTTCATGGACCAGATAGTCGCCCATGGCTCGTGCGATCGCCAATGTTTGGGCGTTGCGCTTCCCCCGAAGTTCATAAAATTTCAAATAAGAAATAATGCCCATCCCATCTTGCGTCGCGGGAATTGTATCGGAACGATTGGGAAGCGGATTCCAATCGCCGTCGAGAAATGTAGTTGTCACAAATCTTGGATATCCGTGCTCGGCGGGCGCTTCTTCATAAAATTTCATCTCCCGCTCCAGCGCAGCATTCCAGGGAATCCAGGGTTGTAGCCTCCCTTCCGAATCAAACGACGCCGGATGGCCCGCAATGACGGGCGTCGTCGTAGTCTGCCCAGAAATCGAAGACCGACTGAGCATAGCGGCTGCAAAAACAAGCAAGAGTGATTGGGGTATGAATTTCACGTGTGAATTGGATGCCACCTCGGGCTGAAAAGCGACCACTTACCTGGATTAATGCACTTAGCGGAAAAGTGGATTTTTCAAGTTTCCGGTTAGGCGACTAACCGGACACTGACCAAAAATATTTCGATAACTTCTGCTTCGTGGAGGATTTCTTTTTCGTGGACGAGTGGGCTGCTAAGTTAGCTTCGCACCAATTCAGCATCTTCTCGCGCCATTTCGGCTCTTCCGCGAAGAATCCCCTTAAGAGAGGAGCATCGCGAAGAATTGCTGCTTTCCACTGCACTGGAACATGACGCTCGTATTTACTAAGTCTTTTGGATTTCTTCTTGTTCCTACCTAGGAAGGCCGGAGCTGGTCCTGTACGATATCGAAGTTCGTGAAGGATGAAGTGACGGTGCTTTGCCGGGTCGTATGGCGTGTCAAATATTCCCGGAGAGTTAAAAGTGGCAATTTCCTGAAACTTCCGGCTTTTCCCTCGTCCATTCCGCTTGACATATTCCCTAATCAACAGTCCCATCAAGTCCTCGGCAGTTTAGTTATGCGGGCATTTCCATGCGCCCATTGTAACTCGAACCGGACTGGCGGTGACGTAGTGCCTGGTAAACGCCATAATCGGAAAAGTTGGGTCTTACGGTGTGTTCAAGGCAGGGCGGAGTTTGCCGGCCGCGAGGGCGGCGAGGGCGCGCAATGGAGCGGCGTGACTCACGAAAGGTGCACGCGATTATCTTTGAGCTGAGACACCGCAAACTCCGTGAGGGTTATCGAATCGTGTGGATGCGGATGCCGATTTTCAATTTTCTCCAAGAACTATCGGCGGTATAGACCGGAGCCTTCAAGGAGATGCCCAGCGCCAGACAAGCCCGGTCACCTAATCCCAGACCAAGATGGCGTGCTCGAGGCACGAGGTCGCCTGCAAGCCGAGCATGCTCGTGCTTGAAGGGCACAACCTCGCGGATAATGCTGAGAGTGGATTCCCACGCAGCGTCAGGATCCACTCCCCGACGGACCAGCTTGCTTTGCACTTCGGCGAGATTTACTGTGCTGGTGAAGGCGTCGCTCAGAAGTTCCGGCGTGAGTTTCTCTGCTCCTCGCTCTTGATTCAGGACGGCAAGCAGGACGGAGGCATCGAGGACGATCCTACTCATCCCGGGCCGCCCGCCGGCGTTCCGCGATGAGCTCGTCGACCAAGGATTCTCCGCGTTTGACGTATTTCCGGATCAACCGCTGCGCGCGTTCCATGTTGCGCCGCAACGTGCTGATTCGCAGTTCGTCATCCACCACCCGCAATTCCACTTGGTCGCCCGCCCGAATTCCCAGTCTCTTGCGAAAGGCAGCGGGTATGACCACGCGACCGTTCGCATTGACGCGCATCCGAGCTTTCAGTGTCATGTCATATCCCTCCAGTTATGTCATAACTATAGCAAATGTCATTGATGCAGCATAGTGTCACTCCTGCTTATCGTCCGCAACGGAGGGCGTAGTTTGCCTGCGGCGAGGGAGCGGAGGCGCTGGCGGAGTTCGGGGGTGGTCAAGCGGCGGTCACGCGATTATGTCAAGACACTTTCGCGGCAGAGTAGTGGGCCACTTTGAGTTTTGACCAAGGCTCGGAGGTTGGTCCCGCGAGCGGAGGAGCGTGCTTTGAAGCTGGGTTTCATCAGCCACAGAACCACCGCAGCAAAAACGAGATTCCAGACGAAGTTGTGCTGACCCAAAGGATGCACCCAAAGGGCAAGCCAATGAATTCCAAACATGAGCAGAATAAATAGGGCGACTCTCGCGAGGATTCGTTTCAGACTTGGTTCTTCCATGTCTTCGGTCTTCATTTGCATAACTCAAAGCTTAAACAGTTCGCGCATGCGCTTGATCTGGGTGCGGCTGACGGGAATTTCGGTCTGCTTTTTGTCGCTCATTTTGAGCATGTAGGTGGACTTGAACCACGGCACGACTTCCTTGATGTGGTGAATGTTCACCAGGTAAGAGCGGTGCGGCTTCCAGAAAATGTCAGAGTCCAGCGCTTCCTGCATTTCTTCCAGGGTGCGGTAATTGGAGCTGCCTTCCAAGTCACGAGCCACCACCGAAATCGTTCCACCTTCGATGGAGGCGAAAATCACGTCTTCGCTGTCCACCAGAAGGAGCCGCTGTCCTGATTGCACCAACAGCTTCACAGCTTGCGGAGAAGTCTGCTTGGCTACACCCCCGAGTTGATGGACGAGTTGCTCGAGGCGCTCCGCCGGACTGGTGGAGGCTTCGATCTCGCGGCGGGCACGCTGCACGGCCTTGGCGATTCTGGCCTTCTCGAACGGCTTCAGCACGTAATCGACAGCGTTCACGTCAAAGGCCTGCACTGCGTATTGATCGAACGCGGTGGCAAAGACAACGTGCGGGAGCTTCACCTTCCTCTCGACGAGCTTTTTCAGCACGCCGAAGCCATCCAGCCCGGGCATCTGCACGTCCAGAAAAACGAGATCGGGCGCGTGTTCCTTGATGAGCGTCAGCGCGTCCACGCCGTTCTTCCCCTGGCCAATCACGCTAATCTCCGGGAAGCCTTTGAGCAGGAAGGCCAGCTCGTCGCGCGCGGGCTTTTCGTCGTCGACGATAATGGTGTTGATGGGCATATGGCGTAAAGTTTTCTAAATTCAGTATACGGTCGGTATTCGCAGGTGACAATCGGGCATGAGCGTGCAGTCTGCTAGACTACGTTTCCGTTGCTGACTGGAGAACCGATTGGGCCGCAACACTGCTTCACGAAACGCCAGGGCCAAAGTCTTGCGCAGCGAAATGGTCTACCAAGGCAAAGTATTTGGCGTGCGGCGCGATGAAGTGGTGGAGCCTGGCGGCGTTCGCGCCACGCGCGAGGTGGTCACGCATCCCGGCTCTGTGGTCGTGCTTCCGGTTTTTCCTGACGGCCGCGTTTTGATGATTCGCCAGTACCGCTACGCCACACGGCAATTCTTGTGGGAACTCGTCGCCGGGCGCATCGATGAGGGTGAAAATGTTCAGAAGGCCGCCGCGCGCGAACTCCTGGAAGAAACCGGATACCGCGCGAAACGCTTTCGCGTTTTCTTGGACGTGTTTCCCACGCCCGGCTTTCTCGAGGAGCGCATGTACATCCTTCTGGCGACGGGCTTGACTGCAGGGCAAGCTCAACCGGAAGAAGACGAGAGAATCACAATGAAGACGTTCACGCGCCCGCAGCTCGAAAAAATGATGCGGCGCAACCAACTGCGCGACGCCAAGTCTATTGCCGGGCTTCTGTACTATTTCCGTTTTCTGGCTTCGGCAAAGAAAAAGAAGTAACACAGAACGCGCAGAGGAAGAACACAGAGAAAGCGGAGACGCCTCGACGGAAATTACTTGGCTGCACCATCCACTCCTACCGAGCTGACCAACCACGCAGAAGCGGCGGCGGCGGTGAAGGCAACTTCTGACCGCTTGGAAGGGTGGCTTCTTTCGGCGACGGTTTTTCTCAGTGCATTCCTGCTGTTTTTAGTTGAGCCAATGTTCGCCAAGATGATCCTGCCGCGTTTCGGAGGCTCCGCGGCGGTGTGGGCCACCTGCCTGGTGTTTTTTCAGTGCGCGCTGCTGCTCGGCTACTTGTACGCAGACATCACCTCACGGTATTTGCCTGCGGCGCGCCAGTCCTACCTGCACATCTTTTTGCTCGCCGCCAGCCTGGCGTTTCTGCCCATTGCGCCGCGTTTCTCGCGGCATTTTGCAGGCGATCCGGCGTGGCGCATTCTCGCGCTGCTGACCTTCTCCATCGGCCTGCCATTTATTCTTCTGAGTGCCACCAGTCCGCTGATTCAACTCTGGTACGCACGCCGGCGCCCCGAAGCCGATCCGTGTCACCTGTTTGCGCTCTCCAATCTTGCTTCCTTCCTGGCGCTGCTGAGTTTTCCTCTTGTCATCGAGCCGCGACTCGCCTTGCACGGGCAAGCGGCGCTGTGGTCCGCTGGCTTTGCGGCTTTTGTGGCATTGTGCTCGCGTGCCGCCTGGATGGCACGGACCCCGCAAGCCGGCGGCGCGCCGCAAATGGACTTCACGCGGGCTGCTCCAGCACCCGGCATCAGAGAAAAGCTTCTATGGCTCGGCGCTGCGGCCTGCGGCTCGATGCTGTTGCTCTCAATCACCAATCATCTGCTGGAAAACGTGGCGCCGGTGCCGCTGCTCTGGGTTCCGCCGCTGGCCGTGTACCTGCTCACGTTCACGATGGCTTTTCATCGACGCACCTTGTACTCCCGATGGCTGATGGCACGCTTTGTGGCGGTAGCCCTCGGAGGTCTGAGCTACGCGATTTACGATTCGTCCTTCACGGAGTCGTTGCAGGTCAGCGTGCCTTTTTTCTGCATGGGCTTGTTCGCGTGCTGCTTGTTTTGCCACGGAGAGCTGGCGCTCCGCCGGCCGGCGACGCGCCATCTCACGTCGTACTACCTGATGATCGCGCTCGGCGGCGCGCTCGGCGCGATTTTTGTGGGCCTGGTCGCGCCACACACCTTCACTGGGATTTATGAGTTCCCCGCGGCGCTGGTTCTCACCGGGACGCTGGCCATGCTTCTACTTTGGCCGCAAGGATGGTTGGTGCGTCTATTCTGGGCTGCAGCGGTCATTGCCCTGATCGTTGTCAGCGTGCGCAATGTCAGCTCCGATCGAAGGGACACCATCGTTCGCATGCGCAGTTTCTATGGCCCGCTGCGCGTCAAGCAGTTCAGCAACTGGCTGAAGGAGCCGTACCGCACCTTGTACAACGGCAAGATCGAGCACGGCGCGCAGTACCTCAATCCGCCCGCGAGCCTCATGCCCACCACCTACTACGCGCCCGAGTCAGGAGTAGGCTTCGCTTTGGAGCACTGCTGCTCTGGCAATAAGCGCGTTGGCGTGATCGGGCTGGGAGCCGGCACTCTGGCAGCGTATGGCCAAATGGGCGATTATCTCCGTTTTTATGAGATCAACCCGCAGATCACCGGGATTGCTCAGCAATCGTTCACGTACCTGCGCGACTCAAACGCAAAAATCGACGTGATCATGGGAGACGCGCGCCTTTCCCTGGAATCGGAGCCGCCTCAGGAGTTTGATGTTCTTGCGGTCGACGCGTTCTCGGGTGACGCCGTGCCCGTGCACTTGCTAACTAAGCAGGCGTTCGCGCTTTACCTCCGGGGACTCCGGCCCGGCGGTATTCTTGCGATCCACACCTCCAACACCTATCTGGATTTGCCTCCGGTAGTGCAGCTTCTGGCCACCGACGCGGGCTATCCTCTACGCATGATTGGTAACGCGGACAATCACCGCAAGCTGGTGGACGCGTCCGACTGGGTGCTGCTCACGCGCAACCAGCGATTTCTTGATGAATTGGACACCTCCCTTCCCGTCGACGCCATCAACGTGCCGCGTCACCTTCGGCTCTGGACCGATGATTTCAACAGCCTTTTCCAAGTCCTGCTCCCGGTGCGATTCACGCAATCGTCGCCGCGCTAGTGAAACGCTTGTTGCGACTCGAAACACGCAAGAACAGGAAGCGTTTTTCGAGCAAAGCGTACTGGCCGGCGCCTTGTGTTGGATGGCGAATTAAGTCGATTTTCTGCGAAAAAATGGGTTAGGTTTCGGTTCTATTGTCAATCTTTTACCTCATTGACTGATACTCTCAATCTGTTAGACTCCGCGCACTTTGGGCTAGGTGCCGGGCAGGCGCAGTGTCGCGCGTTTGACCCGAAACATTCGGAGCATCCGCTCGGGAGGACTATCTAGGTGCGTGGCATCGTGAAATGGTTCAATAACTCCAAAGGCTATGGGTTCATCGGACGCGATGATGGCCCCGATGTCTTTGTTCATTACTCGGCCATCGTCGGGGACGGTTACCGCACGCTGCAGGAAGGAGACCCGGTCGAATTTGAAATTGTCCAGGGACCGAAAGGCCCCCAGGCCGCCGATGTAAAAAAAGCCAGCTAACCGCGCAGATGGAATTTCACCGGCAGGGGCCTCCCTGCCGGTTTTCTTTTTCTCTCGGTCGTAGTGACGCAGCATGCTGCGCCACTACGGAGAAATTTCTCAGCTCCATTACCTTCTTCACTTCCTCGGCCTTATAATTCCACGGAATATGGACAACAAAACGATTGGCCGCATCCTTCGCGAAACCGCTCAGCTTCTGGAAATCGACGGAGCCATCATCGGACGCTATCGCAGCTACGAAAAGGCCGCGGAGCTGATCTTTGGCATGCACGAGTCGGTGGAAGAGCTGGCCAAGGAAGAGGGCAAACTCGAAGAACTCCCGGGCATCGGCGATCGCATGGCGGAACATATCCAGGAAATCCTCAAGACCGGGGACTACGGCCTGCGCCAAAAGTTGCTCAAGAAATATCCGGTGACCTTGCTGGACGTTTTGAATCTGCAGTCGCTGGGTCCCAAGAAGGTCGCGTTTCTATGGTCCACGTTTAAGGCCGCCACCGTCGCGGACGTAGAAAAGCTTGCGTTGGAAGGAAAGCTTCGCGAGCTTCCCGGCTTTGGCGAGAAAAGCGAACAGAACATTCTGAAGGCCTGCGAGGCGTACAAGCGCTCCACCGGACGCTTCCGGCTGGATACCGCCAAAGCTGCCGCCGATGGGTTGATCGAGCACATCAAGAAATACGGCAAAGGCGTGGAGTCGGTCACCCCGGCAGGCTCGCTGCGACGCGGCAAAGAAACCGTCGGCGACCTGGATCTCTTGCTAACCCTCGCCGAGGGTTACACCTCGCAGAAGCACATCGACGCCATAGCGGAGCACATCCTCAAGTATCCGCGCATCAACCAGGTCCTCGCGCACGGCGAAAACAAGGTCAGCTTTGCGCTCGACAATGGTATTCAGGTCGACGTGCGTTTGCTGGAGAAAGATTGCTTCGGAGCGGCCTTGATGTACTTCACCGGCTCGCGCGAGCACAACGTGCGTTTGCGCGGCCGCGCCAACGACATGGGCTACACCCTCAATGAATATGCCCTGGCGACCCTGAAAGGAGAACGCCGCGTCGCCGGCCGCACCGAAGAAGAGATTTACGCCAAGCTCAAACTCGACTACATCCCGCCGGAGATTCGCGAGAACAGCGGCGAGATCGAAGCCGCCGAACAGCATCGCCTGCCGAATTTGGTGCGCCGCGAGGACATCAAAGGCGATCTGCACATGCATACGACGGCAAGCGACGGCAAGCACTCCATTGAACAAATGGCCGAAGCCGCGCGCACGCTGGGACACCAATACATCGCCATCGCCGATCACTCCAAGTCCGTGACCATCGCCAATGGACTAGACGAAAAGCGCATGGCCGCGCACATCAAGAAATTGCGGGCCGCGAACGCCAAGAATCCCGGCATCCGCATTTTGGTGGGATCGGAAGTCGATATTCTCAAGGACGGCGCTCTGGACTATTCGGATGAGCTGCTCGCCGAATTCGAGGTTGTGGTCTGCTCCGTTCACTCCTATATGAACCTCGACCGCGCCGCCATGACCGATCGCCTGCTCGCCGCCGTCGAAAACCCGTACACGCAGATCATCGGCCATCCCACCGGCCGGTTGCTATTGCGTCGCGACGCTTACGACTATGACATGGCGAAAGTGCTGGATGCCGCCGCCAAACACGGTGTGGCCATGGAATGCAATTCCTACCCGGACCGCCTAGATCTGACCGACATTTACCTGCGCATGTGCAAGGAACGCGGGGTGAAGGTAGTTATCGACACGGATTCGCATAACACGCTGCACTTGCCTTTCATCGACTACGGCGTGACCATGGCGCGTCGCGGCTGGCTGGAAAAGGCCAACGTGATCAATACGCTTCCTGTGGATCAGTTTCTAGCCACCCTTCGCCCCAAACCCGGCGCGGCCAACAAAAAACAAGCCGCCCGAGCCCAGCATTGAAGGCCGCACAAGCGTCTCCGTTGCCTCTGCTGACCTCTGCTAGCTCTGCGTTAAGTCCCCTCTCATGCAGGCCTAACTCTATGCGGAACATTTTGCGGCAACTTGTCGTATCTTCAATCAGATCAAGCTTACGGAGGAAAATCCATGCATTCGGTCGTGAACCGAACCCTGGCGACAAAAATCACCTTTGCCTGCGCAGCGCTGGCTCTCGCGCTCGCCGCACCCCGCGCCAAAGCGGAAGAATGGACCAAGTCCTACCCCGTCTCCGGCCGCCCGCAAGTGCGCGTCGACACCAACGACGGCGCCGTCCGCGTCTACACCATGGACTCCAAACAGGTCGAACTTCGCGTGGAGTATACAGGTTACGAGCTCAACAAGAACTTGCACATCGATTCGCGCCAGAACGGCGATTCTGTTGAAATCAACGCGCATACTAGCGGCCACTGGGGTTTTTCCTGGGGCGGGAATCATCGCAATATCCGCATCGAGGTACGCATGCCGACCGATGCCGACCTGCAGATCGACACAGGCGACGGCTCCGTTGAGACCCAAGCCCTGAATGGCCGCCTGAAGATTCATACCGGGGATGGCTCGGTGAAGTCCCAGACAGTGGCTGGCAGCGTCGATATCGACACCGGCGACGGCAGCATTACCCTGGACGGCGCCAAAGGGGACATTCGTCTGCACACCGGCGATGGCCACATTGACGCGCGCAATCTGGATGGCAAAGTGGACGCCAACTCCGGCGATGGCCACGTCAAAATTGACGGACGCCTCGATGCCCTCGACCTGAAAACCGGCGACGGCAGCATCGACGCCCGCATCGAACCTGGTTCCAAGCTCTCGCAGGG
>Ga0307479_10003051_pt1 | contig 15214 bp, 14 predicted proteins | sample atmos_gasesECM4C_FD_203743 | JGI IMG/M metagenome (GOLD analysis project Ga0307479, IMG submission 203743) | Hardwood forest soil microbial communities from Morgan-Monroe State Forest, Indiana, United States - atmos_gasesECM4C_515 | ecosystem: Environmental > Terrestrial > Soil > Temperate... | reverse complement strand
TAACGAGTTGTCATTCCGAGACGCGAGCGCCAGGGAGGCAGGAGGAATTTGCTGTTCATCGCAGGACGGCTTCCCTACTTTTCCCGGAACTCCGTCCACCCGCGCGTCTTGCCGTAGTCCGCATCGATCTCGCACTTCTTGGGTCCCGTATGCCCAAAGTAGAGTGAGAGCTTGTCCTCGGGCGCGCTCAACTGCCCGATCTCCATGGTCGCCCGAGCCAGATCGAGCTTCTCGTCGTACTTGGCGTCGACGGTGACGTTCTTGCTCACGATCAGGGTCCAGTCTTTCTTTGCCGGAAGGATGTACAAGGTGTAAGCGCCAGTGGGAATCGAGGTGTTGCCCAGCATGAGGTCGGTCTCAGTGAAGAACGTCATGGCCGCGCCACCGGGGATCAGAACCTTGCCTGCCGCCGGCGCATTCTCCTTCCCGACCGCCATCGGATTGTAGCGGGCTGTGATTTGCTTGCCATCTTCAAAAGTGCACACTGCACTCTCCGAGTCGGCGGCCGCAGCAGCGTGTTGGGCAAGGGCGGGGCGGGCAAACGGAAGGGCACTCAGCAAAACGGTACAGGCCAGCGCTGCACGCATGACGGTGTCTCCGCGCAAAGTCGAGCGCCCGACATCATCGCAAAAACACCTTGGAAAGAGAATAGCTTTTGCAGATTATTTGCAAAAACTAGGGCCTCAGGTTAGCGAACAGCTCCGCGCCAGGACGGCCGCCCCCGCGAGCCCGGGCGGAGTCGAGGTGTCCGGGCAGGGCACCAGCTCGGCCAGTTTTCTTTGGGCTCCTAAGCAAGATCGAGCCGTACGAACGTTCCAAGAAAGCCCGCCATGCTCAGCACCTCGGACCAGGGAGCAGAGCTAACCGCTTAAGAGCCAAAAGCTAACGGCTGCCCTTCTGTGACGTTGGTAACCGCTTCCCCCGCCGACCGCATAGTAGAATCGCCTTTCCCATGTCTCCCGAAACCGCCACCGCCGCTACCCACCGTGCCATACAACTGGAAGCCGCGCTTCGAAGGGTCATCCGAGGCAAGGACGAGGTGATCCGCCTCGCCCTGGTCTCCATCTTCGCCCGCGGCCACCTGCTGATCGAAGGCGTCCCCGGCGTGGGCAAAACAACCCTGGGGCAAGCGCTGGCGCGGGCGCTCGATTGCAGCTTCCAGCGGGTTCAGTTCACCAGCGATATGCTGCCTTCCGACGTCCTTGGCATTTCGATTTACTCCTCTATCGAGCAGCAATTCGAATTCAAGCGCGGCCCCGTGTTCACCAACATTCTGTTGGCCGACGAGATCAACCGCACTACGCCCAAAACGCAATCGGCTCTGTTGGAAGCCATGAACGAAGGCCAGGTCACGGTCGACGTGAACTCTTACCCGTTGCCGCAACCTTTTTTGGTGATCGCAACCCAGAATCCGGTGGAACACCACGGCACTTATCCCCTGCCTGAGTCACAGCTCGACCGCTTCCTCATGCGGGTTCACATGGGATATCCCGACGGCGACGCCGAGCGCGAGATTTTGCGCTCCGCGGCAGGCGCGGCGCAACTCGACAGCCTGCAACCTGTGTTGACGGGCGCCGACGTGCTCGAAATGCAGCAGGCCGTGACCAAGGTTCGGGTCGACGACACACTGGTCAGTTATGCCCTGGCCATCGTCCGCAAGACTCGCGAATCGGAGTTCCTGTCACTCGGTGTTTCCCCGCGCGGCTCGCAGATGCTCTACCGGGCGGCGCAAGCGATGGCCTTCCTCGAAGGCCGCACCTACTGCACTCCCGAGGACATCAAGCCGCTGGTCGTTCCCGTATTCGCACACCGGGTGGTGGTGAGCGGTTCGTATTCCTCCACGCTAAGAAAAACCGATCAGGCCGAGCAAGTCATGCGGGATATCGCCGACAGCGTCGCTGTTCCCGTGTGACCCCCTCGTAGAATCTGCTATCCGACCATCATGGTTTCAGTCCAGCTTCATGATCGCCAGGATCATTCCGAAAGCATACGACGCCGTCGGCAAGCCGGTGTTACGACCCTTTGATCGGCGGAGAGGTCCTCATCCCACGTTTCCGATGGGCCGTTACGTGAGCCAAGCGCTGACCGTGAAATGTGCCAGCCTCTCGGAGATCCACAATTTCTTGCGTGGATGCAAGCCGGTCTCAGACGAGCAACAGTTCGGTCGGGAAGATTACTGGCAACCTCCAGAAGACTTCGAGAAGACCAGGATGGGTGACTGTGAGGACTTCGCCCTGTGGACTTGGCGGCAGTTTATGGACCTGGGATACGACAGTCGCGTTGTCTTTGGCGAGCGCTACGGCATCGGGCATGCGTGGGTGGAGTTCTTCACCGACGGCAACTGCTACCTGGTGGAACCGCAGTTAAACTTTCTCGGCACTTCGATGCCTCGGCTAAGCACGCTCTGGTACCATCCCAAGTTTTCGGTGGCATGGATGCACGAGAAGCTTTCCTACTACCTGCACGCAGATCGCAGGCCGAGTACGAGTTTTCTCGAAGTAGCACAACTCGCACCTGAATATTTCGCAATCTGGGGACTCTTCTGGGTTCGGAACTGTTGGAGAGTCCCAAAAGGATGCTTTTGGCGAACACTCGCCAAGGCCCTGAGCGGGTTTCGGTGGCGTAAGCCAATGTCTTAACATCGCTACACTACGTCTATAATTCGCTGCCATGACGATTCTTCGCTTTCTGATGTTTCTCTCCCTGATCGTCTGGGTCGGCGGAATTGTTTTCCTGTCGTTCGTGGAAGCGCCCACAGCATTTTCCGTGCTGCCTTCCCGGCACATGGCGGGAACCGTCGTCGGGCATTCGCTCACACTCCTGCACTGGATCGGCCTCTTTTCGGGCGTCGTTTTTCTCGGCTGCTCGATGCTGCTCTCCAGTCTGAGCACCGGGTCTGCGGAGCCGCTGGCAGCGCGCCACATTCTTGTGCTGGCCATGCTCTTGCTGACCGTTGTCTCGCAGTTCGGCATTTCCCCAAAGATGGCGACGCTGCGGGCGCAGTTCGGGGACATTGACACGGTGCCAGCCAACGATCCCGGTCGCCTGCAATTTGACGCTCTGCACGCCTGGTCGGTGCGGCTGGAGGTTGGAGTTCTGATCTTCGGGCTAGCAGCGGCTTACCTCAGCGCGCGCCCTTTACCGTGACCCGCGGACGTTCTTTTCTAATGTTCTGTCTTCGTCGCAGGCACAGAGGCCGGCGCCGGAGAATCCTGCCCCACCAACTGGTCGAGAAAAACCAGGTAGCCCGCAATCAGCTTGTAAGTGTTGTAGTATTCGTCCGCCTTGATTGCGTCCAGGCGATCGCGGCTCGAGTGCAGGATTGGCCACGTATCCTGGGTCACACTGTGGATTGTGATGCGCGGGACCTTGTAGCGCGCAAAAGATTCTGAGTCGCTCTCGCCAACCTGGTCGACGTTCATGCCACGTACAGGTAAATTCAACGCTTGCGCCACCGCCTCGAGGTCGCGTACCAGAGGCTGGTCAGCATGGCTCACCCAGATCTCGGTTGGCCCGAGTCCCAGCGTGTCCATGTTTACCATAGCGTCGATTTTCGAGCGCTCTTCGGGCGTCAGGTGTCGTGCATAGAAATTCGAGCCGACCAGCCCTTTCTCCTCCTCGGTAAAGCCGACGAAGACATATGTGTGCTGCCGCGGCGCCTGCCGCACGCTCCAAAGCAGGCTGGGAAGCAATGAGGCTCCGCTCCAGTTGTCGACGACGCCGTCTCCGGTATTGACATGATCGAAGTGAGCGCCCACCAGAATGACCCGATCCGTCTGGCCGGGCAGAACACAAATCAGGTTCGGCGGGTTCTTCGATTTCACCACTTCTTCGGAAATATCCTTGCAGCCCGCATCCGTGAAGAATTTCTTGAGTCGCGTTTCCCGCTCTGCGTCCGAACCGGTAAAGTCACGGATCCTCGTCTCGATCGTGTCTCGGCCCAAGACCTGAAAGCGTAGTTGGGCCGTCGCGTTCGAAGGCAGCCCGCCCATTAGACACGCCATCACCGCGAGGAGGTGACGAACGCGTCTTGGCGTTGCGGCGCGCACTGGCGAGAACCCCGAAGCATAGCACGCTCCTCCACAGGGAATGCGCAGGTTGCCTGTTATCATTTCCCGTTGATCTATGAAATCCGGAATCATTGGTCTCCCCCAGGTGGGCAAAACATCTCTCTTTCGCATTCTTACCAAGGCGAATCTTTCTGCCCAGGCCCTGGCCAACCCGCGGGAAGCTCACATCGGCGTGGCCAAGGTGCCAGATGATCGCCTCGACCGTCTGGCAGTGCTTTACCAGCCCAAAAAACTGACGCACGCCTCCATCGAATACGTGGATGTGGGCGCTATCGGCCAGGAAGCCCTCAAGGAGAGCGGCTATATCGGCCATCTTCGCAACGTGGACGCGCTCATCCACGTGGTCCGTGCCTTCGAGGATGATTCCATCCCCCACGTGGGCCCTATCGATCCGTTGCGAGACATCAAAAACGTCGAATTCGACTTGATCGTCAGTGACCTCGGCCAGGTTGAAAAACGCCTCGAGCGCCTGGTCAAAGATCTGAAGAAGATGCGTTCGCCCGAGCTCGAAAAAGAAAACGAGTTGCTCCTGAAAGCCAAGGCCCATCTCGAAACCGAGAAGCCTCTTCGCGAAATGGAGATGACGCCCGAAGACAAGAAGCGTATCCGCGGCTTCATGTTCTTGAGCGAAAAGGCGATGCTCTACGTGCTGAATGTGAGCGAAAGCCAGGAACTGGGCGAGGCCCTCGAAGCGGCCGTCGCGAAATACAATCTGAGTGAAGTCGCGGCCCGTCCGAACGCGGGCGCGATGGCGATTTGCGGCAAGGTGGAAGCCGAACTCGCACAAATGAGCGATGCCGACGCTGCCGAATTCCTCGCCAGCTACGGCCTCAAGGAGAGCGGCCTCGTCCGGCTCATCCGCAGTAGCTATCATCTGCTTGGCTTGATCTCATTTCTCACCATCGGAGAGGACGAGTGCCGCGCCTGGACAATTCCGGTCCACACGCGCGCCGTTGAAGCTGCCGGAGCCATCCACTCTGACCTCGAGCACCACTTCATCCGCGCGGAAACCATCCGCTGGGACCAACTCCTCGAAGCCGGCTCGGAAGCGAACGCCCGCGCCAAAGGCCAGCTCCGCCTCGAGGGCAAGGACTACATTGTGCAGGACGGCGACGTGCTGCACATCCGGCATAGCGGCTGAATCAAATCAGTTCTCAGTTGTCAGTTCACAGCGACTTTCTCCCAAGCGGTCGCTCACGCAGGTTTCTTAAGCGGCCCGAGCAGGCCATTGGGTATGCGGCCGAGCTGGGCGGTTCTCCATCAAGCCTGAGTCCTCGCTATTCGATAGGTGCCCCAGGTTCAGCGCAATCTGAACGTGCGTTTCCACTTCCACAAGCGAGCCACGTGCCGTGCTGAGGAAGTGAAAAAACTCACCGGCGGAGAAGCGTGCCTGGCCCTCAGCGATCTGGCTCGGGATCAAGACGGCAGATCTTCGAAGCTGCTTGGTAAGGCCGTACCGTTCCTCGCCAGGAAATCGTCGGGTGACGAGATAAACGTCAGTTACAAGCGCCCTCGCCTTCTGCCACACGATCAGATCGCGGTAGGACTGCCCCATGGAAATACCTCCGATTGAAGATCGCGGCATTCGCATATGCGATCGGCTGTGACGCCTGAACATGGTGCCCGTTCGTCAACAACTTTGTTGAGAACTGACAACCGGGAACTGAGAACCGGGTTTTGCTATCATCGCGCTGCCCATGAGCCCACTGGTGACCAGCGTTCTCCTCGGCCTGACCGCAGCCGGCGCGAATGTTTTTGGCGGCGCCATCATCGTGCAGAGGAACTGGGAGCGCTCCTACCTCAAATACTTCGTCGCACTCGGCGCCGGGTTTATGTTGGCCACCGCACTGGTGGAAGTGGTGCCCACCAGTCTCATGCTAGGGGGGAAACAAGCGGCCTTCCTGGTGCTTGTCGGCTATCTGGTCGTGCACTTTTTTGAGCACACGGTAACGCCGCATTTTCACTATGGGGAAGAAACGCACGAGGACGAATTCGTCCACTCTCACAAGGGATATTCCGTTCTCTTTGGCCTGATCATCCACACTTTCTTCGATGGCATCGCGATCGCGTCCGGCTTCCTTGTCTCCAACCGGCTGGGCTGGATGATTTTCTTCGCCGTCTTCCTGCACAAGATCCCCGAGGGATTCACCGTGGCCTCAGTGATGCTGGCCAGCGGCCGCAGCCGCGGCTTCGCCTGGGGCGCGTCAGTTCTTCTGGGAGTGGCAACTTTAGCGGGCGTGCTGACGATGGCCCTCTTCCGCCACCAGGTGAACGCAGGCCTCCCGCTCGCGGCCGGCGTCACGATCTACGTGGCCGCCTCCGACCTGATTCCCGAGGTCAACAAAGAACCCGGCGTGAGAATGGCTTTAGTGGTGTTTCTGGGAGTGGGTTGCCTGTTCCTGTTGGATCACTTCTTTCATTGACAAGCAGGTGTCAGGCCTCAGGTGTTAGGTCTCAGGATGTTTTTCCGAGCTTGTGGTTCCTCCATCCTTAACCCAGATCGATCCTCGACGTGCTGAGAACTGCGTACCGAGAACACCTCTCACTCCACCTGATGCTTTGCCGTGTAGCCTTCGCGCGCGTAGATCTGGACCTTCACGTCCTTGCCCTTCTGATCCCTCACCTTCAACGGGCCCCCGTCGGGAGCGGCCAGTTCGACCTTCAGCTTACGGTATGACCCATCCAACTTGGTGTTGGTGGGGTGATACGCCAGCGTGTACTGGTTGCGGATGTCGCTGCCTACATCTTTGAAAATCTCTGGGAGTTCACCTTCAAAGCGCGGGAAGTACGCCCGGCCACCCGTCATGTGGGCAAACGTATTCATCTGGTTGTCGGCCTGGAGCCAGTCCGTCGTGATCAGGCCGCCGACGCCCATGGCCTCAGCCCGTTCGCGGTACTCACGCCCGACACTGACCGCGTAGATGGTGACGTTTTGCGTGTTCTTGAGTTTCTTGAGGATCTGGTCCAGGTTCAGCTTGCTGAAGGTATCGCGCCCGGTGGAGATCAGAATGATGTACTTGCGCCCTTCGATCTGTTCCACCCGATCGATTGTGTCGTACAGCGCGTCGAACAGGTTGCGCTCGGAAAATCCAGGAATCCGGAGCATGTTCAGCGCTCCCATAACGGCGCGCTTGTCCTGGGTGAAGTCAGTCAGGATCTGGGGCCTCATGTCATACGAGACCACCGCAATCCAATCGTCGGGTTTCAGCGTAGCCGCAAAGTTGTACGACGCGTTCAGTGCGTCATACATATAGCGAATGTTGGTGTTCGCGTACTCGATCAGCATCACCGCCGTGATCGGCGCGGCGGACTGGTTGAAGTTCGAAATCGTCTGCGGGTTCCCGTCTTCGTAGATGCGGAAATTTTCCTTCTTCAAACCGGGAATAAACTGCCCGTCTTTGGTCGTGACCAGCACGTCCAGAGATACCAGAGGCACATCGACCTTGATGGAGTAATCCGGCATCCCCTCGATCTTTTTGGGCTTTTCCGGAGCGGGCGGCGGAGTTTCCTCCGCCTTCTTCTTCGGAATGGCGTACGGCCCGAAGTCGCTGTCGGGGCCACCCGCCTCGGGTGGCGCTTCCTGCTTGTTGGGATTCTGCTGTGAATTAGGGGGCGCCTGCTGGGACGAATTTTGAGCCCGCAAGCTGCCCACGTTGAGCCCGAGGGCGCACAAAACCAGAGTTAACAACATGTTACGGGCGGTTCGCATACGCTTTGGTACCCACGCGTCCCCCGACGCGATTACGAAAGTAAACATTTCCGGCTAATATTCTTGATGGTAGTATAGACGCAAAGCTTCGCGATTGGGATGTTTTGCTAGGTCCTGTTTCTCCTCTCCCGGCAACGACTTGCCATCGTTCGGAGTCTAAGTTAAGTGGTCGGGCTTGAGCCACGTTGGCAGGGCTCATCGGGCTAAAATACATGAGAAAAGCTGTTCTCTCACTCGCCGCATTCTTCTATCTCTTCACCACAATTGCGATCGCAGCCGAACCTGGTGGGCACGCTCCTAAGACAACCGAGACCATCCCGGTCAGCCAGATTCATACCGGCATGCGCGGCGTCGCGTACACGGTATTCGAGGGCACCAAGCCCGAAGCCATGGACGTGGAAGTCCTCGGCGTCCTGAAGAACATGAACGGCCCCAAGGGCGACATCATCCTGGTGCGCTTGCATGGGCCCAAGGTGGAGTACACCGGCGTAGTCGCCGGCATGAGCGGCAGCCCCGTCTATCTCGAGGGCAAGCTCGCCGGCGCTCTCGCATTCCGGATCGGCGAGTTTTCAAAAGAGCCGATCGCCGGCGTGACCCCGATCGCCGACATGCTCGAAATCAACGCCTTCGACAAAAGCCCGGGCGGAAGTTCATCCTCCGCAAGTGCGGCCTCGGGAAACGTGGCGACCAAAACCGGCGGGCCGGGAGAACCCTCGAACCCTCCCGTCCAGAACTATGCCAACTATCTGAAGCCGATCGAAGCGCCCCTCGTGTTCAATGGCTTCAGTGAAGAGACGGTGAAGCTGTTTGCGCCGCAGTTCGCATCCGCCGGCATTGTGCCCGTGATGGGCGCTGGCTCGGTGAGCGACGCGAAACAGCCCGAACCACTCGAGCCGGGATCGGCAATCAGCGCCATCCTGGTGCGCGGCGACATGGACATCGCCGCCACCTGCACCATCACCTACCTGGATGCCACGCGTCTGTTGGCATGCGGCCACCCGCTCTTACAGTTTGGCAGCGTCGACCTGCCCATGAACAAGGCCGATGTGCTGGCCACGCTTCCGTCGCCGTTGAACGCCTTCAAGATCGTGAACACCACCGAACCGGTCGGCGCCTTCGTTCAAGACCGGCATACAGGCATCATGGGCTTGCTCGACAAGCAGCCCGATATGATCCCGGTCACGCTGACGATTCGCAGCGGCGCCGCAACCAAAGAGATCCACTACGAAGTGCTCAACAATGCGCGCCTGAGTCCGGTCGCGATGATGGCAACAGTGTTCAACGCCCTGCATGGCATCAACGATTACGGCGAGGAAACGACCTACCGGCTTAAGGGCCAGATCAGGGTCAAAGGTTTCCCGGACGTAGCTCTACAGAACGTCTTTGCGCCGACCGACGCCGGACAGCCCGCCGCATTCTTGGCCGCGTTGGCGCTGGGCGAGCGTTTCGGCCGTATTTACGACAATCCCTTCGACGCGCCCTCGGTCAAGTCCGTGCATCTCGACTTCGACCTCGTTAAGGAGCGCCGCTGGGCGCGGTTAGAAAGCGCGCGCACGGACGTGACCGAAGCCCGGCCGGGCGATGAAATTACTGTGGAAACTGTGCTCGCTCCGTATCGTGGGGACCGTCTCGTCCGCCAGATTCCTATCAAGATCCCGACCTCAGCTTCCAAGGGGTTGCTGCGCATCCTGGTCAGCGACGGCGACACTCTCGATCGCATGCGGCGCGGCATGCCGATGATGGCCCGCAAGCTTGACCTGGCCTCCACGATTGCCCTGCTGAACAAGGAGCACTCCAACAACCGCGTTTACGTGTCGTTGCTGGAGGCCGACCCGGAGGCGATGGTTGCCGATAAAGTGATGCCCACCCTGCCGTTTTCGGTCATGAACGTCATGGACGGCATGCGCGGCACCCAGGAGATGGTGGTACTCGGGGAATCGCAGGTCAACGAAGCGGCCACCCCGCCACTCGATTTTGCCCTTGGTGGCGCGCAAATTCTTACCATCACGATCAAGTAGCTGTGAACCTTCGCGTCTTGGTGCTCTTGGAGCCGTGTTAACCTGAACGTTCCCGAACCACAGATTGGATATCGAGGTACAGACTTGCACATTCACCCGCGGAAGTTTGCCGCCGTCCTGCTCGCCTTTTGCCTACCCGCCCTCGCCTTCGCGGAAGGCACCCGCACCTGGGAACAATCCAAGTTCGAAGAGCTGACCAAGGGCACCGCGACCGGGGTCGCGATCCGCAGCACGAGCGGCCTCGAACTCGCGCCCGCCTTCAAGGCGCTCTACATGGCGCCCTCGACTTACATCTGGTCGATCGCCTCCGACAATGCCGGCAACGTTTACGCCGCCACTGGAGCTCCGGCCCGGGTCTACCTCGTCAGCCCCGACGGTCAGGCCATTGTCGTCTTCGAACCCACGGAACTCCAGGTACAGGCACTTGTCGTGGACAAAGGCGGCGTGGTCTACGCCGGTACAGCGCCCGATGGCAAGGTCTACAAGATCGAAAAGAAGAGCGGCGCAAAAACCGACTCTGCGAAGGCTGACTCCGCGAAAGCAAATTCTCCCGACAAATCCAAGAGCCAGCTCGATCCGAACTGGACTTCATCCGTTTATTTCGACCCCGGCACCAAATACATCTGGGACCTCGCGCTCGACGGCTCCGGGAATCTGTACGTCGCGACCGGCGACCGCGGCGAAATCTACCGCGTCACACCCAAGGGCGAGCATTCCGTGTTCTTCAAGAGTGACGAAGCCCATATCCGCGTGGTGGCGCTCGACCCGAAGGGGAACCTGATCGCCGGCTCCGACGGCAGCGGGCTGGTTTATCGCATTGCCCCATCCGGTGAGGCTTTCGTCCTGTACAGCGCTCCCAAGAAGGAAATCACGGCCCTCGCCCTCGATGACGCGGGCAACATCTACGCTTCGGGCGTCGGTGAGAAACATCCCGGCTCGGGCCTGATGCCCGGCTTCGGCCAGCCAACCGGACCCACTCCGGGAACTTCGCCCGGACCAACCGGGCAGCCAGGCATCGTGATTACGCCCTCCCAACCCATGTTGTCGGCCATGATGAATTTCCCCGCGCCTGGCGCGGGCGCCAGTGGCGGCTCCGAAATTTACAAGATCGCGCCTGATGGATCGCCAACCCGCCTGTGGACCTCGCGCGAAGATATCGTCTATGCCCTGGCATTCGATCCGCAGGGCCGTCTGCTGGCAGGCACCGGGAACCGGGGCCACATCTTCGCGATGAAGAACGAGGATGACTTCACCGACCTCCTGAAGGCCGGCGCCTCTCAGATCACTGCCTTCGCCAAAGCTCCTGGAGGTGGCCTCTACGCCGCGGGCAGCAACCTGGGCAAGATCTTCGTGCTCGGCCCCGGTCCGCAGACCGAAGGCAGCTACGAAAGCGATGTCTTCGATGCCAAGATTTTCTCCCGCTGGGGACGCGTGGAATCGCGCGACACCGGCAACGTTGACCTCTTCGCCCGTAGCGGCAACGTCGACAACCCCGACCGCAACTGGAGCCCCTGGAAGAAAATCGAACGCGGCGAGACCAGCATCCCTTCCGCCCGCTTCGTGCAGTGGAAAGCCGTCCTTCATTCCGGCACACCGGCGCCGCGCGTCGACAGCGTCAAACTCAACTACCTATCGAAGAATGTGGCACCCGACATCGATGACGTGGCTGTCCAGATTTCGGTTCGTTACCAGGCGATGCCCAAACCGATAGGCGTGGATCTCGGCGGAGGCGGCGCAGCCAACCCGTCCCAGCCACATTTTGAAGCTCCGGTCCCCACCACGCACGATCGCGACTCCATGGGCGTGAAGTGGGTCGCGCACGATGACAACGACGATCAACTGGAATATTCCCTCTACTACCGGGGCGACGGCGAGACCCGCTGGTTGCTGCTCAAAGACGGTCTCACCGACAAGTTCTATTCTTTCGATGCGAGCCTGCTGCCCGATGGTGGTTACACCTTTAAGGTCGTCGCCTCAGATGCCCCGTCGCATTCGCCGGGCGAAGCTCTCACTTGCGAGAAAGAAAGTCCACGTGTCGAAGTGGATACGACTCCGCCGCAGATTGAGAATCTCGCGGCCAGCACCGAAGGCGACAAGATTCACGTCACTCTCCGTGCGGTCGACGGCTTCTCCGCTATTAAGCGCGCGGAGTACTCCGTCGACGGCAACGACTGGCAGTACGTTGAACCCGTCGGCCAGATCGCCGACTCGAAAACTGAGAACTACGACTTCAAAGCCGCGGTCCCGCCTGGCGACGTCGAAGATGCCTCGGCAAAACCGAAGAAGCATGAATCACCGTCCGGTCAGGTAGAACACGTCGTAGTGGTACGCGTGTATGACCGCTTCGACAACATGAGTGCGGCGAAGACCGTGATTCGAGGGAAGTAGAGCAGCCATCTGTCATTGTCATCCCGAGCGCAGTAAGGCTCCAGCCGAACGCAGTCGAGGGACCCTGTGTTACCCCACCCCTCAACTCGCGGCTTCCGGATGCAACCGGTCCGCGTTCCGCAACTCCGGAAACAGCCACGCCCACAGTGCGATCACGCACAGCGTTCCGACCCCGCCGAGCACCACTGCGGGCACGGTCCCGAACCAGTGCGCCGTCAGCCCCGACTCGAATTCACCCAACTCGTTCGACGCGCCGATAAAGAGCATGTCGACGGCATTGACTCGTCCGCGCATGGCATCTGGCGTCGCGACCTGAACCAGCGTGGCCCGAATAATCACGCTGACCATGTCCGTCGCCCCCACCAGCAGCAGCGCCACCAGCGACAGCATCAAACTGCGCGACACGCCAAACAAAATCGTGAACACTCCAAACCCCGCGACGCACCCCAGCATGATCATCCCCGCGCGTCCCCGAATCGGTCGCCGCGCCAGAAATATCGCCATCATCGCTGCCCCGACCCCGGGAGCGCTCCGCAGCAATCCCAGTCCCCACGGCCCGGTCTTGAGGATTGCGCTCGCGTACACGGGCAGCAGCGCCACCGCACCGCCCAGCAGTACAGCGAACATGTCCAGCGAAATCGATCCCAGCACGACCTTCTCGCGCCACACATAATGGAAGCCCGCCATCATGGTCGGGAGAGTCATTTCTTCGGCGGGCCGGGTCTGGCTCCTCGAGCGAATGCGCAGCGTTGCCGCCAGCGCAATGGCGCTCAATAACGCCGAAGACGCGTACACCGCCGCGGGACCGCCCGTCAGCGCGTACAACACTCCGCCAACCGCGGGTCCCAAGATGGTCGCCGCCTGAAAGGTGCTTGCATTCCACGCCACCGCCTTTGAGAAATATTCCATGGGGACGAGTTGCGGCAGCAGCGCCCGGCTGGCCGGCCAGTTGAAGCAACGCACCACCCCGAGCACAAACAAGACCAGGTAGATCAAGTTAACCGACCGCCACCCGCGCACGGTGAGCGCCAGCAGTAGCGCTGAACAAACGACGAATCCGGAATAGCAGATGTTGAGCAGCCGTCGCCGGTCGTGCCGGTCGGCCGCATGCCCCGCGACCAGGAACAACAGCACCCCCGGCAGAAACTGCGCCAGCCCAACCAGCCCAAGATCGAGCGCCCGGTGCGTGATCTCGTACACCTGCCATCCCACCGCGACCGACTGCATCTCCAGCGCAGCCACGATGAAGAATCGCGCAATCTCGTACAGGGTGAAGTCCGGATACGTAGCGGCGGCCGCCGAGGCGAGAAGACTTTCCGATTTCCCCATTGCTCTCTACTGTGCCACAAGAACCATGCCTCGAGCGACGACTGGGGTTGCCGCACAGCAACCGACAGTCGCATCGAGACCGACCCTGCCCGCGTGGGGACAGACGCCCTCGTCTGTCCGGCCGAGCAAAGTTCCCGTCAAGCTCGCGAATCAGACGAAACTCGGTTGATCCACTCCGCCAGTTAAAATGATCGAGTGCAACCCACGCTGCACACCCTGGGATGGCTCGCGTGCGTCGTCTACTCGACCATCCCCGCATTCTGGCTCTTGATCCACACCCGGGTCGACTATTGGCGTTCGCGCCGGCGTTCACCCTATCGCGTCCTGATCCCGGTCTGGATTGGCATGTGGGTTTTGCTTGCGCTGATCACTTTGCCGTGGAGAACGGCGTCGCGGTATCAAGATCCGTGGACCTGGCTCCCCGCGGCTGCGTTGTTCGTTGTCGGCCTCTGGTTTTACAGAGAATCGGGAGTGAGCTTCAGCGAGCAACAGCTTTACGGCCTAGCCGAACTGTAGCTGCAGAAATGCGGAGCAACTCTTCGTGACTACCGGCATCCGCGCTCGCGTCCGCCACGCCGTCTATCTCGCCCACCTCTGCGAGATGCTGGCCTGTAGCGTCGGGACCGGCCTCGCGGTCTGCTACGCGCTGGCTGCGTTCGGAATGATCACTGGCGCTATCATGATCCGCATGGAAGACACAGAACTCGCCGAGCGCTTCGGTGCGACGTTCGAGGCATACAAGAAGTCCGTACCGGCCGTCCTTCCGAAGTTCTCAGAACCCCACTCCCGTCTATAATCCGCTTTTGGCTGAGAGCCAAAAGCTAATAGCTGACAGCTGCTCCATGAGATTTGAACTTTTCATCGCGACCCGCTACCTGCGCGCCAAGCGCCGCCAAGCCTTCCTCGGCGTGATCACCGGCATCTCCGTGCTTGGCGTCGCCGCGGGAGTAGCATCCCTCATCGTTGCCTTGGCCATCAACAACGGATTCCGCCAGGACCTGCAACAGCGCCTGCTCGGCTCGACTTCGCATATCAGCCTGCTCCGCGTCCAGAGCGACGGCATCAAGGACTGGCAACCGCTGCTGGAGCGCCTCAGCAAGGAACCTCACGTCGTAGCGGCTTCGCCCGTGATTTTTGAGCAGGTGCTCATCTCGCGCGGCCCACGGGCCCGGGGTGCCGTGCTCAAGGGCATGATTCCTTCCTATGAGCGAAAGGTCAGCGATCTACTCAACACCGTGAAGATCGGCTCTGCCGATGCGCTGAACGAAACTCCACCCCCGGTGGAATCCAAGTCCAATTCACCCGTACCAGCATCGACTCAACATCCGAATAGCAACCCCCCGGACAACAACCAAGTCGAACAACCATCCGACTCTCTCGCCGCCGTCGAACGGCGCGTCGCCGCCATGCCTCCCATCATTCTTGGCAAAGACATGGCGGATGACATGGGCGCCACGGTTGGCTCGATTGTGCAAGTCACCAGCCCCCAGGGCGAACTGACTCCCTTCGGGATGGTGCCCAAGTACAACCGCTTTCGCGTGGCTGGAATCTTCAACTCGGGCTTCTACGACTACGACACCTCGTGGGCGTTCACGCGCCTATCCGACGCGCAACGCCTCTTCGGCCTCGGTGACCTCATCTCGGTGATCCAGTTCAAGGTGGACGACGCCTACCAAGCTGACGTCGTCGCCAAGCAACTC